>ERZ779632.551-NODE-551-length-20599-cov-5.240654_pt1 | contig 20599 bp, 21 predicted proteins | sample MGYA00514194_ERZ779632 | MGnify/ENA primary metagenome ERZ779632 (study PRJEB29562, sample SAMEA4376704) | mouse gut metagenome | isolation source: Cecum | study: EMG produced TPA metagenomics assembly of the A DSS colitis mouse model was used to assess the...
TTCAGTGTCCCGGTGCTGGGGCTGTGGGGCTATGCCCTGATGAACGGCCTTGCCGCCATTTACTCGCCCTTCGGGGATTCCGCGGTGCCGGAGTTTTACAAGCTGGGGGCCTCCTTCTCTCTGGCGGCGGTGCTTCTGGCCCGGTTTGACGGGCGGCATGTCCGGCGGCTCCTCTGGGGGTTTGCCGCCGTCAGCGCGGTGATGGGCCTTTTGTGCCTGGACGCGGCGAACAATGGCCCGCTGTTCCAGGCGTTCAACGGCTGGGTAGAGGCGCTGGGCGGCTCTTATGCCCACATTCCCCAGGATGAGACCGGCCGGGTGGTGGGCCTTTATAACGACGCGAACGTCTCCGGCAGCATCCTGGGCCTGGGGTCCCTGGTGTCGCTCTATCTGATTCACTCGGAGGAAAAGCGCTGGACCCGGCTTCCGGCCTGTGTCCTGCTGGGGCTCAATGCCCAGGTGTTTTTCCTCTCCATGAGCCGGGGCGCGATTTTGTGCTTCGGCCTGGCTCTTCTGGTCTGGCTGGCGGTGGAGGAGAAGCGTCTGCGGCTGTTCTTCCTGATGTTCCTTTCCGCCGTAGTGACGGTGGGCTTTTCCGTGGTGATTATGCCCATGGTCAGCCGGACCGTCTCCCTGCCCCTGGTCCTGACAGCGGCTTCCGGCCTGGTAATCTTCCCTCTGGACCTGCTGCTGACAGACCGTCTGACAGGTCTGCTTGCGGGCCGGGGGAAGGCGGTGGCGGCGGTGCTTGCCGGCCTGGCGGTGCTCTGCGGGATATACGCCTTTGCGGCTTTCCATGTGACGGGCCCCTATGTTTTTGGGGGAAGCGCGGACCGTCTGATTCGGAGTGTCACCCTGCCCGCCGGGACCTACACGGTGACGGGCGATTGGGACGGCGGCGCGGGGATCGGAATGAACGCCTACACCCGCACGCCGGAAGAGGCGCTGATGAACAAGGCCACTCCCCTGGGAGATACCCGCCTGGAGGAGCTGCGCTTTGAGCTGGAGACGGAGTCCAAGGTGTTCATCACTCTCTACGGAGGCAGGGACGCGGAGATTCGCCGGATGGCCCTGAGCGACGGGACCCGGGAGTTTGAGGTGCCCCTGACCTACAAGCTGGCCCCCTCCGTGCTGATGAACCGGCTGCATCACGGGCTCTACAACAGCTACAGCTTCCAGGTTCGGGGTCAGTTTATGAAGGACGCCTGGAAAATCTTTGCGACCAGTCCCCTGATGGGTCACGGCCTGGGCGCCACGGAGGGGCTGTATACCTCCGTTCAGCCCTTCTTCTATGAGTCGCTTTATGTGCACAACCATCTGCTTCAATCCATGACGGATATGGGCCTTTTGGGCCTGGCGGGCCTTCTGTGCGTGGTGGGGGGAAGCCTGTGGCTGCTTCTCCGGCGTCTGCGGGAGGCACGGGATCCCCTGGCGGCGGCGCTGCTGGCCTGCTGGGTGCTGCTGAACACACACAGCCTGATGGAGATCAATTTTTCTATCCGGGCTTATCAGTGCGCGGCTTGGTTTTTGCTGCTGCTCCCGGTCCTGCTGTGGGGGAAACCCCTGGCGGCAGGGGAGCGGGCGGCGAAGCTGGGAGGCTGGTTTACCGCCGGCTTTTTGGCGCTGTGGCTGCTGGTCTTCGGCGGGCTGCTGGTGAGCCACCGGATGGTTCTCCGGGAGGCGGCGGACTTTTACACAGACAGCGCGCAGGAGTTCCTTGACAAGCTCCGGGACTTTACACGCCGGGATGTGTTTGACCGTGAGAGCTATCAATTGGAATATGTGGCCGCTGTGGCCACAGTGAACGACAGCCGTTACAACCGGGAGAAGCTCCTCTATGTGGAGCAGATGCGCAAGTCCGGCACCTATACCGCCTGTTCCGGCCTGGCCCGGTATTATTACCTGCCCCGGGGAGAGCTGGAGCAGCTCTTTGCGTGCTCCCGGGAGGGCATCGCCCAGGAGGCCTCTACCAACGAGGCCTGGAACCTGCAATTGGATTTCTACCGCAACGAGGTTCTGCCCGCTGCCGGAGCGGGGCAGATGGATGTATTCATCAGCGGCGTGCTGGCGCTGGACGCCTTCCTGACGGAGTGGAGCGAGGGCCGTCTGGAGGAAATCCAGCTCTCAGAGGAGAACGCCCTTTTCCTGGAGCGGGTCCGGGAGGGCCGCAGCCAGGGTTTCCCGAATGAGACGATGTACCTCTACCTGTCCGGCGCTTTCGACGCCGCGCCGGGTTCGGAGGCAGGCTGACCGGCGGCCGCCGCCTATGAATACCGCGTCTGGACGAGAGACCATTTTTTTAATGGTCTCTCGTTTTTTTCTTGCGGAGAAAAGTTCTTCCCCAGTCGAAAAAAACGGCGAAAGGCCTTGCATTCTCCGGAAAGCTGTGATATTCTGTACAACGAAAAGGAAAGCGTTCTGCGCCAAAATTGACCACTATTGACCACGAAACGGAGGGAGCGGCATGCGCCGGGGAGACAACATCCGAAAGCGCGCGGACGGGCGCTATGAGGCCCGCTATCCCAAGGGCCGGAGCCCGGAGGGCCGCCTGCTGTACGGCTGCTGCTACGGCAGGAGCTATGAGGAGGCGGCGGCGAAGCGGGAGGAAATCCTGCGCCGGAACGTCCGTGTCCGGGAGCTGAACCTGCTGATTCTGGGGGCGGGGAGCCACGGGCAGGAGGTCCGGGAGCTGGCCCAGCGGCTGAACGTCTTCCGCCGGATCGCCTTTTTGGACGACAACCCGGAAAAGGCGGAGGTTCTGGGCCCCTGCACGGGGCTGGAGCGCTGGGCGGAGGAGTTTCCGGTGGCCATCCCCGCGGTGGGGAACCGGGCCCTGCGGATGCGCTGGCTGGGAGAGCTGGCCCGGGCGGGCTTTGTGCTGCCGGTGCTGGTTCATCCGGATGCCACCGTGTCCCCCAGCGCGGTGCTGGGTTATGGAACGGTGGTCTGCGCCAGGGCCGCCGTGGGCAGCGGGGCGGAGATCGGCCCGGGCTGCATCATCGCCAGCGCCGCCGCCATTGAGCGCTATGCTGTTTTGCCGGAGGGAACCCATGTGGACTGCGGCCGGGTGGTGAGGTACATCTCCAAAGAGGCGTGAGCGCCGGAAGAAGCGTTTTGATAAGAGCAATGAGCATTGGGAGGAGAACGGAATATGGAAGAGCTGAAAAAGATACCCTTTTCCCCGCCGGATATTACGGAGGAGGAAATTTCCGAGGTGGCGGAGGCCCTGCGCTCCGGCTGGATCACCACCGGACCCCGGACGAAGGAGCTTGAGCGGCAGATTGCCGCCTACTGCGGCACGGAGCGGGCGGTGTGCCTGAACTCCGCCACCGCCTGCCTGGAGCTGACGCTGCGGCTCTTCGGCATCGGGCCGGGGGACGAGGTGATTACCTCCGCCTATACCTACACCGCCTCCGCCAGCGTCATTGCCCATGTGGGGGCGAAGATTGTGCTGGCGGACACGGCCCCGGGGTCCTATGAGATGGATTACGGCGCTCTGGCCGCCGCCATAACCCCCCGGACCAAGGCGGTGATTCCCGTGGACGTGGGGGGAATCCTCTGCGATTATGACCGGGTGTATTCCGCCGTGGAGGAGAAGCGGGCGCTGTTCACCCCCGCGAACGGAATGCAGGAGCAGCTGGGCCGGGTTCTGGTGCTGTCGGACGCCGCCCACAGCTTCGGGGCCCACCGGGGCGGAAAACGCTCCGGCGCTTTTGCCGACTTCACCTCGTTTTCCTTCCACGCGGTGAAGAACCTCACCACCGCCGAGGGCGGCGCGGTGACCTGGCGGGGAGATCTGGGCCTGGACGGGGAGGAGGTCTACCGCCAGTATCAGCTCATGAGCCTCCACGGCCAGAGCAAGGACGCCCTGGCCAAGACGAAGCTGGGGGCCTGGGAATACGACATTGAGGCCCCGCTGTATAAATGCAACATGACGGATATTATGGCGGCGCTCGGCCTGGTGCAGCTCCGGCGCTATCCGGAGCTGCTGGCGAAACGCCGCCGCCTGACGGAGCTGTACGGCAGCCTGCTGGCGGGCCGGGGCGTGGAGTCGGCTCCCCACATCCGGGAGGGGGAGGAATCCAGCTTCCACCTGTACCTGACCCGGCTGACGGGCAGGGGAGAGGCGGAGCGGAACGCCGCCATCGAAGCCATGGCCCGGGAGGGGGTGGCCGCCAACGTTCACTACAAGCCTCTGCCTTTGCTGACGGCTTATAAGAACCTGGGCTTCGACGTCAGGGATTACCCCAACGCCCTGGCCCAATATCAAAACGAGCTGACGCTGCCCCTCTATTCCACGCTCACGGAGGAGGACGCGGAGCGGGCTGCCGGGGCCCTTCTGCGGGCGCTGTGAAAGGATGGATAAGGCAATGAACTGGACAAGAGACCTCGAGCGGGACATATTGGAATGGGACACAGTGAACTGGCGGCGGGCGGTGGATTTTTGGGACGCCGGCTCCATCTGTGACAGGGCCTCTTTGCGGGTGCTGGACGTGGGCGCCCGGGGCGGCGGGCTTTCCCTTCTGTTTGGACAGAGGGGAATAGCAGACTATACCAAGTATAGTCTGCTCGGATCTGTCAGATCCGAGGGAAAACGCCGGTCCGCTGCATAGAAAGTACGGCCTGGAGGACCGGATTTCTTACGCGGCGGTGAACGCCGTGGAGCTGGACGCCGTGGAGGAATACGATGTCATCTGCTTTAAGAGCGTGCTGGGCGGCATCGGCTATGGCGGCAACAAGGCCGCCCAGGAAACGGCGGTGCGGAATCTCTACCGGGCGCTGAAGCCGGGGGGATACCTGGTATTCGCGGAGAACCTGACGGCCACACCAGTTCATCAGCTCCTCCGCAGGAAGTTCAACCGCTGGAATACCTGGCGCTATATCACCATAAAGGAGGCTCTCGCCTTTTGTTCCGATTTTTCCGAGGTGCGCTGGCGCTGCTTCGGCTTTCTCGGAACCTTCGGCAGGAGCGAGGGACAGCGGCGCGCCCTGGGCCGGATTGACACGGCCCTTGACTGGCTGCTGCCCAGCAGCGCCAAATACATTATCTCTGTCGCCGCGCGAAAATAGGCAGTGCGGAAACGCTCTTCCGACTGCCGGATATACAACGGGAGAAAGAAGAGTGAGGCATGAAAACAATTCTGGAAAAGATCAGGGAAAACGCCGCCGCCTTGGGAGAGCAAACCGTATATAGTGTATATTATATGAATAATTATGCGGGGGGGGGGCGTGAATTCCCACATCTGACCTGGAAAGAACTGGATGAATATTCCGGGAAATTAGCGGCATACCTCCACCGGACCTGCCGGACGAAAACCCCTGTGGTAGTTTACGGACATAAGGATCCTTGGATGCTGGTCTGCTTTTTGGCCTGCGTCAGGTCCGGCCGGGCATACTGCCCTGTGGATACGTCCGTCCCTCCCGCCCGGGTGCGGGCCATTCTGGAGGATGTGTCGCCGGAAACGGTGCTTGCCACGGAGCCTCTGGAATATAGCGGGGCTCCGGTGCTGGACAAGGCGGCCCTGCTCGCCGCCGCGGAGGGGGAGCCCGGGCAGCTGGGTCCCGAGCACGCGGTCTCCGGGGAGGATACCTTTTATATCATTTTTACCTCCGGCAGCACCGGAACGCCGAAGGGTGTGCAGATCACCCGGAACTGTCTGGACTGCTTCATCCAGTGGGGGATCACCCTGGGCCGGGGACTGGACGGCGGACGCCGCCGGGTCTTTTTGAATCAGGCGCCGTTCTCCTTTGACCTGTCCGTTATGGACCTGTACCTCTCTTTGTATACCGGAGGGCATCTTTTCGCCCTGAGCCGGGAGGTGCAGGGCGATATGGGAGCCCTGCTGGACGCGCTGAGCTGCTCCGGGGCGGAGGTTTGGGTCTCCACACCGTCCTTCGCGGACCTGTGCCTGTCGGACAAAATGTTCCGCGAGGAGCTGCTGCCCAGGCTGGAGCTGCTTCTTTTCTGCGGGGAGACGCTGACGAACCGCACGGCGGAGCGGCTGGCGGCTGCTTTTCCCAGGGCGGAGACGGTGAATACCTATGGGCCGACGGAATCCACGGTAGCCGTCACACAGGTGAGGGTTACGCCGGAGCTCCTCCGTCAGTCCCCTCTGCCGGTAGGAGCCGAGAAGCCGGGAACCTGGATTTTTATTCAGGACGCCCAGGGAAACGACCTGCCCGACGGAGAGGTTGGCGAGATCGTCATCGCCGGAGACTCCGTGAGCACAGGCTATTGGAAAAAGCCGGAGCTGACGGGGCGGGTCTTTGGCTCCCGGAGCATCGGAGGGACGGTCTACCGGACCTACCGCACCGGCGACGCCGGGACGAAGCGGGGCGGACAGCTCTACTATCAGGGCCGGATGGATTTTCAGGTCAAGCTGCACGGCTACCGCATTGAGCTGGGAGACGTGGAGGGCAACCTCCTGAAGCTGGACGGCGTCCGCGCCGCCGCCGTGCTGCCCGTGGAACGGGACGGCAAGGTCCGCAGCCTCACCGCCTATGTGGCGGCGGAGCGGAGCGGGGACGATTTTGCGGACGGCCAGCGGCTCCGGGCGGCGCTGAAGGCCCTGGTCCCGGATTACATGATCCCAAAGAAATTTGTGTTTTTGGACCGCCTCCCTATGACCGGCAACGGGAAGGTGGACCGGAAGGCGCTGGGAGGGAGCGGGAAATGAGCTTCTTCTCAGGGTACTGGTTCTTCGCCTACCTGGCGGCGCTGCTGATCCCCGCGGCGGTGCTGGGCCTGCTGGAAAAGCCTCTGCGGCCCTACCGGCTGGCGCTGACGGTCTTCTTTATATATATGGTTTACCGGGATACGCCGGAGCAGATGAAATACCTGCTGCTCTACGCCGCGGGCGCCGCGTATCTGGTGAAGATCTATGCCTTTCTCCGCCGCCGGTACGGGCGGACCCCCTGGCTGTACGGCCACGCCGTGGCCCTGGCCCTGGCGCCCCTGGTGGTGAGCAAATGGAGCGCCGCCCACGGAGGGACGGTGTTTGGATTCCTGGGCATCTCCTATATCTGCTTCCGCGTGATTCAGGTAGTCATCGAGATTTATGACGGAGTGCTTGAGGATGTCCCCGTGACCCGCTTCCTGGAATTTCTCCTGTTTTTCCCAAGCCTCAGCTCCGGCCCCATTGACAGGAGCCGCCGCTTCGCGGAGGACGACCTGCGCCTCTGGACGCGGGATGAGTATCTGGACCTGCTGAACGAGGGCGTATATAAGCTGGTGCTGGGAGCGTTTTATAAAATTGTCTGCTCCGCCCTGTTCTACAAGCTTTTAAACGACGTCTTCGCGGAGCGCTACACGCCGCTTTATTTAGTGGGCTACGCCTACGTTTACGGCCTGTACATGTTCTTTGACTTTGCCGGATACAGCTCTCTGGCGGTGGGAACCGCCTATATCCTGGGCATCCGGCTGCCGGACAATTTCAATAAGCCCTTTCTCAGCGTGGACATCAAGGATTTTTGGAACCGCTGGCACATTACGCTTTCCACCTGGTTCCGGGATTTTGTCTTCACGCGGTTTGTGCTGAACTCCATCCGGAACAAGCGCTTCAAAACCCGCCTGGGAGGGGCGGCGGCGGGCCTGATGGTGAATATGCTTGTCATGGGCCTGTGGCACGGTCCTTACGCCCATTATGTCGCCTATGGACTCTATCACGGCATTCTGCTGGCGGTTACAGAGGTCTATCAGAAGAAGTCCGCCTTCTACCGCGCCCACAAAGACAGGCTCTGGTACAAAACGGCGTCCTGGTTTTTGACGCTGAACGCCGTGATGCTGGGCTTTCTGATCTTCTCAGGACACATCCGGGATGTCTGGCAGGCAGCACTCTATTATTTATAAGAAAGGCAGTGTGAAAGAACATGGAAGAAATGATTCTGGCAATTTTGGCTGAGGCGTGCGAGGATGAGTCCGTGAAGGACCATCTGGACATAGACCTGTTTGAAAGCGGCCTGATGGATTCCCTGGCGTTCGCGGAGCTGGTCTTCGGTCTGGAGGACAAGCTTGGCGTCATCATCTCCCCCTCGGAAATCGAGCGGGACAAAATGAATACCCCCCGGAAGATTCTGGAGCTGGTGAAAGAGAGGGCCGGCTCATGAAAAAGGCCCTGCCCCTGCTGACCGCGGCCGTCCTCTTCGCCGGGACGGTCCTGGGAACAAGGCTGTTCCTTGACGGAAGCGTCAGGGCAATGGGGGAAACCCTTGTCTACATCAACAATGATTCCCGGAATTTCTGCTTTCAGGCTATGGAGGAAATTCTCCAGGAGGGAACCATTCCCGTGTTCGGCTCCTCGGAGCTGAGCTCCTCCGACGGCTTGGCCTATCCCCGGGCCCTGTTTCACGGCGGCAACTCGGATTTCAACATGATTATGATCGGGCGCGGGCATACGCAGAGCCTGCACCACGCCGTCAACGCCGGCGCCATGGCGGAGCTGCTGCCGGATCAAAAGGCTGTTCTCATCGTCTCGCCCCAGTGGTTCACGGAGGACAGCCTTACCTCCAGCTCCTATCCCAGCCGCTTTTCCGAGAGAATGTTCGCCCGCTTCCTGCGGAACGGAGCGCTTTCCAGGGAGCTCCGCTCCGCCGTCGCGCAGCGGGCCGCGTCCCTGATGGAGCAGGACCCTCAGCAGCTCGCCCGGCTGGAGAGCTATGACGGAATTGTGCTCCAGCACTCCCTGAACCCCGTGGAGCAGCTGGGCCAAGCGGCTTACGACCACTTTATGGAGACCAAGGCGGAGTTTACGCTCTGCTGGGAAGGCCGGGAGTGGGAGACGCTGTTCACCGGGGAGCGGGTGCGGGCGGAGGAGCTGGACTTCGACGCCCTGCGGGCGGAGGCGGTCCGGATAGGGGAGGCCTCCTGCACAAACAATGACTTTTATATCAACGATGATTATTATACCAGCTATATTGTGGAAAAACTAGCTGCGTACAAGGGAGCCGGCGCCGGCGAGAGCTACGCCTCCTCTCCGGAATACAGCGATTTGAAAACCTTTTTGAAGGTCTGCCGGGAAACCGGCGTCCGGCCGTTGGTCGTCAGCGTTCCCGTAAACGGCTGGTGGTATGATTACTGGGGCTTTCCCAAGGAGGACCGGGAGGCGTATTACCAGAATATCCGGGATATCTGCGGCTCCTACGGCGTGGCGCTGGCCGACTTTTCGGACAAGGAATATGAGCCTTATTTTCTGAAAGACATCATGCACCTGGGTTGGAAAGGATGGGTTTATGTTGATGAAGCGGTTTATGAATTTTACCGGCAGCCATAAGACGCTGCGGGACATTCTGCGGGGCGTGTCCATTTGGCTGATGCTGACGGCAATTTACGCCTATCTGCTCTGGGCGGACCTCTCCACCGCCCCGGAGTTTATCTACAGCCAATTCTAAGAGGCGGAGAGAAGCGGCAAAAGCCGCCTTCCATCCGCTGCCGCTCCGGTCCGGGGGCTCCGCCCGCCGCCGGAAGCACGGGAACTTTTTAAGGGGGACTGACTATGAAAACCGTTTTGATTGTGGCCGCCCACCCGGACGACGAGCTTCTGGGCGCGGGGGGAACCGCCGCCCGGCACGCCGCGGCGGGGGACCAGGTGTATTCCGCTGTCATGTGCGAGGGGGAATCCCTGCGGTATCAAAAGGACATGGGGCAGAGGAAAGCGATGGTGCGGGCCGCGGAGATTCTGGGGGTGAAGCGGGTGGATTCCCTGGGCTTTCCCGACCAGCGGCTGGACACCTTCACCCTGACGGAGCTGATCGCGCCGCTGGAAAAGCTCTCCGAGGAGCTGCGCCCCAACATTGTCTACTGCCAGTACGGCGGGGACATCAACCGGGACCACCAGCTTCTGTTTGAGGCGGCGAATGTGGCCTTCCGCCCCCTGGACCCGTGGATCGAGGAGTTTCTCACCTTCTACACGGTGAGCAGCAGCGAATGGGGGTATCCCCACGGCTTTATCCCGGATACCTGGGTGGATATCAGCGCCGTGCTGGAGAAGAAGATTCAGGCCTTTTCCTGCTATCAGAGCGAGGTGCGGGCCTATCCCCACCCCCGCTCCTGCGAGGCGCTGCGCCACGCGGCCCACTTCTTCGGGAATCAGTGCTGCATGGACGCCGCGGAGGCGTTTCAAACGGTCCGGCGCCTCCGGCGGGACGCCTGACAAGGGAGGATATTATGGAAGATCTGCATTTTTTCCGCGTCCACACCGGGGAGGAGGTGCCGGGCTCGGATTACTGGATCACCCGCCCCGCGTCCATCGGCCATCCCAAGAACGGGGCCGTCATGTTCCTCACGGAGGGGCATCCGGAGTGGAGGGGAGTCTTTGAATCCGTCTCCGGCTGCCTGGTGTTCTGGCCGGACGTCTGGGATGTCCCGGAGGCGGTTTCCCGGAAGAACGCGGTGTTCCCCTGCCGGAACCCCCACCTGGAGTACTGCCGCTTCTTCCAGCGCCACGGAATTACCGGGCTGTGCATGCCGGGGGAGCTGTGCGAGCGAAACGGCTCCCACATCGGAAAGACCGCCAAAATCGGGGAGGGGACCGTGATTTTCCCTGGCTGCTTCATCGGCGGGGACGTCTCCATCGGGGAGGACTGCTATATCGGCCCCGGCGTGAAAATTCTGGGCCGGGTCCGCATCGGGAACCATGTTTGGATTCGGGAGAATACGGTAATCGGCATGGACGGCATGACCACGGACCGGGACGGGGAGGGCCATCCGGTGCCCATGCCCCAGTTCGGCGGCGTGGTGATTGAAGACGGCGTGAAGATCGGGGCGCTGGCGGTGATCCAGCGGGGCGCCATTGACGACACGGTCCTCCACAGAGGCTGCAAGATCGACAGCCTGGCCCTGATCTCCCACAACGTCAGCGTGGGGGAGGAATCCATTGTGGTGGGGACGGCCTTCCTCTTCGGCAGCGCCTCCACCGGGCGGCAAGCCCAGGTTTCCGGCGGGTGCATGGTGGGGAACTACGTGCGTGTTGGGGACCGGGCGTCCCTGGGCATGGGCTCCGTGGCCACAAAAGATATCCCCGACGGGTGGATTGCCTACGGCGTCCCGGCCAGGCCGGTCCGGCAGGACGCCCTTGACCCCGAGAGAGGGTCCATCTTTTAAAATCCGCGCCGGCCGCCAACTGCCCCGCCGGGGCGGCGGGGCGCGGGATCACATAAACAACAGGTGGTTTTTATCATGTCCTATATCAGCAGAGATGTCCTGACAGCCGGTCAGAAACGGTATTTAAAGGTAAAGCGCGCCCTTGACGTCTGCTTTGCGCTGCTGCTCCTGCTGCTGCTGTGGCCGCTTATGCTTCTTGCGGCGCTGTGGGTGAAGCTGGAGTCCCCCGGGCCGGCCATTTATTCCCAGCGCAGGCCGGGGTATCACCAGAAAATTTTCTCCATTTACAAATTCCGCTCCATGCGGGTGGAGACCACCCGGAACGGCGTGCCCCTGTCCGACGAGGAGCGGGTCACCCGGTCGGGAAAAATCCTGAGAAAGACCAGCATCGACGAGCTGCCCCAGCTTTTCAACATCCTCAAGGGCGAGATGAGCCTGATCGGCCCCCGGCCCCAGCTCATCAACGATCTGGAAACCTTTACCGACGAGCAGCTCATCCGCTTCGAGGTGCTCCCGGGCATCACCAGCTGGACGGCCATTCACGGCCGGAACATGATCGCCGTTCAGGAGAAATACGATCTGGACGTCTACTACGTCCGGCACATCGGCTTTAAAATCGACGCCGAAATCTTCTTCAAAACCATTCCCGTGGTGCTCTCCCAGGAGAACACCGTGGACCTCATCAACGAGCAGATTCCCGCCAGCGAAATCCTCTCCGACCAGGAGGAGCGGGAACCGGCGTTAAAATAAGAACAGGGAGAAAATACTATGACCGTTCCCTTTATATCCGTCGCCGTCCCCGTGTACAACGAGGAGCGCTATCTGGACGGCCGCGTCCGGTCCATGCTGGACCAGGATTACCCCAAAGAGTCCATGGAGTGGTTTTTTGTGGACGGCTCCTCCACGGACCGGACGCCGGAGCCGCTGGAGGAGTACCAGGCCCGGTATCCCGGCCTGATCCGCGTTCTGCAAAACCCCGGAAGAACGGCGCCCCGCGCCATGAATACCGGCATCCGCCAGGCGAAGGGCGTCTATCTCATCCGCCTGGACGCCCACGCGGAATACGCCCCGGACTATTTTTCCCAGTGCGTAAAGGTGCCGGAGGAGACGGGGGGCGGCATCATGCGCATGGGCTGCCTGAACGGACACTGGAACGTGGTCACCTCCGGCGGAACGGGGGTGAGCGGGCCTTGAACATCTGGCTTATCAATCATTACGCTGTTCCGCCTAAGTATTACCCCCTGGCCCGGCAGACCTGCTTTGCCAAACAGTTGGCGCGGCTGGGACACAGCGTCCTCATCTTTGCCGCCAGCACAGTCCACAACTCAAACCAGAACCTCATTACGGACGGCTCCCCCTGGCGGGAGGAGACGGTGGACGGGGTGCGCTATGTTTATATCAAATGCCTGGACTACCAGGGAAACGGCCTGCGGCGGGTATACAACATCTGTGAGTTCGCCTGGAAGCTGCCGGGTGTGTGCCGGCATTTCCCCCGGCCCGACGCTATCGTGGCAACGTCCATGCCCCCCACCTCCTGCGCCGCGGGGGTGTGGCTGGCCCGGAAGTACCGGTGCCGCGGAATCGCTGAGATCGCCGATCTATGGCCGGAGGGCCTTGTCGCCTACGGCATCGCCGGGCCCCGCAATCCGGCGGTGCTCGCCCTGCGTCAATTGGAAAAATGGATTTACAAGAAGGCGGATGCCGTGGTCTTCACCATGGAGGGGGCCTACGACTATATCACGGAGCGGGGCTGGGAAAAGGATGTCCCCCGGAGCAAGGTATTCTATATCAACAACGGCGTGGACCTGGAGCAATTCTGCCTCAACCGGGAGCGCTTCCAGGCGGAGGATCCGGACCTGGACGACCCGGAGCATTTCAAAATCGTCTACACCGGCTCCGTTCGGAGGGTGAACGACCTGGGCGCGCTGCTGGACGCGGCTAAGCGGATTTCCGATCCCTCCGTGCGCTTTCTGGTCTTTGGAGGTGGGGTCGAGCTGGAGCTCCTGCGCCGCCGGGCGGCGGATGAGGGAATCCGAAACGTGGTATTCAAGGGCTTCGTGGAGAAAACGTATATCCCTTCCATCGTTAGCCGGGCGGATGCGGTTTTGGTTCACAGCGGAACGCAGGGAGTCCCGCTGTTCCGGTTCGGGCTCAGCTTCAACAAGCTGTTTGACTCCCTCGCGGCGGGACGGCCGGTCATCATGGACGTAGCCGCGAAGTATAACCCTTTGGAACGCTGGGGGGCGGGCGTCTGTGTGGAGAGCGCGGAGCGGCTTCCGGAGGCGGTCCGTCAAATACGAAGCCTGGACGGCGAAGCCCGGGCTCGGATGTGCGAAAACGCCCTCCAGGCCGCCCGGGAATATGATTTCAAGCGCCTTACCGCAAAACTTCTGGAGGTGATTGAACAAAGCGGAACATGACGAAAGAAAAAGGAGTGACTGCCTGTGAACAGGCCGGTTTTGATTCCGGCTCCCCACACGGACGACGGGGAGTCCGGCTGCGGGGGAAGCCCCTGCCCGCCTGCGCCGTCCGGGAGGGAGTCGTCATGCGGCGGCGGAACGCCGAGACCTTTTACGACCCGGACGGAAACGAGATCAACTGGTAAAGCAAAGCCGCCCCGCCGGCGCGCGGGCGCGGAGAGAGGAAGCGGTATTTATGCAGTTTATTGACCTGAAGGCCCAGTACAGGGCCCTGAAATCCGAAATCGACGCCAACATCCAAAGCGTGCTGGACGCCGCCCAGTTCATCGGCGGGCCCTATGTCACGGAGCTGGAGGCGGAGCTGGCCGCCTTCGTGGGCCGGAAGCACTGCGTCACCTGCGCCAACGGCACCGACGCCCTTCAGCTGGCCTTCATGGCCGCCGGGGTGGGGGAGGGAGACGCGGTGTTCTGCCCGGACATGACCTTCATCTCCTCCACGGAGCCGGCGAAGATGTTCGGGGCCGCCTCCGTCTTCTGCGACATCACGGCGGACACCTACTGCCTCAGCCCCGAAAGCCTGGAGCGGCAGATTCAGGCCGTGCTGGCGGAGGGAAAGCGGACGCCCAAGGCCGTGGTGGCGGTGGATATTCTGGGCAATCCCTGCGGCTATGACGCTCTGACCCCCATCTGCGAGAAGTACGGCCTCACCCTCATTGAGGACGCGGCCCAGAGCTTCGGCGCGGTCTATCACGGGAAGCGGGCCTGCGCCTTCGGAGACGTGGCCACCACCAGCTTTTTCCCCGCCAAGCCCCTGGGCTGCTATGGCGACGGCGGCGCGATTTTCACCGACAGCGACGAAACCGCCGCCCTCTTCCGCTCTCTCTGCGTCCACGGCAAGGGCCCCGGCGGAAAGTACGACAACATCCGGGTGGGCCTGAACTCCCGGCTGGACAACCTCCAGGCCGCCATTCTCCTGCCCAAGCTCAAGGCCCTGAAGGACTATGAGATCGACCGCCGCCAGACGGTGGCAGAGCGCTACAACGCCGCCTTCGCCGGAAAGCTCGTCACCCCCTTCGTGGCGGAGGGCTGTGTGTCCGCCTGGGCCCAGTACGCGCTGCTGGCCAGGGACACGGCCCAGCGGGATAAAATCATTGCCTGCCTGGCGGACAAGGGCATCCCCCATATGGTCTACTATCCCACTCCCCAGCACGCCCTGCCGGTCTTCCGGGAGGAGCCCCGATACCAAGAGACCTTTCACAATGCGGACGATTACTGCGCCAGGACCTTCTCCCTGCCCATGCACCCCTATTTGGAGGAGGCGGAGCAGCGCCAGGTCATTGACGCGGTTCTGGAGGCGCTGTGATGGACAAGCCTTATTTTGTGCATGCGTCCAGCTATGTGGACGAGGGCTGCGAGATCGGGGAGGGGACCAAAATCTGGCACTTCTCCCACATCATGAAGGGCTGCCGGATCGGGAAGCGCTGCAACATAGGGCAGAATGTGGTGATCTCCCCGGACGTGGTCCTGGGGGAGGGTGTGAAGATTCAGAACAACGTCTCGGTGTACACCGGCGTGGTCTGCGAGGACGGGGTGTTCCTGGGCCCGTCCTGCGTGTTCACCAACGTGATCAACCCCCGGGCCTTCATCGAGCGCAAGAGCGAGTACCGGAAAACCACCATCCGGAAGGGTGCCAGCGTGGGGGCCAACGCCACCATCGTCTGCGGCCACGACATAGGGCGCTTTGCCCTGGTGGGAGCCGGGTCCGTGGTGACGAAGGACGTGCCGGATTACGCGCTGGTTTACGGCTGCCCCGCCGGGGTGCGGGGCTGGGTCTGCCGGTGCGGAGAGCAGCTGAAATTTTCCGGCGGGCGGGCCGTGTGCCGGGCCTGCGGAAAACAATATGAAATAGATGAGGCCGGAAAGACGGTCAAGGAGATGGATTGATATGGGCATTAAGGAAGAACTGATTCAGAAAATTCAAAGCAAGACCCTGGTAATGGGCGTGTGCGGCCTGGGCTATGTGGGACTGCCCCTGGCGGTGGACAAGGCCAAGCACGGCTTTAAGACCATCGGCTTCGACGTGCAGCAGGAGAAGGTGGACCTGGTGAACGCCGGGAAAAACTACATCGGCGACGTGGTGAACGCCGATCTGGAGGAGCTGGTGAAAAGCGGCATGCTCCGGGCCACCTCGGATTTCAGCTTTGTAAAGGACGTGGACTTTATCGCCATCTGCGTGCCCACCCCCCTGGACAAGCACCAGCAGCCGGACATCAGCTATGTCCGGGACTCCACCATCGCCATCTCCAGGCACCTGACCCGGGGCTCCATCGTGGTGCTGGAGTCCACCACCTACCCCGGCACCACCGAAGAGCTCCTCAAGCCCATTCTGGAGGAGGGCAGCGGCCTGAAGTGCGGGGAGGACTTCTATCTCGGCTTCTCCCCGGAGCGCATTGATCCGGGCAACCTGATCTACAAGACCAGCAACACCCCCAAGGTGGTGGGCGCCGTCGGCCAGGACGCCGTGGATGTCATCGCCATGGTGTACCGGGCCATTCTGGACGGGGACGTCACCACCGTCTCAAGCCCCGCTGTGGCGGAGATGGAAAAGATTCTGGAGAACACCTACCGCAATATCAATATCGGCCTGGTGAACGAGCTGGCCATTCTCTGCAACCGGATGGGAATCAACATCTGGGAGGTCATCGACGCCGCCAAAACGAAGCCCTACGGCTTCCAGGCCTTCTATCCCGGCCCAGGCCTGGGGGGCCACTGCATTCCCCTGGACCCCTACTACCTGAGCTGGAAGGCCCGGGAGTACGGCTTCCACACCAGCATGATCGAGGCGTCCATGATGGTCAACGACCGGATGCCGGAGTACACCGTGGAGCGGGCGGGGAAGATTCTCAACCGCTGGCGCAAGTCCCTGAACGGGTCGAAGGTGCTGGTGCTGGGCGTGGCGTACAAGCAGGACATCGACGATTACAGGGAGAGCCCAGCCGTCCGGGTGCTGGAGGAGTTCCGCAAGACCGGCGCCCACGCAGATTTCTATGATCCCTATGTCCAAAGATACCGGGATGGCGGCGTGTGGTACGAGGGCATTCCCGCCCTGACGCCGGAGGCGGTGAAGGGATACGATCTGGTCTGCATCGCCACCGCCCACACAAAGGTGGATTATGAGATGGTGTCGTCCTGCGGCGTGCCGGTATTCGACTGCAAGAACGTGTGCAAGAACATCCAAAGCCGGGAGAATATCGAGGTGCTGTAAATGAGAGGAGCTATTTACGCCGAACCCGCCGCTTTTCAAACGGGAGACGCTTCCCTGGAGTTAACCGGCCTCTTTATGTACCGGGACGAGCCGGCGGGAGAGGCCAGCGCGCGGGCCTTTCTCAGCGATTTTGACCAAGGTACGGCGGACTTTGAGAACTGCACCGGGTCTTACCGCTTCCGGGCCGTTTACCCGGACGGCCGGGAGCTCCGCTTCTGCGACAACGCGGGCGTCATGCGCTGGTATATCCGGGAGAACATTTGTCCTTTTACTAAAGACAATTGCCCCCCCCCCAGAGACATTCTTTCTGTACTTCCCTGGCGGAGGCCGTCCCGGAGGACCGGGTGCCGGATTACGCCTCAATTGCGCAGTTTCTATATTTCGGCTGTATCTACGGGACCGGAACCATTTTCCGCGGGGTCCGCCGAAGCGCCCCGGAGAAATATTACTTGATCGAAAACGGACTCCTCACGGAGAAGGACAAAAACCTAAAGCCGCTGGAGGACCTGGAGCTCCACGGCGACGCGCTGGAGGAGCAGATGTCCCGGTTTTCCAAGGCCGTGGACGGCGGCGCCGCCGCCTGCACCATCACCGGCGGGACCGACAGCCGGAACATTCTCTCCCACATGCTTCACGAAGGCATGCGGCCCCTGCTGGACATCACCGGAGCAAGCGGTCACGTGGATGTGGTCATTGCCCGGAAAATTGCCGACCGGCTGGATATGGAGCTGTTATGGGTCTCAGACGACATGGAAGGCGGGGACTGGATTGACAAGGCCGTTCAAGCCGCCGACGGCATGACCGGCGTATGCGGCATTTACCGGCTGAATAAAAAGGCCCGGGCGCTGAAAGAGAGAGGCGTCCTGCTGGAATGCGGCGGCATAGCCGGAGAGTTTTATAAAAACGACTTCATCCATTTTGATTATCCCTTCTACGGGGGGAAGCCCAACTGGGACCGCTTTCTTCACCGCGTCGTCATGAATTACGATTTTCCCCTTGCGCTCTGCGGCGAGGCGGCGCTCCCGGCTATGAACAGCCTTTCGGAGCGTCTGACGCCTTGGCTAGGATCTCACAGCGGAAGCACCAAGCACAGCGCCTATCTCTCGGCGGGCTATGAGATTATGCAGGGCCGGGCGGCGGCAACTTTCGCTATGAACTCCCGGCATTATATTCAATATGCGCCGCTGATGGAGCGCCGGATAGTCTCCATGTTCTGCCGTGAAAACCCGCACAAGCTGGAAAACGACGCGTATCCCCGGAAGTGGGTCTCCCGCCTGTGTCCGGAGCTCCAGGACATTCCAAGCACCAGAAACATGACCTTCTCCCCCCATGTGACGCTTCGGGAGTTCATGAACTACAAAAAATCCATTCTGCGGAGCAATCTGGCTCTCAGCGTCCGGCGAAACAGGGTCCGGGGCCGCCGGGACGCCTGCTTCCAGGCGGGGCTGTCCTCCCCTCAGTTTTACAATGCCCTGGAGCGGTGCAAAGCCCTTGGCGTCCTCGCTCCGGAGGTGGACGGGGACGCGCTTCCCGCCCCCATCGCCGACCGGGCCTTCGCGCTGGGTTCCATGCTGTAAGCTGGGCTGACTATCCAAACATTTGAGGTGCTGTAAATGAAGAAAATCTGTACGGTCGTCGGGGCCCGGCCCCAGTTTATCAAGCTGGCGGTAGTCTCCCGGGTGCTGCGCGGGGAGTTCCGGGAGGTGCTGGTCCACACGGGGCAGCACTACGACCACAATATGTCCGACGTGTTTTTTGAGGAAATGAACATTCCAAAGCCGGATTACAACCTGGGCGTTTCCGGCGGAACCCATGGGCAGATGACCGGACAGATGCTCATGAAGATTGAGGAGGTTCTCCTGAAGGAGCAGCCCGATATGCTGCTCCTCTTCGGCGATACCAATTCCACCCTGGCGGGGGCCCTGGCGGCGGTGAAGCTCCATATCCCCGTGTGCCACGTGGAGGCGGGGAACCGGCTGGGGACTCTGGCGAATCCCGAGGAGGCCAACCGGATCGTGACCGACCACGTGTCCTCCCTGCGGCTGGCCTGCACCGCCTCGGGCATGGAGTTTTTGCGGCGGGAGGGCCTGGAAAGCGGCTCCTTCCTGGTGGGGGACCCCATGTACGACGCTTTCCGTTATTATTCGGAGCGGCTGGACGGCTCGGAGCTCTCGGAGCTTCGGGACTTTGCCGGGGAGCCCCTGGCCCTGCCGGAGCGGTTTTACTATATGACCTGCCACCGGCAGGAGAACACGGACACGGATGAAAAGCTGGACCAAATCTTTCAGGCCATGGAGGCCCTGGATGCCCCGGCGGTCTATCCCGTCCATCCCCGGAACCGCCACCGGGCGGAGCGGCTCGTCCGGGAGGGGGGATACCGCCATATCCTCTTGTGCCGTCCGGTGGGATACCAATGCTCCATCTCCCTGGTAAACCGGGCAGAGAAGATCGTCACGGACTCCGGCGGGCTGCAGCGGGAGGCGTTTTTTGCCGGAAAGCCCTGCGTCACGGTGTTTGACTACATCGTCTGGCCGGAGACCATGGAAAACGGCTGCAACCGGCTGGCGAAGCCCGTCAAAACGGATATTCTGGAAAAGCTGTCCGCCCCTGTGTTCTTCGACCCGTCTTACCGGCCCTTCGGGGACGGGCACAGCGCGGAAAAAATCTTAGAGCGAATCAAGGAGCGTCTGCCATGATAAATATCTGCCACATGACCAGCGGCCATCCGCCGGAGGACCAGCGCATCTTCCACAAGGAATGCGTCTCCCTGGCCAAGGCCGGATACGGCGTGTATCTGGTGCAGCAGGGGGGAAGCTATGAGAAAAACGGCGTGCATATCGTGGGCTTCGGCGAAATGCCAAAAAGCCGCTTAAAGCGCATGGCCCAGACGGCCCGCCGGGTGTACCGGGCCGCTCTGGCGGTGGACGCGGATATCTACCACTTCCACGAGCCGGAGCTGCTGCCCTATGGGCTGAAGCTGAAAAAGCGGGGAAAAAAGGTGATTTTCGACAGCCACGAAGATACCCTGGAGTCCATCCTGGAAAAGGAATGGATTCCAGCCCCCGCCCGGCGGGCAATGTATTTCTGGTTCAAAGGCCAGCAGGAACGGGTATGCCGCCAGATTGACGCTGTGGTCACCGTCACGCCGCACTTGACGGAATTTTTCCGCCGTCTCAATCCCCAAACGGTCCAGGTCGCCAACTTTCCCATTCTGGACGGAGCCGTCCCCTCCGCCGCGCCCCAGCCCGGGACGCTGGTCTTTGCCGGGGGAATCTCCCGGCAGTGGAACCACCACACCATCATCAAGGCCATGGAGCAGCTGCCGGAGTGCCGCTACATCCTGTGCGGCCCGGCAGAGGGCAATTATCTTCAGGAGCTGGAAGCCCTGCCCGCCTGGAACCGCGTCCAGTACCTGGGCCGCATCCCTCATACCCAGGTAGCGGGGCTTCTGGCCCAGAGCGCCGTGGGCATGGCGGCGCTGAGCTATATCCGGAATTCCGACTGGAAAAACGGCACCATAGGCAACACAAAAATCTTCGAGGAGATGATGGCCGGCCTGCCGGTGGTATGCACAGACTTCGTGCTGTGGCGGGAGTTCGTGGAGCGGTACCGCTGCGGCCTGTGCGTGGACCCGGAGGACCCGGAGGCCATCGCCGCCGCCGTCCGCTATCTGCTGGACAACCCGGAGGAAGCCCGGCAGATGGGAGAGAGCGGGCGGAAGGCCATAAAAGAGGAATTCAACTGGAGCGCAGAGGAGAAAAACCTCCTGGCCCTGTATGAAACACTGTCTTCTTCCGGAAAACCAGCGGGCGGGGC
>ERZ779632.554-NODE-554-length-20533-cov-9.271267_pt1 | contig 20533 bp, 22 predicted proteins | sample MGYA00514194_ERZ779632 | MGnify/ENA primary metagenome ERZ779632 (study PRJEB29562, sample SAMEA4376704) | mouse gut metagenome | isolation source: Cecum | study: EMG produced TPA metagenomics assembly of the A DSS colitis mouse model was used to assess the...
TTTAACCTCAATAAAATGGTTTCTCACCATAATATCCCACCATTCCTTTCTTCTGTTTGATTGTCTGGGAGAATGCCCGTTTTTAGGCATTCTCCGGGGTGAAACTTAGAAGTTCTCCGCGAAGCAGCCCTTGCTGTGAGCGGCTAGAATTTCTTTTCACCCTGATTTCGGAGCAGTATGGAATAAGACCAGTAAATTCCTATATAGAAAAATGTGATAAAGCTGCCAATTCCGCTTAAAATCATGGAGAAAGCAATGCAAAACAGAATATCCATATACTTCATACTCTCAAATACAGGAAGCCCCCAGCCACTGCCAACAGCTGCAAATAGCAAAAGACCAAGCGCAATACCGCCAACTAACATTCTCTTCATTTTCAAAAATTCTTCCTGTAGTTCCTTTCGCACTTCCTCCGAAAATACAAGTTCCTTTTTACGAAGAACCCTGTAAGGATTTTGTTTCAACGCAATGTAGATCACAACAGCAAGTAACAGCATAATAGATATGGTTGTAAGTATTGGCGCAATACTGGAAGCAAAAAAGTAATGTTCCGTGGAAGTATAAGATACTGAATTACAGCCTATCGCAATTCCACACGCCGTAGCCAGCAGCAAAAATTTTCTTTTGTAATAGAACAGGAAGCCATTTGCCGTTTCTCTGCTTACATAAAACCCTTTTGCTTCTTCCTGTAATTTATTTTCATGATCTGAACCAATCATCCTGTCATCAAGCAACAAGTCATCTAATTTCACCTGAAATATTTTGCTGATTAAGATTATTTTTTCTGTTTCGGGATAACCATTGTTATTTTCCCATTTGCTGACTGCCTGACGGCTCGTATTTAATTTTTCCGCTAATGCCTCCTGTGAAAGCCCTTGTGCTTTTCTTAATTTATACATCTTTTCTCCGAATGTCATAATGTTTTCCTCCTTGTTCTCACTTATGATAACATAACAGCTTGAAATGTCTATCATTCAGCTCTTACATTTCCGCAACTTTAGGTTGCTTTTGTTGTTTTACAGCAAGTTCCTGCAAAGTTGCGATAAAAAATAAATAAAGATGTGTAAAAATTCCCCACAAAGTATTATACTAAAGACATGAGAACGCTTTAGGAATTTCGCGCGGTAACAAGATAGGTTAGTAGACAAAGAGTACGGAGGGAACGATGGATAGAGTATTAATTGTGGGTGTGAATTTTACACCCAGCCATAACAGCCAGCACTTTGATCTTGCGATGGAGGAGATGGTCAGTCTGGTGAAGGCGTGTGACATGGAGCCGGTGGGGCGCATCGAGCAGAATATGGAGAGCGCCAATACCGCGACCTATATCGGGGCGGGAAAGGTGCAGGAGGTTTGTGAGATGGTTCGGGCACTCGAGGCGGATCTGGTGGTTTTTGACAATGGGTTATCGCCGATACAGCTTCGAAATCTGAGCAGGGAATTAGACTGTCCAGTGATGGACAGAACAACCCTGATTCTGGAAATCTTTTCTGCGCGGGCAAAGACAAGAGAGGCAAAGCTGCAAGTGGAGGTGGCACGGTTACAGTACATGCTGCCGCGGCTGGTTGGACTCCATGATGCCCTGTCAAGGCAGGGCGGCGCCAGCGGTGCGATGAGCAATAAGGGCGCCGGGGAGAAAAAGCTGGAGCTCGACAGGCGGAGGCTGGAGCAGAGGCTCACAACCATGCGCAGGGAGCTGGAAAAAATTGCAGGAGAGCGGGAGACACAGCGCAAAAAGCGTGCGGATTCGGGGATTCCAAGAGTGGCGCTGGTAGGATATACGAATGCGGGGAAATCGACTGTCATGAATGCAATGCTGTCAGCGTATGATGGTGAGGAGGAGAAGATGGTGTATGAGGAGGATATGCTGTTTGCTACGCTGGATACCACCGTCAGGAGAATCACGCCGCCTGACCAGAATGACTTTCTGCTGTCTGACACAGTAGGTTTTATCTCCAATCTTCCGCACAATCTGGTAAAGGCATTCCGCTCTACATTGGAGGAAGTCCGGGAGGCGGATTTGCTGATACAGGTGATTGACTATTCTGATGAAAATTATATGGAGCATATCCGTGTGACAGAGGACACTTTAAAGGAGCTTGGCGCAGCACAGATTCCGATGATTTATGCCTATAATAAGGCGGACTTGTGCGGTATGGGAACATTTGCCACCATACAGGGTGATGACAGGCTGTACCTGTCTGCCAAATCGCAAAGCGGCATTGATACGCTTATGACACTGGTGTCAGGCAAACTATCAAAACGCTACCGGAATTGTGCGTTTATCATTCCATACCAAAGGGGAGATGTGGTGTCCTATCTGAATGACAATGCAGTGGTACACCGCACAGAATACCGCGAGGACGGCGTGTACATGGAGACGAATGTAAGCCGTATCGACGCGGCGCGGTATGAGCAGTTTTTGGTCGATCATTCATAAAAATTTCCTATTTTACCCAAGTCTGCGAATTTGGGCGTAAACACATTTTTTTACTTTGGTGAATGTTCACAATTTATTTATAATTTTATCATATTAATATGCTATTATGAATAATAAGTTATGGGTAAAAGCATTTGCTGGAGGGGAAAATATGGATAAAAATGGAAAAAATACGAACCAAAAAGTCAAAATGCACAAAATCATGTTTGCGGCCGGCGTGGCGGGTGTCGCAGGACTCAATATCGCGTCGTGGCAGAGCGTAACTTTTAGCGATTGGTATATCAAAACGATTTTTCCAATCTGGCTGAATACCTATGCGCGCCTCACCAGCAAGCTTCCCTTCAGCGTCGGAGAGATCATGTTGATTCTTGCGGTGGCGATTACATTGTCCGGCATTCTGTTTGGCTTGGTCAATCTGATCTGCCGCAAGAGATTTCAGCGGGCAGTCTGCGGTTTTGGAAAATTTTATGCTTGGACAGTACTGGCTGTATGTTATGTGATGACCCTGAATTGTTTTATCCTGTATCACAGCTCTAGCTTTGCCGAGAAATATCTGGTAAAAGATCTCGAGGACAAAATCATGGTGGTCAGCAATTCCGAGCATGCGGTCACACAGGCGGGTAAAAAGTATACCAAGAGAGAGCTTGCAGTCCTCAGAGACTATATCGTCGAGAGATGCAATGAGCTTGAAAAACAGATGGTTCATGACGATCATGGAGATCTCTATTATGATGGAGATTTGATCGAGGCTTCGCGGCAGGCGATGATGAACCTCGGCGAAGAGTATGACCAGCTTGCAGGATTTTATGTAACGCCCAAATATCTTAGCTTTTCTGAATTTTTCAGCCAGCAGTACATAATGGGGTATTATTTTCCATTCTCTATGGAAGCAAACATTAACTCAATCATGTATATCACCAATGTGGCTCCGACAGTCTGTCACGAGCTTGCACATACAAAGGGTTTTATCTATGAAGACGATGCGAATATGATTGGTTTTCTGGCATGTATCAATTCAGATGACCCGTTTTTGCAGTATTGTGGTTATCTGAGTGTGCTCAGTTATGTCAATAGTGATTTTTATGAATCCCTTGGCAAGAATCAAAGTGCATATCAAAGGCATGTGAGGATTCGGGATGCCGTTGCGGACGATAATATAATTTTGACAAGAGAGGAGTGGCAGGCTGTCGAGAAGAAGGCGGTTGTCAAGACATCCACCGTGAAGAAAGTCTCAAACAAACTGATGGATACCACGCTGAAATTAAACGGCGTGGAGGAGGGCGTACTTCAGTATAACAATGTTGTAGGATTGCTTTTGCAGTACTACGACGGAGAACTGTACTGACTATGCAATCGAGTAGAGAAGATTTATCTTCTCCTGCTCGCGCGCCGGGCACCCGTCAGCTTCTGCTGACAAATTTCATCTGGGTGCCCGTGTGCATAAAAAATGAATGCTGATGCCGGGCACCGGCAAAAGGGAGGAAATTATGGGAGATCTGATCTCATATGTATATGAATTTGGCGGTTTCACCTTTACGGAGAAACCATTTTGTGAGATTGATGGACTTGTTTTTGCCCATCTTTCTTATTTTATGTTTGGCGGGATTGTTCCCGGAATCAATGACAATATGCCGGCTATTGCGCTGTGCGATGTGGCACAGCGGATGGACTGGCATCATTTTATCTCTGTCAAGTGGGAGCTGGACAAGAACCGGGAGCTTTTTTATAAAGTGGCTTTCTCGCGGCGCTATCGCAATACAAAGGCCAATTTTTTTGTGGAGGAGATGAATGTCAAGGAGGGCGTACAGTTTTGCGCGGTGACATTTCTCTTGGGAAACGGAGATACATTTGTATCCTTTCGCGGGACAGACGATGCGCTGATCGGGTGGAAAGAGGATTTCTATATGGCATACCGCACGCCAGTAGGCGCCCAGCTCCGAAGCACAGAGTATCTTCATCAAGTGGCAAAGCTGCTTGCCAGAAAAAGGAATCTTAGATTTTATCTGGGAGGACATTCGAAGGGCGGAAATCTGGCGGTATATGCAGCAATGACCTGCGATGAGGATGTAAAGCGCAGAATTGGGAAAATATATAATATGGACGGACCGGGATTTCGACCTGATTTTATGGATACACTGGATTATGACGGCGTGAAAGATAAAATCTTAAAGATTGTTCCAGATGAGTCCTTTGTGGGAATGCTGATGGAGCAGAAGGAGGACTATGAGCTGATCAGGAGTAGAGAGATCGGCGTGCAGCAGCACATTTGTTTCTCATGGTGTGTCGAGGGCGATCACTTTGAGCGCTCACAGGCACAGCAGCCCAAGAGAAAGGAGCTGTATGACCGCATTAACAATTGGATCTTTGCGCTGGAAATCGAGCAGGTAGGAGATTTTATCGAAAGTCTGTTCAAAATGATAGAGATCACGGAGGCAAAGACGCTGACAGATTTAAAGAATGTGAAAGGGGGAGAGATTGCCAAGAAGCTCCACACAATGATACAGGAGTATGCGGGAATGAACGAGGAGACCAAACAAGTATTCTGGGAGATCGGAGGATTTATGATAGAGGTGCTTGCCAAAGACCAGCAGGAGCGCATCAGACGATGGAAAGCGTTCGAGAAAGTCAGGCAGCGGATGGAACATTGACCGGTGAAATGTAACCATTTTCATAAAAACACTAAAATAGACCAGAAATAACGAGAAAATACAGTTGACTTCTTGCGAAAAACGGTTTAAAATTCATAATGTAAGCACTTACAGGGAAATGTTTTTTCAACGCTATAAGCGTGTTAATAGAAGCGGATATAAATGGAGGAATGATATCATGGCAAAAAAAGTAGTAACGATGGGAGAGATTATGCTGAGACTCTCTACACCCAACAATGAGAAGTTTATTCAGGCGGACGAGTTTGACATCAACTATGGCGGCGGTGAGGCCAATGTGGCGGTATCGCTGGCAAACTATGGACATGATGCAGACTTTGTGACAGCAGTTCCAGACAATGAGCTGGGAGCGTGCGCAGTCGCAGCTTTGAGAAAGTATGGCGTAGGCACTTCAAACATTGCAAAATGCGGGGAGCGCTTAGGCATTTACTTTCTGGAAACCGGTTCTGCGATGAGACCTTCGAAGGTGGTGTATGACAGGGCGCACTCATCCATTTCTACGGCAACTGCGGCAGATTTTGATTTTGACAAGATCTTTGCGGGGGCAGACTGGTTCCATTTTACAGGAATCACACCTGCGGTATCCGATGCGGCGGCAGTGCTCACAGAGGAGGCGTTAAAGGCAGCCAAAAAACATGGCGTAAAAGTTTCTGTAGATCTGAATTTCAGAAAGAAACTGTGGTCCTCAGAGAAGGCGCAGAAGGTGATGAAAAACCTGATGCAGTATGTGGATGTCTGCATTGGAAATGAGGAGGATGCGGAGCTTGTGCTGGGATATAAGCCGGGCAATACCGATGTCACGAGCGGAGATCTCGAGCTTGCAGGATACAAGTCCATCTTCGAGCAGATGGTTGCAGATTACAACTTTGAGTACTGTATCTCTTCTCTTAGAGTGAGCCATTCGGCTTCGGACAATGGCTGGTCTGCATGTATTTACGCCAGAGACACCAAAGAATTTTATCATTCTAAAGAGTACCGCATCCATCCTATTGTAGACCGTGTGGGCGGCGGTGATTCCTTTGCGGGTGGCGTGATCTGCGGGCTGCTGGACGGCAAGGACTTCAGATCGGCATTGGAGTTTGGTGTGGCGGCATCCGCGCTTAAGCACACGATTCCGGGGGACTTTAACCTTGTGTCAAGAAAAGAAGTGGAGACCCTCGCAGGCGGGGACGCATCAGGGCGCGTACAGCGTTAAATTTTTCGGGAATAAACAGATGTTTGTTCCCGGGAAAATACATAATCTTTACAGATCAAATAGCATTATCGTTTATTAGGAGGAAATGAATCATGGCAAACACAAATCCGTTTTCACTCGAAGGAAAGATTGCTCTGGTGACAGGTGCATCCTATGGCATAGGCTTTGCGATCGCAAAAGCGATGGCAGACGCAGGTGCAACCATTGTATTTAACGATATCAAGCAGGAACTTGTGGACAAGGGCGTTGCGGCATACAAGGAAGAAGGCATTGACGCGCATGGATATGTATGTGATGTCACCAATGAGGATGCTGTCAATGGCATGGTTGCAGCGATCGAGAAGGAGGTCGGCGTGATTGACATTCTCGTCAATAACGCAGGCATCATTAAGAGAATCCCCATGTGCGAGATGACTGCGGCAGAGTTCAGACAGGTGATAGATGTGGACTTGAATGCGCCGTTTATCGTATCCAAGGCAGTGATTCCTTCCATGATTAAGAAGGGACACGGCAAGATCATCAACATCTGCTCAATGATGTCAGAGCTTGGACGCGAGACTGTCTCTGCTTATGCGGCGGCAAAGGGCGGTCTGAAAATGCTGACAAAGAATATCTGTTCTGAGTATGGTGAGTACAATATTCAGTGCAACGGCATCGGACCGGGGTATATCGAAACCCCTCAGACAGCGCCATTGCGCGAGCGCCAGCCGGACGGAAGCAGACACCCGTTTGACACCTTTATCTGTGCAAAGACACCGGCAAACAGATGGTTACAGCCGGAGGAGCTTGGCGGCCCTGCTGTTTTCCTTGCATCAGAAGCATCAAATGGCGTAAATGGACATATACTGTATGTTGACGGGGGAATCCTTGCTTACATAGGCAAACAGCCTAAATAAGATGGAAAGAGGGAAAATATGAACGAGGTATTGGAAAAAATCAGCAAAATAGGCATTGTGCCTGTCGTTGTACTGGACGATGCAAAGGATGCAAAACCGCTGGCGGAGGCTCTAATCAAGGGCGGACTGCCCTGTGCGGAGGTCACATTCCGAACCGCAGCGGCAGAGGAATCCATACGCATCATGGCAGAGGAATTTCCCGAGATGCTGGTCGGCGCAGGCACGGTGCTCACGACAGAGCAGGTTGACCGCGCAGTGAATGCGGGTGCAAAGTTTATCGTCAGCCCCGGATTAAATCCCAAGGTGGTGAAGTACTGCATTGAGAAGGGCGTTCCTGTGACACCGGGTACATCCAATCCGTCGGACGTGGAGCAGGCGATCGAACTGGGGCTTGAAGTGGTGAAGTTCTTCCCGGCGGAGGCAGCGGGCGGCTTAAATATGATCAAGTCTATGGCAGCGCCCTACACGCAGATGAAATTCATGCCCACAGGTGGGATATCTGCGAAAAATATCTGTGAGTATCTTGCGTTTGACAAGATTATCGCGTGCGGCGGTTCATGGATGGTGAAGAAAGACCTTGTGGCAGCCGGAAAGTATGAGGAGATTCAGGCGCTCACCGAGGAAGCAGTCAGGACGATGCTTGGATTCGAGCTCAGACATATCGGGGTGAACTGTGAGGATGAGGCAGCGGCGGATGCCGTGGCTTCCAGATATGATGAATTGTTTGGATTTACCAAAAAAGCAGGAAACAGCTCCATCTTTGCAGGGATTGCAGTCGAGGCGATGAAGCAAATCGGACGCGGCGCAAAAGGACACATTGCGATCGGCACAAACAGTGTAGCGCGCGCGAAGAATTATCTGGAATCCGTCAAAAATGTGAAGTTCATAGAGGACTCCGCAGTGGTAAAGAACGGAAAGCTTACTGCAATTTATATGGACGAGGAGATCGGCGGATTTGCAGTTCATCTTGTGCAGAAATAAGGAATATCATTATAGAAGAAAGAGGTATCACAGTACATGTGATGCCTCTTTATGTACATTTTTGCGGTACGAAAAGTGCTTTTCAACAGGAGGAAAAACCAATGTTATATCAGATTAATATGATTACCGAAGAGGACGGATGGATCGTGATAGATACAAACGGATGGGCATCTGAGCCTGTCCGCCTGCTCGTACAGAGCGTTGCAAAGGAGATGGGAAAGGAAGTGTTTCAGCCCTATGAGGGCGATGCGCAGTATATGATAAAGGGCGATCCGTACAAATTGATTTATCAGTATGATGATGTATTTGGCACCTGTGTGATACTGGATAAAATGGAAGACAGAGACGAAGTGGTAGCGCTCTTGGAGCGTCATTTTGAGAAGCTGCGGACACAGAAAGAAGAATAGAATCAAAGACGAACTGAATCAGCAAACGATTTCACCATCTTAAACGGCGTGGATGGAATTTAATGTAAAAATATGCACATATAACAATGCAAATATGTGCATACAAGGTTCTTTAAAATAAAAACTTATATCGCATATGTTATATATGCATAAAAATAGATGCAAAAAATCATTAAAATACACTGAAACAGAGAAAAGAAAGGAAATACTTGATTACGATAGGAATTTACGCGATAATAGGAAGAGTAGCAGCCTTATTATATGACAAAGCATATAGAGATAAGCGATTGAAAGTAAAAGTAAAAGAAAAAGAAAGGAAGTTTATCATGGGAGTAAAAGTTTTGCTTGATTCAGTAGAAAAAGTTCGCGATTTTATTGATATTACGAGGAGTGCGCCGTATGACATTGACTTGATCAGCGGCAGAAATACATATCTCGACGCAAAATCACTTCTGGGAGTGTTGAGCTGCGATTGCAGAAAGCCCTTGCTTCTGCATGTCCATGCCGAACTGGAAGAACGGGCAGAATTCATGTCCAGAATTGAAAAATTTGTTGTGGCGTAGCTAAGATAGAATCTAGGATAAAATCTAAGATAAAATATATAAAAGTTTTTAGAGAGAGTGTCAAGGAGTGGCACTCTCTTTTTTGGGCTGCAAACGGTTTGCCAGATAAATTATTGCTGCGTGTCATCATTCGAAATTGGATGTTTGGACTCATGAAAAAGGATGGCTATGACTGGCAGTATGAAAAAGCGATTGTCAAAGCAGCAATCAGGGATGCACACGGCAGCAAGGAGAAAAAATACATACAATTAAAAATACGAGTATCAGAAGGGTATCATCATGAAAGAGCGCTTAAAGGAAATTTTTGATTATCAGGATATGGTAAACAGCTTAGTCTGACGGGATTTGAGGGGGAAATACAAAGGGTCTGTGATGGGGTTTCTGTGGACGTTTATCAATCCACTGTGCCAGATGATCGTGTATATGGTGGTATTTTCCGTGATTATACGCAGTGAGCTGGAACAGTTTTATGTGTATATGATTACAGGGATGGTGCCATGGCTGTTTTTTGATATGGCACTGCGGCAGGGGGCATGTTGTGTGCGCTATCAGGGAGAGCTGGTGAAGAAAATATATTTTCCAAGAGAAGTCCTGCCGCTTGCGTGCGTGACATCGAACTTTATGAATATGCTGTTTGGTTTTCTGATCGTGTTTATGGTGCTGATCATCTCGGGTGTTGGCGTGCGTCTGGAGGTCCTTGTCTGGCTGCCGCTTGTGATGGGGATTGAATATCTGCTGACATTGGGATTTGCATTGCTGGTGTCGGCAGGGACAGTTTATCTAAAGGATTTCTTTGACAATAGTTGACATTTCTCTTATAATAAAATAGACAAGCAGTATCCAACATTTCATTTCGGCTAAGATGGGATGGTAAAAGGCGGTTTTTGCAGTCACGTCTGAATAGTGATATTCAGTTTATATAGATACCTCGCTACGAAAGGAGGTGGATATAAGTGATTTCTGTTGTGGAATTTGTTGTTGGAATTTTTGGCAGAATAGTAAGTGGTATTTTTACAACTTACATAGTACGTCTGATAGATAAATTTACACACAAAAATAACCGCCCAGAGTGATAGGCAGCTATTTTTGTGTTAATAATTCAATTTATTAGCCATTAATACCCAATATGGCTCAAAACCGTCTAACGGACATCTGCTTGTTGTTTTGATATTAGTTATTATAAAACAAAAATAAGTAAAATTCAATACCCAATTTGCCGATTTGTTACGATTCAGGCAGGACTTTTCTTCTGTAAGGGGCTACGTATAAAAAAGAAAAGGCATCATCCCCAGTTTTCTTTTTAGCACTGCGGAAGATGGGACTTGAAGTAATAATACTAGAAAAAATACCAATAGAATGCAGCTTTCCGAGACATCATTTCAGAGCATAACTAAATAATTCCAGAATTTACATAAAGTCGTAAAGATTATTAAAAGGAACGGAAAATCCGTTCCTTTATTTTTCGAAAGGACAATCTTTACAATCCAGCCCTCGCAATTCCCAACCTTGTAAAATGCCCGTCGTAACCAAACTCTGGATTATAGGCACCATAATTGTCCAATTTAAAGTTATAAATTTCTTTTGGCTATTCGTTGCGACTTCATTTAGGTATAAGTCGGCAGCATTTTTGATAGCTCTGTCTATCATGGTTTCTTGTGGATCTGGATTCTTTGGAAATTCTGGAAAATTAATTTTTTCCTTACTCATAGTATTCCCCCATTCATTATTTTTTTGATTCAGTGCTTATATAAACACTGCTTTATTATACTTTGATTATATATACCTTGTCTATATAAGGAATTCTATTTCAAACAATGTTTGTATATAATAAGGATGAAGAGAGGGATACAAAATGAAATACTTACACTTTCGCTTAGAAGAATTGCTATCTGAGAAAGGCATTTCGAGAACCAAACTATGCAGGGAGCTGAATTTACAAAGGACAAATATTAATCGCTACTACAGAGACGAATTTCAACGGATAGATGCAAATCTGATTGTACGGCTGTGTGAATATTTAGATTGTGGCATTGCGGATTTGTTCGAGTTAAAAGAAGATGAAGAATGAAATCATTTTTCATATACGCTCTGGCAAAAAAATGGGAAGCCTTGATTTATCAAGCTTCCCAAAACTTACTTAACTGCGGAAGATGGGACTTGAACCCACACGTCGTTACCGACACAAGATCCTTAGTCTTGCCTGTCTGCCAATTCCAGCACTTCCGCATTTTCTATTGAAAGTCCTATTGAAAGCAGCGAAATCCGTCTAAACTATTCCGCGTGCTGACAAAAAACATCATATCATTGCACAAGGAAGATGTCAACAGTTTTTTGGAAAAATTTATTGAAAATATTTTTGAATAAACTGTTGACATTTGATGTAAAATGCGTTAATATATATTTTGTTCGCAGGAGTGGCGGAATTGGCAGACGCGCAGGCTTCAGGTGCCTGTGGTAGCAATACCGTGTGGGTTCAAGTCCCATCTCCTGCATTTACAGAAGAGCTTTGAAGGAATCAAAGTTCTTTTTTTGTACATTCAATAATAAAAAAATTTTTCTCTTGACATATTCTGTCAAAGCGTATATGATAGTTTTAATTCAAGAACAAAATTCAATACCGACACGAAACTAATGACCAAGAGGAGTACATGTGTTAGGAGATTCACAGAGAGCTGTAGGTGGTGGGATTACAGTATTCAATAAGGCATGGAATGGACTTGGGAAGGTGGGAGCAAAGAGTCAGATGGATTGTATCAAGATGACTTGAGTAATGCCCAACGGGATTTCCGCCCGTTATCAAGGGAAAGCGCATGATGGTGCGTGTGTAGAGAGGGTGTATTTTTGATACGCCAAATTAGGTGGTACCGCAGAAGTTTTAGAGCTTTTGTCCTAGTAGAGATATTAGGACAGGAGCTTTTTTTATGCACACGGGCACCTAAAACAAATAAAATATCAAAAAGAAAGAAGGATGATGCAGCAATGATAAAACCAACGTATGCTCAGGTAAAACAGTATGAGAATAAATACACCTATATCCCGGTGTGCAAGGAAGTTTTGGCAGATGACATTACGCCGATTCGGATGCTCAGGAAGCTTGCAGCGCTGGATGAACAGTACTTTTTGCTGGAAAGTGTTGACGGGGGAAGCTCTGGCAGATATTCTTTTCTGGGATTTCACCCGAAGCTCACAGTCTCCTGCAAAGATGGAATCACGAAGGTAAAAGAAAATGGGATGGTGCGTATCTTACCTGGAACGCCCAAAGAAGCATTGCAGTCACTTCTTGATACCTACCGTTCCCCTCAGATTGACGGTTTTCCCTCATTTACGGGTGGTCTGGTCGGATATTTTGCCTACGAAATGATTCAGTATGCGGAGCCAAGGCTGCGTATCAAACAAAGTGATATCAATGACTGTGAGCTGATGCTGTTTGAAAGACTGATTGCATTTGATCATCTGCATCATAAGCTGTGTTTTATTATCAATGTGAGGCTGCAAGAGGGAGAGGCAGGATACCAGAAAGCAGTTGCGGAACTGGAAACATTTGCGGAAACCATACGGTGCACGGAACCAGTGTCCTGTGAAAAACCATTGCCGCCACCAGAATTTACCTGTAATTTTACGAAAGAAGAATACTGTACAGTGGTCGAAAAGACAAAACAACGCATCAAGGAAGGTGACATTTTTCAGGGAGTGATTTCAAGGAGGTTTGAAGCCAGTTATGAAGGAAGCCTGCTCAATGCATACAGGGTGCTGCGCACGACCAACCCCTCCCCCTATATGTACTTTATCAGTCTGAGGGAATTACAGATTGCAGGGACTTCACCGGAGACGATGGTAAAGCTATCAGACAGAAAACTGACGACATTTCCGGTAGCAGGGACAAGGAGACGTGGAAAGGACAAGGAAGAAGACCTTGCACTGGAGAGAGAACTCTTGGCAGATGAAAAAGAGCGTGCGGAACACAATATGCTGGTTGACTTGGCGAGAAATGATATTGGAAAAATTGCAGAGTATGGCAGTGTTAAAGTCACAGATTACATGGCGGTTCACCGCTTTTCCAAGGTGATGCACATTGCAAGCACTGTTACTGGAACGCTTGCAGAGGATAAAAAGTGTAGTGACACCATCGAGGCGCTGCTGCCTGCGGGAACACTTTCCGGTGCACCGAAATTCAGGGCATGTGAGATTATCGACGAGCTGGAGCCAGTGCCTAGGGGGGTGTACGGCGGAGCGATTGGCTATCTTGATTTCAGCGGGAATCTGGATGTATGCATTGCAATTCGGACGGCAGTCAAAAAGGGCGGCAAGGTCTATGTGCAGGCGGGCGCTGGGATTGTGGCAGATTCCGTTCCCGAGAATGAATATCAGGAGTGTGCAGACAAGGCGGGCGCTGTAATGGATGCAATATGCAGGGTACAGGATGTATGCTGAGTGAATATCAGGAATTGTAAACGTGACACATGCATGTCAGGGAGGAAAAAAATGATTGTGTTAATTGATAATTATGACAGTTTTTCGTTTAATTTAGTGCAGATGATTGGAGAACTGCTGGGAGAAGGCAAGGAACCAGAAGAACTGCTTGTCATCCGAAATGATACATATACGGCTGCACAGATTCTGGCGCTGGCACCGACACGCATCGTACTTTCACCGGGACCGGGAAAGCCGTCCGAGGCAGGAATCTGCGAATCACTTATCAGGGAAGCAAATGGAAAAGTCCCGCTACTGGGCGTCTGTCTGGGACATCAGGCAATATGCGAGGCATTTGGCGGCAGCATTACCTATGCGCCGGAGCTGATGCACGGAAAGCAGTGCTTGATACACGCAGACAATAAGAGCCGGATTTTTCAGGGACTTTCGGAGGAGCTTGAGGTCGCAAGATATCATTCCCTTGTGGCGGACCGGGACAGGATTCCCGATGCGCTAACCGTTACAGCGGTCGATGAGAAAGGGGTGGTGATGGCGGTGCAGCATAAGACCCAGCCCGTTTACGGCGTACAGTTTCACCCGGAGTCGATTATGACACCGTCTGGTAAGCAGATGATAGAAAACTTTTTGCATATTTGATAACAGATATTTTATGAATCAGGAAAGGCAGGGACAGGAAATGATTGTAGAAGCAACCAAAAAAATAGTGGAAAATATGGATTTGACAGCGGATGAGGCAGCACAGGTGATGGACGAAATGATGAGCGGCGAGGCAGAGCAGATCAATATGGCATCCTTTCTCACCGCGCTTAGGATGAAAGGGGAAACGGTCGAGGAGATCACCGCATTTGCAAAGGGAATGAGGAAGCACGGAACGAAAGTCCCCGTCAGCGGTGATGTGCTTGAAATTGTTGGAACAGGCGGCGATGAGGCAAATTCCATCAACATCAGCACAGCGGCGAGCATTGTGGCTGCGGCGGCAGGGTATAAGGTGGCGAAGCACGGAAACAGGAGTGTGTCAAGCAGAAGCGGCGCTGCCGACTGCCTTGAGGCGCTTGGTGTCAGGCTGGACTTGGAACCAGAGCAAAATGCAAGGGTGCTGGAGGAGGGAAATATCTGCTTTATGTTCGCCCAGAAATATCATGCGGCAATGCGTTTTGTGGGACCTGTGAGAAAAGGAATCGGGCTAAGAACTGTGTTTAACATTCTTGGACCCCTCTCAAATCCTGCACAGGCAAATGCGGAACTGATGGGGGTCTATAGCGAGGACTTAGTGGAGCCATTGGCACATGTGCTGAGCAACCTTGGCGTAAAGCGTGCGCTTGTAGTGTACGGGCAGGACAGACTCGATGAGATTTCTATGAGTGCACCGACAACCTGTGTGGAAGTCAGGAACGGGACGTTTGAAAGATATGTGATTACACCAGAGCAGTTTGGCTTTAAAAGATGCCAAAAGAAGGACCTGACAGGTGGAGACGGCATTGAAAATGCAAGAATCACAGAGCGTATTTTCAGAGGCGAGTGCACCGATGCAAAGGCGGATGCTGTGATTTTAAACGCTGGCGCAGGCATTTATCTGATGGGCGGGGCTTCCGATATCGCACAGGGGGCAGAAATCGCACGCGAGACCATCAGGAGCGGAAAGGCGTATGAGACATTGCAGAATTTTATCAGGCTCACGAATGCATAGCAAAGGAGGGAGTATCATGATACTGGACGATTTGGCAGCCTCCGCCCGGGCAAGGGTGGAGCACAAGAACAAAATGATGCCGTTTGACGAAGTGAAAAGACGGGCGCTAAAGATTGCGGCTGAGGAGCATACATTTGTATTTCCTTTTGAGAGGGCAATTACCCGGGCAATTGCCCATAAAGAGCTCAGCTTCATATGCGAGGTGAAAAAAGCATCGCCGTCAAAAGGAATGATCGCAGAGGATTTTTCCTACAGGGAGATTGCACAGGCGTATGAAAAGGCTGGGGCAGACTGTATTTCGGTACTGACGGAGCCGGATTATTTCAAGGGGGACGATAACTATTTAAAGGAAATCAGTGATATGGTATCTGTCCCGACGCTTCGAAAAGACTTTACAGTGGACCCCTATCTCATATACGAGGCAAAGCTGTTAGGCGCCTCGTGTGTCCTGCTGATTGCAGCGCTGCTTGATACGGATACCATTCGGGAATACAAGGCAGTGTGTGACGAATTGGGATTGTCGGCACTCGTGGAGGCGCATGATGAGCGGGAGCTGTACTGTGCACTCGATGCAGGCGCGCGGCTGGTTGGCGTGAATAACAGGGACTTAAAAACATTTGCAGTGGACATTCAGAACAGTATACGCCTTAAAGCGCTGGTGCCCGACAACATTCTGTTTATCGCGGAGAGCGGCATCCAGAACGCCAGGGACATACAGGCACTGCGTGATGCAGGCGTGGATGGTGTCCTGATTGGTGAGTCGCTGATGCGCAGCAGAGATAAGGCGGGGATGTTAAAAAATTTAAGAGGAATGTAGGAGACAAGGGATGACAAAAGTAAAAATATGCGGATTGCGGACGCAGGAAGATGTGAAGATTGTCAACCGGTATCTGCCGGCTTATGCAGGCTTTGTGTTTGCTGGGACGAAGCGGTTTGTCACAGATGAACAGGCACTTTTTATGCGGCAGATGTTAGACCAGCGCATTCAGGCAGTGGGTGTTTTCGTGAATGAACCAGTCAAACATGTCATACAGCTATGTGACACACATGTCATCAATGCAGTTCAGCTCCACGGCGATGAGACAGAATCCTACATCCGGCAGTTAAAGGAAGAAACTGACACGATTGTCATAAAAGCAGTCCGTGTCCAGTGTCCAGAGCAAGTGTTGGAAGGAATGTCTGACAATGCTGATTTTATGCTTTTTGATACTTATAAAAAGGGCATTCCCGGCGGTACGGGAGAGCGTTTTTCGATAGAAATACTGCAAAAAAGTTTCACAAAACTGCGCGAAAGAAATCAGACAGTGAAACCATACTTTCTGGCAGGCGGACTTGACTGTGACAACGTGGTGCAGATCATCCGCCAGACGGATTGTTATGCTGTGGATGTCAGCACCGGTGTTGAGACAGGCGGCGTAAAGGATGCGGAGAAGATAAAAAGGTTTTTGGATTGTGTCAGGGAAGATTGATATAAAAATGGAGAATAAGAATATGGAAATAAAAAAAGGCAGATATGGATTATATGGAGGACAATACATCCCGGAAACACTGGTTCCGGCAGTGCAGGAAGTAGAGCAGGCATACGAAAGATACAAAAATGACCCCGCATTCCAGTCGGAATTAAAACACTTATTGGAAAATTATGCGGGCAGACCCTCGCTATTGTATTACGCAGAAAAAATGACAAAGGATTTGGGCGGGGCGAAAGTTTATTTAAAGCGGGAGGACTTGAATCACACAGGTTCCCATAAAATCAACAACGTGCTTGGTCAGGTGCTTCTGGCAAAGAAGATGGGCAAGAAACGCGTCATTGCGGAGACGGGAGCTGGCCAGCATGGGGTGGCAACTGCTACGGCGGCAGCCCTGATGGGATTGGAATGCGAGATTTTTATGGGAAAAGAGGACACGGACAGACAGGCGCTCAACTGCTACCGGATGGAACTTTTGGGCGCGAAGGTGCATCCTGTGGCTTCGGGGACCATGACCCTAAAGGATGCTGTCAACGAGACCATGCGCGAGTGGGCGTCCCGGATGGATGACACGCTCTATGTGCTGGGCTCTGTCATGGGACCACACCCTTTCCCGATGATTGTGCGTGATTTCCAGAAGATTATCGGAGAAGAAATCAAGGAGCAGCTCATGGAACTGGAAGGGAAGCTTCCCGACGCGGTGATTGCCTGTGTGGGCGGCGGAAGCAATGCGATGGGCTCCTTTTATGAATTTATACCTGACACCAGTGTCGGATTAGTAGGATGTGAGGCGGCAGGACTTGGCGTTGATAATCCAAAAAATGCAGCGACCATCGCAAACGGAAGCATCGGAATTTTCCATGGTATGAAATCATTGTTCTGTCAGGATGAATATGGGCAGATTGCGCCGGTCTACTCCATATCTGCGGGACTTGATTATCCCGGTATCGGACCAGAGCACGCGCAGCTAAATGACATAGGGCGTGCACAGTACGTGCCGGTTACGGATGAGGAGGCAGTGGAAGCATTTGAGTATTTATCAAGGACAGAAGGAATTATTCCGGCGATAGAGAGCGCGCACGCAGTCGCCTATGCGAAGAAAATTGCTTCACAGTTTGACAAAGACCAAATCATCGTTGTAACCATTTCAGGCCGCGGTGATAAGGATGTTGCGGCAATTGCGCGATATAGAGGCGTAGAGATTTTTGACTAATACTATAAAAAGACATTTGGACAAGGAGAAAGAAAGATGAGCAGAATTAGAAAAGCATTTGATAACAAGAAAGCATTTATCGCATTTGTGACAGGGGGAGATCCTGATTTAGGGACGACAGAGGCATTGATTCCGCAGATGGCAGCAGCAGGTGCAGATTTAATTGAGATTGGGATTCCTTTTTCAGATCCGATTGCGGAAGGTATTGTCATACAGGCGGCAGACGAGCGCGCACTGAAAGCAGGGACAACGACCGACAAACTGTTTGACATGGTGAAACGTGTGCGGGCAAAAGTGGATGTTCCGCTTGTGTTTATGACCTATATCAATCCTGTATACACGTACGGTACAGAGCGGTTTGCAAAAAGGTGTGCCGAGTGCGGCATTGACGGAATCATTGTTCCTGACGTACCATTTGAGGAGAAGGAGGAGGTAAACGGCGCATGTGAGGCAGCGGGAATCGAACTGATTTCCATGATTGCCCCTACATCAAAGGAGCGCATTGACATGATCGCGCGTCAGGCAAAGGGATTTCTCTACTGTGTTTCCTCCCTCGGTGTCACCGGAGTCCGAAGCAGCATCACTACAAATATCAAAGAGATGATTGACCATGTGAAAAAAGTGTCTGATATCCCGTGTGCCATTGGATTTGGGATTGCAACGCCGCAGCAGGCGCGGGAAATGGCAGCGGTATCAGACGGCGCGATTGTGGGCAGTGCCATTGTCAAACTCATTGCACAGAATGGAAAAAACTGCATCGGACCCGTCTGCCGGTATGTGCGTGAGATGAAAGCGGCAGTGGCTTCGGCATCGTGCGTGTAAAACATTTGGCTGTGTGTGCCGATATAACTTACAGACATCATATACATATAATGGAGGCAGAGATGGTTATAACGGAGACGATGAAAAACATGTTCCTGTTTTTGTGCACAGCAGTTGTTTTGACAGGGTGTGCGGGCAATGAGAATCAAGACGAACAGCAGATTACCACGATAGACTTTCAGGATCTTGTCAAGGATCATGACGGACAAAATCATGAGATACAGAATCATGAAAGCGAATTATCAACAGCAGCAAACAGTGATACATTTGAAAGTGATAGTTCACCGCAGGAGAGCACAGATTATACACAGCAAAATGAGACGGCATTGGATTTGTATGCAGGCTTTATAAAGAACGAAGTGCCGGCAATCACCGCACCGGACTATCCGCAGAATGATTATATAACGTATAATTTAGAGCCGGGCAAGTCCTATACCTTTGCAACGCTGGGAGACTATGTAAATAAGCGGTATTTAAACCCGGAGTATTCGGAAAAAACTACTTATGATGATGCGCAGTATGTGTATCTGGACTGTCCCGGCAGCAGCGCAAAAAATCTGCTGGTGAAATTTTCAGGGCTTGGGATTTATGCGCCGGAAGATGACAGTTATGCAGTCTATGTCATCACAGAGAAAGACGGGCAGTTATATTTGACAGACTCGTATGAGTGCTGGGCGCGGAGTGCTACGAATGCGTGCAAAAACGGACTGTTTACAACTGGCGGCTCAAACGGGGCAGACGATCAATATACGGGCATTTTGGCACTGCTGGACAGTGGAAAGCTTGCGGATATTTACGGCGCAGAGATTTTGTCTGGATGGTGCGTAAGTTATGTGAGCAATGAGGACATCTACAATGAAGTCTTTGATGGCAATAAAGATATTATTTTTACCGTAGCGGTCTATACCATCGGGGAGAAGCGGTTTTATACCTATGATATGAGTGAATGCACAGATGATCAAATCAGCGTTTGCGAGACGTATGTCAACAGATGCCGCGAAGAGACCGGCATTGAATGGGTCACAGGAGAAGCCATAGAGGAAGCCATCAGGGAGCGGTGCAGCACACTTGGCATTGAATATACTGCCATGGACCAGATGGAAGAGGCGGAATGGGTTGGAATATAGTGTAAAATCGGAGATTTCGAAGCTTACAAACCTGATAATGGGTCAGAAGGATATAGATGTGCTGAAAATATGGCATAAAACAGAAATTTATCATTTAGAAAAAACTGCTTGTATTCATGGAGTAAATCTGATAACATTTAAGTGAGAATTCAAGGACATAACGGTGTACCACCCGACGCTGCTGGAACAGCGTCGGGCAAAGATGGTAGGCATAGTACCACACAATACAGATGAGTCTGCGATACACACATGATTATTATACTTTAGACATCATAAGTTTACAAGCGGTAATTTTGTGTATTTTAGGCTCGTTACAGCCTTCTTATAGATACTACAAGGTGTTAGTGTGGACGCATACTGACACCTTGTTCTTGATTTCTCACTGGAATATCCTGCCATGGCGGCAGTCATGGCAGGAGTTCATAGTGGGGAATCGGAGTTTGAGAGAACTGCGGTTATTTTGTGATACCGTAGTTTTTTCTTTTATGTACAGCTCCATGCAGAGGAAATATACTGTAAAAGTGGTGCATGGCGGCGAGAAGGGAAGATAAATCTTTTCCACCCGATTCGGAAATTGCAGAACATAAACGATAACTTCACAATTACAAATTACAAAAGGAGGTTGATGTATTGATG
>ERZ779632.558-NODE-558-length-20389-cov-8.573424_pt1 | contig 20389 bp, 18 predicted proteins | sample MGYA00514194_ERZ779632 | MGnify/ENA primary metagenome ERZ779632 (study PRJEB29562, sample SAMEA4376704) | mouse gut metagenome | isolation source: Cecum | study: EMG produced TPA metagenomics assembly of the A DSS colitis mouse model was used to assess the...
TGGTACAGTTTGCGAAACAGTTTGTGGGTAATCCTTATGTGTACGGCGGCACCAGCCTGACCAATGGTGCGGACTGCTCTGGTTTCGTGATGAGCGTTTACAAAAACTTTGGTGTGAGCCTGCCTCATTCTTCGGCGGCGGACAGAAGTGTGGGCGCAGCCGTAAACGGCCTGGAGAATGCGCAGCCCGGCGATATTATCTGCTATTCGGGTCACGTGGGTATCTATGCCGGCAATGGTCAGATTGTTCACGCGTCTACCTCCAGAACAGGTATTATCGTGTCCAATGCAAATTACCGTTCCATTCTCTCCATCAGAAGAATCCTCTAGGAGAAGAGCGGCGGGTGGCTGGGCTTGCGGCCATGGAAAAGAAAATTGGGAGACGGTTCTTCGGAACCGTCTCTTTTTGCATGCGTAAGCAGTATTTTAAGTCTGTTTATGCGCATAAGCGGGGCCGGTATGTTATGTATGCTATTGCAATGGAAGCGCAAGATATGGTATACTGGACACAACAAATCCGAACAGGAAAGGGATGAGCGAGATGAAATTTAACATTGTCGGAAAAAATATCGAAGTAACGCCGGGATTACGGTCTGCAGTGGAGGATAAGATCGGCAAATTAGAGAAGTTTTTCACTGAAGATACAGAAGTACATGTTACGCTCAGCGTAGAGAAGGATCGTCAGAAGATTGAGGTGACGATTCCCGTGAAAGGTAATATCATTCGTTCCGAGCAGGTCAGCAGCGATATGTATGTCTCCATCGACCTGGTGGAGGAGATTATCGAGAGACAGCTTAAGAAATATAAGAATAAGCTGGTGGACAAGAAGCAGGGAGCGGGATTTTTCCGTCAGGAGTTTGTCGAGAAGGACTATATGGACGAGGAGGAAGTGCAGATCATCCGCACGAAGAAGTTTGACATCAAGCCCATGTATCCCGAGGATGCCTGCGTGCAGATGGAGCTTCTGGGTCACAATTTCTTTGTGTTCTGTAATGCGGAGACGGATCAGGTAAACGTGGTCTATAAGAGAAAGGGAAATACTTACGGCCTGATTGAACCCGAGGTGTAAGCGGACTTAGGGAGCGGGACAAGCTCTGTTTTGAAATGGAAATACCATGTCGCCCTGTCAGAAGTGACAGGGCGATATTATACATTAAGAGGAAAATTTGGCCATGACATATTTAATGATACTGCTGCACATGTTGGCAGTTCTTGTTTGTATATTGCTTCTGGCATGGCGCTTTCGGGTCAGCCTGGTGGAAGTTCTGCCTGTATTTACCTGTGGGCTGGTGTTTGTGTTGTATTTACTGGCGTTTCTGCATCACCTTTCCTGGATTGACGGAGTGGCGGTGTTGGCAGTGGCAGCGGCCGTCGGCTGGTTTTTCAGACAGAAAAAGGAGGAAAGGGAAGCCTTTCTTTGTGCATGCAGATATAATATGACACGACCGTCGTTTATAACCGGCATTCTTCTTCTGGCAGTGGTGGCAGTCTGTACCTCGTCCAAACTGGTGACATGGTGGGATGACTTTAACTTTTGGGCGGTTGATGCAAGGGCATTGTATTTTTCGGATGGTTTTGCAGGAAAATATGGGAATGTGGCAGCGGCTTTCGGTGATTATCCGCCGGCCACCCAGCTGATCAAATGGTGGTTCCTGCATTTGAACCCGCAGGAGTTTAAGGAGGGACTGGCTTTTGCCGGATATTATACGATGAATCTGGTCTTCCTGCTCCCGTTGTTGAAAAAGGAGAAAGGAAAGAACGTTTTCATTCTGCTTTTTATGGCGGCAGCACTGTGGCTGTTTCCCAGCGTGGGGGAATATTTTGGTTATAACGGATTTTGTGCGGATCTGACCATGGCCTGTATTTATGGCGCTTTTCTGTATGCCGTGACTGATCGGGAGGTGGAGTCGGAAGTCTTTTATTACGGCCGGCTGGCGCTTTACTTGGGAGTGCTTGTGATAGTCAAGTCCATTGGATTTGTGTGGACGCTGTTTGGGCTTGTTTTTTTTCTGCTGTATCGGCGAAGCGGGGAGGGCAGGGAGCAGAACCGGGACGGTGGGAAACAGGCGGCGATGCGCGGCCTGCTTTCGATGATCCTGCTGCCGGCGGCCACAGGCGGCACATGGCTGCTGTTTTGTCTGCTTATGCGGCGGGTGGCAAATTCCACCACCACTGCGGTGAAATATATGGTAACGGATGAATACGGCCTGTCGGGTTATATGGGAGAATATGCTGCGGCATTTGTGCGGGCCTTTTTCGGGTCGCCGCTGCACAGGGACGAAAGTCTTTTTATCAATATGACGCCCTTTGGCTGCTATCTGTGCATCTGCCTGCTGTCGCTGCTTTTCCTGAAATGGAAGTTGTTGTCCGGCAGGATGGGGCGGTTGGTGCTCGGTTTCTGTACCGTCAGCGGCGCGCTTTTTTACGGTATTATATTTCTTGCCCATATTACGATTTTTGCGGGAGAAACGCAGTATCTGGAAACTTCCGGCATGATTTTGTCCATCGAGCGTTACGGTGCGCCCTTTACCATCGGTACGCTGCTGTTTCTTGCGCACATCTGGCTGAATGGCGGCAGTCGGCTGTTTGAGAGTGAGAAGTTTCCACAGTTTGTCCGTCGGTATGGCGTGCAGCTTTGCTTTATCCTTTTTGTGGCATTGACAGCAAACTACCAGATTGGCTATTATGGACTTGTCGGATACCGGGACGATCTGGAAATGCATCAGGATGAGCGGGAGGGCTATCTGGATGCGCAAGCGGAAGCCTTTCTTAATGAGATCGAGATTCTGCGGACAGATCACAGGGCGCGGGTGTACTATATCAGGGGCACAGAAACGCCGGGATTTCATAATGTTTATACAAGCTATGCAGCGGCGCCGGCATCCGTTGTATACAGGGAGGCGCATCCGGACAGGGAGGCCATGGACTGGGTGTTTCAGGAAATACGGAACAGCCATGCATCCTATCTGTACGCGGATGAACCTGATGCGGGAGCATATACGATTTTTGATGGAGTAACGCAGGGGGAGGCGTTTTCCTGCGGGATGTTGTATCGGATTATGGACGACGGAGAAAATATACAACTGACACCTGTGTCAGATATGGAAATTATACAGTGAGGAACGGCCAGTTCATGTCTTCTTATTTGGAAATACCGGTGATTATACCATCCTATGAGCCGGACGAAAAGCTAATTGCATTACTGCATGCCCTTCAGGCTGCGGGCATTCGCCATGTGATAGTGGTGGACGACGGCAGCGGGAGAGAGTATGCCCATTTTTTTGAACAGGCAGCGATGGTGGAAAACTGTACCGTTCTATATCATGCTGTGAATTTGGGCAAGGGAAGGGCCCTTAAGACAGCGTTTAACCATTGCCTGCGGGAGTATTCCGAAGCCTGTGGCTGTGTGACGGCAGATTCTGACGGACAGCACACCCCGGCGGATATTCTGACCTGCATGGAGGCCCTTTGTGAAAATGACGGGAGTCTGATACTGGGATGCCGGAACTTTGACGGGCCAAAAGTGCCGATGCGCTCCCGGTTTGGCAATAAATGCACCAGAAAGGTGTTCCATTATCTGCTGGGCCTTTCCGTTTCCGATACCCAGACGGGACTGCGGGCAATTCCCACAGCCTTTATGCGGGAACTGATGCAGGTAAGGGGAGAGCGGTTTGAGTATGAGACCAATATGCTGATCGAGACAAAGGACCGGGAAATACCCATTGTGGAAGTGTCTGTGGAAACGGTCTATATCGAGGAGAATAAGACCAGTCATTTCAATCCCGTCAGGGACTCCCTGCGGATCTATCTGGTGTTCGGAAAGTTTCTCTTCTCGTCGCTTTCCTCCAGTATTCTTGATCTGCTGTTGTTTCAGATGTTTTGCGTGATGCTGCAGCGGGCGGCCGGATTGACTGCGGGGATTCCCTATATCGTTGCCGCCACCGTATGCGCAAGAGTGATTTCCGCTGTCTATAATTTCTTTCTTAATTACCGTGTGGTGTTTAAGAGTAAGGCGGCCATGGTGGTGACAATCGCAAAATACGGTCTGCTTGCAGTCTGCCAGATGGCATGCAGCGCGTTTCTGGTAAATACGCTGTATGGACTTATCGGCGGCGCGGAGGTTCTTGTTAAGATGCCGGTGGATATTTTGCTGTTTTTTATCAGCTTTGCCATCCAGCGGGAGTTCGTGTACCGCACGGGCGGGCAGGGGAGAAGGTAGTGAACTGCCTCAGTAAGTTCGAAACAGCGTGAGTTTTACGTGGTCTTTTGCGATTTGGATTTCAGCCCGGTCGATCATCATGCCGACTAAAAGCAGTTGGCTGGTTTCTCCGGGATCACCGCTGCCTGCCAGTTCCCAGTAGATATCTCCCATACCGTCGTTTTTTCTGCCGTTTAAATATTGATCCAGATGCGAGAGCGTGTCGGTGTAGGACGGATCAAAATCCGCTTCCAGCCTGATTACGGACTGACGGTCTCCCCGCTCGATCCGGGTTTCGATATAGGTCGCCTCCAGAGCAAAGAAGAACATGGTCAGCTCTTCCACAATCTTTGCAGTCTTTTTTTCTTCATGTGTCATGTCGTCCTCATTTCTGCGCGAATGCCGCGCTGTCTTTTTCATTGCCGCTTTTTTTGTTCCTTTTTTATCTGAAAGCCTTTGATGAAGCTTTCCAGTGTGGGTACCAGCACAATGGCTATAAGCCCGGTGGAAAAGCCGTTGTTGTAAAGATTTAACCCGCCGTAAAGAGAGGAGGTGCACACCACCACCGCTCCATGCAGCATTCCGGCAATGATGCCGGCGGGAATACCAAACTGTCCGGCGACGGGAGCCAAACCGACGGCGGAAACGGCGCCCATCTGGATTCCCGGCGTGGTGGGGAGCATATGGGTAAAGATGGTGGAGAGAAATACGCCTGACAGTACAGGAAGATAGTTTCTGATATGGACGCCGAAGGCGGCAAATCCGAAGGCAGTCAGGATTGCGCCCACTACGGGGCCGGACAGATCTCCTCCGATTAAAAGGATATAGGTGGTGCACAGCAGGCCGATCAGGCCCATGTTGACCAGTGAGGCCGGTACGCCTTCCATCAGGACAAAGTCTGTTACCGCCCGGCCGGGATGCCGCATCAGATGAAGGAAGGAACGAAGGCTGCCCCTGTTCAGGAAGAGGCCGAAAAGCAGTGTGGCCGTAAAATACAGATACAGGCCCGCAAGCAGCCAGAGGGGCCGCCCGTAGCTCCAGATAAAAACGCTGTTGCTTTCCAGACCGAAAGATTGCAGCACACACATCATGACAAAGGCGAAAAGCCCTCCGGCAAACCCCATGTTAAAAAGATTGTAGCCCATGTGCATGGAAGCGGTATGTACAGACAGGGGCGGCAGCACAAAGCCGGAAAGAATACCGGTAAGTATGGCAATTCCCAGATTGACGGGGAAGGAGAAGGGCAGCAGGTATACAAGCTCTGTTACCATCGGCGCCAGACAGGAGCCGAAGAGAGCCGTATAAATGTAGCGGTTCATGCCGGTGCGATGAAACCGGGCATAGAGCCAGGTGCCAAACAGCATGGGCAGGATGTTGACCGGATTTTTCCCAAAGAGAGCAAAACCGGCATTGATAAAAAGGACGGCCATGGTCAGTCCCGTAAATGGGATTTTCTGCAGACGGATCAGAAGGATGGCGAGTCCCATCACAAGCCCCGCGTTGAGAAAGGCGGCGCCGAACCCTGCCAGCTCAAAATAATCCGTGACAAGTGCATCCCTTGTGAGTACGATGATCACCATGCCGCGGGCAAGATCTTTAGGCGCGGCCAGAAGAAAGGCGGCGGCAAACAGGAAAAGCACCGTGGTGATACTGAATACAAGCATTTCCCGTCCTTCCAGTTTTTTTCGGATGTTTTCCATCATACGAAGCTCCTTCCGTGAACGTTTCCGATATACTCTTATCATAACAAGATATGCGCCGCGGCACAATCTGCTATTTGCGCCGCTTTTTGCCGGGGCAGCGAAGGCTGTCCGTTGACATACAGGGATTTTGGTGTACATATATTTACGGTAAGACGGATTGGAAAAGGCGATGGCGCAGGTGCGGAGTATGGGAAAGAACGGGGACAAAAAAAGGGGGCGTGAAAAAGGCAGGATTGGCGGAAAAATCGGCCTGCTTTTTCTGATGGCGTTTGTCTGTGTGTGCCTTGCCGGGGAGCTGTCCCGCAGATGGCAGGAGTCGGCATGGCAGGGAAGCGGTACGGCATGGAACGTTCAGGACAGGCAGGCGGTGGAAGCGACCGCCGACGGCAATTATATCAAGTGGGTGGAACTTCACGTCACCTGCGAGGCCCTGGCGGCGGCCTATGATGCGGATGTGGAAACCTACCGGGACGAAGTGCATGTAAACTGGATTGAACTGTTGGCGTACGAGGGGGCAAAAACCGGCGGAAAGTTTGACAAAAACAGTGTCAGGAAAATCGGAGAGACGGCGGAAAAATTAAAAAGCGGCGAGACCACCATGGAGAAGCTGACGGCGGATATGGAGTATTACGACTATTATCTGGAAGCGTACACGGCTGTGCTCGGCGGCATGGTGGGAGAATTTACGCTGGATGACAGACGGGTTTACGGTTTAAAGGCGTTTTCTCCCATCGCGAAGGGGTTTGATTACAGTCATTATGACGATTTCGGGTCTTCCCGCAGTTACGGTTATGCGAGGCCCCATCTGGGACATGATATGATGGGGCAGATCGGCACGCCGATTATCGCAGTAGAATCCGGCTATGTGGAAGCGCTTGGCTGGAACCAGTACGGGGGCTGGCGTATCGGCATTCGCAGCTTTGACGGAAAACGGTACTATTATTATGCCCATCTGCGCCAGAATTATCCCTACGCGGAGGGGCTTGCGGAGGGCAGCGTGGTGACGGCGGGGGATGTGATCGGCTATATGGGACACACCGGCTACAGCACGAAGGAGAATGTCAACAATATCAAAACGGTACATCTGCACTGGGGGCTGCAGCTTATTTTTGACGAGTCCCAGAAGGAGGGGAACAACGAGATCTGGGTGGATTGCTATGAACTGACCAAATTCCTGTACCGAAACCGCTGCGAAGTGGAAAAGGTGGGTGACAGCAAAGAATGGAGACGGGTTGTTCCCATGACGGACCCGGCCGCAGAGACGTACCGGGAGCAAAAAAACCAGAAGAATTCCACATGAGAAAAGCGCGCATGCGGCCCGATTTCTTCCTGAAATAAGTTATTGAAAACAGGTCCCGATTTCGATATACTTTTTAATAGGAGCAGTCGTTTTTGATAACAGGTTTCAGTTTGTCATTTGACAGGGAAGAGGGGACTTATGGGTGAGAAGAAAAGCGGAGCAATGGAAAAAAAGAGCCAGGCGGCCCAGTTAAAAAGACTGGTCAGGCAGGCGTTGTCGTCGGTGGCAATAGGAGGGGTGCTGCTTGTTGGATTCATAGGGTTTAATATGGGGCTGTCAAGCATACGAACTACGCAGATCAATACAACCGTGGCGCTGAATCAGTATCGGATTGCATCCAAGAAGCTGACCTATGACATTCAGTCCTATGCCGTTACGGGGGAACAGAAATATTATGACGGCTATATCAAGGAACTGAATCAGGATAAAAACAGGGAACAGGCTATTGAGGCACTAAAAGACTGTGCCCTGAAAGAAGACGAGTGGGCGAGCCTGAACCAGATTGCCGCTATGTCCGACCAGCTCGTTCCCCTGGAGCAGGAGGCGATCACGTATGTGCAGGCAGGCGATCTGGCGGCGGCACAGGCCTGTGTGTTCAGTGCAGAGTACGGAAATTCTGTGGATCAGATCAGTCAGCAGACGGATGACACAATCCATGCCATTTTGGAGAGAAAAGATAATAAGCAGGCATGGCTGAAGGTTTTGCAGTACATTTTTGAGGCGCTGTTTGCGCTATCCTTCCTGTATGTTGCGAAGGAGTTTATCAAAACCATAAAGTTTTCGGAGAAGGAACTTTTGGAGCCTATCCTCAAGGTGTCGGATCAGATGGCCGTGCTTGCGGGCGGAGAGTTTCATGTGGAGCTTGATATGGAGGAAGATGAAAGCGAAGTGGGAAAGATGGTTTCCGCGATTGCTTTTATGAAGAAAAACCTGCTGGGCATGATAAAGGAAATTACCCAGACGCTTGAAAAGATGGGCAACGGCGACTATCGGATTAAGATTGAACAGCAATATGTGGGAGAGTTTGTAACGATCAAGGAATCCTTTGTGCAGATTGGGGAGAAGATGCAGGAAACGATCAGGACGATCCGCACTGTTTCGGGGCAGATTGACAGCGGCTCGGAACAGCTTGCGTTTGCCGCGCAGGATCTGGCTGAGAACTGCACGATGCAGGCTATGCAGGTATCGGAGCTGATGACTGCCTTTGACGCCATGACAAAGAGCATGGAGGAAAATGCGCGCGAGGCGGAAGAGTCTGCAAGAATGGCTTCCGCGGCAGGCGGGACTCTGACAAGGGGAAATGAAAAGCTGCAGGAATTAAAAGCTTCGATTCAGGAGATCGGCAGATGCTCGGAGCAGATCGGTACGATCATCGAAGCCATAGACGATATTGCATCGCAGACGAACCTTCTGGCCTTGAACGCGGCTATTGAAGCGGCGAGAGCAGGCGAGGCAGGAAGGGGCTTTGCCGTGGTTGCCGAGCAGGTCAAGAATCTGGCCAGTGAATCGGCGGCAGCGGCCGGCAGGACAACCGAGCTGATTGAGACTACGGTTTTAGCCATGAATAAGAGTATTTCCATTGCAGAGGAAACAGAAGCCAATATGAACGAGGTTATGACTGATGCGAAGGAAGCCACCGAAAAGATGGGCCAGATTGAGCAGATATTAAAGAGAGATACGGGGCGGATGCAGGAACTGAACCTGAATGTAACACAGGTTTCTTCCGCTGTCGATAATAATTCGGCAACTTCGGAGGAGACGGCCGCCGTCAGCACGGAGCAGAAGTCTCAGGTGGAGACCATGGTGCAGCTTGTGGAGAAATTTGAGATATAAGACCATGGCAAGTAGATTGCAAAAATAAATTTGCTATGATACAATAGAAACGACGGACAATGACAAAAAAATAACAATCGTGTAAAAGCTCTTAACATGGGGCTTCTTAATAAAAAATATTACAAATATGGAGGAGAAAAAAATGGCAAAAAAAGTTGTTTTGGCAGGTGCCTGCCGTACAGCAATCGGTACTATGGGCGGGGGCTTAAGCACCACACCGGCAGCAGAGCTGGGAGCAGTCGTTATTAAGGAGGCGCTTAACAGGGCAGGAGTAGCTCCGGACCAGGTGGATCAGGTGTACATGGGATGCGTTATTCAGGCAGGACAGGGTCAGAACGTGGCGCGCCAGTCCTCCATTAAGGCAGGGCTTCCCAACGAAGTTCCTGCAGTTACCATCAACGTGGTCTGCGGTTCCGGTCTGAACTGCGTAAATATGGCGGCACAGATGATCCAGGCAGGGGATGCCGATATCGTAGTGGCGGGCGGTATGGAAAATATGTCCATGGCACCCTATGCTGTGATGCAGGGCCGTTACGGTTACAGAATGAACAACGGCACCTTGGTGGATACCATGGTAAACGACGCTCTGTGGGATGCGTTCAATAATTACCATATGATTATGACTGCGGACAATATCTGCAGAGAGTGGGGGCTCACCCGCGAGGAGCTGGACGAGTTTGCATTAAAGAGCCAGTTAAAGGCCGAGGCAGCGCAGAAGAGCGGCGCGTTCGACAAAGAGATCGTTCCCGTTATGGTGAAGAAGAAAAAGGAAATGGTTGAGTTCAAGGTAGATGAAGGTCCCAGACCCGGTTCTACCATTGAAGGCCTTCAGAAGCTGCGCACCATCAATCCCGACGGCTTTGTAACCGCAGGCAACGCTTCCGGTATCAACGACGGCGCGGCGGCAATTGTTGTAATGAGCGAGGAGAAGGCGAAGGAGCTTGGCGTTAAGCCTATGGCTACTTTTGTGGCAGGCGCGCTGGCAGGATGCAGACCTGAGGTCATGGGTATCGGTCCCGTTCCTGCAACGAAGAAGGTTATGGCGAAGGCGGGCTATAAGATCGAAGACTTCGATATCATCGAGGCGAACGAGGCGTTTGCGGCACAGTCCGTAGCGGTTGGCAAGGAGCTTGGCATCGACGTAGACAGGCAGCTTAACCCCAACGGAGGCGCAATTGCACTGGGCCATCCGGTAGGCGCTTCCGGCGCTCGTATTCTGGTAACGCTTCTCCACGAGATGCAGGCAAAGGGTGCCAAGAAGGGTCTTGCAACCCTGTGCATTGGCGGCGGTATGGGATGTGCTACCATCGTAGAAATGGATTAAAGAAAAGGAGAGACAAACCATGGAATTTGTTTTGTACGAAGTGAAAGGACAGGTCGGCGTCATCACCATTAACCGCGAGAAGGCGTTAAATGCGCTGAATTCCGCAGTGCTGGATGAACTGGATGCAACTCTTGACGCAGTAGATTTAAAGGAGATCAGATGTCTCATCCTTACGGGAGCAGGAGAGAAATCCTTTGTGGCAGGCGCGGACATCGGTGAGATGAGCACCCTGACCAAGGCGGAGGGCGAGGCCTTCGGCAAGAAGGGCAACGATGTGTTCCGTAAGTTGGAGACATTTCCGATTCCCGTGATTGCGGCGGTAAACGGTTTTGCACTTGGGGGCGGCTGCGAGATTTCCATGAGCTGCGACATCAGAATCTGTTCCGAGAACGCAGTGTTCGGCCAGCCCGAGGTAGGGCTTGGCATTACCCCCGGCTTTGGCGGCACTCAGAGACTGGCGAGAATCGTCGGCCCCGGCATGGCAAAGCAGATGATTTATACCGCGAGAAATATCAAGGCTGACGAGGCGCTCCGCATTGGTCTGGTAAATGCGGTATATCCGCAGGAGGAGCTGATGGCGGCTGCTGAGAAGATGGCTTCCGGCATTGCAAAGAACGCGCCCATCGCTGTACGTAACTGCAAGAAGGCGATTAACGACGGTCTGGAAGTCGGCATGGACGAGGCGATCGTTATCGAAGAGAAGCTTTTTGGCGACTGTTTTGAGACAGAGGATCAGAAGTACGGTATGGCATTCTTCCTTGACAAGAATAAGGAAAAGGTGAAGGAGCCGTTCAAGAATGCGTAAGTGCGGTTTTGCGTAGCAAAGAGATTTTCAAGCAGTATATAAAATTATAAAATATAAGGAGGAACTACAATGAAAGTAGGTATTATCGGCGCAGGAACCATGGGTTCCGGTATTGCGCAGGCATTTGCCATGACAGACGGTTATGAAGTTTGTCTTTGCGATATCAAGGAGGAGTACGCAGAAGGCGGTAAGGCTAAGATTCAGAAAAATATGAATTTCCTTGTTGGCAAGGAAAAGATCACACAGGAAAAGGCAGACGAGATTATGGGCAAGATTACCACAGGCCTTAACGGTATCTGTACTGACTGTGATCTGATCGTGGAAGTTGCTCTGGAGAAGATGGAGATCAAGCAGGCGATCTTCAAGGAGCTGATGGGCATTGTGAAGAAGGACTGCATGTTTGCATCCAATACCTCTTCCCTTTCCATCACAAAGATCGGCGAGGGCCTTGACAGACCGATGATCGGTATGCACTTCTTTAACCCGGCTGACAGAATGAAGCTGGTAGAGGTGATCAGAGGCGAGAATACACCGCAGGATATGGTGGACAAGATCACAAAGATTGCGGAAGAAATCGGCAAAACTCCCGTACAGGTTAAGGAAGCTCCCGGCTTCGTGGTAAACAGAATTCTGATCCCGATGATCAATGAGGCAATCGGCGTTCTGGACGCAGGCACCGCTTCCGCAGAAGATATCGACGTAGCGATGCAGCTTGGCGCATCCCATCCCATGGGACCTCTGCATCTGGGCGATCTGATCGGGCTGGATATCTGCCTTGCGATCATGGAAGTGCTCTACAATGAGACCAAGGATGAGAAATATGCGCCTCAGCCGCTTCTTAAGAAGATGGTGGAGGAGAAGAAGCTCGGCAGAAAGACCGGAGTGGGCTTTTTCGACTACTCAAAGTAAGCAGATCATAAAATAAAACATGGAGGAATAAAAGATCATGGATTTTACTTTAAGCAAAGAACATGAAATGGCGAGAGCTCTGTTCAAAGAGTTCGCTGAAAAAGAAGTAAAACCTCTCGCCCAGGAAGTGGATGAGACAGAGGTTTTCCCGAGGGAGACTGTCGAGAAGATGGCGAAGTTAGGTTTCCTCGGAATTCCTGTTCCCAAGGAGTACGGCGGACAGGGCTGTGATCCTCTTACATACGCCATGTGCGTGGAGGAGCTCTCCAAGGTGTGCGGTACTACAGGCGTTATCGTATCCGCGCATACTTCCCTGTGCTGCGATCCCATCATGACCTACGGCACGGAAGAGCAGAAGCAGAAATATCTGGTACCTCTTGCGAAGGGTGAGAAGCTGGGCGCATTCGGCCTGACAGAGCCCGGCGCAGGAACGGACGCACAGGGTCAGCAGACCAAGGCTGTGCTGGATGGCGACGAATGGGTATTAAACGGTTCCAAGTGCTTCATTACCAACGGTAAGGAAGCCGACGTATATGTTATTTTTGCAATTACGGGCACGGTTGAGAAGCGCGGCCGTATGCAGAAAGAGATTTCCGCATTTATCGTGGAGAAGGGAACGCCCGGCTTTACCTTCGGTACGAAGGAGAAGAAGATGGGTATCCGCGGTTCATCCACCTATGAGCTGATTTTCACAGACTGCCGTATCCCGAAGGATAATCTTCTGGGTCAGCAGGGCAAGGGCTTCAACATTGCAATGCACACGCTGGATGGCGGCCGTATCGGTATCGCTTCCCAGGCGCTCGGTCTTGCTGAGGGTGCGCTTGACAATACCATTGCCTATGTAAAGGAGAGAAAGCAGTTCGGCAGAGCAATCGGCGCTTTCCAGAATACACAGTTCCAGCTTGCTGACATGGCTACCAAGGTTGAGGCGGCTCAGATGTTGGTTTACAAGGCGGCTATGGCAAAGGCTACGCAGAAGGTATATTCCGTGGAGGCTGCCAAGGCGAAACTGTATGCTGCGGAGGTAGCGATGGAAGTGACCACAAAGGCGGTTCAGCTGCACGGCGGTTACGGTTATATCAGAGAGTACGATGTTGAGCGTATGATGCGTGACGCTAAGATCACGGAGATCTACGAGGGCACAAGTGAAGTGCAGAGAATGGTTATCTCCGGGGCATTGCTTAAGTAAGCGCGTAAAAAATGAAAGACATTAAAATTTTAGAAGGAGAAAAATACAATGAAAATTGTGGTTTGTATTAAGCAGGTTCCTGATACCGCAGGCGGCGTTAAGTTTAATCCGGACGGAACTCTTGACAGAGGCGCTATGCTCACCATCATGAATCCGGATGATAAAGCAGGTCTGGAAGCAGCACTCAGATTAAAGGATCAGTACGGTGCGGAGGTTACGGTTGTCACCATGGGTCTTCCCAAGGCGGAGGAGGTTTTACGTGAGGCTATGGCAATGGGCGCGGATAAGGGCGTTCTTGTAACAGACAGAGTTCTTGGCGGCGCTGATACATGGGCTACCTCCACTACGCTTGCCGGTGCAATCAGAAATTTGGACTATGATTTGATTATCACAGGCCGTCAGGCTATTGATGGCGATACCGCACAGGTTGGCCCGCAGATTTCCGAGCATTTGGATATTCCGGTTATCTCTTATGCACAGGATATCAAGATTGAGGGTGACAGCGTAGTCGTAGAGCGTCAGTATGAGGACAGATATCATGTGGTTAAGGCTAAAATGCCTTGCCTGATCACAGCTCTTTCTGAGCTGAATGAGCCTCGTTACATGACCCCCGGCGGCATCTTCGATGCTTACAAGCAGGAAATCACCGTATGGGGCAGAGCGGATCTTAAGGATGTTGACGATGCGAACCTTGGCCTTAAGGGTTCACCGACCAAGATTGCTAAGGCTTCCGACAAGGTGAGAAAGGGCGCCGGCGAGAAGGTTTCCCTTGATCCCGACGAGTCTGTAAGCTATATTGTCGACAAGTTAAAGGTGAAACACGTCATCTGACAGTTCGGCCAGAGCGATGATTTGGGTTGAACAGAGGTTTATTTAGAGTATACGCGTAAAACGAGTGCGCAGAAAGAGGTATAAAATGAATTTAGAAGAATACAAGGGTGTATATGTCTTTGCGCAGCAGGTAGATAATGAGGTCAGCAGTATTGCATTTGAGCTGCTTGGCAAGGCGAAGGACCTGGCGAAGGACTTAAATACGGAAGTAACCGCAGTACTGATCGGTTCCGGCATTAAGGGGCTGGCGGATCAGCTCGCTGAGTACGGTGCAGACAAGGTGATCGTTGTGGACGATCCTGAATTAAAAGATTACAGAACGGAGCCTTACGCACATGCGCTGGCATCCGTGATCAACAAGTATAAACCCGAGATCATGCTGGTAGGCGCTACAGCAATCGGAAGAGATCTGGGCCCCAGAGTTTCCGCGAGAGTGGCAACCGGTCTCACGGCTGACTGTACCGTTCTTGAGATCGGCGATTTCCCGCTTCAGCCCACACCCGGTCAGGAGCAGCTTCACAATCAGCTGTTGATGACCCGTCCGGCATTTGGCGGTAACACCATCGCTACCATCGCATGTCCTTACAACCGTCCGCAGATGGCGACGGTTCGCGCGGGCGTTATGCAGAAGATTGCTCCCATCAAAGGCGCAAAGGCAAATGTGGAAGAGTTCAATCCCGGCTTTACTCCTGACAATAAGTATGTGGAGATTCTTGACATTGTCAAGGCAGTTACCAATACGGTAGATATCATGGACGCAAAGATTCTGGTATCCGGCGGCCGTGGCGTAGGAAGCCCGGAGAACTTCAAAATCCTTGAGGATCTGGCGGAAGCGCTCGGCGGTACCGTAAGCTGTTCCCGTGCAGTAGTTGACTCCGGCTGGAAACCGAAGGACCTGCAGGTAGGACAGACCGGTAAGACCGTTCGCCCGAACCTGTATTTTGCAATCGGTATTTCCGGTGCGATTCAGCATGTGGCGGGAATGGAAGAATCCGACATCATCGTTGCGATCAATAAGGATGCGGACGCGCCGATTTTCGATGTGGCTGACTACGGCGTTGTGGGTGATTTGAATAAGATCGTTCCCAAGCTGACAGAGGCTGTTAAGGCGGAAATTGCAGCAGCGAAAGCATAAGCGGATCGAACTTCGTTCGATCTCGAGCACCGCTTCGCGGGCTCGGCGGATAAAGTTATCATACACCCGGGAGTGTCTGTGAGAGCAGATGCTTCCGGGCTTTTTTTATTACCTTTTCTTTTCTATTTAGTTTTTTGCCTGAATATGGTAGTATGGAATATAGTAGAGAACCGGGAAGCCAAATAAAGAGGGGACAAAATATGGATAATTTCGGAATGCAGCCGCCAACTCCGGCGAAGAAAACGCTTGGACCGCCGACGCAGCTTTATCTGCCGCCCAGGGACAATAAAAAGAAAACGCTGATCATAGTGGCCTGCGTATGTACGGTTGTTTTGGCGTTTATTTTGGGAGGATGGTTTCACCATGTTCATTCTCCGGCTTACAGACTGCGGAAAGGTTTTCTGCATCTTGCACGGGAAATGGAGGAGATGAAGAATCCGCTGTTTGAGAAAACAGGAGCGGGGGCAATCCGGCAGATGATGGCGCAGGAAGGGTTTTCTGCGAATAGCAGATTAAATATGACCTTTGATACCGGCGATTATTTTCTGGGTGAACTGACCTTTGGCGTGGATACACAGTGCGAGAAAGATATGCAGAGAAAGGAAATGTCCTCCGCCACCGTTTTGAGTATGATGAATTATGAATTCGGACATGTGGAGATCTACGGGGATAATGAGAAGTTTTGCTTTTCCGTTCCTGAGCTTCTTTTGGAGAATCTCTATATTGAGAATGAAAATGTGCTTGATCAGTACAATCATTCTTATTGGGCAGATATGTTCGGAAAGGAGTCGGGGGATGATTTTTCCATTGATCTTTTTGCGGATCAGTGGATTTTTGCAGACGAGAATGAGGTCGTCGGCGCGTTCCTTACGGAATATGCATGGCAGCTGGAAGAGTGCAGAAAACATATGACGATAGAGAAGGCGGGAAAGGAGCTGTACCGGGTTAAGTTTGATCCGCTCTATTTCAATGAGCTCGTCAGACAGGTGCTTTATGATTATGTGGATTACTCTGTGGCAGGCAGAGAGGAGGCCATGGGGATTCTGAGCTACTTTGATGTGATTTCCAATGCGGATATCAGTTTCCTGATAGAGATGGACAATGCGAACCGTATTGAGAGCATTCGAATCGAGGAGCCTCTGACAATGTGCCAGGGAGAAATGCAGATTTCAGGAGATATTTATTTTCTGGGCGCAGAGAGCAGTTTGGAAAAGGTGCAGGGAAAAGTTGAGGTAAAAAGAGACAGGGAAGAAGAGACCGAATCGGTTGAACTTACCTGGCAGGTATTGCAGAGCCTGGCGTCAGAGGATTACCAGATGGAGTCGGATATCAGATGCAGCGTTACAAAAAGCGGGGAAAAGCAAAATGTGGGAGTGGAGATTTCACTGGCCTGCGACGGGAGAGAGAACAGCTTTGAAACGGAGATTTCGACCAGATCTCGGCTTGGTACGGCGCATCTGACTGCGGAGGGCAGCCTTTCCCATATAAAAAGGGGAGAGAGTTTTGACCTGGAGGTTGACGAAGCAGTGATCACTGTAGACGATGAGGAATTTTTGCTGATCAGGGGAGAGTTTGGCGTGGAACCGTTAGCCAGACGGGTTAAACAGAACGTGAAACCTGAGAAGGCGTTCTTTGAGATGAGCGAGCGTGAATGGAACAGATGGGCCGACGAGGTGATTAATGAATTTGATTATCTGTTTGATGGGATGTTTTGGTAGCCAGTGACAGGAACAACGGGAGGGGACATGGGAGAAGAAAACGGGAAAATGATTGAGGAGATCATGAAGCATTTGGATGCGGAATCTGTGCAGGGGGTATACCGCATGAGCGTAAATTTTGACGAGGACAGCACAGAGCCCAAAAGTGTGTCCCACGAATGCTGCAACATGTATGGAAGACCGGCCTCGGAGACGGTGGGTCTTTTGGATATGTATACGGATATGAATGCGGGGGAGCCTGATAGGTGATTTGCCATCCAAATTCGGTCTGGCTGAACTGTTAGAAAAACTTGCAGTTTCGGGAAAAAATGTGTATAATGACTGTTGTACGGTCGATTATATATTTCGACAAGGAGGAGTTCAGATATGGGAGTTTTATTATTGGGCGGTTTTTTTGTTGTAGTTATTATTCCTGTTGTGATTTCCGTGGTTTCAGCAGTTGTTTCCGGCGTTGCGGCTGCGGTGGAAGATGAGGAAGACTGATATAATTTTAGGGAACACAGATTTTGGGACAGGCAAGATTCCACGGTGTGGGATTTTGCCTTTTTGAGACAGAGGAGGGAGCAGACGTGGAGTCCAAAAATTTTATTGAGCAGATCATAGATAAGGATCTGGCGGAGGGTGTCTATGACACCGTACACACCAGATTCCCGCCTGAGCCTAACGGCTATCTGCATATCGGACATGCCAAAAGCATACTGCTTAATTATGGGCTGGCGTCTGAGTACGGCGGAAAATTCAATATGCGTTTTGACGACACGAATCCCACCAAGGAGAAGAGCGAGTTCGTGGAGTCCATTAAGGCGGATGTGAAATGGCTGGGAGCCGATTTTGAAGACCGCCTGTTCTTTGCATCCGACTATTTTGACCAGATGTATGAGGGCGCGCTTAAACTGATTGAGAAGGGGAAAGCCTATGTGTCGGATCTGACGGCGGAGCAGATGCGTGAATACCGCGGAACGCTGACGGAGCCGGGAAAGGACGATCCCAACAGGAACCGCAGCGTGGAAGAGAATCTGCGTCTGTTTGAGGAGATGAAGGAAGGTAAATATGCGGACGGAGAGAAAACCCTGCGCGCAAAGATTGATATGGCGTCTCCGAATATTAATATGCGTGATCCGATCTTATACCGTGTGGCCCACCTGTCCCATCAGAATACAGGTGATAAATGGTGTATTTATCCGATGTATGATTATGCGCATCCCATAGAGGACGCCATTGAGGGGATCACCCACTCGATCTGTACGCTTGAGTTTGAGGATCACAGACCCCTTTATAACTGGGTAGTAACGGAACTGGAATACCCTCATCCGCCCAAACAGATTGAATTTGCAAAAATGTACCTGACCAATGTGGTTACAGGCAAGAGATATATCAAGAAGCTGGTGGAGGACGGCATTGTGGACGGCTGGGATGATCCCAGACTGGTGTCCATCGCAGCTTTGAGAAGGCGCGGTTTTACTCCGGAATCGATCCGGCTTTTTGTGGAGCTTTGCGGCGTATCCAAGGCAAACTCCTCGGCAGAGTATTCCATGCTGGAGTACTGCATCAGAGAAGATCTTAAGCTGAAACGGCCCAGAATCATGGCGGTGACCGATCCGGTCAAGCTGGTGATAGACAATTACCCGGAAGATAAGACGGAGCTGCTTCCCGTAGTCAACAATCCGGAAAACGAATCTCTCGGTTCCCGCGAAGTGCCTTTTGGCAGGGAGCTTTATATTGAGAGGGAAGACTTTATGGAGGAGCCGCCGAAAAAATATTTCAGGCTTTTCCCCGGAAACGAGGTGCGTCTCATGGGCGCCTACTTTGTGAAATGCACAAGCTATGAGAAGGACGAGGCGGGAAACGTTACGGTGGTACATTGCACTTACGACCCGGCATCCAGGGGCGGCAACAGTCCCGACGGCCGTAAGGTGAAGGGAACGATCCACTGGGTGTCAGCGGCAGATTCCGTGAAAGCCGAGATCAGGCTTTATGAGAATATCATTGATGAGGAAAAAGGCGTTTATAATGAAGACGGAAGCCTCAATCTGAATCCCAATTCACTTACTGTTTTAAAGGAGTGCCGGATTGAGCCGTCAGTGAAGGATGCGAAGCCCTATGACAGCTTCCAGTTTGTGCGGCAGGGGTTTTTCTGTGTGGATTGCAGGGATTCCGGGCCGGAAAATCTTGTTTTTAACAGAATTGTTTCTCTTAAGAGCTCCTATGTATTGCCGAAAAAGGAGAATTAGGGTAAAATACAAGATAGCAATGAGCAGAACAGAAGGTTTTTCGAATGTTACTGCGGAGTGAGCGCTGAAAGCGCGGGCCTGCGAGTGCGCAGATGCACAGGGCGGATATGCATAATCCATATAAAATATAATTTTGGGAGGATAAGTAAATGGCAGGACTGTTATCGGGGTTAGAGCAGTTTGGATTGAGTAACTTGGAGAGCATGGATCTTTTTGAGGCTCCCAAAAAAGAAGGAGAAGGCGAAGGAGGAGAGCAGGGGACTCATACTGTGCAGGAGCAGGATTTTCTTTTTGACAAATCCTTTACCTGTCCTCTTTGCGACAGGGAGTTTAAAGCCAGAACCGTTAAAATCGGCAAGGCGAAGCTTGCGGGAAGCGATCTGGATCTTCGTCCCAGATACGAGCAGATTGATCTTCTGAAATATGATGTGATTATGTGTCCTTCCTGCGGTTATGCGTCGTTAAGCAGATTCTTCAAATATCTGACTTCTCCGCAGGCCAAGAACATTCAGAAGGCAATTTCCGCGAATTTTAAGCCCCAGAAGGAGACTGCGGAGACCTATACCTATGAAGAGGCTCTGGAGCGTTATAAGATGGCGCTTGCAAACGCGATTGTAAAGCAGACCAAAGCCAGCGAGAAGGCATATATCTGTCTGAAAACGGCATGGCTTTTGAGAGGGCAGGCGGAGCATCTGGATCCGGAAGAGGAAGGCTACGAGGAGAAGAAGAAAAAGTGTCAGGAGGAGGAAGAAGAATTCCTCAGAAATGCACTGGAAGGATTCCTGGCGGCAAGACAGACGGAAAGCTTCCCCATGTGCGGTATGGATGAGCCCACTGTGGATTTCCTGATTTCCGTGACGGCAATGCGTTTTGAGCAGTATGATGTGGCGAGCCGTCTGATTACAGGACTTATCACGTCCAAGACGGCGAATCCCCGTATGAAGGATAAAGCCAGAGACGTAAAAGAAATGCTGATGAAGAAGATCAAGGAAAAGAATGCCGCAGCCAGAAAATAGCGGCAGTCGGGGGACAGATGAGAGAATTGCCGATTCACATTGAGCTGGAACCCAGAAGCGGTTAAGCTGACAAAAGTGAACCAGGAGGACGAGATCGTCCCCTACGCCGACGGCGGGGAGATGTCCTCCTTCACCTCCTGGGGCGCCGGCCCCGGCCTGGAGCTGAAGCCGGAGATCACCGCCCCCGGCGGCAACATC
>ERZ779632.559-NODE-559-length-20381-cov-4.668799_pt1 | contig 20381 bp, 10 predicted proteins | sample MGYA00514194_ERZ779632 | MGnify/ENA primary metagenome ERZ779632 (study PRJEB29562, sample SAMEA4376704) | mouse gut metagenome | isolation source: Cecum | study: EMG produced TPA metagenomics assembly of the A DSS colitis mouse model was used to assess the...
CTCCGCGCCCACACGCCGGCTTTGGCGGGGGGCGTATCCTGGTGGGCCGGGGGGCTGGTCATGGAGTTGAGGGGATCTGGCCGAAAAGTCAGTTGCCGACGGCTTCCATCCGGCTCAGATACCACCGGTAAATGCGTTCCACTCCCTCTTCCAGCTCCACCCGGTGTTTCCAGCCCAGGGAATGCAGCTTGGAGACGTCCGTCAGCTTGCGCATGGTGCCGTCCGGCTTGTCTGCGTTGAACGCCAGATTTCCCCGGTACCCTGCCGTAGCGGCAATCAGGCGGGCCAGTCCGCCGATGGAGATTTCTTTCCCGGTGCCGATATTGATGTGGCAGTTCCGCACTTCCCTTCCTCCTTCTTGCAGCTGGCTGAAATCCACTTGCTCCATCACATGGACGCAGGCGTCCGCCATGTCTTCGCTCCACAGGAATTCGCGCAGGGGAGTTCCCGTACCCCACAGTTCCACGGAACCGGGGGTAATGCCGTATTTGACCAGCACGGCCAGGATTTCCTTTTCTTCACCCGTGCCGTCCACCTGTTCCACTGGGCGCGCGTTCAGATCTTTCCGCACGGCGTTCCAGTCTCCTTCCATCAGGCACTTGGCCAGGTGTATCTTGCGTACCATGGCGGGCAGCACGTGGCTGTTTTCCAGGTGGAAATTGTCATTGGGGCCGTACAGATTTGTAGGCATGACGGCGATGTAGTTGGTACCGTATTGCAGGTTGAAGCTTTCGCACATTTTCAGCCCTGCTATTTTGGCAATGGCATAGGGTTCGTTGGTGTATTCCAGCGGGGAGGTGAGCAGGGCGTGTTCCTTCATGGGCTGGGGCTCTTCGCGCGGGTAGATGCAGGTGCTCCCCAGGAAGAGGAGCTTGGATACGCCATGCCGGAAGCTTTCCCCGATGACGTTCTGCTGAATCTGAAGGTTGCGGAAGATGAAGTCCGCCCGGTAGCGGGAGTTGGCGATGATGCCGCCCACAAACGCCGCTGCCAGAAAGACGTATTCCGGCTTTTCCCGGTCAAAAAACTCCCGGACGGCCGCAGGGTCTTCCAGATCCAGTTCTTTGTGCGTCCGGCCAATCAGGTGGGAATAGCCTTTGTCTTCCAGGGATTTCCAGATGGCGGAACCGACGAGGCCGCGGTGTCCGGCCACAAAGATTCTGCTGTTTTTTTTCATCTCAGAAATGAACGGGAGTTTTTACGTATTTCATGTCGTGGCGCACCATGATGCGCACGAGTTCCTCAAACGGAGTGGAGGTGGGGTTCCAGCCAAGAAGGGTTTTGGCCTTGGTTGGGTCTCCCAACAGTTGTTCAACTTCGGCAGGGCGGAAATATTTGGGGTCCACTTCCACCAGAATATTGCCCGTCTTCCTGTCGCGTCCGCGTTCTTCCACGCCTTCTCCCTCCCATTCCAGCTCTATTCCGGCCTCACGGAAGGCCAGCGTGCAGAATTCCCTGACCGTGTGCATTTCCCCTGTGGCGATGACGAAATCCTCCGGTGTGTCATGTTGAAGAATCAGCCACATGCATTCCACGTAATCCTTGGCGTAACCCCAGTCGCGCAGGGCGTTCAGGTTGCCCAGGTAAAGCTTGTCCTGCATGCCCTGGGCAATGCGTGCCGCCGCCAGCGTGATTTTGCGGGTAACGAAGTTTTCTCCGCGGCGTTCGCTTTCGTGGTTGAACAGGATGCCGTTAACGGCAAACATATTGTAAGATTCCCGGTAATTCTTGGTAATCCAGAATCCGTATTGCTTGGCTACGCCGTAGGGTGAACGGGGGTAAAACGGCGTGGTTTCCTTCTGGGGGACTTCCTGCACCAGCCCGAAAAGCTCGGACGTGGAAGCCTGGTAGATGCGGCATTTCTTTTCCATGCCCAGAATGCGGACGGCTTCCAGCATGCGGAGGGTTCCCACGGCATCCGTTTCCGCCGTGTATTCCGGTACGTCAAAGCTGACTTTCACATGGCTCTGGGCTGCCAGATTGTAGATTTCATCCGGCTGCACGGTCTGGATGATGCGGATGAGTGAACTGGAATCCGTCATGTCCCCGTAGTGGAGGTTAATCAGGCGGTTTTTCTTCATGTCCCGCACCCATTCGTCCAGGTAAAGGTGTTCGATGCGGCCCGTGTTGAAGGAGGAGGACCGGCGCAGGATGCCGTGTACTTCATACCCTTTGTCAATCAGGAACTCTGCGAGAAAGGAACCGTCCTGTCCCGTAATGCCGGAGATTAATGCGATTTTGCTCATATGGTGTGTCAGGTTGTTTGCTGGCGGGAGAGGTTGATGAAATGAAAAGAAACCTCTCCCGGAGCCGCAATTCATGGGCTCCGGGCATAAATAACGCATTTTTCCCAGCGAGGCGAGGAAAATGCTCTGGTCTGTAGGAAGGGGGGCGGAGCCGTCAGCGGGCATGTTGCCGCTTGCTGGCCGCAATCATTTTCCTGAAATCCCGGAACAGATACTGGGGGTCCCTGGGGCCGGGTGCCGCTTCCGGGTGGTATTGCACGCTGAATACGGGAAGCGTCCTGTGGGCGATGCCTTCCACGGTATTGTCATTCAGATTGATCAGCGTTATTTCCACGTCGTCCGGCACGGTGTCCGGATCCACGGCAAAACCGTGGTTCTGGGACGTAATGCTGATTTTACCCGTTTTCAAATCTTTGACCGGATGGTTCGCTCCACGGTGCCCGAACTTCAGCTTGAAGGTTTTCGCTCCCAGCGCGTGGGAAATAATCTGGTGGCCCAGGCAGATGCCGAACATGGGCACTTTCCCAATCAATGCAGCTACTTCCCGGTGAATGTCCGTCAGCGTGGCGGGATCTCCCGGACCATTGGAAAGAAAGACGCCGTCCGGGTTCATGGCAAGCACTTCCTCCGCCGTCGTGTGGGCGGGAACTACGGTTACTCGGAAGCCGTTTTCCCTCAACTGGCGCAGGATGTTGTATTTAATGCCGAAGTCAAAGGCGACGATGTCGTATTCCGCAGGGGGCAGAGTTTTTCCCGTAACCAGCGCGTCCACTTCCTCCGGTGTCATGGGGTGGGAACCGATTTTGTCCACGATATTGCAGCCTTCCATGGAGGGGGCGTTTCTGGCTGCTTCCACGGCTTCCTCCGGCGTCAGCTCCGTGGTGAGGCAGGCGCGCATGGCTCCGGCGGTGCGGAGTTGGTTGGGGTTTTTGGGGGTTTCGTGCCCTGCTTTGCCGATGTCGCCCTGTGTTTCCTGCCACGGGCCCAGGGTTTCCGTGGGACGCCAGTGGGAGTGGACTTTCGCCAGTTCCGCCACCACAAAGCCGCTGACCTGCGCTTTGCCTGATTCCCCGTCTTCCGGGTTGACGCCGTAATTGCCGATCAGAGGATAAGTCATGGTGACGATCTGGCCGCTGTAGGACGGATCCGTCAATACTTCCTGATAGCCGGTCATGGACGTGTTGAAGCAGGCTTCCCCCACTTCCGTGCCCGTGGCCCCGAAGTGCGAACCGATGAAGACGCTTCCGTCTTCTAGTGCGAGAATGGCTCTCATGGTGATGTAAGTATGCTTAGGTGGTGCGGGATTAAAGGTTTTGGGCGTGGTACTCCTGAATAGTGCACACCTGAAGATTTTTGTTCTTCAGCGCCTCAATGGCATTCACGCAGGCCTGCGCGGAAGCCAGGTTGGTGCAATAGGAGGTTTTGGCGGCAATGGCGGAGGAACGGATGATGATGTCGTCCGCCCGCGCGTCGTGGGAGCCGGGGGTGTTGATGATGAAATCAATATCCCCGTTTTTAATATGGTCCACGATGTTGGGGCGGCGCGCCTCGTTGACTTTGTAGGCGCGTTCGCATTCAATGTCGTGCTGGAGCAGGTGAATCATCGTGCCGCGCGTGGCGCACAGCGTGAATCCCATGTCCGCCAGCTGCCGGGCCATGTGAAGCACCCGTTCCTTGTCCCGGTCATTCACGGAGATGAAGACTTTGCCTTCCGTCGGCAGGGGATTGAATGCACTGACCTGGGATTTTGCGAAAGCGATATCCGGGTCCGGATCAATGCCCATCACCTCTCCGGTGGATTTCATTTCCGGCCCCAGCACCACGTCGATGCCCGGGAAGCGGCCCCATGGGAAAACGGCTTCCTTCACGCAATAGTATTCCGGAGTGATTTCCCGGGTAAAGCCCAGTTCCGCCAGCGTTTTGCCGGCCATGACCTGTGCGGCCAGCTTGGCGAGGGGCTTGCCGATGGATTTGGAGACGAACGGAACGGTGCGGGAGGCGCGGGGATTCACCTCAATGACGTAAAGCTGTTCGTCTTTTACGGCAAACTGGATGTTCATCAGCCCGCAGACGTTCAGTTTGCTTGCCAGTTCCTTGGAAGCCCGCGTGATTTCCTTGTGCATTTTCATGGAAATTCCCATGGCGGGAATCATGCTGGCGGAATCCCCTGAATGGATGCCTGCCGGTTCCACATGCTGCATGATGGCTCCGATGACGGCGCGCTCCCTGTCCGCGATGACATCCACGTCAATCTCTACGGCATTTTCCAGGAAGCGGTCAATCAGAACGGGGCGTTCCTCGGAAGCTTCCACGGCTTCATTCATGTACCGGCGCAGTTCTTTTTCCTCATATACGATGATCATGCCGCGTCCGCCCAGCACGAAGGAGGGGCGCAGCAGCACCGGGTAACCGATGCGCGCGGCAATGGCGGCGGCGTCCTCCACATTGGTGGCTGTTCCTGCCTCCGCCTGTTTCAGCCCCAGTTCCTTCAACAGGGCGGAAAAATGTTCGCGGTCTTCCGCCAGGTCAATGGCCCTGGGGCTGGTGCCGATAATAGGCACGCCGTGGGCTTCCAGCGCATTGGCCAGGTTCAGCGGCGTCTGTCCTCCGAACTGGACGATGACGCCGTCCGGCTTCTCCTGCTCGCAGATATGGAGCACGTCTTCCAGCGTCAGGGGTTCGAAGAAAAGCTTGTCGGAGGAATCATAGTCCGTGGAGACGGTTTCCGGGTTGGAGTTCACGATGATGGTTTCGTAGCCCATTTCCCGCAGAGCCATGGAGGCGTGCACGCAGCAGTAGTCGAACTCAATCCCCTGGCCAATGCGGTTTGGGCCGCCGCCCAGGATGAGGATTTTTTTCCTGCCTGTTTCGCGGGCTTCATTTTCATCTCCATAGGTGGAATAAAAGTAGGGGGTGTAGGCTTCGAATTCCGCGGCGCAGGTATCCACCAGCCGGTATCCGGGCACAATGCCCTGTTCCAGGCGTTCCTTCCGGATGTTTTCTTCCGTGGTTCCCCGGGCCAGGGCGATCTGCCTGTCGGAAAAGCCCAGCTTCTTGGCTTCCCGCAGATCCAGCTTGTCCAGGCTGTCTCCCGCCTTGGCCAGGTCCTGCATTTGTGCCAGGAACCAGGGATCAATCTGGGTAAGCTGCTGCACTTCATCCAGGGAAAATCCGTTGCTGAACGCCGTTTGAATCCAGAAAATGCGTTCTGCCGTGGGAACAGCCAGTTTCCGCGTGATTTCTTCTGCGGAAGGCGCCTGCGGGGCCTTCGCGTCAAATCCCCAGCCCCAGCGTCCCGTTTCCAGGGAACGCAAGGCCTTTTGCAGGGATTCCTTGAAAGTACGACCGATGGCCATGGCCTCCCCTACGGATTTCATGGACGTGGTCAGGTGTTCGTCCGCCTGCTTGAACTTTTCAAACGTGAAGCGGGGAACCTTGGTAACCACATAGTCGATGGTGGGCTCAAAGCAGGCGGGCGTTTCCCGCGTGATGTCATTCCGCAATTCGTCCAGCGTATAGCCTACGGCCAGTTTGGCGGCCAGTTTGGCAATGGGGAACCCTGTGGCCTTGGAAGCCAGCGCGGAAGAGCGGGAAACGCGGGGGTTCATTTCAATGACAATCATGCGGCCGTTGGCCGGATTAATGGCGAACTGGATGTTGGAACCGCCCGTTTCCACCCCGATCTCCCGGATGACGGCAAAAGAAGCGTCCCTCATGGCCTGGTATTCTCGGTCCGTGTGTGTCTGTTTGGGGGCTTCGGTGTTGGAATCCACGGTATGAACTCCATTGGGGTAGATGTTCTCTATGTAGGAATTGACGACTCTTTTGGCCGAGGGGTCCCTCTTTACCTCCATTTCTAAGTCTTTCCAGCCGATCAGGGACTCTTCAATCAGGATTTCGGAAACGGGGGAAAGATCCAGCCCCCGGGCGCATATCTCTTCAAATTCCGTTTTGTTGTACGCTACGCCGCCTCCCATGCCGCCCAGCGTAAAGGCGGGGCGGACAATCAGGGGAAAGGTGCCAATATCCCCGGCCACCCGGCGCGCTTCCTCTATGGTATGCGCAATGCCGGAACGCGGCACGTCCAGGCCAATGCGGAGCATGGCTTCCTTGAACAGGTTGCGGTCCTCCCCGCGGTCAATGGCGTCTGCGTTGGCGCCGATCATACGCACCTTTTCCCTTTCCAGCACGCCGCTGCGGTGCAGTTCCATGGCGCAGTTCAGGGCTGTCTGCCCGCCCAGGGTCGGGAGGAGGGCATCCGGTTTTTCCCGGATGATGATTTTCTCCACGAACTCCGGAGTAATCGGTTCAATATAAGTGCGCGGAGCTGTCTCCGGGTCCGTCATGATGGTGGCGGGATTGGAGTTGACCAGCACTACTTCATAACCCTCTTCCCGGAGGGCTTTGCAGGCCTGGGTGCCGGAGTAGTCGAATTCGCAGCCCTGGCCGATGACGATCGGGCCGGACCCGATCACGAGAATCTTTTTGATGGAGGTGTCTTTAGGCATAATGGCGATGGAAGAATCCTGTAGTCCTGGACCGCGGATTTCCGCCGGGGGAATTAAGTGCCCGCCGGGCTCCGGAGGAAAGTTTTTTTACGGTCAATGACGCGGATTTTTAGAGCGTGGGGAACGGTGGAAAACGGAGTAGGAAGGAGGCCGGAACAAGGCGCGCCAAGGCTCCGGAGCCGTGCCTTCCCTGCGGGCAGAGGCTTGACCCGCGAGGGGGCGGCACAACTCCGGAGCTCGTCGGTGCACCCACTAATAGATGAACAGCATTTCCCGGTACTTGGGGAGAGGCCAGGACCGGTCGTTCACCAGGGTTTCTGCGGCATCGACGCTGGTTCTCAATCGGGACATCGCGGCAAGGATGTCCTCATGGCAGCTCGTAAGCGCCGTCTCCAGGGTATCCAGGTCGGATACGATGGAATCCAGGGCGTCGCCCAGCTTGTCCGCCAACTTCTGCAGGGCGGAGGTACCGTTGGTCCGCCTGGCTTCCAGCGCCCTGGAGAGAGCGGCAACGGTTTGTTCGTATTCGTTGCGCAGGGCGGGTAGGATGATGGTGGCCGCCATTTCCCAGGACAGGCGCCCTTCAATGCGGATGCGTCTGTGGTATTCTTCCAGGAAAATCTCAAACCTGGATTCCAGCTCCCGCCTGGAAAAGACGCCGTACTTTTCAAACAGGGCCACATTCTTTTCATTCACCAGGGTGTGAAGGGCTGTCATCGTATTTTTCAGGTTGGGGAGGCCGCGGCGTTCCGCTTCTTTCACCCATTCTTCCGAATAATTGTCCCCGTTGAAGATGATTCTCTTGTGTTCGGAAATCCTGCGCTTGAGCGTTTCCTGGAGCTGCGGCAGGAATGTTTCCGGAGCGAAGGAGGAAAGTTCTTCCGCCAGGGAATCAAGGGATTCCGCCACAATGGTGTTCAGGGTCATCATGGGGCCCGCGCAGGATTGGGCGGAGCCAGGAGCACGGAATTCAAACTTGTTGCCGGTGAAGGCAAACGGGCTGGTGCGGTTGCGGTCCGTCGCATCCCGGGGAAGAACGGGAAGCGTGTCTACGCCGATCTTGAGCGTATCGTTGCGCTTGCCGCAGCCGGAAGAGCCGTTGATCATATTCTCAATCACTTCATTGAGCTGGGCGCCCAGGAAGATGGAGATAATGGCGGGGGGCGCTTCGTTTGCTCCTAGGCGGTGGTCGTTCCCGGCGCTGGCCACGGAATTGCGCAGCAGGTCGCTGTGCTTGTCAACGGCCTCAATGATGGCGGTCAGGACGGTCAGGAAAATGGCGTTCTGCTGCGGGTCCGAACCGGGGTCCAGCAGGTTTTTGTTCCCGTAGGAAATGGACCAGTTGTTATGCTTGCCGGAACCGTTGACGCCTGCGAAGGGCTTTTCATGAAGCAGGCATACCAGGCCGTGCTTGCTGGCCTGCTGGCGCAGAACTTCCATCACCAGCATGTTGTGGTCGATCGCCAGGTTCACGTCCTCAAACAAAGGAGCCAGTTCAAACTGCGCGGGCGCCACTTCGTTGTGGCGGGTCTTGGCCGGGATTCCCAGTCTCCAGAGTTCCTGTTCCACGTCGCTCATGAAATTAAGGATACGGGGCTTGATGGAGCCGAAATAATGGTCTTCCAGCTGCTGGTGCTTGGCGGGAGGGGCGCCGAAAAGGGTGCGCCCCGTCTGGACCAGGTCCGGGCGGTTCAGGTAGAAGTTCTTGTCAATGAGGAAGTATTCCTGTTCAGGCCCCAGCGTAATGGTCACGTGTTCATCCGGAAGGCCGAAACTCTTCATCAGCTTCTTGACGGCATTGCCCAATGCCTGGCGGGAGCGCAGCAGCGGAGTCTTCTTATCCAGAGCGTCTCCCGTATAAGAACAGTAGGCGGTAGGGATGCAGAGCGTGGCTCCGTTCCCGTGCCTCTTGATAAAGGCGGGGCTGGTGGGGTCCCATGCGGTGTAGCCGCGGGCCTCAAAGGTGCAGCGCAAACCGCCGGAGGGGAAGCTGGAGGCGTCCGGTTCGCTCACAATCAGGTTTTTGCCGGAAAAACTCATGATGGGTTCCATTCCCTTGGGATCCAGGAAGGAATCGTGCTTCTCCGCCGTGGAGCCCGTCATAGGCTGGAACCAGTGCGTATAGTGAGTGGCTCCCCGTTCCAGAGCCCACTGCTTCATGGCGTGGGCTACATCCGCGGCAATATCCGCGTTCAGCGGAAGCCCGTCCTGGATAGTGGCCAGGAGGGTTTTTGCCGTGTCTTTGGGCAGGTACTTCTTCATCACTTCCGTGCTGAAGACATCCGCTCCGTAATAATCAATGCTGACCGGAGCGCTCTCGCTTGCTCCGCCCACGGGCAGGGAAGCGATGGCGCTGATGGCTTGTGTTCGTGTCGAGTCACTCATCATGGTTAACTGTTGTGCCTTTTCTCCAGCAAGAAGCGTGCCAACTTTTCAGGTAAACTTTCGCATGAATGTGTTGTTTATTTTAATATATTGATTATTAGTGAAATATGAACTTCATAACGGAAGGGCTGCAAAAAAGGAAAACAAAACTGCGAACGAGAATGGATTACAAAAATGTAAAACCGTAACAAAAGGATGATTACGAAAATGTAAAAATTCTTCTTGGAAGAAAAATATTTTTTATTCCGCTGCAAAATGTCCTGTTGTGCCGGACGCCGCGTCAGGCTCTGTAAAACAGGGACAAAGCAGTTTGAAAGCGGGAAAATATGAAGTCTGGACAATGTTGGCACGGTTTTTGCTGCAAATAAGTCAGCTTAACCCAAACAAAACAGCAAACTGATGAATAGCGATCAATTCGAGACAGGCATTCCTGCGCCGCAGGGATTGTATGACTTTGAACAGGAGAGGGACGCCTGCGGCGTGGGCCTGGTGGCTGACCTGAAGAATGAACCGAGCCACAAAATCATTGAAATGGGGATTACTGTCCTCAAGAGGCTCATGCACCGCGGAGCCGTGGGTAGCGATCCGGATACCGGGGACGGCGCAGGCATTCTGCTGGCCCTTCCGGATGAATTCTTCCGCCTGGTTCTTCCCAACAAGCTTCCCGCCAGAGGCAAATACGGAGTAGCCATGATGTTTGGCGGATGCGGCCATGAAGAGGAATTGGAAGCCGCCGTTACGGAAAACGGCGGCAGCGTGATTGCGTGGAGGCAGGTTCCTGTGGACCGGGACAGCATCGGCAAAAATGCCCAGCGCACGTGCCCCCTGATCCGTCAGCTGTTCATTGACGGCAGCGGTTTTGCGGACCAGGCGGAATTTGAACGCAAACTGTTCGTGATGCGCCGGGAAATGGAACGGCGCGTGGAAGGCTGTTATGTGTGCAGCTGTTCCAGCCGAAGCATTGTGTACAAGGGGCTGTTTCTCGGCACGCAGATTGAAGGATTTTATGGAGACCTGGCCAGCGAGCATTTCAAATCTCCCCTGGCCCTCGTCCACCAGCGCTACAGCACGAATACTTTCCCAACCTGGAGCCTGGCCCATCCCTTCAGGTATCTGGCCCACAACGGGGAAATCAACACCCTGCGCGGGAACCTGAACCACCTGAGCGTGCGTGAGCCGCATTTGTCCTCCACCCTGTTGGGGGATGACCTGCAAAAGCTGCTGCCTCTTATTCCCCCCGGTCAGAGCGATTCCGCCTGCCTGGACAACATGGTTGAGCTGCTGGCCGCCGCCGGGCGGGACTTGCGCCATGTCATGCTCATGCTCATGCCGCAGGCCTGGGGCGTCAACTACCATTTAGGGCCGGATGTACGCGGCTTCTTTGAATACCACTCCGCCATGATGGAGCCCTGGGACGGCCCGACCGCCGTCGTTTTTTCCGATGGTATCAATGCGGGCGCCATGCTGGACCGCAACGGCCTGCGCCCTGCGCGCTATACGCTGACCACGGATGATATTTTCATTCTGGCTTCGGAAACGGGCGTAGCTGATATTCCCGCGGAAAAAGTAGCCCGCAAAGGCCGCCTCCGTCCCGGGGAAATGATTTACTGCGACTTGGTGAACCACCGGCTGGTATCCGATGCTGAAACCAAGAATGAAATGGCCAGGCGCATGCCCTACCGCCGCTGGGTGGAGAAAAACAAAATTTCCGTCCGTTCCCTGTTTGATTCCATTTCCGCCTCTGCGGAAATGCCGGACCTCGTGGGCCGCCAGCGCCAGTTCGGATTTACTCAGGAGGATGTGGAGCTGATTATCCGCCCCATGATGCTGAAAGGCGCGGAGCCTCTCGGCTCCATGGGAAATGACGCGCCGCTGGCCGTCCTCTCCGGAAAGGCGCCTCTCCTGTTCAATTATTTCAAGCAGCTGTTCGCCCAGGTGACCAATCCGCCCATCGACCCCATCCGGGAGGAACTGGTCATGAGCCTGACTACATACATAGGCAACCATCCCAACATTCTGGAAGAAACGCCGGAGCACGCCCGGCTGATCAAGATGGCGCGCCCCGTCATTACGGATGAAGAACTCAACCGCCTCTGCAATATTCGGGAGGCCGGCTTCCCTTCCGCCAGGCTTTCCATCCAGTTCCCGGAAGGCGGGGACGGGAAAGCCCTGCGGGAGACGCTGGAAAGCCTGGCGGAATCCGCCGTGGGCCTGGTCAGGTCCGGCGTGCGCATTCTGGTGCTGACGGACCGCAACATAGGGCACGGCTACCTTCCCGTTCCCAGCCTTTTGGCCTGTTCCGTGGTGAACCGCGCGCTGGCGGCCTCCGGGCTGCGTTCCGACGTAGGGCTGATTCTGGAAACCGGGGAGGCGAGGGAAACAATGCACTTTGCGCTGCTTCTGGGCTTCGGGGCCACGGCGGTCAATCCGTACCTGGCTCTGGCGACGGTTACTTCCCTGGCCGCACCGCAGGACTGCCCTCTGGATGTAGTGAAAGCCTCCGGAAACTACATCAATGCCATAGACAAGGTACTGCTTAAAATCATGTCCAAGATGGGCATTTCCACGTTGCGCAGCTACCGCTCCTCCCAACTGTTCGAGGCGGTGGGTCTGAACCGGGAACTGATTGACGAATTCTTTCCCGGCACCGTCAGCCGCGTAGGAGGCATAGGGCTGGATGAAATAGCCGTGGAATGCAACCAGCGCGCCGCGCAAAACGCGGAACACGGGGACAAGCTGGATGCGGGAGGGCAGTACAAGTATAAGAAAGGAGGGGAGAACCATCTCTGGAATCCGCAGACACTTCAGGCTTTCCGCGCTGCCGTGCGTGACAATGACGAACGGAAATACCGGGAATTCGCGGATTACAGCAACCGTCAGGCGCAGCATCTCTGCACTTTGCGCGGCCTGTTTGAATTTGCTCCGGCGGACGCTATTCCTCTGGAAGAAGTGGAAAGCGTGGATTCCATCTTGCGCCGTTTCGTTTCCGGAGCCATGTCTTTGGGTTCCCTCAGCCCGGAAGCCCATGAAACCATCGCCATTGCGATGAATAAAATCGGAGCCAAAAGCAATTCCGGGGAAGGGGGGGAAGATGAAGCCCGCTATGAACCCAACGCCCGGGGCGAAGTCCGCTACAGCGCCATCAAGCAGGTGGCGAGCGGGCGTTTTGGCGTGACCATTAATTATCTGCGCCATGCTTCCGAGCTCCAGATTAAGATGGCCCAGGGAGCCAAGCCCGGGGAGGGGGGCCAGCTCCCGGCGCACAAGGTGGATCCATACATCGCCCGGCTGCGCCATTCCATGCCGAACGTCAGCCTCATCTCTCCTCCTCCGCATCATGACATTTACTCCATTGAAGACCTGGCCCAGTTAATTTATGATCTGCGTAACTCCAATCCGGATGCCCGTGTTTCCGTCAAGCTTGTTTCCGAGGTGGGCATCGGCGCGGTTGCCGCGGGAGTGGTGAAGGCCCATGCGGATGTGGTTGTGGTCAGCGGCCACGACGGCGGCACGGGCGCCTCTCCGCTCACCAGCGTGAAGCACGCCGGGCTGCCGTGGGAGCTGGGGCTGGCGGAAACGCAGCAGACGCTGGTGCTCAACAAACTCCGTTCCCGCGTCCGGCTCCAGGTGGACGGCCAGCTGCGCACCGGGAGGGACGTCGTGATGGCCGCCCTGCTGGGGGCGGAGGAATTCGGTTTCGGAACCGCCATCCTGGTCTCCATCGGCTGCGCCATGCTCCGCAGGTGCCATGAAAATACGTGCCCGGTAGGCGTCGCCACGCAGGATCCGGCCCTGAGGGCCAAATTCAGCGGCAAGCCGGAATACGTCATCAACTACCTCCGCTTCGTGGCCCAGGAAACGCGGGAAATCCTGGCTTCCCTGGGGCTTCGTTCCCTGGATGAAGCCGTAGGCAGGGCGGATCTGCTTTCCGTAAACCGCGCCATAGATTTTTACAAGGCCCGGCATTTGGATTTTTCCTCCATCCTGCATGCGGCAGAGGGGGACGGACGCAGGTTTGACCCCTCTTTTGAAAAGGAACCGCTGGACAACTACGACCGCCGCCATCTGCTGCCGGCATTAAAGCCCCTGCTGGAAAAGGGGGAAAAGACGGAACTCTGCCGCGACGTCCGCAATGTGGACCGGACGGTAGGGACGGAACTTTCCGGTGAGCTGGTGATGAAATTCGGGCCGCGCGGCCTGGCGGAAGATACGCTTACGGTGCACTTCACCGGATGTGCGGGGCAAAGCTTCGGGGCTTTTCTGGCTCCCGGCGTTACCTTTGAACTTGTCGGGGAGGCGAATGACTTTGTTGGGAAGGGCCTGTCCGGCGGCAAAATCATCGTGCGTCCCCCGGATCATATCTCCTACGTACCGTCGGACAACGTCATCGCCGGAAACGTCATCGGCTATGGGGCCACTTCCGGCAGCATCTTCCTTCACGGGCAGGCCGGGGAACGTTTCGCCATCCGCAACAGCGGCGCCAAAATGGTGGTGGAAGGCATTGGCGACCACGGCTGTGAATACATGACCGGGGGCCGTGTGGCGGTTCTCGGCAAGGTGGGCGTCAATTTCGCCGCGGGGATGACCGGCGGCCTGGCCTACGTGTATGATGCGGACAACAACTTCGATCAGAAATGCAATCTGGGCAGCGTGGACCTGGAAACGGTCATGCCGCATTCCGCCGATGAAGCGGAATTGCTTCAGCTCATTTACGAGCATTATATGGCTACCAGGAGCCGCAGGGCTTACGACCTGTTAAACAACTGGCCGGAAGAACGCGGCAAATTCATTAAGGTATTCCCGGTGGAATACCGGCATGCCCTGGCCATGCATTCCTGAAAGAAGCATGCAGCAGTTTTTTGTTGTTTGGGGTAAGGCAGGGGCCTCCGCGGGTGCGGAGGCCCCCATTTTTTCAGAGGCCTGCCCGCTGTTTCATGGCCGGGCATTTTGGCGCCGCTTTTCCTCCTTGAGCCATTTCGCATTTGAAGCTGGCAATTTGCCTGTCCGGCGGCATTTCGGAGGCTGTTCCGTTCGTTTGCCGGGTAACGGCCGTTCCAGCTGCCGGACATTTGGAGACGAATGTTCCGGATAAGAAGGTTTTTATGACCGTGCTGTCAGTTGATAAAGAAATGCAGCTGCATGGATGGGGATGGTAGTTGCGGTTGATGTCAGGAGGAAGGTCAAATGTTCCGGCAATGCCCGGTTCTGAGCGGATTATGAATTCGCGGCAATTCCCTGAATAACTAAATAACAAGAATACCAATCAGTTACCTTTCAATTCACTTTTTTATCAATTGCCATCCGTCCGAATTTCCAAAACCAAAACTCCACTAACACATTTCCATTCAAACTTTCCTGTTGACTTCGAATTCATAATCCGTTAGGTTTGCTCTAGTGGGTGTTTGGTATTTTCTGTCAAGCTGCTCCAATTAACTACGCAATGAATATATGACGAGGAAAACCGGCCCTCTCCAGGTGGAGAGGGCCGGTTTTTTGAGGAAATTCTGTAAGGGAGTTCCTTTCCTTTTTTGAGGCTTGCGCCGGCAGAATATTTTTTCCTGTGCCTTTCCATGAAAAAGTGCGGCCGCGGGGGCGGACGCACTTGCGGAGACGGAAGGCAGAGCAGGGATTCCTACTTTTTAGGCGTTATATTGCGCATGTTGCGGCCTTTAGCTTTGCGCTGCTGTTCTTCCAGGGCCGCACGCTGCTGCTCCATCATCTTTTGGAAAAAGCCCGACTTTTTCTTTTTGGCGGGGGAAAGCACGGGCATGGGCAAGCGGCGGATAAGGGCCGTTTGTCCTATGGAGATCAAATTCTGCGTGGTCCAGTACAGGGCCAGGGCGGAAGCGAAATTGTAACAGAACAGGAAGAACATCACAGGCATCAGGTTCATAATAATGCGCTGGGAGCGTTCCCCCGCCTGAGGCGTCATCCTCATCTGGATAATCATGGTTACGGCCATGATGAGAGGCAGAATATTGATTGGAACGCCGAACAGGTGGCCCACGGTATCAGGCAGGGAAAGGTCCGTCATCCACAGGCAGAAGGGCTGCCCCCTCAGTTCTGCGGAATACTGGAGCACACGGTAAAAGGCAAAGAAAATGGGAATCTGGATAAGCATGGGGACGCAGCCGCTGGCCGGGTTGATGCCGTATTTCTGGTACAGCTTCATCATTTCCATGTTCACCTTCTGAGGGTCGTCCGGATATTTCTCCTTGAGTTTGACCATCTCCGGCTGAACCAGGGACATGCGTTTCATGGCCATATAGGATTTTTTGTGCAGCGGCCAGATGAGAGCACGGACAACGATGGTCATGCAGATAATGGCTACGCCCCAGTTGCCGAACCATCCGTGGAAGAGGTTGAGCAGCCAGTTCATCGGAACGCTCAGGAATACGAGCCAGCCGTATGCCATGATATCGCTGATGGCGGGATAGGAAAGATTCAGGTCACGCAGGTAGGCGTTGAATTTGGGGCCGGTGTAAATATCGTAGGTGAGCGTCTTGATTTCATTGGGGGCCATGGTCAGATTGGGGATTCCCATGGCCACGGTGACGCCGGGCACCAGGGTGTTGTCTTCATGCGTCAAAGGAAATTCCTGGCGGGTGGCGTACACGGTGGACCCCCTGGACTGGTCCTGGGGAAGAAGGATGGTGGCGTAATACTGGCTCATGACGCCGGCATAAGTCAGGTCCTGGAGAGGGCCTTCCAGGACGCGGGCCTTGGCGCTGCTGAAAAAGCCGCCTGTGAAATAGGAAGGCACTTCCTGTTCCAGGGAGCCGTCTGCATGGTAAAAGAAATGGGTGTAGGTATCTTTTGGTTCGCTTTTGGCGATAGGATAGGCGCTCCCGCCGAAGATGCCCATGTAGCGCAGATCTTGGACATTGGGAGATTTATTGAGCAGGGAGACGGTCAGGCGAATGAGATATTTGCTGCCGGGCAATACTTCCCCTTCCAGATTTTTGACGGGGTGCAGGGTGTACGTTTTTGAGATGAAAAGCTGCCGTGCGGGGTCATAGCCTTCCAGGGTTACGGAGTCCGCCGTGCGTTTCACTTCCTTATACACGGTGTTGTCATAGGAAGGATCCTGGGTGGCATCCATGTTGAAAACGAGTTCTCCGATGCCCCGTTGCTGGGCTTCGTTAATCGTGATATTATGATCCGCGACTTTTTGGGAGTCCACGATATCGTTGTGCAGGGTAACCGTGCCGATGGAACCCCCTATGCGGTTGAACGTGTAAGTGATGAAGGGTTCCTGCCTCCCGTTCACTTCCTGCGTGGCTACCAGAGTGATCGGGGCGGTTTTGTCTTCTTCAAGGGCTTTGTTGACAGAGGCCTGTTCCGGGGCGGAGGTTCCGGCTCCGGGGCGGACGCCGGCAACCGGGGCATTGGCTGCGGCGGCAGCCGCCTGCGGTGCGGGAATGGGGGCGGTTTCAGCCTTTTTATTGTTGCCCATGTAAATATTCAGGCCCAGAAGGGCGGCGCAGACGCCTATGATGATCCATGCTGTGCGATCCATAATGTGATATAGCTTGATTGGAGTTGGTGAAAGGAAAGGGGAAGAAAGGTAATTGTTCAGCGTGGGTGGCGCGCCGGGGGCACGGGATCATAACCTGATCCGCCCCACGGGTTGCATCTTAAAATACGCCATGTGCCAAGAAGAAAGCCGCGCCAGGCTCCGTGGATGCGAACGGCCTGGATGAAGTACTGGGAACAAGTGGGTGTATAGCGGCAGCCGCTCCCGGGCCCCCCCAGGGCATGCAGGGGAGCGCTGATGAAGGTTTGGTATCCCTTCACAAGGGTGATGAGCAGCCATTTCATCATGTCTTGTCTTGTTCCCGGGAAAGAAGTTGCAATTTAAGTTTTCGGGCGGCTTTCCGCCAGTCCCGTTCCAGGTCGGCGTAGCTGGCTTCCACGGCCCTCCAGCGGAGGACGCACACCAGGTGTACGCCGTTTTCAAAAGGAGCCCCGTGCGCCCTCAGTATTTCCCTCACGCGTCTCCGCAGTTTGTTGCGGACAACGGCACAGCCGATTTTTTTCGTACAGATGATACCGAATTTGGAGGGTTCCTCCGGATGTTCCAAAGGGGCTGCGCTTAAAACAATAAGCCGACCTGCTACGGATGGCCCCTCGTTGCGTACCCGGGCAAATTGGAATGCCCTGGTCATGCTTTGTTGACGAGTAAGACGCATCTCCCGCGGGTCGGCCCGTGAAAAGAAGTTCCAAGGAGGCGTTAACCGGATCCTGGCGGCTGGATTAACGGCCGTGCTGGATGGTGTGGCGCTTGTACTGGATTTCGGCTCCCTTGGGAAGCAGGCGCTTGCGGCCTTTAGCGCGGCGGCGGCGGATGATGTCCGCTCCGTTCTTGGTGGCCATGCGTGCACGGAATCCGAACTGACGCTTGCGGCAACGCTTGGATGGTTGATAAGTCCTCTTGCTCATGATGTTGAAAGATGCTTCTTGTGAATTACTAGATTCAGTGCCGTCCGTCTAAGCGGCCTATGCACAACCGGACGGAAAGGATAACTATTTTGATTGTTTTGTCAATCCGTCAGGCGATTAATTTGCCGTTTTTCTTGCGGAAAGCACTGGGGTAAGTAGTCTTTATGATTGATAGACAATGTTTTTCTATTCCAGAAAAGCCCGCCTGCTTTACAGAAAGAGCAGTTCCGCGTATGTGGGGACGGGCCACAGGTCTGCGTCCGTCAGGCTTTCCAGCATATCAATGGTGCTTCTCAAATTGTCCATGCCCGTCTGGATGGCCCTGGTATCGGCTTCATCCACGGCGCAGCGCAGTTCCCGCACCTGTCCGGGGAGAATATCCAGCAGCGTGCCGATTTGGTTGGCGCGATCCGTAGTAGCTTTCATTCCCGCCTTGATTCCGGATGCCTTCATCTGGGCAATGGCGGTGGTAAGCTGCGTGAGCTGTTCCGTTACGGCGGGGATGTAAAGGGTTTCCACCATCAGGAGGGCCGTTTCCGCTTCAATGTTGATTTCCTTGTGGAATATTTCCGTCTGGATTTCATGGCGGGCGTGGAGTTCTACGGGGCTGACCACTTTGTACTTTTCAAAAAGCGCCTTGGCCTTGGGCGTTTCCAGAGCGGCCAGGGCTTCAATGGTGCCGGGGATGTTGGGGAGATTGCGGCGTTCCGCTTCCTCTACCCAGGCTTCTCCGTAGCCGTCCCCGCTGAATAGAATGCGCTTATGCTTCTTGATGATGTTTTGAAGGAGCTTGTTGAGGGTGGCGTGGAACTCCTCGGGCTTGTCCTTGACAGGTTCCAGGATGGTGCAGATTTCATCCAGGCTTTCCGCCACAATGGTATTGAGCACCGTCATGGGCCATGCACAGGTTTGGGAGGAACCTACGGCGCGGAATTCGAATTTATTGCCTGTGAAGGCAAAGGGGCTGGTGCGGTTCCGGTCGGAGGCGTCCAGAGGGAACATGGGCAGGGTGTCCACGCCGATGTTGATGGTCTTTTGGGTGCGCGCTTTTTTAGTGCCTCCTTTCTCGATTTGCTCAATGATTTCATCCAGCAGATCTCCCAGGAAGATGGAAATGATGGCCGGGGGGGCTTCATGGGCACCCAGGCGGTGTTCATTGCCGGATTTGGCGACAGAGGCGCGCAGCAGATCCGCATGTTCATCCACGGCCTTGATGGTGGCGCAGAGCAGAGTGAGGAAGATGGCGTTTTCCTGCGGGCTGGAACCGGGATTGAGCAGGCTGCCGTAACCGGGGGCGGAGAGGGACCAGTTGTTGTGCTTGCCGGAGCCGTTCATGCCGGAGAAGGGCTTTTCATGCAGCAGGCAGACCATGTCATGCTTGTTGGCGGTTTTCCGGAGCACCTCCATGACCAGCATATTATGGTCCACGGCCAGGTTCTGGCTTTCAAAAATGGGCGCGATCTCAAACTGGCCGGGAGCGACTTCATTGTGGCGCGTTTTGGCCGGGATGCCGAGTTTCCAGAGGGCTTCGTCCACGTCCACCATGAATTCCAGCACGCGGTCCTTGATGGAGCCGAAGTAGTGGTCTTCCATCTGCTGGTGTTTGGGGGGCACATTGCCGAAAAGGGTGCGTCCGCACATCATCAGGTCCGGGCGCAGGGCATAAAGCTGCTTGTCCACCAGGAAGTATTCCTGTTCCGCCCCCAGATCGGCGCTGACATGAATGTTGTCCGGACCGCCAAAGCAGGACAACAGCCGCTTGGCCTGCCGGGTGACGGCAGTCATGGATCTCAGGAGAGGCGTCTTTTTGTCCAGCGCCTGTCCCTTGTAAGAGCAGAAAGCGGTTGGGATGCAAAGCGTGGCGCCGTTTTCCGTCCGTTTGATGAAGGCGGGGCTGGTGGGGTCCCATGCGGTGTAGCCGCGTGCTTCAAAGGTGGCGCGGAGACCGCCGGAAGGGAAGCTGGAGGCGTCCGGCTCGCCCTGCACCAGGCTCTTGCCGGAAAATTTGAGTTCCAGATTTCCCTCCGGATCCACGTCCACAAAGGAGTCGTGCTTTTCCGCCGTGCTCCCATTGAGAGGCTGGAACCAGTGCGTGTAGTGGCTGGCTCCCTTTTCCAGAGCCCACGTCATCATGGCCTGAGCCACTTCATTGGCGATGTCGAGGTCCAGTTTTTCGTCCTTGCGGATGGTAGCCAGCAGTTTTTTGTAAACGGGGCGGGGCAGGTAATTGCGCATGGTCTCCATGTTGAAGACATCCTGACCGTAAATTTCCGCAATAAAGGTTGCGGCGTTGCCAACATCGGAAGGTGGGTTTGTATGCATCTTGATAGGGAACGCGCCAAAAGGCTCGGAACATACCAAACCTTAAAAGAGACTTTTTGGCAAGCCGAATCCTGCCCTATTTCTTCAGGAAAAGGACTTCTTCCGCCCCCATCCGTTTTCGGGAAGAAGCGTAAACGGTTTTCCGGTTTCTATGGTTCTCCGGCGGCAATGGCGAAATTGGGGAAGGAGGGAAACGCTTTAAAGGAAGGGATGGACCGTGATTGTCGGGAAGAGGGCCGGACGGGAGTTGGTGAAGTGCCGGGTTTTTTGTTTCATGAAACAGCGCGGGTGCCTGCCGATCGGTATTTTCCCGTATCTTGCAAGAAATTTATTTCGTTTTCAGTAGTAATAAGTACAACCATATTATTGTGAAATGCGTTTTCTGTTAATAGCAAGATGTTTATTGTTGATGATGCTGTGTTGTGCGGGAGCGGGGATGCGGCTTCATGCCCAGCCTTTGAATAAGGGCCGGATTGCC
>ERZ779632.560-NODE-560-length-20372-cov-20.488852_pt1 | contig 20372 bp, 18 predicted proteins | sample MGYA00514194_ERZ779632 | MGnify/ENA primary metagenome ERZ779632 (study PRJEB29562, sample SAMEA4376704) | mouse gut metagenome | isolation source: Cecum | study: EMG produced TPA metagenomics assembly of the A DSS colitis mouse model was used to assess the...
GCTTGAGCCGCAGCGAAAGCGACCGAACGATCTGGCCGTTTCGCAGCGTGACAACTTTGAGACAAGAAAGGGTTTTTTATATGAATTTAAGCCGCAAATGGCTCAATGAGTTTGTCAAAGTAGACGCCCCGGACAAGGAGTTCGCCGAGGCCATGACCCTGTCCGGCTCCAAGGTGGAGGGCACCGCCGATCTGGGCGCGGAAATTGACCGTGTGGTGGTGGGCCGCGTCCTGTCCATGGAGCGCCACCCGGACAGCGACCACATGTGGGTTTGCCAATTGGACGCGGGTGGGGAGGAACCCCTCCAGATCGTCACCGGGGCGTGGAATATCCACGAAGGCGATCTGGTTCCCGTGGCCCTGCACGGCTCCACCCTCCCCGGCGGCAAGCATATCCAGCGGGGCAAGCTGCGGGGGATGCTGTCCGACGGCATGATGTGCGGCCTGGACGAGCTGGGGCTGGACGAGCGGGACTTCCCCTACGCTGCCATCACCGCCGCCGCGATCCTGGGCGACTATAAGCCCACCGACCCGGCCAAGCCCTCCATCCCGGCGGACATCCAGCCGGGGCACAAGATTTTTGGCCCGGTGGCGGCGGCAGAGGTGAAGGAGGTCGACGCCGCCGGAAACGGCAGATGGCGCTGCACCCTGGCCTGCGGTGGGCAGGACGGCCCCACCGCCGCCGTTGTCACCACCGGCTGTCCCAACCTCCACGCCGGGGATCTGGTGGCCTATAATACCAAGACCGGCGCCATCTGCACCCTGGCCGACCTCCACGCCGAGCAGAAGGAGTTCCCCCACTGCATCCCCGACGGCATCTTCGTCCTCCAGGAGGAGTGCAAACCCGGCGATGACATCAAGGGCGTCATCGGCCTGGACGACCACGTGGTGGAGTTTGAAATCACCCCCAACCGCCCGGACTGCCTGTCCGTCATCGGGCTGGCCAGGGAGGCGGCGGCCACCTTCGACAAGCCCCTGGCCCTCCACACCCCCGAGGTGAAGGGCGGGGCGGACGGCGTGCTGCCCGAGCTGCTGGACGTGGAGACGCCCGACGCCGACCTGGTGCCCCGCTACACCGCCCGCATGGTGCGCAACGTGAAGATCGCCCCCTCCCCCAAGTGGATGCGGGAGCGGCTGCGGGCCATGGGGGTGCGGCCCATCAACAACATCGTGGACATCACCAACTACGTGATGCTGGAGTACGGCCAGCCCATGCACGCCTTCGACTACCGCTATGTGAACGGCGGGAAGATCATCGTCCGCCGGGCGGCGGAAGGGGAGAAGCTCACCACCCTGGACGGGAAGGAGCACACCCTGAACGCCAACCACCTGGTCATTGCCGACGAGGGCCGGGCCGTGGGCCTGGCGGGCATCATGGGGGGGCTCAACTCCGAGATCGTGGCCGACACCGCGGACGTGGTGTTCGAGTCCGCCTGCTTCGACGGCACCTGCATCCGCAAGGGTGCGCTGGCCCTGGGTATGCGCACCGAGGCGTCCGCCAAGTTCGAGAAGGGCCTGGACCCCATGAACACGCTGCCCGCCGTCAACCGGGCCTGTGAGCTGGTGGAGCTGCTGGGGGCTGGCGAGGTGGTGGACAGCGTCATCGACATCTTGAACGATGTGCCCCAACCCACTGTCCTCGCCCTGGAGCCGGACAAGATCAACGCCCTGCTGGGCACCGGCGTGCCGGAGGATGAGATGGTCCGCATCCTGAAAAAGCTGGACTTTGGGGTGGAGGGGGACCGGGTCGCCGTCCCCTCCTGGCGGGGCGACGTGCGCCGGATGGCCGACCTGGCCGAAGAGGTGGCCCGGTTCCACGGCTACAACAACATCCCCGCCACCCTCATGCGGGGGCAGACCACCAAGGGGGGGTATTCCGCCGACCAGAAGGTGGAGAACCGCCTGGGCGAGGTGTGCCGCGCCTGCGGCTACAGCGAGATCATCACCTATTCCTTTATCTCCCCCTCCGCCTACGACAAGATCGGCTGGTCGGCGGACGAGCCCCTGCGGGAGAGCATGCGCATACTCAACCCCCTGGGGGAGGATACCTCCATCATGCGCACCACCGCCCTGCCGTCCATGCTGGAGGTGCTCCAGCGCAACTACAACTACCGCAACCGGGACGTGAAGCTCTACGAGCTGGGCAAGGTCTACCTGCCCGGCGGGGCGGATGGGCTGGCGGTGGAGCCCAAGTTCCTCACCCTGGGCGGCTACGGCGCCGGAATGGATTTCTTTGCCGTCAAGGGCGCGGTGGAGGCCGTTTTGAGGGCGGTGCGGGCGAAGGACGTGTCCTTCTACCCCTGTGGGGACGACCCGTCCTACCACCCAGGCCGCTGCGCGGGTGTGCGGGCCGGGGAGCAGCACATCGGCGTGGTGGGGCAGATCCATCCGGCGGTGGCCGCCAACTACGGCGTGGATACCGAGCTGTACTGCGCGGAGCTGAGCGTGGAGGCCCTGCTGGCCGCCCGGGGGGCGGACCCGGAATATATCCCCCTGCCCAAGTACCCCCCCATCACCCGGGACATCGCCGTGGTGTGCGGCGAGGAGGTCACTGTGGGGGCGCTGGAGGCCGCCATCCGCAAGGGGGCCCGGGGCCTTTTGAAGGAGGTATCCCTGTTCGACGTGTACCGGGGGAAAAACCTGGGCGAGGGCAAAAAGTCGGTGGCCTTCAACCTGGTGCTGCGCGCCGACGACCGCTCCCTGACCGGAGAGGAAGCCGACGAGGACGTCAAATCCGTTTTGGAGACGCTGGAGAAGGAGTGCGGCGCGGTGCTGCGCTGAAAAACAGGACGGGGCGGGATGCTGTCATCCCGCCCCGTTTTTCTATGCCGCTGCGTTAAAGGATGCCCCGTTCCAGCTTGAGTCGCAGCACCCGAAGCACGCTCTCGTCCAGCCGCTGCCGGGGGATGGTCCCGTCCTCCACGGCCTGGGTGATTGCGCCGATGGTCTCATCCAGGTCCTGGGGGCACAGCAGCAGGTCCACCCCGGCCTGGATGGCGGCCACGGCAATCTCGCCGCTGCCGTAGTGGTCGGTTATGGCCCGCATATCCAGGCTGTCGGTGATGACCACGCCGCCGAAGCCCAGCTCTTCCCGCAAAAGGCCGGTGACCACCTTGTGGGAGAACAGGGCGGGCTGTTCGTCGATATCGGCCATGATGAGGTGGCCCAGCATCACCGCGTCCGCGCCCGCTTCAATGCCCGCCCGGAAGGGGACAAGCTCCGCGCCGCGCAGCTCGTCCAGGGTTTTATACACGTACACCGAGCCGTAATGGCTGTCGGCGGAGGTGTCCCCGTGGCCGGGGAAGTGCTTGAGGGTGCAGGCCACGCCGCCCTCGTGGAAGCCGCCTACCGCGGCCGAGACCAGCTGGGCGGCCTGCTGGAAGTCGTCGCTGTACGCCCGGTCGCCGATGGCGGTGTTGGCCCGGTTGGACCACACGTCGGCCACCGGGGCCAGATCCATGTTGAAGCCGCAGGCGGCAAGGTCGGCGGCGATGGTGCGGGCGTTTTCGGCGGCCTTGTCCACGCCCTGGTCCTTGTAGTCCAGCATGGGGCCGATATAGGTGGTGCCGATGGTGTGCATCAGGCGGTTGACCCGCCCGCCCTCCTCGTCGCAGGTGAGGATGAGGGGGATTTTGGAGTAGCCCTGGACGTTGGCCAGCATGGTTTTGGCCTGCTCCATGGTGACCAGGTTGGTGTCGTCGTACAGCAGCCCCGCCACGGGGTAGCGCTCCAGCGCCGCCCGGGTGGTTTCCCCCGCCGCCGTCACCCGGGACACCCCGGTTATGGCCGACGGCTTGACCACCAGCAGCTGGCAGGCTTTTTCATACAGGGTCATCCCCGCCAGCAGCTCCTCCGCCGGGTCGGGGGCCGGGGAGGGGGTGGGTTCCGGCTCCGGCGTCGGGGCAGGCGTGGGCGCTGGGGTGGGCTGGACGGTGGGGGAGGGGACGGCCCCGCCGGGCCGGGAGGGCCCGCCGGCGTTGAAGGCCGCCAGCAGCCCTGCCACGGCCAGAAGGGCGGCCAGCGCCAGCGCCGCCGGGAGCGGCAGGCGGGGGCGGGGGGATGGGGCGGCGCGTTTTCCTTTATACACGGCGAATGCCTCCTTTTGTGCCGCAGCGGGGCGGCCGCCCCGCTTGCCTGACAAAATTCTACACGATTTCCAGATTTGGCGCAAGAGCGGAATGGGTTTTCGCCCGGTTTTCAAAACGGACAGATTTTCCCTTGCGTTTGGGGGGAAACGTGGTATAATATTTCTGCGTGATTTGGCGCGCCCGGTTCCGCCCCGGCTGGGGAGGGGGCCGCCGTCTGCCCGCCCGGGTTCCGGGGATTGCCCCGCGGCCGGGCGGGAAATAGAAATTACCCAGAGGAGGAGACATTGTGTTCAGTGGCAAATTGCATGGCATCCATGCGCCCCACAGGAAAAACACGGTGGACCGCGTTCCCGTGCGCCTGCCGGTGCCTCCGGTGATTACGGTGCCCATGTCTATGAACATCGGCGCCCCGGCCAAGCCTGTGGTCAAGCCGGGGGACGAGGTGAAGGTGGGCCAGATGATCGCGGAGGCCGGGGGGTTCATGTCCGCCCCCATCTACTCCGGCGTGTCCGGAAAGGTGAAGCGCCTGGATGAGATCGTCAGCTCCAACGGCCGGTTCGACACCGTGGTGGTCATCGAGACCGACGGGCAGCAGGCCGTTTGGGAGGGGGTCAAGCCCCCCGTAGTCACCGATAAGGACAGCTTTGTGGAGGCGGTGCGCCAATGCGGCTGCGTGGGCCTGGGCGGCGCGGGCTTCCCCACATCGGTCAAGCTCAACGTGGACCCGGACCGGGTGCACGCCATCATCATCAACGGCGCGGAGTGCGAGCCCTACATAACCTCCGACACCCGCACCATGATCGACAACGCCGACGACGTGATCTACGGCGCCCAGCTGCTCCAGAAGTACTACACCGCCGACCGCATCGTCATCGGCATTGAGGACAACAAGCCCCAGTGCGTGAAGATTATGGAGGAGGCGGGCAAGGGCGTGCCCGGCTTTGAGGTGGCCGCCCTCCCGGCCCTGTACCCCCAGGGCGGCGAGAAGGTGCTCATTTACAACACCACCGGCGAGATTGTGCCCGAGGGCAAGCTGCCCATCGACGTGGGGGCCATCGTCATCAACTGCACCACCCTGGCCGTCATCGCCAAGTACATCCGCACCGGCATGCCCCTGGTGGAAAAGGTGGTCACCGTGGACGGCTCCGCCGTGGCCAACCCCCAGAACGTCATCGTCCCCGTGGGCACCCCCATCCAGGACGTGCTCAACTTCGTGGGCCTCAAGTGCGAGCCCAAGAAGGTGCTCTACGGCGGCCCCATGATGGGCACATCCGTCCCCTCCCTGGAGGCCCCGGTGATGAAGAACACCAACGCCGTGCTGGCCTTCGACGAGAAGGACGCCGAGGACCCCGTGCCCTCCGCCTGCATCCGCTGCGGCCGGTGCGTGGCCCACTGCCCCTTCAACCTGATGCCCGCCGCCATTGAGAGCGCCTACAACAACAAGGAGCCGGAGACCCTCAAGGCCCTCAAGGTGAATTTGTGTATGGAGTGCGGCTGCTGCTCCTTCAGCTGCCCCGCCCGCCGGCCCCTGGTCCAGGTGAACAAGCTGGCCAAGGCCATGCTCAACCAGTATAACGCCGAGCAGAAGGCCGCCGCCGAGAAGAAGGCGGCCAAGGAAAAAGAAAAGGAGGCGGTCTAAATGAACAACATGATCGTTTCCGTCAACCCCCACATCTACGCGAAGGACACCACCCAGACCATCATGCGGGACGTGCTCATCGCCCTGTTCCCCGCCGTCATCGCGTCCATCGTCTTCTTCGGCGTGCGGGCCCTGCTGGTGGAGGTGGTGTGCGTGGCGGTGGCTATGGGCTGCGAGTGGGCCTTTGAGAAGATTACCAAAAAGCCCGTCACCATCCTGGACCTGTCCGCCGCCGTCACCGGCCTGATCCTGGCGCTGAACCTGCCGGTGGATATCCCCATCTGGCAGGCCATGTTCGGCTCCTTTGTGGCCATCATCGTGGTCAAGCAGTTCTTCGGCGGCATCGGGCAGAACTTCGCCAACCCCGCCATCACCGCCCGCGTCATCATGCTGGTGGCCTTCTCCGGGGCCATGACCACCTGGCACAACCCCGCCTTCGCGGGCTTTGCTGCGGACGCTACCACCGCCGCCACCCCCCTGGCCATTCTCAGCGGGGCGGAGGGGACCCTGCCCACCCTGCTCCAGATGTTCCTGGGCGCCCGGGGCGGCTCCCTGGGCGAGACCAGCTGCCTGGCCCTGCTGCTGGGCGGCGCGTACCTCATCTACCGCCGGGTCATCTCCTGGCACACCCCTGTGGCTTTCCTCGGTACTGTGCTGGTGCTCACCGCCCTCTTGGGCCAGCAGCCCCTGTACCAGGTGATGGCGGGCGGGCTGTTTCTGGGCGCGTTCTTCATGGCCACCGACTACACCACCTCCCCCCCCACCCCCAAGGGCAGGCTCATCTTCGGCGTGGGCTGCGGGCTCATCACCGTGCTCATCCGGGTATGGGGCAATTTCCCCGAGGGCGTGTCCTTCTCCATCCTGCTGATGAACATCCTCAATCCCTACATCTGTGACTGGACCAAGACCAAGCCGTTTGGAGGTGTGCAGGCATGACGAAAGCGAAATCCAATGTGATGACCGACTTCGGGGCGCCCATTATCGTGCTGGTGCTCATCTGCGTCATCATGAGCGGCCTGCTGGCCTTCACCAACGGTATCACCGCCCCTATTATCGCGGAGGCCGAGCGCCGCGCCAACGAGGGGGCTCGGCTGGAGGTGCTGCCCTCCGCCGACGCCTTTGAGAAGGTGGAGGCCGGTGGCCTGCCCGACGCGGTGCGGGAGGTCTACAAGGCCTCCAACGGCGCGGGCTACACCTTCTCCATCGTGGCCGAGGGCTACGGCGGCAAGAACACCCTGAAAATGACCGTGGGCATCGACGCCGACGGCAGGATCACCGGCACCAAGGTGCTCTCCCAGAGCGAGACCCCGGGGTTGGGCGCCAAGATCGTGACGGACGCTAATTTCTACGGACAGTTCCCCGGCAAGGACGCCGCCTATGTGTCCGATATCAAGAACATCGACACCATCAGCGGTGCCACCCGCTCCTCCAACTTCTACCGCCTGGCCTTGACCTATGCCTTCGAGGCCTATGACATGGTAAAGGGGGCCGCCTGACATGAACAATAACAAGCTGAAAATCCTGACCAACGGCATCATCAAGGAAAACCCCATCCTGGTGCTCATCCTGGGCACCTGCCCCTTCCTGGCGGTCACCACCCAGGCGTCCAACGCCATCGGCATGGGCGCGGCGGTCACCTTCGTGCTGCTGTGCTCCAACATCATGATCTCCCTGCTGCGCAAGGTGATCTCCGACAAGGTGCGCATACCCTGCTACATCGTGGTCATCGCCTCTTTCGTCACCCTGGTGCAGATGATCGTCAAGGCCTTCCTGCCCGCCCTGGACGTGGCGCTGGGCCTGTACCTGCCCCTCATCGTGGTGAACTGCATCATCCTGGGCCGGGCGGAGATGTTCGCCAACAAGAACAACGCCTTTGACTCCGCCCTGGACGCCATCGGCATGGGCGTGGGCTACACCCTGGCCATGCTGGCCATGGCCTCCATCCGGGAGATCTTCGGCGCGGGCACCTGGTTCGGCCTGCCCGTCCCCGTGCTGGCGGACAACAACATCTCCATCATGACCATGGCCCCCGGCGGCTTTGCCATCTTCGGCATTCTCATCGCCATCATCAACAAGGCCAGCAACGGCAAGGCCATCAAGAAAAAGGACTTCAGCTGTGAGGGCTGCCCCAGCGCCGCGGCGTGCAACGGGCAGAACTGCGCTGAGAAGAGGGAGGCTGCCGCGAAATGAAAGAACTCATTGCCATCGTCATGGCGGCCATCCTGGTGAACAACTACGTGCTGGCCCAATTTTTGGGCATCTGCCCCTTCCTGGGCGTGTCCAAGAAGCTGGACCAGGCCGCCGGGATGAGCGTGGCCGTCATCTTCGTGATGCTGCTGGCCACCGCCGTCACCTACCCCATCCAGTTCTTCGTGCTCAACCCCAACGGGTTGGGCTACCTCCAGACCATCGTGTTTATCCTGGTCATCGCCGCCCTGGTGCAGCTGGTGGAGATTATCCTCAAGAAGTACATACCCGCCCTCCACGCCTCGCTGGGCGTGTACCTGCCCCTCATCACCACCAACTGCGCGGTGCTGGGCGTGTGCATCAGCAACGTGGACAACTACCTCACCGCCACCGGCGGCTTCGGGGGCGGCTTCGTCCAGGCCATGTTCAACTCCCTGGGCTCCGGCCTGGGCTTCCTGCTGGCCATGGTGCTGTTCTCCGGCGTGCGCAGCCGGGTGGACAAGTGCAAGTGCCCCGAGTGCTTCAAGGGCATGCCCATCACCCTGATCTCCGCCGCCATCGTGTCCGTGTCCTTCATGGGCTTCGCGGGCATCGTGGAAAACCTGCTGGGTTAAGGAGGGACGCGTAATATGGAACCTATGACTATCGTGATCGCCGTGGCTGTGGTGGCCGTGATCGGCCTGCTGTGCGCCGTGATGCTGACCATCGCCTCCAAGTTCATGGCCGTGGAGGTGGACGAGCGCATCCCCATGGTGCGCGAGTGCCTGCCCGGCGCCAACTGCGGCGCCTGCGGCTTCGCCGGGTGCGACGGCTATGCCGCCGCCCTGGTGGAGGACCCGGAGCTGGCCGTCAACCTGTGCGTCCCCGGCGGGGCCACCGCCGCCGCCAGCATCGGCAAGGTGCTGGGCCGGGAGGCGGGGGACGTTGCCAAGCAGGTGGCCGAGGTGCGCTGTTCCGGCACCTGTGAGGCCACCTCCGTGAAGATGGACTACAAGGGCCTGGAGAGCTGCGCCGCCGCCAAGCTGCTGTTCGGCGGCACGGGCAAGTGCGTCTATGGCTGCATCGGCCTGGGGGACTGCGCCCAGGTGTGCCCCGTGGGGGCCATCCACATCAACGGCGGGCTGGCCCGGGTGGACGCCAGCGTGTGCATCGGCTGCGGCCTGTGCGCCAAGACCTGCCCCAACCACGTCATCGCCATCCGTCCCGCCGACGCCCACATGGTGGTGGACTGCAACAGCCACCAGAAGGGCGCGGGCACCCGCAAGAGCTGCTCCGCGGGCTGCATCGGCTGCCGCCTGTGCGAGAAGAACTGCCACACCGGGGCCATCACCGTCACCGACAACCTGGCGAGCATCGACTACGCCAAGTGCGACGGCTGCGGCAAGTGCATCGAGGTGTGTAAGGCCGGGTGCCTTGTGGCCTTGAACATCACCAAGGCGGAAGTCGTCAACGGCTGACGCGTCAGAAAAACGCCAACGGGGGAGCGGCCATTGGGGCCCTCCCCCGCTGCGGTTTTGGAGGGATTGTGCCCGGCGGTTGAAAACCCGCCGGAACGGTGCTATACTTTGGCGAGGTGGTTAGATGATAAAGAACCTGAAGAGAAGCACAGTCGAGCGAATTAAGGCGGTTCTGTTCGCCCTGTGCGCCCTGAGCTGGCTGCCCGACTGGCCGGTGGAGCGGGTGAGCTGGCTGCGAACCGTTATGCCCATCGTCTGCGCTGCCATCAGCGTTTTCTTCCTGGTGAGGTATTTCAAAACCCGCAAGGCGGGTGGATGAGGAGGTTTCCATGAAAAAGAAATCATTTCGGACTTTTTTGATTGCGGGCGCTGTGGCTGGGGGAATTGTGTACGCGGTCTGTGTAATCTGGGCCATCTATGATTCCGTGACCGGCGGGCCGAGCAGATGGCACTATCTTTTGGCGCCGACCATGTGCGTTCTCGTATGCGCCTTCAACCTCTATCAGTATTTCAAGGATGAAAAAAGCAGGAAATAAGGAGGAATATCCATGAATCTGAACACAACCGGGCTGTTCGACCTGAGCCGCACCCTGGCCGGGGACTATCTGGCCCGCTTTGAATACCCCTGGCAGGCGCTGGACGGGATCAAGGAGCTGATCCTCACCCTGGGCCCGGCGCTGGAGGATGATTATGAGGAGCGAGCCCCCCAGGTGTGGGTGCACAAGACGGCGAAGATCGCCCCCACCGCCTTTCTGGGCGCGCCCTGCATCATCGGCCCTGACACCGAGGTGCGCCACTGCGCCTTTATCCGGGGCTCCGCCCTGGTGGGGGCCAACTGCGTGGTGGGCAACTCGGTGGAGCTGAAAAACGTCATCCTTTTCGACAGCGTACAGGTTCCCCACTACAATTACGTGGGCGACTCCATTTTGGGCTACAAGAGCCACATGGGGGCGGGGTCCATCACCTCCAACGTGAAGTCGGACAAAACCCTTGTCACCGTGAAGGATGGGGATGAAAAAATCGAGACGGGCCGGAAAAAGTTCGGGGCCATCCTGGGCGACTATGTGGAGGTGGGCTGCAACAGCGTGCTCAACCCCGGCACTGTGGTGGGCCCCCGCACCAACATCTATCCCCTGTCCTGCGTCCGGGGCGCGGTGCCGGGGGACAGCATCTATAAGACGGGCGGCGTCACCGTCAAAAAGGAGAAGTGAGTTTTATGGGTAAATATTTCGGCACCGACGGCTTCCGGGGCAAGGCCAACGTGGGGCTCACCGCAGACCACGCCTACGAGGTGGGCCGGTTTTTGGGCTGGTACTACGGCCGGGGGGACCACAAGGCCCGCATTGTGGTGGGTAAGGACACCCGGCGGTCCAGCTACATGCTGGAGTACGCCATCAGCGCGGGCATGGCCGCCTCGGGGGCGGATGTGTACCTGCTCCATGTGACCACCACCCCCTCTGTGTCCTACGTCACCCGCACCGACGGCTTCGACTGCGGCGTGATGATCTCCGCCTCCCACAATCCCTACTACGACAACGGCATCAAGCTGCTCAACCGGGAGGGGGAGAAAATGGACGAGGGCACCATCCGGCTGGTGGAGGACTACCTGGACGGGAATCTTTCTGTGGACGGCCAGACCTTCCCCAAGCTGCCCTTTGCCGCCGGGGAGGCGGTGGGCAGCATCGTGGACCACACCGCCGGGCGCAACCGCTACATGGGCTACCTCATCTCCCTGGCGGTGTACTCCTTCCGGGGGAAGAAAATCGCCCTGGACTGCGCCAACGGCTCCGCCTGGTCCATCGCCCCCAACGTGTTCCGCTCCCTGGGGGCGGACGTCCACGTCATCAACGACCGGCCCGACGGGCTGAACATCAACCTGGACGCGGGCTCCACCCACATCGAGGGGCTGAAAAAGTACGTCAAGGAGCAGGGCTGCGACGCGGGCTTCGCCTTCGACGGGGACGCCGACCGCTGCCTGGCGGTGGACGAGAACGGGAACCTGGTGGACGGCGACCAGATCATGTACCTGTACGGCGCGTACATGAAGGAGCGGGGCAAGCTGCTCACCAACACGGTGGTCACCACGGTGATGTCCAATTTCGGGCTGTACAAGGCCCTGGACAAGGCGGGCATCGGCTACGCCAAGACCGCCGTGGGCGACAAGTACGTGTATGAGGAGATGGTCCGGGGGGGCCACCGCCTGGGGGGCGAGCAGTCGGGCCACATCATCTTTTCCAAGTATGCCCGGACGGGGGACGGCATCCTCACAGCCCTGAAGGTGATGGAGGTGATGATGGCCAAGAAGGAGACGCTGGGCCGCCTGGCCGGGCCGGTGACCATCTATCCCCAGGTGCTCATCAACGTGCGGGTGAAGGACAAGAGAACCGCCCAGGACGACCCCGCCGTCCAGGCGGCGGTGAAGGCCGTGGCCGATGAATTGGGGGACACGGGCCGCATCCTGGTGCGGGAGTCGGGCACGGAGCCCCTGGTGCGGGTGATGGTGGAGGCCCCGGAGAAGGGGCAGTGCCAGGCCCTGGCCCAAGGCGTGGTGGATGTTATTATCGCCCAGGGGCATAAAGCGGAATAAAGGAACGCCCCGGAGGAGATTTCCTCCGGGGCGTTTGCGTTATCCTGAATTATGGTAATCGTTATCGTCTTTTAGAGATTTTAAATATTTGCCCTTTTCAATTTAGACGATTACAAAGAATAAAGAGTATTATTAGAATAATGAATAAAAACACAACAAACCACTTGTATGGAGGGCTATACATCGGTTTTTGAGTCGTCCTGTTACTGGAAGGCAGAGCATTTTTCGACACCGTAATGGACGCTTGGCGGGAGAAACTTTGTAATTTTTGTTTCACCTTTCTTGCGGCAGCAAGAGGATCTTGCCGATTCAGTATACGGCTATAAAAATTCTTAAGCTGCTCTATATCGTTAAAACTACAGCCGGTCTCGGTCGTTTCATGGGCGATTCGATTTCGCAGCCACCGCAAATGTTTTAAGGTTCGGTAATCTTTATCCCATGATGGAATCTGATTCTTTATGTAGGAGGGAATCTGTTCCATCTGGCTGATGTATTCGCTCACACCATGTTGGCATGAAAACATATCGCGGCAAAGGGCCTCTAAACGCTTATACTCGTCAAATAATTCTCTATCACACTCTAACATTATTCCAACATCCTCATTATAAAGCTTGATTCATAATTCTGAAAAACTTCTGTTTTCGCTTCCACCGGGGGACAGAAAAGGACTAGGAGCCCTATTGATGCGAGAACTACCTGTCCCACTTGGAGATGAGCGCCCGCAGCTGGTCGGCAAACTTGCCCAAGTCCTTGTTGGACCCGCCCTTGTTGTGGGCGATGACCTCCATGAGCTTCTTGCCCACGTCCTCCAGGCGGCGGTAGGCGGGGGAGCCGGGATCCACCGGGGCCGCCTTGGGCTCCAGCGCGATGCCGGGGGCGATCATGCGGTCCTCCAGCAGGTCGTAGACCTCCTCATAGTTGGGGGCGTGGGCGGAGAAGCCCATCTCCGTCAGGGTCTGGGCGTAGTTCTCCGCTGCACGGGCCTCGCCGTGGACCACGAACACCTGCTGGGGCTTGGGGGCGTACAGGTTGATCCACCGCACCAGCCCGTCCCGGTCGGCGTGGGAGCTCAGGCCGTGGAAGCGGACGATGCGGGCCCGGACGGCGATCTCCTCGCCGAACAGCTTCACATGGTCCGCCCCGTCCAGGATGCGCCGGCCCAGGGAGCCCTCCGCCTGGTAGCCAACGAACAGGATGGTGGACTCCGGCCGCCAGAGGTTGTGCTTCAAATGGTGGCGGATGCGGCCCGCGTCGCACATGCCGGAGGCGGATATGATGACCTTGGGCCGGGGGTCCAGGTTCAGCTCCCGGGACTCCTCGGTGCTCTCGGTGATGTTCAGACCGGGGAAACGGAACAGCGCCCCGCCCCGCAGGTGCTCCACCGCCTCCTCGTCCAGGTAGCCGGTGAGGTCGCCGGAGAAAATCTCGGTGGCCGCCCCCGCCAAGGGGGAGTCCACATACACCTGGAAGTCCGGGTCGGCGTCCACCAGCCCCTGCTCCTTGATCTCCCGGATGAAGTACAAAAGCTCCTGGGTGCGGCCCACGGCGAAGGAGGGGATGACCAGGTTGCCCCCTTTGGACAAGGTCTCGTCGATGACCCGGGCCAGGTCGTCGGCGTAGTTGGGTTTTTCCTTCACGTTGTGCAGGCGGTCGCCGTAGGTGCTCTCGGTGACCACGTAGTCCGCCTCGGTGATGGGCTGGGGGGAGCGGATGATGGGCTGCTTGCGGTTGCCGATGTCGCCGGAGAACACGATTTTTTTGGTAAAGCCCTGCTCGGTGAGCCACATCTCCACGCAGGCGGAGCCCAGCAGGTGGCCCGCGTCCACAAAGCGGATCTTGATGCCGTCGGATATGTCCAGCTCCCAGCCGTATTCACAGGTGACAATGTGCCGCAGGGTTTTTTCCACGTCCTCCAGGGTGTACAGCGGCTCCACGGGGGGACGGCCCGCCCGCTTCCCCTTCTGGTTTTCGTAGGCGGCGTCGTTCTCCTGAATCTGGGCGGAATCCCGCAGCATGATGGACAGCAGCTGGGCGGTGAGCCGGGTACAGTAGATGTTGCCGGAAAAGCCCTGCTTCACCAGCAGGGGCAGGCGGCCCGAGTGGTCGATGTGGGCGTGGGTGACCACCACGTCGTCGATGTAGCCGGGGACGAAATCCAGCTCCCGGTTGTCCCGCTCGTCCCGGCCCTGCTGGAGGCCGCAGTCCACCAGCACCTTGTGGCCGTTGACCTCCACGCAGTGGCAGCTGCCGGTGACCGCCTTGGCCGCGCCGAAAAATGTAAGTTTCATCTAAAAAACACCTCTACTCTCTCTGGATAATATGTACAGTTTGCTAATGCCATTGTATACCATGGGGCGGGAAATGTAAAGCGCAGCCGTGTAATTTTTCCATCGGGCCGACACCCTTGATTTGGGAAATCCGCTTGTCTTTTCCCAGGGGGTTGTGGTATACTATAGCATCATACGGCGACTGCGCCCGCCGGGGACCGGCGCCAACGGCGGGATAGCGGCCGTGGGTGAACGTGCAGGGCAAAAGGAGGACGCATACCTTGGAGAAGATCACGGACAGGCAGAAAATACTGATTGTGGACGACTCGGAGATGAACCGGGCAATTCTGGCGGATATGCTGGACGGCGAATTTGATATCATTGAGGCGGAAAACGGCGAAGAGGGCGTGGCCATGCTGCAAAAGCACGGCCCCGAAATTTCCCTGGTGCTGCTGGACATCGTAATGCCTGTGATGGACGGCTTCGGCGTGCTCACGCAGATGAACAAATACCGCTGGATTGAGGACATCCCGGTTATTATGATCTCGGCGGAGCGGGGGTCCAGCCACATTGAACGGGCCTTTGAGCTGGGCATCACCGACTTCATCAGCCGTCCCTTTGACGCGCTCATCGTCCACCGCCGGGTGGTGAACACCATCCTGCTCTACGCCAAGCAGAAGAGGCTGACCGCCATGGTGGCGGAGCAGATCTACGAAAAGGAGCAGCGCAGCAGCCTGATGATCGACATACTCAGCCACTGTGTGGAGTTCCGCAACGGCGAGAGCGGCATGCACGTGCGCAACGTACATATCCTGACCGAGACCCTGCTCAACGCCCTGCTGCGGAAAACCGACCGCTACCACATCAGCCAGTCGGATATCTCCGTCATCAGCACCGCTTCCGCCCTCCACGACATCGGCAAGATCGCCATCCCGGAGGAGATTTTGAATAAGCCGGGCAAGTTCACCCCCGAGGAGTTCGCCATCATGAAGACCCACTCCATGGTGGGCGCGGAGATGCTGGAAAACCTGCCCTCCTACCAAAACGAGCCCTTGGTCCGCTTCGCCTACCAGATCTGCCGCTGGCACCACGAACGCTGGGACGGGCGGGGCTACCCGGACGGGCTGGCGGGGGATGAGATCCCCATATCCGCCCAAATTGTGGCCATGGCCGATGTATATGACGCGCTCACCTCCGAGCGGGTGTACAAGCCCCCCTACAGCCACAAGCAGGCGGTGAACATGATTGTGGGCGGGGAGTGCGGACAGTTCAACCCCCTGGTGCTGGAATGCCTGGAGGAGTGCGCCGACGAGATCCGCCAGGAGCTGGCCGCCGACGGGGACCGGCGCCGCAGCCAGCGGGAAATCCAGAACGTCGCCAGGGAACTGCACAAGCACAAGGAGCTCACCGCGTCCGAGCGCAGCCTGGAGCTGCTGGAGCACGAACGGATGAAGTACAGCTTCTTCGCCTCCCTGACCAAGGAGATCCAGTTCGAATATACCATCAGCCCTCCCGCCCTGGTGCTGAACAGCTGGGGCTCGGAAAAGCTGGACCTGCCGGAGGCGCTGCTGGACCCCTATCAGAATGCCGAAGCGCTGTCAATCATCAATTCGGACGAGCAGGCCAGGCTGGCCGACGCGCTGCACTCCACCACCCCCGGCAGCCCGGTGGTGCAGTTTGACTGCAAGCTGACCATCAAGGGGGAGGAGCGGTGGCACCGCATTGTGGCCAGGGCCTCCTGGTCGTCGGAGGAACCTCCCCGGTACACCGGGTGCATCGGCAAGGCCATGGATATCCACAACTCCCGCCTCCAGCTGGAGAACCTGGAACGGCAGGCGTCCCACGATTCGCTCACGGGGCTGGTCAACCGGGCCTACGCCAAAAAGCGGATCATTGAGCGGCTGGAGGACCGGCCCGCCGGGCGCTATGCCATGGCCATCCTGGATCTGGACTACTTCAAGTCCGCCAACGACACCTATGGCCATATGTTCGGCGACGAGGTGCTGAAATTCCTGGCCGAGCGGATGCGCCACAGCATCCGGGGCGGCGACATCGCGGCCCGGGTGGGCGGGGACGAGTTCCTCATCTTCCTGGAGTATAAGGACGATCTGGAGGGCGCCATCGAGGGCATCTACAGCCGGGTGAGCGGCGGCGTATATAAGGACTTTGCCATCTCGGTGAGTATGGGCGTGGCCAGCACCCAGGAGGCGGGGTGCGATTACGACAGCCTGTTCCGCTGCGCGGACCAGGCCCTGTACGTGGTGAAGCACAGCGGGGAAAAGGGCCACTACAACTATTATCACAAGGAAAATGCCATTGATACGGCCACGTCGGCGGTGTCGCCCATCGACGCGGAGAGCAAGGAGGAGAGCGAATGACGCTGAAGGAATGCTATGCCGCGCTGAACGGCGATTATGAGGAGGCCATGGGCCGGCTGCGCAGCGAACGGCTGGTGCAGAAGTTTGTGCTGAAATTCCTGGATGACGGCAGCTATGACCTGCTGTGCCGCTCCATGGAGTCAGGGGACGTGTCCGAAGCATTCCGGGCGGCCCACACCATCAAGGGCGTGTGCGCCAACATGGCCTTCACCGCCCTGCTGGATTCCAGCAGCCGGCTCACCGAGCTGCTGCGTTCAGGGGACGGCGGGGCGCAGGCCCAGGAGCTGTTCCAGCGGGTGAAGGCGGACTACGCCCAGACCGCGCAAGCCATCCAGGCCTTCCGGGAGGAGGCCGGGGGATGAAAAACAAGACGACCCGGTTCCTTCTCACCAGTCTGGCCGGGGTGGTCCTGCTGTGCGTATGCGTGTTTGGCTTTTTTGCCGCCCACATGGGCAGCCAGAGCGCCACCACCGTCAACCAGGTGGGAGCGCTGTACATGTCCAGCATGAGCCAGCAGACCTCCGTGCACTTTGAGAGCATCATCGGGATACAAATGGAGCAGCTGAAGGCGCTGGTGGCCACCATTCCCTCCGACGCCATTCATGAGGATAAAACCTTGCAGCAGCAGCTTATGGCCCAGGCCAAGGCCCGGGATTTCACGTACCTGGGCTTTTACGGCAGCGACGGCAGCATGGAAATGCTGTACGGCTCCCAGCTCACCGTCACCGATCCGGAGCCCTTTCTGGCCTCTTTGCGCGGGGACCAGCAGAAGGTGGCTATCGGCACCAACGCCCAGGGGGAAAAGGTGGTTTTACTGGGAATGCCCTCCCCCCATGCCCCCACCCCCGAGCACGACTGCGCCGCCCTGGTGGCCGGACTGCCCATATCCTACATCAGCAATAACCTCGCCCTGGAGGAGAACAGCGAGCGGGCATATTCCTTTATCATCCGGCGGGACGGTTCTTTTGTCATCCGCAGCAACGACGCCTACCGCAACAACTACTTTGAGCGGGTGCGGGTGCTCTATGATGATGTGAACGGCCTTACGGCGGAGGAATACCTGGAGGAGCTTACCACCGCCATGGCCCAGGGTGTGGACTACTCCAACGAATTTACCATGGAAGGGGAGCGGTATCACCTGTACTGCACCCTCCTGCCCCATTCCGAGTGGTTTCTCATCACCTTCCTGCCCTATGGCTCCATGGACTCCATTGTCACCGGCTTCAGCCATGAGTGGAGCTCGCTGACCATTCTCAGCGGGACCATCATTCTCACCGCCCTGCTGCTGGTATTTTACAAATACTATGGGCTGACCCGGAAGCAGCTTGAGGAGGTGGATGAGGCCCGCCAGGCGGCGGAGGCCGCCCAGAAGGAAGCCGAGCACGCCAACCGGGCCAAGAGTGAGTTTTTATCCAATATGAGCCACGATATCCGAACCCCTATGAACGCCATTGTGGGCATGACAGCCATTGCCACGGCCAATATCAGCGACACCCAGCAGGTGCAGAACTGTCTGAAAAAGATTGCCCTGTCCAGCAAACATCTGCTGGGGCTCATCAACGATGTGCTGGACATGTCCAAAATTGAGAGCGGCAAGATGACGCTGAACATGGACCAGGTATCCCTGCGTGAGGTGACGGACAGCATTGTGGCCATCTGCCAGCCCCAGGTAAAGGCCAAGAACCAGCAGTTTGATGTGTTTATCCATGACATTTCCACGGAAAACGTGCTGTGTGACAGCGTACGTCTCAACCAGGTGCTGCTCAACCTGCTGTCCAACGCCATCAAGTTTACCCCGGAGGGCGGGGAGATCCATATGGCCCTCTTCGAGGAGGCCTCCCCCAAGGGGGACGGCTTCGTGCGCATCCACATCGAAGTCAGGGACACCGGCATCGGCATGTCCCAGGATTTCCAGAAGCATATATTCGATTCCTTTGCCCGGGAGGACAGCGCCCGGGTCCACCGCACGGAGGGCACCGGCCTTGGCATGGCCATTACCAAGTACATCGTGGTGGACGCCATGGGCGGCACCATTGAGATGGATAGCAAGCAGGGCAAGGGCACACGGTTCTCCGTGACCCTGGATCTGGAAAAGGCACAGGTGATGGAGGAGGATATGGTCCTTCCCAACTGGAATATGCTGGTGGTGGACGACGACCGGCAGCTGTGCGAGTCCACGGTGTCCGCCCTGGGCTCCATTGGCATCAGCGCGGAGTGGACCCTGGACGGGGAGAGTGCCGTGAACATGGTGGTCAAGCGCCACCGCCGCGGGGACGACTACCAGATTATTCTGCTGGATTGGAAGCTGCCCGGTATGGACGGCATTGCCACCGCCCGCAGCATCCGGCAGGAGCTGGGGGATAAGGTGCCTATTCTGCTCATCTCCGCCTACGACTGGGGAGAGATAGAGGGAAAAGCCAAGGAGGCGGGGATCACAGGGTTCATCTCCAAGCCGCTGTTCAAGTCCACCTTGTTTAACAGCCTGCGCCAGTTTGCGCAGCCGCTCCAGGAGGGAGAAAAGCTGCCGGAGCAAAAGGGCCCGGATCTGCGGGGCCGGCGGGTGCTGGTGGCGGAGGACAACGAGCTGAACTGGGAGATTGCCTCTGAGCTGCTCAGCGCCGAGGGACTGGAGCTCACTTGGGCGGAAAACGGCCAGACCTGTGTGGAGATGTTTGAGCAGTCTCCTGTTGGTTATTTTGAGGCCATCCTCATGGATATCCGTATGCCGGTGATGGGGGGCTATGAGGCGACCCAGGTCATCCGGACCTTGGAGCGGCCGGACAAGGATCTGCCCATTATCGCAATGACGGCGGATGCCTTTGCCGAGGATGTGAAGCGTTCCCTGGATTGCGGCATGGATGCCCATATTGCCAAGCCGATTGACGTGCAGGAGGTCTTGCGGCTGTTGGACAAGTATCTGAAATAAGCCAGACGGCCCCCGGTGAAAACCGGGGGCCGTTGATTTTTGGCTGGTCCCGCCGCATATCGGACGTGCCGGAGGAAATAGGGTGGAGGCAGGGGAGGGTGCAGGGTGCCGCGCACCATTCCCCGCCGCCCCACATAGATTGAAGGGAAACGAGAGGCAGCCCTGCCGGGCAGCGGCGGGCGGCGCCGAAACTTGGAGGAGGCTTCAGGATGCCCAATATTCGATATTTTCTGGGCGGCAATACGCCCGCAGGTTTTTATTCCCTCTATCATCAGCTGTCCGATGCGGACCGGCTGCGGGCTCTGTATATCATCAAGGGCGGGCCGGGAAGCGGCAAATCCACCCTGATGCGCCGCGTGGAGCGCCACGCCCAAGCAGCCGGACTGGAGACGCAGCAAGTGCTGTGTTCCGGTGACCCGGACTCGCTGGACGCGCTGATCCTGCCCCAATTGGGGGCGGCGCTGGTGGATGGGACGGCGCCCCAGGGGGTGGTGACGGGAGGACACTTTGGGGGACAAGCTGTTTGAAATGACAGGCGTAACTGCTCACCCTTCGGGCTTGGAGGCCCGGAGAAAAAAGGCCCTGAATAATGAAAGCAGCCGTTCCTCTTCAAGGACGGCTGCGCGGGAGGTGAAGATTGCAGATTGATTGCGAACGCTATGAAGAAAAAAGGACTTTTAAACGAAACAAATCAGGCAAAAACGCATGATTTACAAAGGTATGCAACCGGGGGATGGTAACTCGTCGGGTTATGAGCCCGATGAGCCTATTTTTCCATAAACTTTAACATTGAATATAGCAACCGATAATCGAACTTTTTTGTTTGATTGTCGGTTTTTTGATA
>ERZ779632.562-NODE-562-length-20224-cov-12.119391_pt1 | contig 20224 bp, 19 predicted proteins | sample MGYA00514194_ERZ779632 | MGnify/ENA primary metagenome ERZ779632 (study PRJEB29562, sample SAMEA4376704) | mouse gut metagenome | isolation source: Cecum | study: EMG produced TPA metagenomics assembly of the A DSS colitis mouse model was used to assess the...
ACGGTCAACGACTATCTGGCGAAGCGTGACGCGGAGTGGATGGGACAGGTGCATGAGTTTCTTGGCCTTAAGGTTGGCTGCGTACTCAATGATATGAAGTCCGAGGAGCGCAGGGAAGCCTATAACTGTGATATTACCTATGTGACCAATAATGAGCTCGGGTTTGACTATCTGCGCGATAACATGGTGATCTATAAAGAGCAGCTTGTGCTCAGAGGACTGCATTTTGCGATTATTGACGAGGTGGACTCGGTGCTAATTGACGAGGCCAGAACCCCGCTGATTATATCAGGTCAAAGCGGCAAGTCCACAAAGCTGTACGAGGCCTGCGATATTCTTGCAAGGCAGCTTACCCGCGGCGAGGATATGGAGGAGCTGTCCAAGATGGACGCCATTATGGGTGTGGAGCGTGAAGAGACCGGCGACTTTATTGTAAACGAGAAGGATAAGGTGGTGAACCTGACTGCTCAGGGCGTCGGCAAAGTGGAGCGGTTCTTCCAGATTGAAAATCTGGCCGACCCGGAGAATCTGGAAATTCAGCATAATATTATTCTGGCTCTGCGGGCTCACAATCTGATGTTTCGGGATCAGGATTATGTGGTCAAGGAAGATCAGGTGCTGATCGTGGACGAGTTTACCGGACGTATCATGCCGGGACGCCGCTATTCGGATGGACTGCATCAGGCGATTGAAGCCAAGGAGCATGTAAAGGTGAAGCGGGAGAGTAAGACCCTTGCCAACATCACCTTCCAGAATTTCTTCAATAAATTTGACAAAAAGGCCGGCATGACCGGTACGGCTCTCACGGAGGAAAGGGAGTTTCGTGACATTTACGGCATGGACGTGGTGGCGATTCCAACCAATAAACCCGTGATCCGCATGGATCATCAGGACTCGGTATATAAAACGAAAAAGGAAAAGCTCAGGGCTATCTTACAGGCGGTGCAGGAGGCTCATGCCAAGGGGCAGCCGGTGCTGGTCGGCACGATCAATATCGACGCGTCGGAGGAGCTTTCCGCCATCTTTAAGAAAAACGGTCTGGAGCACAAGGTGCTGAACGCAAAGTTCCATGAGCTGGAGGCGGAGATCGTAGCTGACGCCGGTATCCACGGAGCAGTTACCATTGCAACCAACATGGCCGGACGTGGTACAGATATTAAGCTGGACGAGCAGGCCAGAGAAGCTGGCGGTCTTTTGATTGTCGGAACGGAGCGGCATGAGTCCAGACGTATTGATAACCAGCTGCGCGGCCGAAGCGGCCGTCAGGGAGATCCCGGAGAATCCAGATTTTATATTTCGCTGGAAGACGATCTGATGCGGCTGTTCGGTTCCGACCGCATGATCAGCATGTTTAACGCGCTGGGGATTCCCGAGGGACAGGAGATTGAGCACAGTGCGCTGACAAAGGCCATTGAGACGGCTCAGAAAAAGATTGAGAACAATAACTTTGGTATCCGAAAGAGCCTGCTTGAATACGATCAGGTCATGAACGAGCAGAGAGAGATCATATACGAGGAGAGAAGGCGCGTTCTGGACGGCGAGAGTATGCGGGATGCCATTTACAAGATGATTACGGATATCACCGAAAACTGTGTGGATATCTGCATCGGCGACGATACAGATTTTGAGGATTGGGACTATAATGAGCTGAATACTCTTTTGCTTCCCACCATTCCTTTAAAGCCCGTGGATGCGAACCGGGTTTTGAAGCCTAAGAAAAACAGTCTGAAACAGCAGTTAAAAGAAGAGGCCGTAAAACTTTACGAGAGCAAGGAGGCGGAATTTCCCGAGCCGGAGGCAATCCGTGAGATTGAGCGCGTAATTCTTTTGAAGGTGATCGACAGAAAGTGGATGGATCATATCGACGATATGGAGCAGCTTCGCCAGGGTGCAGGCCTGCAGGCATACGGACAGAAAGATCCGCTTGTGGAATATAAGTTAAACGGCTACGATATGTTTGACGAGATGACGCAGAACATCCGGGAGGAGACGGTTCGTCTGCTTTTCCGTGTGCGTATTGAACAGAAGGTGGAGAGGGAACAGGTTGCCAAAGTGACGGGCACAAACAAGGACGATACCCTCCAGAAGGGGCCCGTGAAGCGCGTGGAGGCGAAGGTGTATCCCAACGATCCCTGCCCTTGTGGAAGCGGGAAGAAGTACAAGCAATGCTGTGGGCGGAAGTGACAAAAGAGTGGGGCAATTTGATTGCCCCCATTTTTGTGCTTTCAGGCTTGCGGCATCTGGTTTGGTGTGATATTTTGAATACACTTGGAGAATCTGTAATTATTCTTTTGCCCGGAGGGCATCGAGTGGAACGTCTCGCTCCGGGGATTCCGAAAATGAAACAAAAATGCAGGGTGAATGAAAACAGCTGAATGGCAGAGAGAAAAATCAGTTGATAAGTCGGCAGCAGATACCGTATAATAATAAAAGGCTGCTCATGGTTTGGAATGGGTATCCATAAAAGCGTACACGCAAAACGAAGAACAGAAAGAAGGTGACGTTAGGTGGTAGAATTGGACAATATGAAAACAGAACTCCTCGCATACGAGAGTCCCCTGGCGGAAGTGAGGGATTCACTTTAACCTGGCAGATAAGGTTAAGCGGATTGAAGAGCTGGATATGGAGATGCAGGCGCCCGATTTCTGGGATGATCCTGAAAAATCCAATGCCAAGGTGCGGGAGGCGAAGCAGCTTAAGGACGTGGTGGAGACCATGGACGGACTGTCCGGCCAGTATGAGGATATTTTGACATTGATTGAGCTGGGGTATGAGGACAACGATCCTGCGATTATTCCGGATATTGAGGAGGAATTGAATTCCTTTAAGGAAACTTTTGAAAATATCCGAATCAGCACGCTTCTGTCGGGAGAGTATGACAGGAACAATGCGATTTTGAAATTGAATGCAGGCGCAGGCGGGACGGAGAGCTGCGACTGGTGCAGTATGCTTTACCGCATGTATACCAGATGGGCGGAGCGCAAGGGCTATTCTCTGGAGGTGATCGACTATCTGGATGGCGACGAGGCAGGCATTAAGTCCGTAACTTTTCAGATTAACGGAGAGAACGCCTACGGCTATCTGAAATCGGAGAAGGGTGTGCACCGTCTGGTGCGGATTTCACCCTTTAACGCCCAGGGCAAACGGCAGACTTCGTTTGTCTCGCTGGATGTAATGCCGGATATTGAAGAGGATGTGGACATTGAGATAAAGGATGAAGATATCCGTATCGACACTTACCGAAGCAGCGGCGCGGGCGGCCAGCATATCAACAAGACGTCCTCGGCCATTCGAATCACGCATTTTCCCACGGGGATTGTGGTGACCTGTCAGAACGAGCGAAGCCAGTTCCAGAATAAGGATAAGGCGATGCAGATGTTGAAGGCAAAGCTTTTTATGTTAAAGCAGGAAGAAAATGCGGAGAAGCTTTCGGACATCCGCGGCGATGTGAAGGAGATCGGCTGGGGCAATCAGATCCGTTCTTATGTGTTACAGCCCTATACCATGGTGAAGGATCATCGGACGGAAGAGGAGTCGGGCAATGTGAGCGCCGTGCTGGACGGTGCGATTGATCCCTTTATTAACGCTTACTTAAAGTGGATTAACACTTAGACAGAAAAAGGGACGGCAGTTTAAACTGCCGCCTCCGTGTTGTTTTTGATTAAATCCAGGAAAAATTCCGTCTCTGTAGCCGTCATGTAAGGCAGTATCCATAAAAACGCAAGGCCAAAGGAGAGGATGCCCAGCAGAAAGAGCGGGATAAAGCTGACGTTTAAATAAAAGAGTCTGCCCTTATGATGTACCATGAGGCGCCGGCTCTTTTTTAACAGCTCCGCCGCCGAGTACTGCGGAAAGTCATGAAGCAGATAAAAGGCCTGCGCATAAATCAGCCCCAAAATGACCGAGACTGCTTCCGCAAGGATGAAGGAGAGCGCAAAGGGCACCAGGTATTTTGTGAGCTGTGTAAGCTGTCTTTCCGTAAGGGCCAGAACCATGCCCTCATCCAGAGTGATTTTGTTGATCATGTAGCCGATAACGATCTGCGGCAGGGTTGCGATATAGGTAATAAGCGTAAGCCATGCCTGCATGATGATGGCCTTGTCGGGACATAGCTGGAAGCCGTAAAACAAATCTCCCACAGAAACCGGGCGCCCGCAGCTGATTTTCAGATAGAGATAACAGATGCCCGAGACGAAAAGTCCCATCAGGACAGAAACCAGAAACATGGAGGCGTAGTAGATCACGGTTCCGGTTACGGTAGTCAGATCAACGATGAAGGTTATGGCAAAGGCAATCGCACAGACAAGAGAGCCCATAATCAGATAAGCGCCGACAGCCACGCCGTAGTGGCCGAGCAAATGTTCTCTGGCGGAGGCTTTCAGCTCCGCAGAAGACTTAAATTGATTCATTTTAAAAGGTTACCTTTCTGAAAAATATCATATCCGGCTAAACCGCTTCGTCGTAATTCATGCCCAGATACTTGTTGGCTGCGTCGGAAGACTTCATTTCCTTCTGATAGGGATTTTCTTCGTTGTGGTATTTAATCTGCGTGGCTGTAGTGCCGCCGGACACATAGGTACGGCCGCATTCCGGGCAGACCGAGGTGTGAATGGACACATTGCAGGCAACAACCTTGCCGTCTTTTTCAGCGGCTTTCTCATAAGCGTTGCTGACATGCTCCTGCTCATGGCTTCTGACTCTTGACGCTGCCGATCTGGGATCTATGTGGGCAGCGGCTTTAAAGGACACGTCGCCCTCATCGGATCCGTCCTGATATTTGCGGTTTTTGCAGGTCTCGCATTCGGCGGGGGAAGATTTCCTGCCTGCCTGTTTTTCTGTGGATTCTCCGGGATTGCGAACCGGCTGATGCGCATCCCTGGCAGGCTCCACAGAGCCGGTATAAGCGCTGTATGCCGCGTACGGATCGGAACCGGAAGCTCCGGTAATCGGAGAAATCATCATAAATATCACCTTGCCTTTCTTGCTTTATGATAAATACTGTTTATTCTCATGCTGTAACAGTTCGTTATTCAAAGTCGTCCAGATCACCGTTCCAGAGATCGTCGAGCTCTTCAATAATTTCATCATAGGAAACGCCGTACTGCTCTTCGCAGATTTTGTTAATCTGCTCCCGAAACGCGGGAGAGTGATTGGGAAGAACAAATGTCAGCCATACAGCAAATACGCAAAAAGCGATATCAAGCACAATGGCTGTTACGGCACATATAATACCGGCCTTTGCCTTGCCGATTATCTTTTTCGCGCCGCCCCTTGAGAGAATTGCCAGAACGATGCCGACGCCTCCCAGAAGAAAAGGGGTGCTTATACGTAAAAGAAGCAGGCTGACCAGTGAAATAATGCCCAGAATCAGGGAAGCAGTGGCCATACCGTCTCCCCGGGATTTCATTGGCGCAGGCTGTAGGGGTGCGCCGTAAGGGTTATACGGATTATTAGAAGGGTTATTGTTGTAGGGGTTATATCCGCCGCCGGGGCCATTTTGCGGATTGCCGGGTTGGTAGTCCATTTAAATTACCTCTTGTCTATGATACTTTCTTTTCCAATTCGGTCATTCTTTTTTCCAATTTGGTTATACAATGCGTACAGGTCAAGTCAGTCAATCAGAACATTGAATAATTCTTTCGTTTCACTGTCCATACGTTTGCAACTCCTGTGTAAGTCAGTATATCATAATTCCAGCGAAAAAACCAGAGCCGGCCCTGAAATCTGTGTCCCGTATTTTGCGGGGATATTTCCTGTGGCGGGTTTGTGGATTTTGTGGTATAATCGTCGCAGACTGCACAGTTTATGGGAAAAACGCCGCTGTAATAATATGGAGGAAACGACAAAGAACCATGGATATTATTTTGAAATTAAAAGAGGAACTGAAAGTAGAGAAATGGCAGGTGGAGGCGGCTGTCGCCCTGATTGACGAGGGCAATACGATTCCTTTTATCGCCAGATACAGGAAGGAAAAGACGGGCTCCTTAAATGATGAAGTGCTCAGAACTCTGCATGAAAGGCTCACCTATCTGCGAAATCTTGAGGAAAAGAAGGAACAGGTGCTCGGCAGTATTGAGGAACAGGGAAAACTGACCGACGAATTGAAGGAGAAAATTCTGGCGGCGGAGACTATGGTAGTGGTGGAGGATCTTTATCGTCCCTACAGACCGAAGAGGAAGACCCGCGCGGGCGTTGCGAAAGAGAAGGGGCTTGCGCCCCTTGCCGAGACGATTCTGGCGCAGGAGATTACCATGCCCATCGAGGAGGAAGCCGCTAAATATATTCATGAGGACGAGGATGCGGCAAAGTCTGTCGCCACGGCGGCGGAGGCCTTGCAGGGAGCCAGGGATATTATTGCGGAGCAGATTTCGGACGAGGCGGATTACCGCAGTTATATCCGTGATGTCACCATGAAGGAGGGAAAACTTATAAGCGCCGCTAAGGATGAGAAAGCGGAGAGCGTCTATGAAATGTATTACGCCTATGAGGAGCCTGTCAGCAAGGCGGCGGGACATCGGGTGCTGGCCATTAACAGAGGAGAAAACGAAAAATTCCTGACTGTGAAGGTGGAGGCGCCCACGGAGCGGATCTTACAGTTTTTACGGACGAAAACCATTATAAATGACAATCCTGTCACATCCCCAATTCTGGAGGAAGTAATTGCGGACAGCTACGACAGACTGATTGCGCCCGCGATTGAAAGAGAGATCAGAAATGAGCTGACGGAAAAGGCGGAGGACGGCGCGATTTCCGTATTTGGCAAGAATCTGGAGCAGCTTCTTTTACAGCCGCCCATCAGGGGGAAAGTGGTGCTTGGCTGGGATCCCGCTTTCCGCACGGGCTGTAAGCTGGCGGTGGTGGACGAGACGGGAAAGGTTCTGGACACAAAGGTGATTTACCCGACTGCGCCGCAGAATAAAGTGGAACAGGCTAAGGCGGAACTGAAAAAACTGATTAAAAAATATCATGTTTCCCTGATTTCCGTGGGAAACGGCACGGCGTCCAGAGAGTCCGAGCAGGTGATCGTGGATTTGATTAAGGAGCTGGATACGCCGGTGCAGTATGTGATTGTGAACGAGGCGGGGGCTTCCGTTTATTCAGCCAGTAAACTGGCTACGGAGGAGTTCCCGGAATTTGACGTGGGACAAAGAAGCGCGGCCTCCATTGCAAGGCGGCTTCAGGATCCGCTGGCGGAGCTTGTGAAAATTGATCCCAAGTCCATTGGCGTAGGACAGTACCAGCATGACATGAACCAGAAGAAACTGAGCGAGGCCCTTGGCGGGGTGGTGGAAGACAGTGTAAACCGGGTGGGCGTGGATCTGAATACGGCTTCCGCCTCCCTTCTTGAGTACGTCTCCGGCGTGACGAAGGTGATCGCCAGAAATATTGTGGATTATCGGGAAAAGAACGGCCGCTTTACGGACAGAAAGCAGCTTTTGAAGGTGGCCAAGCTGGGCCCCAAGGCATACGAGCAGTGCGCGGGCTTTATGCGGATTGCGGATGGAGACAATCCGTTAGACGCTACAAGCGTGCATCCGGAATCCTATGAAGCGGCAAAGAAGCTGATGGAAAAGCTGGGCCTTACCATGGAGGATGTGAAGGAGGCGCAGAAGAAGGCGGCAGCGAAAAAGCCGGCTCCCGTAAAGGAGAAAAAACAGCCCCGCCCGAAAAAGCCTGTCATCAGAAATACCGATACGGCTATGGGAAAAGCGCTGGCGGCAGCCCTTGGCGGGATGGACATGCCTGTGGAAAATGACAGAAGCGTCACAAATGCTCCCGCAGAGGGGGAAGGAAAGACGGCGGTAAGCAATCTGGCAAAACGGGTGAAGGATAAGAAGAAGCTGGCCGAGGAGCTGGGTATCGGAGAAATCACCCTTGTAGACATTCTGACGGAGCTGGAAAAGCCTGCCAGAGATCCCAGAGACGATATGCCCGCGCCGATTCTCAGAAGCGATGTGCTGGATATGAAGGACTTAAAGCCCGGCATGATTTTGAAGGGGACGGTCAGGAACGTAATTGATTTCGGCGTGTTTGTGGATATCGGCGTACATCAGGACGGTCTGGTACATATCTCCCAGATTACGGACCGTTATATCAAACATCCGCTGGAGGCGGTCAGCGTGGGCGACGTGGTGGAGGTGCAGGTATTAACCGTGGATGTGGCGAAGAAACGGATCGGGCTCACCATGAAGTGCGGTAAGTCTCTTTAAGACTAACCGCACGGGATCCGCTGCGCGGCCCGGAATCAAATGAGGCAGGGAAAGTTTATGGACGGACATTTTGTGGAGGTGTCGCATCTGCGGCAGTATTTCCTCGCGGGCGGATGGGGAAAGGGCCGGACGTACAGCAGGGCGGTGGAGGATCTTTCCTTTTATATAGACAGGGGAGAAACGCTGGGACTGGTGGGAGCCTCCGGCTGCGGTAAAACCACTGCGGCGAGAACTCTGCTGCGCCTTTACGAGCCCATGGGCGGACGGTTTGTCTTTGACGGACAGGTGATTTTTGATGTGAAAAACAGGCAGTATGCCCCAATGCTTCCAATCAGGAAACGTATGCAGCTCGTATTTCAGGATCCCTACGCAAGCTTGAACCCCCGCATGACGGTGGGCGATATCGTGGGGGAGGGCATGGACGTACATAAGATGGCTGGGGATAAGCGAAAGCGGCAGGAGCAGATCATGGGAATGCTGGAGCTGGTGAAGTTGGACAAAAGTTATGTAAACCGATATCCCCATGAGCTTTCCGGCGGACAGAGACAGCGCGTGGGAATTGCAAGGGCGCTTATGGTGCACCCGGATTTTCTGATCTGCGACGAGCCGGTATCGGCTCTGGATATGTCTGTACAGGCGCAGATACTGGAGCTGTTTCGGGAATTGCAGGAGAAATGCAGATTGACCTGTCTGTTTATTTCCCACGATCTTTCCGCAGTGCGGCAGGTTGCCGGCCGTATTGCCGTTATGCGGGAAGGAAGAATAGTTGACATGCTGGAATGACCGTGGTATGATAACGAGTGCAAAATAAAAACATAATATGAGAAAAGTTCTTCGGGGCAGGGTGAAATTCCCTACCGGCGGTTACAGTCCGCGACCCGTTTTGTCGAAGCGTTTACCCGCGTTTTCGCAGGACGGCTGATTGGGTGAAATTCCCGAACCGACAGTATAGTCTGGATGAGAGAAGAAAAGATAAATTGACATATGTGTCATATTTGTCAGACAGGAGCCTGTGCAGCGTCTGCGGCACAGCATCTGCTTAGCGAGTAGTAAACCCCGGAACGAGAGCTTCGGGGTTTTTTATTTTATAAGCCTGAGCAGAGTCAGAAGAACTTTCCCCAAAATCAATGGAGCGGAACGGCTTCGGAAAGAGAGGAAAAGAAAATGGGTAACGGTTTATTACAGAGTATTGCGGACAATGTGGTTTTTGTTCTTGTCTGCGTGGCTGTGGCGGCGGCATTGTTTTTGATCGCCTACGGGACGGAGAAACAGGTTCAGAAGAAAAACGGGGTGACGGAGCGGATTCTCAGCACCAGAAAGATCACTATGATCGGGCTTTTTTCCGCGCTGGCAGTGATTTTGCATATGCTGGACTTTCCGGTTCCGTTTTTAGCGCCGGGATTCTATCAGCTTGATTTTTCCGAGATTCCGGCATTGGTAGGCGCTTTTGCCTTCGGTCCGGTGGCGGGTGTGATGATTGAGTTTTGTAAGATCCTGCTGAAGCTGGTGATTAAGGGAACAAGCACCGCTTTTGTCGGGGATCTGGCAAACTTTGTGATCGGCTGCTCTCTGGTGCTGCCCGCGTCCATGATTTATTTGTTCAGGAAGACAAAGAAGAGGGCTGTTGTGGCCTGCGTGGCGGGTACGGTTATTATGACGGTGTTTGGTTCCGCCTTTAACGGTGTGTATCTGCTTCCCGCGTTTTCCAAATTGTTCGGGATGCCGCTGGATGCGATTATTGCGGCGGGAGCTGAGATCAACGGCAATATTCACAGCGTAGCGACCTTTGCTGTTTTTGCAGTGGCGCCTTTTAATGTGATCAAGGGCGTGGCGGCTTCAGCGGTGACCATGATGATTTATAAGCCTTTGAGTCCGATTTTAAAAAATGCGAATCCTGTTATGGAAAGACCCGCCGGCAGCGTATCCGAGTCGGGGAACGCCTGAGACTGGCAATGTCTTCGGTCCGAAGGGGGATTGATGTAATAAAATATAAGTAAACGGTGAAAATACTACTTTTCTGCGGAGAGGTAGTATTTTCCTTTTTGTAAGGCTGTTGTAAGATTTTCGTAAGAATCTGTTGTTATAATTGTGTGCAGGCATTAGGAGAACCGTAATGTAACCATTGCGGGAAAATGCGCTACGTTTCCTCAGATCGGTTGATCAGTTTAAGATTGATTTAAGAATTTAATGTGATTCTCTTAAGAAAGTCCTGTTATGATGATATAGGCCAAAATAATAAAACTTGAATCAGGTGAATCCAAACGGCCGCCTGTTTCGTTATATATATAGAATATAGAGAAAAAGGATGACAGAAAGGAAGAAAGCAGTATCATGGGGACATTGGTGGAAATCCGGGATATTTGCAAGGTCTACAATCCCGGGGAAAATGAGGTGAAGGCGCTTGACCATGTAAGCCTGACCATCGGAGAGGGCGAATTTGTGGCGATTATCGGGCATTCGGGTTCAGGGAAATCTACGCTGATGAATATGCTTGGCTGTCTTGACGTGCCCACAAGCGGCAGCTATTTTCTGCATGGTCATGATGTGGGAAGCATGACGGACGACGAGCTGTCGGACATCCGCAATCAGGAAATCGGGTTTATCTTTCAGGGTTTTAATCTGATTCCCAGCCTGACGGCAGTGGAAAACGTAGAGCTGCCCCTGATTTATCGGGGCGTGGGAAAAAGGGAGCGTCTGGAGCTTTCAGAGCGGGCGCTTGAAAAAGTGGGTCTGGCGAAGCGAAAGACTCATAAGCCTTCGGAGATGTCCGGCGGACAGCAGCAGAGAGTAGCCATTGCCAGAGCCATTGCCCAGGCGCCGCCTATTATTCTTGCGGACGAGCCTACCGGCAATCTGGACTCCGGATCGACCAAAGAGATCATGGATATCCTGCGGGCGCTTCATGAGGAGGGCAGGACGGTGATTCTGATTACCCATGATAATGAAATTGCAGCCAGAGCGAAGCGGGTGATTAAAATTATGGACGGTAAAATTGAGGAGGATTATGAAAATGTTTGGGAAAACGAAGAATAAGGCGGGAAATGAGGACATTACGGAAATGATGCCCGAAAAGCAGAAGGGTCCCATGGATAAGGAAAAGAAGAAAAAAATCCGCCGCCGGGTAATTCTGGGGGTTGTGGCTGTGCTGGCTGTAGCTTTTTTTGCGAGAAATACCCTTATGGCTAAGAACACGGCTCCCATGGTGTCCACTGTAGCGGCTGAGACGGGTGACGTGGAGCAGATTTTAAGCACCGGCGGCACGGTAAACAGCGACGAGAAGAGAACCTATTTCGCGCCGGTATCCGTGGAGGTGGGCGAAGTGATGGTGTCCACAGGGGATACGGTGAAAGCGGGAGAGGTGCTTCTTACCTTTGATGAGAAGGCTTTGTCGGCGAAAAAGCTGGAAGCGGAATATAAGCTGGCCGCCAATGCCGGTGGTTATACAAGCTCCATTTACAAAAATAACCAATACATAGCGGATCTGTCGGAGGCCACCGTCAATCTGGAGGTGCTGGATCAGCAGATCGCGGACAACGAGAATCTTTTGAAGGAGATCAACAAAAAGATCGAGGACAAGAAGGCGGGCTGGTCCTATAACGGTGCGGCCTTACAGGCCACCATTTTAGAGCAGGAGAAGAAAATCGCCGACGAAAAGCAGAAGATGGAAGAGCGTCATGCGTGGGAGGCGGAGCAGCAGTTGGATTCCGACGACGAGGAGAAGAAGGAGAAGGACGATGCGGCCAAGGCTCAGATCGCCTATGACGAGGAGGTTCTGTTAAATTTACAGGAACAGGTTCAGTACAATTCCTACGAGGAGCAGAACAATAAGGAAGTCAGAGATTTGCAGAGACAGGCGAAGGATGTGGAAGATCTGATCGCTTCCTATAAAGAATATAAAGCCGAAATGAAATCCCAGAAGGAAAGCTCCGAGAACGGCGTGCTGGATCAGGGAAGCAGGGAAAAGCTGGAGGCGGATACGGCTCTGGAAAAACTGACCAATCAGGAAAAGCTGGACGCCATTGGCGAGGTGGAGAACGGCCTGAAGGCTGATTTTGCCGGCGTGGTTACGGAGATGGAAGCCGTGGCCGGTCAGCCGCCCACAGAGGATGGAAAGCTGGTTACCATAGAGAGTACGGAGAAAGTGTATGTAAGGCTTAGCGTTTCCAAGTACGATCTGGAAAAGATCGCCGTGGGACAGAAGGCGGATATTGATATAGCCGGAAAAACCTACGAAGGAACAGTGACAAAGATCGACGGCATGGCGACTAAAAACGAAAGCGGCGCCATGGTGGTTGGTGTGGATATCAATATTGATAATCCTGACGAAAACATCTTTTTGGGCGTGGAAGCCAAGGTCTATGTCCATATGGCCAAAGCGGAGGGCGTGGTTACGGTTCCCCTTGAAGTCATTAACAGCGACAGGGACGGCGATTTTGTGTATGTGGAGGAGAACGGCACGGTGGCCAAGAAGCGTATCACCGTCGGTATTTCTTCCGACAGCGTCAGCGAAGTTAAGGAGGGGCTTGCGGCAGGAGAAAATGTAATTATGGCAAACGGCATGGAATTTGAAGAGGGCACCGCAGTGACGGCGATGCCGATGCAGTAGGATCGAGGGCAAAATGGGACAGATATGGGAATACATAAAAATTGCCTTAATGAATATTAAGACAAATAAAGGGCGTTCGGTTCTTACCATGCTGGGCATTATCATCGGTATCGCATCCGTGATCATGATTATCTCCATCGGCAACGGGGTGCGAAGTTCCGTCAATGACGAGTTGGAAAACATGGGCGGCGGCCTGATCGCCATTTACACGAACGAAAACGTGGAAGGAAACGACGTGAGATTTACGGAGGAAGATTTCGCGCTGATAAAGGAAAAGGTGGAGCATGTGAAAGGCGCGACGGCACAATACGGCTACTGGGGCGCCACGGCCAGAGGGCGCAAGGGCGCGGATTTTCCGACAACCCTTAACGGTGGTAATACGGCTTTGCAGTATGCCATCGGAAACGAGCCCATTGTGAGAGGCAGATACTTTTCCCAGAGCGAGTGCGAGTCGGCAAGCATGGTCTGCGTCATCAATGAGAGCAGCGCCAGATCTTTGTTTGGCACTACGGATGTGGTGGGTATGAGTTTTGAGATTACCCTCTGGGATGTGAGTCAGGACGTGCGGATTGTAGGCATCAGACAGGATACGCCGGCGGGTCTTATTTCCGCCATGAGCGGAAGCGGTTACTTGCAGGTGGAGATGCCCCTTGCGGCCATGGCCTCCGGCTTTGGGTTGTGGATCGGCGAGTTCAGTCAGCTTTATGTGATTGCGGAAAGCTCCGAGTATGTGACGCAGGTAGCGGCGGATACCATTACGCTTCTGGAAAACCGCTATAACGTGCGGGGTGAAAACAAGATTATGATGGAAAGCTTTGCCGACTACTCGGCTCAGTATGATCAGATTCTGGGGATGCTGACCCTGTTTATTTCCTTTGTGGCGGCCATTTCCCTTTTGGTGGGCGGCATCGGCGTTATGAATATCATGCTGGTGTCCGTCACAGAGCGGACAAGGGAAATCGGCATCCGAAAGTCTTTGGGAGCCAGAACGAAGTCGATTTTGTTACAGTTTCTGGCGGAGGCGGGCATCATTACGCTGATCGGCGGTCTGATCGGGATCGTGCTTGGTGCGCTGGGAGCCAGGGCGGTCTGCGGCGCCATGGGCTTTGCGGCCCAGATCAATGTCTCCACGGTGATTGTGGCGGCGGCTTTCTCCTCCGGAGTAGGTATTTTCTTCGGCATATACCCGGCGAAAAAGGCGGCGAAGTTAAGCCCGATTGAGGCGCTGCGGCACGAGTAGATATTTTTCTTGCACTCTCGGCAATTTTTAGTATAATAGATTTCAGTATGGAAATCGAATTTGACGTAAAAATAACAACGGGAATATTATACGATTACATGTTGCAGCACACCTATTCGCGGCTGCCCGGACTTATGGGGTCGCTTGTAGGTGTGCTTATGTTGTTTCTCTTTCTGGCGAACAGACAGCCGCTCATTCTGATTATCGCGCTGGTGATTCTGCTCTATCTGCCATGGACGCTTTTTTTGCGGGCGGCCTCGCAGGCGAAGGGCACGCCGGCCTTTCAAAAGCCCCTCCATTACAGACTGTCGGAGGAGGGAATTGCGGTGTCTCAGGATGGAACTACGGAGCAGATGGCGTGGGAAGGTATGGTAAAGGCTGTTTCCACACCGAAAAGCATTGTGGTTTATACGACGGCAGTGAACGCCTGCATTTTTCCGAAAAGCGATCTGGGAGATGGAAAATATAAGGCGATTGAGATTATTTCCACCCATATGCCCCCGAAGAAGGTGAAAATTCGTGGTTGAGATATTGGAAAGTCACAGCGAGGCTGAGACATTTGCATACGGAAAGGCTTTGGGCGAGAAGGCATTACCTGGAGAAGTGTACTCTCTGACAGGAGATCTTGGCGTGGGCAAGACCGTGTTTACGCAGGGCTTTGCGGCCGGACTGGGCGTCAGGGAACCGGTGAACAGTCCCACCTTTACCATTCTTCACAGCTATGAGGAAGGCAGGCTTGCACTCTATCACTTTGACGTGTACCGCATTGGAGATGTGGAGGAGATGGAAGAGATCGGATATGAGGATTGTTTTTACGGGGAAGGCGTCTGTCTGGTCGAATGGGCGGAACTGATCCGGGAGATTCTGCCGGAGGATTGCATTGGGATTATCATTGAGAAGGATTTGGCGCAGGGGTTCGATTACCGTAAGATTACGATACAAAGATAATAGGAGTGCAGTTGGCGGAAGAAGGTGAGAACGTGAGGATTCTGGCGCTTGACAGCTCCGGGCTGGTGGCTTCGGTGGCGCTTTCGGAGGATGAAAACTTAATTGCGGAGTATACCGTACAGTATAAGAAAACCCATTCCCAGACACTGCTTCCCATGTTGCAGGAAATATGCAGGATGGTAGAACTGGATCTTAACACTGTGGATGCTGTCGCGGTGGCGGCAGGGCCCGGGTCTTTTACAGGACTGCGGATCGGTTCGGCCACGGCGAAGGGACTTGCCTTTGCCCTGAATAAGCCTGTTGTGCCGGTGCCTACCGTGGACGGTCTGGCCTATCAGATGTATGGGGCGGGGGAACTGGTGTGTCCCATTATGGATGCCAGAAGAAGTCAGGTATATACGGGAATCTATGAATTTGTCCCTGACCAGAATGGTCAGTTTGCATATGACATGCGTGTTATCAGGCAGCAGTGCGCTGTGGCTTTTGATGAGATTGCGGAGGCTTTAAACAGACTTGACAGAGGCGTCATATTTCTGGGAGACGGCGTGCCGGTCTTTCAGGAGCGGATGGCGCAGATTATGCGGGTGCCTTATACGGCGGCCCCTCTGCATCGTGCCAGACAGTCGGCGGCGGCGGTGGCCGCGCTGGGCAGCCGTTATTACCGCCAGGGAAAAGCGGTCAGCGGAGCGGAATTTGCGCCGTGCTATCTGCGTCTTTCACAGGCGGAGCGGGAGCGGGCCGGGCAGGAGGCGTCTTTATGATCTGTTATCGGAGGATGAAAAGGGAGGATGTGCCTTTTATCAGCCGGCTGGAGGAGGAGACATTTTCCATGCCATGGTCGGAGGCCTCTTTTCTGCAAATGATCGAGAAGGAGGATACGGCCTATTTTGTGGCACAGGAGGACGGACGTCTTCTTGGCGGCTGCGGTCTTCTTTTCATTGCAGGGGAAGGGAATATTACCAATGTGGTGGTGGTTCCCGAAGCCAGAAGACGTGGTGTGGCCACGGGGCTTTTGACCTATCTGATGCAGGAGGGTGACCGGGCCGGTTTGAGCGCCTATACGCTGGAGGTGCGGGTCAGTAATGAGGCGGCTATCAGCCTGTATGAAAAGCTTGGATTTGTGTCGGAAGGGATTCGTCCGAATTTTTATGAAAAGCCTGTGGAAGACGCTGTGATTATGTGGAAGAGATAGGCAGCGCATGGAACAATTACCACTGTTGTCAGTTCTTTTGTCTGCTAGAATGAGGATAGCAGCTTTAGTTTTTTTATGCTGCGGCAGTATTAACAACGGGAGGATTGTCATGCGCGAGTATAAAAATGGTAATGAGTTGACCAAGGTAGTCTGCAATGCCTGCGGAAAGGTTTTGCTGGTAGAAAATGGCATTTTAAAGGAAGAGTGTATCCATGTGGAGCACGATTTCGGTTTTTTTGGCGAAAAAGACGGGGAGAGCGAACGCTTCGACCTGTGCGCGGCCTGTTATGAAAAACTGACTGCCCATTTTTGTGTGCCGGTTGAGAGCCGGGAGAGAAAGGAACTGTTGTAAACATGTTGGATATCTGCTTGTTGGGGACGGGGGGGATGATGCCCCTGCCCCACAGATGGCTTACCTCGCTGATGGCGCGGTATAACGGTACAGGCATATTGATTGACTGCGGAGAGGGCACGCAGATCGCCATGAAGGAGAAGGGCTGGAGCCCGAAACCCATCGATGTGATCTGCTTCACTCATTTTCATGCGGATCATATCAGCGGCCTTCCGGGCATGCTGCTCACCATGGGCAATGCGGAGCGTACAAATCCCCTTCTCATGATCGGGCCGAAGGGATTGACCAGAGTGGTTAATTCCTTGCGGGTGATTGCGCCGGAGCTGCCCTTTGAGATCAACTGCGTGGAGATTACCGAGCCGGAGCAGACGTTTCCTTTTAAGAATTTTCGCATAGAGGCGTACCGGGTCAATCACAATGTAATCTGTTACGGCTACAATATCGTGGTGGAGCGCAGCGGCAGATTCGACGTGGAACGGGCGCAGGCTTTAAATATTCCGAGAAACTACTGGAATCCCCTGCAAAAAGGTGAGATAATAGAATTGGATGGGCGGACGCTTACGCCCGATATGGTTCTGGGAGCGCCCAGAAAGGGACTCAAGGTCACGTACTGCACGGACACAAGGCCGACGGAAGGCATTGTAAGAAATGCAAAAGGCGCGGATCTGTTTATCTGCGAGGGCATGTACGGCGAGCCGGATAAGGCGCAGAAGGCCAGAGAATACAAGCATATGACATTTTACGAGGCGGCCCGGATGGCGAAAAGCGCTGAGGTGGGGGAGCTTTGGCTGACCCATTACAGCCCGTCACTGATTCGTCCGGACGACTATATGCAGGAAGTTTGGAAGATATTTCCAAACGCGGTGGCGGCCAGAGACGGCAGAAGCGTAGACCTGACGTATGAGGAAGAGTAGAGAACAGGCGACAGCGTGACTTGGCGAATAAGGAAGAGTAGAGAACAGGCGACAGAGTGACTTGGCGAATGAGGAAGAGTAGAGAACAGGCAGGAGCATACAGGAGGGGAATATGAAGCGTTCGAGCGGGATTAAGATTGTGATTATCGGGATTGTTTTGGCGGCCATTGTGCTGGGGTATTTTTATTATCTCGGAAACAGGGACAGACAGCAGACCGAGGAGGCGGTGGCGGCTACGGTGGTGCAGAGTGTGCTGATGCGGGATTTAGAGTATAACTATCCCCCCACGCCCAAGGAGGTTGTGAAATATTACAGCGAGATTACGGAGTGCTTTTATAATGAAGAGTACTCTGACGAGGAGCTGACGCAGCTGGCCAATAAAATTCAATATCTCTATGATGCGGAGCTGGTGGCGAACAAGACTCAGGAGCAGTATATGCAGGATCTTCGCAATGAGATTGCCGACATGAAGAAGAATAAATATACCATTGCCAGTTACGAGGTTTCCGCCAGCACCGATGTGGAGTATTTTACGCAGAACGGAGACTCCTGCGCAAGACTGTACTGCACCTATTATCTGAGGCAGCCAAGCAGCGGCACCAGGGTGTCTTCACTGGAACGGTTTGTGCTCAGACAGGATCAGGACAGCCATTGGAAAATACTCGGCTGGGAGCTGGTGGAGGAATAGGCAATGAGCGGAAGCGGTGAAAATGTGACGATTCTGGCCATAGAATCCTCCTGCGACGAGACGGCGGCGGCGGTGGTCCGAAACGGCCGGGAAGTGTTGTCGAATGTAATTTTTTCTCAGATTGACCTTCATACGCTGTACGGCGGCGTGGTGCCGGAAATTGCCTCCCGCAAGCATATTGAAAAGATCAATCAGGTGATGGAGGAGGCGCTTTGCAGCGCAGGGATGCAGCTTGCCGACATGGATGCCATTGCCGTTACCTATGGTCCGGGCCTTGTAGGGCCCCTTCTGGTAGGGGTTTCCGCGGCGAAGGCGGTGAGCTTTGCTTCAGGCATTCCGTTAATCGGCGTCCATCATATCGAGGGTCATATCAGCGCCAATTACATAGAAAATAAAGAGTTGGAACCGCCGTTTGTCTGTCTGGTTGTATCGGGCGGACATTCGCATTTGGTGGTGGTGAAGAATTACGGCGAATATGAAATTTTGGGCCGCACCAGGGACGATGCGGCGGGAGAGGCTTTTGACAAGGTGGCGAGAGCCATCGGCCTTGGTTATCCCGGAGGCCCTAAAATTGATAAGGTTTCCAGAGAAGGAAATCCGGAAGCGATTGCGTTTCCCCGGGCGAAAGTGGGAGACTCCGACTATGACTTTAGCTTCAGCGGCTTAAAGTCAGCTGTGCTGAACTATTTAAATTCCTGCGAGATGAAAGGAATTGAGATCTGTCAGGCCGATGTAGCGGCTTCCTTTCAGAAGGCGGTGGTAGATGTGCTCACGGAGCATTCCATGCATGCGCTGTCCGCCTGCGGAATGAAAAAATTTGCCATTGCCGGCGGTGTGGCGTCAAACTCGGTGCTTCGCAGCGCGCTGGAAAGGGAGTGTGAAAAGAGGGGGATTACATTTTATCATCCATCGCCCCTGCTTTGCACGGACAATGCGGCGATGATCGGCACGGCGGCCTATTATGAATACAGAAAGGGTGTGCGGCACGGATTTGATCTGAATGCAGTGCCGAATTTGAAACTGGGGCAAGACATGAAGTCCTGCTAAGATTGCTGGGGAGCGGAGAATATGAATAAAAAACGATGCACCGCTATTGTGCTGGCGGCGGGGCAGGGCAGCCGTATGAAAAGCAGCGTGCCCAAGCAGTATATGCTTTTGCGGGGCAGGCCCGTTATCTGGTATGCGCTGCATGCCATAGAAGAATCTGATATTATAGACGACTGCATTCTTGTTGCCGGGACAAAGGTAAGCGACATAGAATATATGCGGGATGAGATTGTAGCCCGCTATGGGTTTCAGAAAGTGGATACCATTGTTGCGGGCGGCGCGCAGAGATATGATTCTGTATATCAGGCATTGAAGGTGATTGCCGACGACGATATGGCGGTTCCAGGCAGGGACGGCTATATTTTTATTCATGACGGTGTCCGTCCTTTTCTTACGGAGGAAATTCTGAGGCGTTGTTATGATGCGGTAGAGGAGCATCATGCCTGCGTGGCGGGAATGCCGGTGAAGGACACGATCAAGCTTGCGGACGGGGATGGATTTGCTGACACAACGCCGGATCGTGCTCTGCTGTGGCAGATACAGACGCCGCAGGTATTTGACACGTCGCTCATTATTTCTTCTTATGAAAAATTAATGCAGGAAAAAGAGAAGCTTATGCAGGAGGGCGTTTCCATTACGGATGACGCCATGACCGTGGAACGTTTTTCAGGGTGTAAGGTGAAACTGGTGCAGGGATCTTATGAGAATATTAAGATTACCACGCCGGAGGATTTACGGATTGCAGAGGCATTGCTGGGATCATAAGCCGATCTGCAACGATGGCATTTGACGGCGATATCACCCTGCGAACCAATCAATATGACGATTCAGCTAACGCGGTGATAAAGAAAGTGGAGACGGCGTAAGGTATGGATTTATCGGCGTATTATAACGAAGAATAAAAAATATGGAAAAACATGTTGACATGAAAATTTATTTTTGTTAGAATAATTCTTGCGCTTGACCTGAGAGCGGGCGCAATGCGAACACGGAGAGGTATCGAAGTGGTCATAACGAGGCGGTCTTG
>ERZ779632.563-NODE-563-length-20161-cov-13.198796_pt1 | contig 20161 bp, 16 predicted proteins | sample MGYA00514194_ERZ779632 | MGnify/ENA primary metagenome ERZ779632 (study PRJEB29562, sample SAMEA4376704) | mouse gut metagenome | isolation source: Cecum | study: EMG produced TPA metagenomics assembly of the A DSS colitis mouse model was used to assess the...
CCAAGCCCGCCGCCCAGGGCCAGGAGAAACCCGCCCAGGGGAAGGACCCGGCGCAGGCCCCCACCCCCGCCGCTGGCGATAAGGCCAAGGATGGGGCCAAACCCGTCCAGGACGCCAAGCCCCCCGCCCAGGGCGACGATTTCTCGGACATTGACCCCGCCGCCGTTCGCGCCGCCCTCGCTGAGTACGGCATCGAGAATGGCGAGGTGGTCGATCCGGCCAAGCTGGACACCAACCCCTTTATCCAGCAGATCATTGCCGATGTTGAGCGGCTGGAGAAGCTCGCCCAGGAGCAGGGCCAGGAGAAACCCGTCCAGGAGAAGGGCCCGGCCCAAGCCCCCGCCCCCGCTGTCACCGGCCCCGCCGCCAAGGGCCCCGTTGGTACTGCCATCGCCCAAACGCTCCCAGAGCGGCTTTCGCCCCCGGACGAGGCAGCCAAAAAGGACTTTCCCGCCCCCCAGGAGGGCGAATCCATCTTTGTCGTACTTCACCCCTCCTATCTGGTGAAATCGGAGTACAACACCATCTCCGTGGACACCAAGAGCGAGGACTATCAGGAACTGAAAAAATCCATTGAGCTCAACGGCGTGAAAGACCCGGTTTTGGCCCGATTTGGGCACAATGGAACCCTGGAGATCATTTCCGGCCAGCGCCGCCACATGATCGCCACGGAACTGAACTACCCCGTCCCCACCATCATCCAGAAAATTTCCGACGCCGACGCCAAAATCCTGGTGGCGGACGGAAACCTCCACCGGCCCAAAATCTCCACCTACGATCTGTCCCGCTCCCTGCGGATGAAGATGGAGGGCATGAAGCAGAAGGCGGGCCGCCGCAAAAAGGGAAGTTTCAAGGCCGAGGAACTTTACAGCGATGAAAAGCTGGCCCGGGAAATGGGTATGCCCGTCAGTAAGCTGAACCGGCTGGTCCGGCTGTCCGAGGCCACCAAGGACGTTTGCGACCGGGTGGACGACGGTTCCCTCAACCTGTCCCTGGCCCATGCTATTTCTTTTTTGAAGCCGGAGAACCAGGACGAGGTGCTCACTATGATCGACCTGGGTGCGAAAGTCCCCGTGGAGCGAGTGGAGTACATGAAAAGGACGGAAAAGGCGGGCAAACTGAACGAGAAAACCATCCGGGACATCCTGGACGGCAAAAATGTGCTGGACCCGCCCAAACAGGAGGCGGCCCAGCCTGACCAGCCCCAGCCCAGCGCCCCCGCCGCAGCCACCATCCCCCCGTCCCCGGACGTGGCACAGCCCGCCCACGCATCGGACGCGCCCGCCGCCGAACAACCTGGACAGGCCCCGGAGGGGCCCGCGCCCGCCGCCCCGTCCGCGCCCCCTGCCGAGGGCCAGGAGCCCGTTGACGGCAAACAGGAGCGGCCCGAATACACAAAGGTGGTGCTGGCCGGGGACCGCCTGCGGAAGTATTTCCCGGACGTGATGATGACGCCCCGCGAGATCGAGGAAAGCATCTACGAGGCCCTGGAGGAACGCCGCCAGCGCCAGCAGAAGGAAAAGGAGAAGCTGACCATTTCCCCCAAACGGGGGTCTAAGCACTAAATGGCCGAGTTTACCGCCCATATCGCCAACCTGGGCAAATACAACGCCGGGGTGCTGGCCGATACCACATTGTCCTTCCCCGCCACCACGGAGCAGGTGCAAGCAGCCCTGGGGGAAATCGGAATAGACCGCCTGTTTTCTTCCGAAATTGTCATCCTGGACTACAATATCGGGATCAAAGGGGTGGCGCGAGCCCTGGGCGAGTACACCCATATCGACGAGCTGAACTACCTCGCCAGCCGTTTAGAGGGCCTTGACCCGGAGGATATGGGGAAATTCATTGCCGCCGTGGAGCATGGGGAATATGCTGGCAGCGCGGAGCAGTTGATCAACCTGACCTATAACCTGGATCGCTACGAGCTATACCCCGTCCAGAACGCGGAGGAATACGGCCTTTGGCTGGTAGATGAGCTGGCGGCCATGGAACTGCCGGAACAGGCACGGGATTATTTTGACTTTGAAGCCTACGGCGAGGCCACCGCCATCAATGAGGGCGGCACCTTCACTTCCCGCGGGTATATGCTGGCCGGGCCCGACCCGTTTCAGAAGGTCTATGACGGCCAGCACGTCCCGGAGCAGTACAAGGTGTTCCAGTACCCCGTCCAGCAGAAGATCGCTGTGCCCCGCTCCCACAGGAGCCGAGACAGCCCCAAGCGGAAGCGCCCATGAGGGCGCTTTTTTTGTGCCCGGAAGCGGGTGGAAATGGTGAAAAAACCACTATTTGTTGCCTCCTGCTCGGGCGGCAAGGACTCCACGGCCATGCTCCTGCTAATGATAGAGCGGGGTATGCCCATCGACATGGTGCTGGTGGCGGACACGGGGCTTGAGTTCCCGGAGATGTACCGCCATTGGGATAGGCTGGCCCGGCACCTATACCGGGAACGGGGCTTGAAGCTGACCATTCTCCGCCATCCAAAGGGCTTTGAGTGGCTGATGTTCGACCAGCCAAAGGAAAAGCTGTCCGCCCTGGAGCGGCGGGAACGGGAGGGTGTTCCGCCCTATGGAAATGGCTGGCCCAGCTCACAAGTGCGCTGGTGTACGGGCCAGCTCAAAATACATCAGATCAATAAAGCGTTGTCACGGCTCAAAAAGGACCATGAGATATTTCAATTCATTGGCATCGCCTCTGACGAGGACCACCGCTGTGAGACAAACGAACACCTCCGCTATCCGCTGGTAAGATGGGACATCACCGAGACCCAGGCGCTTCAAATCTGCTATGACCGGGGCTTTGACTGGGACGGACTGTATGAGATTTACCACCGCTGCTCCTGCTGGTGCTGTCCCTTACAGCAAATTGGGGAACTGCGGAACCTGCGCCGCCACCACCCGGAATTGTGGGCCAAGCTGATGGAGCTTGACCAGCGGGCCCTGGATCAGTTTGGGCACACGCCGCTGGGCCGGTTCAAAGATGGCTGGACGGTGGCGGCGCTTGAGGAACGGTTTGCCGCCGAGGACCGGGAGCTATGCTTGTTCAGCGATATGAAGCCCAAATGCCGGAGAAGGCGCAGACCACACAAACATTGACAGGAAGGAGCTGGATATTTGAACGTTTTGGTAGTCGAACCCGGCATGGCCCCCTACGAAAAGGAGGTCAACGGGTTAAAGGAAATGCAGGCTACGGTGGGCGGCCTGATCACCGTTATCTATCCCTACGAGGAACAGGTGGCCATCGTCAGCAATGACGAGAGCATCCTGGAAGGTATGCCGTTCAACCGCAGCGTCGAGGGCGGCTACGGCGGCATCTTTGGCACGTTCTTTGTCTGCGGACTGGGTGAGGAGGACTTCTGTTCCCTCCCCCCGGAGCAGATGGAGCGTTTCAAGAAGAAATTCCACCAAGCGGAAATCCTGGTGGGTGCCAAAGGCAACACCCCGATCACGCTGAAGGTGGACCCCCGGCCCGCCACGCCGCCCGAACAGCCCAAACGCCCGCCCAAGACGCCGGGGCGGTAGGCCATGCCGCCTGTATCGGAAGAACGGCTGGCCGAGCTGACGGACCGGCTGGAAAGCGGGATCAAAGACCTGTACGCCAGCGGGCGGTATGCGGACTATCTGGCCGCCATGTCCAAATTCCACAGCTACAGCTACGGCAACGCGCTGCTGATCCTGTTCCAATGCCCCACCGCCACCAATGTGGCCGGGTACAACACCTGGAAAAATGTGTTTGACAGGCAGGTGAAGCGCGGGGAGAAGGGCATCCAGATCTTAGCCCCCTGCCCTTACCAGCGGGCCGCCATGGTGGAGAAGAAGGACCCCGCCACCGGGGAAACGCTGTACGGCGCGGATGGGAAGCCGGTCAAAGAACCGGGTTTCGTGCGGGCCACGCGGTTCCGCATCGTCACCGTGTTCGACGTGAGCCAGACCGAGGGCCGGGAACTGCCCAATATCAGCGTGTCCGAGCTTTCCGGGGAAGTCACCGGCTTTGAGGACATATCCGCCCGGCTGTCCGCCCTGTCGCCGCTGCCCATCGTATTTGAGGCGGTGTCTGGAAGGGCCAAGGGCTATTGCAGCTTTGACGAGGGCCGGATCGTGGTAAGGCCGGGCATGAGCCAGGTGCAGACCCTAAAAACTCTGATCCATGAGATCACCCACGCGAAACTTCATGCCCCGAATCATTCCGGGGATGGGCCCAAGCTAAGGGGCGAAGCGGAGGTAGAGGCCGAGAGCGTGGCCTTTGTGGTGTGCCAGCACTTCGGCATCGACACATCGGATTATTCCTTTGGTTATGTGGCCGGGTGGAGCCGGGGGCGGGAGCTGGCTGAACTGAAAGCGTCCCTTGATACCATCCACTCCACCGCCGGGAAAATCATCAACGCCATCCAGCCGTCCCAGCGGAGGCAGGGACAGGAGTTATCCCAGGCCCCACAGCAGGGCCGCCAGCAAAAACCCAAAAAAGCAAAACGAAAGTGAGGCTGACCATATGGACGACCCCAACACTATGCCCGAACGTATGCGGGAGATCGAAATTTTTGGCGTCCCCGCGCTGTATACCAACACCCCCATCGACCCGGAAGCAATCTATCCGGGTATGTCCCTCTATGAGCTCCAGGGGCGGGACGGCCGGTTTCTGGCATCCGTCCTCACCCCCGTACCTATCCCCGTCCTGGCGGACGGCCCCCGCGACCTGAAGCCAGGGGAGCTGGTCATGGACACCGGGGCCGGGTACTACACCCCCGCCGAGTTTGAGGAAAAGTATCTCTCCCCGGACTACGGCGGCGGGGCCAGCGCGGAGCGGTATGGAAAAGAAAGCTGACATCATCCCCATTTTAGAAGGGATCGTAGAGCAGAACACAGCCATCTACCAATCGGATTTTCAGTATGACATAGAACGCCTGACCGCCGCCATGCTGGACCCTGTGCCGGAGAACCGGGTATTCCTCTGGATGAGCCGTCCCCATGGGACATGGTGCTTTTTGGAACGGGAGGTTTATTTGCGGGACACCACCGCGAACCTCACCTGGACATTCCCGGACTATGCAGCGGAAGCGAACCACATTAAAGCATACCGCGTCACTGTAGCCCCTGGACGGCCCGGCGCGTTTGTGTTGGGTAAATTACAGCCATTGGATTATGGGGAACAGGTGGAGCGGGTGAAACGGCTGGCCCTGCCCATACAACAGGTGACGCTCACCTTTGAGGGCGGGGAACAACACACGATGCCCGCTGACGGCTACTTCGGACATGGGGGTGAATTGACTCGCCGCTACGGGAAGATCGAACACATCCACTATCAGCCGGAGAACGAGGGAGAGCTTTCCGCTCTGCTCCATACGGAGCGCCATCCCCCGAAACAACGATCCCGCCGCCCTAAGAAGCCCCCGGCCCGGTAGCCCTGCCAAGACAGCGCCGCTTGCGGCGCTGTCCAAGCAAGTATGTCATTTGTTAAACAAATGACCCTTGTTAGGGGGAAAATCCCCCTAATACCCCCACCCCGAATGTGTCTCACCATGAGACACGAAAAAATAACAGGCGGCGCCTTTAATGTGTCTCATGGTGAGACATGAAACCCGGCGTGTCGAAACGCCGCCGCTGCTGTCCCAAAAATAAATCTCATGGTGAGACACGATTCTATAAAAGGATGGTGCCATGCGAACACGAAAGCACTTTATAGGCTTATGGCTGAGTGACCAGGAATATCGGCACCTCATGAAACAGTGTTCGATTTCCGGCTTAACTACCAGCAGCCTACTGCGACACACCATTTTAGGTGTTGAGCTCCGCCCCCGCCCGCCCGACACCTACGCCGCCCTGCTCCGGGAACTGTCCGCCCTGGGCAACAACGCCAATCAGATCGCCCACTGGGCCAACCTCCAGAAAAGCGTGTCCGAGGCCGATATACGGCGGGCCGCCGCCCTGGTGTACGAGGCGTGGCGGCTGGTGAAGGAGACGCTGTAATGGCCTATGACAAGATCATCCCCATCCGCCACCGGCTGGATCATTGCGTGGACTACGCGCTGAACGAGGAAAAGACCGGCCTGGGCCATGCCCTGGACTACGGGGCAGACCCGGCCAAGGCCCGGCTCGTCACGGGGATCAACTGCGGCTCGGACTGTGCCTACCGGGATATGCAGGCCACCAAACGCCGCTGGGACAAGAGGGGCGGCATATTAGGCTACCACATCATCCACTCCTACGCTCCCGGCGAGGCCACCCCGGAACAGGCCCACGCCGCCGGGGTGGAGTTCGCCCGCCGCCTGCTGGGGGAACGGTATGAAGCCGTGGTATGCACTCATACAGACCGCGAACACCTGCACTGTCACATCGTGTTCAATTCAGTGTCTTTCCTGGACGGCAGAAAATATCGAAGCGATTTTGCAAGCTACTTTGACACATTGCGGAATACCTCAAACGAGGTCAGCCGGGAATTTGGCCTGTCCGTCATTGAGCCGGAGGGCCACGGGAAGCACTACGCCCAATGGGACGCGGAGCGCACGGGCCGGGGCGATATGTCCCGGTTCATCCGCCAGGACATCGACGCCGCCCTTTTGGAGAGCTTCACCTTCGAGGGCTTTCTGACCGTTTTGCGGCGGCAGGGCTACGGGGTGAAGTGCGGCCCCAATATCAAGCATACCGCCGTCGCCCCGCCCGGCGCTGGCCGGAATTTCCGGCTGGACAGCCTGGGGGACGGCTACACCGAGGCCGACATCCGGGCGCGGCTGGCCGCCGCCCGGAAGGGCACGCCCCCGCCATTGCCCCCGCTGCCGCCCATAGTCCCCCGCCGCTACCGGGTACGGCGGGGCAATGTCCGGCAGGCGCCCCGGAAAAAGCTCCACGGGTTCCAGGCCCTCTATGTGTACTATCTGTACCTGCTGGGCGGGCCGCGCCCTAAGAAGCGCCGCCCCTTCTCCGTCCGGGAGGACGTGAAGAAACTGCGCCAGTATCAGCGGCAGTACCAGCTTTTGCGGAGATACCGTATCAATACCGACTACCAGCTTACCACATTGGGGGAGGCCCTGCAAGCCCAAATCGACGCCCTGGTGGACCAGCGCCGCGACCTGTACGGCAGAAAGCGGGAGGGTGAGGACGTAGAGGCGTTGATCGCTGCTATCAATACCCGCCTGCGCCCGCTCCGCCGTGATCTGAAAACCTGCGGGCGGGTGGCGGCGGACATCCCGCGAATCCGGGGCCAGCTCCAGGCAGACCGGGGACAGGAGAAACAGCGTCAGACCTACCCGGAACGGGACCGTTCCCATGGCCCCGCCCGGTAAAATACAACATGGAAAGGAAGGTGAAGCAAATGGACGTGAGCGCCGAGGCCGCCGATCTGGTGGTGAAGGAGGGCATCCAGGCCACCGAGAGCGCGGTGAAGCTGGCAGGCTCCGCGCTGAAAAACGTGGCGGCGCTGCTGCTGGCCTTGAAGCGCCAGGACAGCAAGGTGGTGGGCAAGACCAGCGCCAAGCGGCTGGCCCGCGACCCCGCCCCCGCTGTTGTAATCCCGCTGAAGCGGGAGGACATGGGGCGGTTCAAAAAGCTGGCAAAGGAGTACGGCATTTTGTACTTTATTGCCCAACGGAAGGGGAGCACGGCGGGCTATGTGAATGTGGTGTCCAACCAAAACTACGCCGCCCAGCTCAACGCCGTGATGGAGGCCATGGCCTATCCCATCCCCCAGCGGGCCAAGGAGGAAGAAACGGCAAAAAAAGTGAGCCCCCGTGTTCCACAAGAGAAGTCCTCGCCAGAGCGCGGGATTGGCTCGACTCCCTCCCCGACACAAGAGGGGGCTGCTGAACCGGACATCCCCGCCGAACTGCGGGAATCCGTCCGGGCCCGGCTGGAGGGTTTGAAGGCCATGTCGGGGCAGGGCCGCTCCAAAGGCCGCGCCCAGGAAAAGGCCCACAGGCGGGGCAAAGACACCCGATAACTTAAAAAGGAGGAATCATCATGCCCAGCATCAGCGATATCATCAAGAACAAGACCACCCGCGATCAGGCGCGCACCGAGCAGCGCCAGATGGAGCGGGAGAACCTGTCCGCCATGCGGGACGGCTCCCTCAGCCTGATCACCAGCAGCCCGGAGCACTACCGGCAGTACCTGGACTTGCAGGCCGACAACATCCATTGCAGCGTGGGCAACGTGGCCCTCACCATGGCCCAGCTCCAGGGCGCCACCAGGATCGGCACCACTACCTATTGGCATGGCCTGGGCCGCTATGTCCGGGACGACGCCATCAGCGCCGGGGCCACGGTGTTCGTGCCGCCCCGGAACAAGCAATACCGGGGCTACTTCATGGGCAGCTACTACGATGTGAGCCAGACCACGGGTAAGCCCCTGCCCGAGCCCGCCCCCCTGGAGGGGAAGGGCCCCCGGATGGAGGCGGCGCTGGCCGCGCTGATGGACCAGTCCCCGGTGACGGTGGCCGAGAGCAAGGAGATCGAGGCCCCGGCCTTCTATGACCCGGAGCGGCTCACCATCTTCATCAACCCGGACTACAGCCACGCGGCGGTGTTCGCCGCCCTCGCCGCCGAGATACCCCTGGCCCGCGCCCATGACCGGGGCTACAACGGCAATTTCAAGCGGGAGTTCTATGCCCTGGACGCCCAGAGCGCGGGCTACATGGTGTGCCGCCGCTTCGGGGTGGAGTGCCCCGCGCCTGAAATGGCAAAGCACGTGGGCGGCAGTTATAACGGCCTTCCCCCTTCCGTATGCGGCGAAATGCTGGAAAAGGTCAGGGACGTAGCCCGAAGTATGGGCAATGGCATAGAGCAGGCCATCAGCCCCCGCCAACAGGAGCGGGGGAATCAGAACCGCCGCCGTTCCCGGTAAAGCGGCGCTGTCAGGCGGCGCCATTCAGCGGTGTGTTCCCCCCGCGGAGGGTACGCCACCGGCCCCCGCCAGTCAAGGCCGGGCGGTCGTTTCACGACCGCCCGCGAGCCGGCCAGTCCTCAGACTGGCCGGGCCTTGACAGACGGCGTCCGGCGGCGTGTCACGGCGTTAAGGGGAACACACCCCAAAAGTCGTCCGTTGGACGACTTTTGCCATCTTGGGAAACGGTACGTTTCCCTTGCCCCCAGCGGCCAGCGCCCCGGCGCTGGCCGCCTACCTTATATGATATGGAGGACTACGTGATGAAACGAGTACGCACCCTTCTCATGGCGGCGCTCCTGGCGGGCCTGCTGGCCCTGCCCGCCCACGCCGCCAGCTTCTACCCCATTTCCGTGGAGGAATACACCTACGGCCCCCTGGACGAGCTGCGCATCGACAAGGTGTACCAGCTCTCCCGGAGCGACGACCCCAAGGATATCCCCACCGAGGAATTTGACCGGGGCGGCCTGCACTATGTCCTGCTGGACGTGGTGAAAACGGATCAGAGCGACACCGACACCAAGGATTATTCCGAGGTGATCACCCTGGAGACGGACACCAAGGACATGGCCCTCATCATCCAGCAGTTGGAGCTGTCTATGGAAGTCACCACCGAGGACGGCTACAGCGGCACCCTCATGCCCGACTACCCCGGCATCACCGTGGAGGCCAAGGGCTACAAGACCAGCTCCCGGACCGTCACCGCCACCCGCTCCTATCCCAACCTGTCCGACGCCGACACATCCCTGATCCCCCGGACTATCCAGGACGGCGGGCGCACCCTGACCCTGGCTGATGTTCAGTGGCAGGAGGCCGGGGGCTTCTACAACGCCAGCGCCACCTACAGCGGCACCGCCAGCAGCAAGTACGCCACCGGCTATATCGCCACGGTGGAGTATAAGGGGGAGGTGTCCCGGACGAGCTGTGACACGGTGCTCTACACCGCCACTTTCGCGTCTCATGGTGAGACACATTTCGAGGATACCCCCCAGCCCACCCAGGCCCCCGCCGCGACCGACGCCCCGGCCGACACGGACAGCGCGGGCGTCAACTGGGCCATCCTGGTGATCCCCGCCGCGCTGCTGCTGGGGCTGGCCGGGTTCGGCGGCTGGAAGCTGGTGAACTACATCAAGGACAAGAAACGAGGTTATGTGAAATGAAAAAACGCTTGACGGGCCTCGCGGCGGCCTTCTGCCTGCTGGCGGCCCTGGCCCTGCCCGCCCACGCGCAGGACTACAATTTCAAAGCCCCCTCCGCCGGGGACTTCGGCACCCCCACCAGCGACGATACCATCTATGAGTGGACCGACCCCAACGTGGACAGGAGCAAGAACAGCGCCCTGATCCCGCCCGGCTTCGGCACCCCGTCCAGCTACCTTCCCAACTTTGGGGAGTTCCTGACGCCCAACCTCGCGGCGGGCGGGCCGCTGAACGGCGGGAACCTGATTCCCGGCACTGTGGGGGCGGCCACCCTCCCCGGCGCGCCCGGCACAGACGGCGGCTCCACCGGCACCGGCTATCCCACGGTGAACTATCCCACCGCCAGCGGCCCCGTTACCGGGTTCACCGAGCTGACCCCCGACCTCTATAACAGCGACGGCAGCCTGGGCACCCTCAAAATTCCGTCCATCGGCCTGACCGTGAAAGTGTATGAGGGCACCGGCAGCGCCCCCCTGCTGAAAGGGGCGGGCCACTTCACCGGCACCACCGCCTGGGATGGGAACTATTGTGTGGCCGGGCACAACCGGGGGGTTCGCAACGACTTCGGGAAGATACACACCCTGCGCACCGGCGATACCATCAGTTTGACAACGCCCCTGGGTTCCCGCTCCTATTCCGTTACCAGCGTGTCCAAGATCAGCTACACGGACACCTCCATGCTGGAGGCCACCTCCGACAACTGCATCACGCTTTTCACCTGCGTGGAGGACCAGCCCGCCTACCGCTGGTGTGTCCGGGCCGTGGCCGGATAGGACGGAAATTTGACACTATTCCTCACTTTTGGTACAATAATAGTGGGAAATACATCCCACAAATCGCAAATAGGGGGTATCAAAAATGAGGAACAAATACCTGCAATTCGGCCTGGGCATGATCGTGGGCGGCCTGCTGTGCGGCACCACGGCAGCGGCGGCGGACTATCTCACCGCCAGCCCCAGCACGCAGACCTTCTATCTCAGCGGCCAGCCCGTCCAGTTTGAGGCATACGCGATCCATGGCAATAATTTTGTGAAGCTGCGGGACATCGGGCAGGCCGTTGACTTCGGCGTGACCTATGACGGCTCCACCAACAGCGTCCACATCGATCCCAATGTCCACTACGAACAGGAGGCGACCATACCTGCACAGACCTCGCCCGCCCCCTCCGATTTGACGGAAGAAGCTGTGCGGGCCGCTATTCGGGCCCTCCGGGAGCGTTACCCCACAGGCTCCTACTACCCCGCGCCCTACGTCCCCCGTAACCCCCTTGACCGGCCCTACAGCAACTGCGACGCCTGCGCTGGTTGGGCCATGCTGTGTTCCGATACCGCTTTTGGGGAGCTTCCCTGGCGGCAGGTGATGAATCCCCGCTGGGAGGATATCCGGGCCGGGGACCTGCTGGACTGGCATGACGGGACCACCGGCCATGTGGTGGTAGTGCTGGAAAAGACAGCCGAGTATGTCAAAACCACCGAGAGCGGGAGGGGCAACATGGTCCGGTGGGGCGGACAGTATTTCCGCTGGTGGCTGGAGGGGCAGCCGGACTACTCCCTCCGCACCCGCTATCCGCAGTAAAAATCAAATCGTCCCTATGGAACGGGAATTGTGTCTCATGGTGAGACACAATTCCCGTTCCCCATTTCTGACGGGGCCAGACCGTTTTCACGATCTGGCCCCGCCCCATTTTAAGGAGGTAAAAGTTTGAAGTATAAATTTTTCAACCGCGTTATGTCCCTGCTGCTGGCGCTGGTGTGCGTCATGGGACTGCTGCCCCTGTCCGCCTTCGCTGCGGAACAGGCCAGCGCCCCCGGCTCCATCACACAGAAAAGCAGCGACTACATGAAGATCGGCGGGAAGTCCGTCCGCTACAAGGCCGCCAGCAGCACCATCAACAACGTGGGCCTGCCCTATGTATTCGACGAACAGGTGACAGTTCCGGGCTATGGCTCCACCCGCGCCCTGTGCGCCTATCAGAAAGGCACCCTGGGCCCTGCCGCCAACGGTCAGAAGTGGAACTACCAGGGGGAGGTGAACAGCGCCTCCCTGCGGGTGCTGCTCACCTATATCTACTCCCACACCTACGGCGACTTCACCGCCGCCGGGAACGCCGTGGCCCTGGAAACGTGGTCCCAGTATTGGTCCGACATATGGTTCCTGGTGGCCCAGGCGGGAAGCTGGCTCTATGAGCATGGCGCCATCCTGGACGTGAACAGCAACCGGGAGGGCTTCATTGAGCAGATGGCCGAGGAATTTGTGGCCGCCATGAAGCTGTACCATGATACCTACGGCCAGTCCTCTTTCATCACGGATTGGAGCAAGGTGGGCACCCATTCCATCATCGACAGCGCGGACGGCGGCAAGACGGGCAACTCCGCCTATGACTTCGTTGCCACCGGGGTAAATTTGGTGCTGGACCACCCGGAGTATTTTCACAAGTACCGCCTGTGGACCTATGAATGGGATAAAAGCCAGCCCTGGAAGCTGGCGGGCCAGTCCGGCGTGCCCATGCAGCATCTTTTGATCGCTGTGCCGGACAGGGACTATGAGGAAACAGGCGTTGAGCTCACCGTGAAGAAATTGGAGGCAGGCACGAACAGGCCCTTGTCCGGCGTCAGCTTCAGCGTCAAGAGCGCGGACGGCTCCGGGGATTTTTCCGTCACCCGCACCACCGGCGCGGACGGCACATTGAGGCTGACCGACGCGGACGGCCTCACCGCGGGCCAGTACCTAATCACCGAGGAGGCCGTGCCCGAGGGATATGTGGCGCAGACCACATCCCAGCTCGTCACCGTCCTGCCTAATGGCTCCGCCAACAGTGTGTTTACCTTCTACAACGAGCCGACCACGACAACCACCACCCCTGGCACCGGCTCCATCCGCAAGGTAAATGCTGATAACCCCACCGAGGGCATCCCCGGCGCGGTCATTCGCATTACCTCCGTCAAGCTGGACGAGGGCAGCAGCTTCTTTGGGGAGTACATCACCAAGGACGGCGGCTATATTTCCAAGGAAGATTTGGATTTTTCCACCCTGCCCACCGGGAGCTATCTGGCTGAGGAAATCACCCCGCCGGAGGGGTTCATCCTCAGTTCCGATGTTGCCAAGGTGAAGCAGCCCTTCGTGTGGGACGGCAAAACCGACGTGTCCCTGGTTTTTGAAAATTCGGCCAAGGTGAAGGTCCAGCTCAAGAAGGTGGACGAGAGCGGCCAGCCGTTGGCCGGGGCCATTTTCCTGGTACTGCGGGATGGGCAGGTGATTGCCACCGAGGAAACCCAGGCGGACGGCACCATCACCGTGTCCCATGTCACCGAGGGTTACTACGAGTTCCGGGAGATGTCCGCCCCCGCTGGCTTCGACTGTGACCGTTCCCCCGTGGGCGTCCATGTCAACGCCGAGGACTTGCAGGGGGAGCAGACCATTGTGGTGGAGAAGATGAACCATCACAAGAGAAATCTGACCATTTCCAAGCGCGACCTGGAGACGGGCGCACCCGTACCTAACACCTCTTTCCATATCAGCGGCGTGAACCTGGGCTATGAAAATGATGTGGTGACGGGCGCGGACGGCACCGCCACTCTCTCCGATATGCCCAGCGGGTGCTATGAAATCACCGAGACGGACGTGCCCGCCCCCTATCTGCTGGACGCCAACAACCGCAAGACCGTCTGGATCGACGCCACAAAAGACCAGGATGTGGTGGCGGACTTCCGAAACAGCACCCGCCCCGGATTGCGCCTGCTGAAGCGGGACCAGCAGACCGGGGCCGCAATCGAGGGGGCCACTTTTTTGGTGGAGGAAGTGAACGGCGGCTACAGCGACCAGCATCAGACCGATAAGGACGGCCTCATCGTGCTGGACGGCCTGCGGCCCGGCGCGTACACCATCACTGAGGTAAAGCCCGCCCCCGGTTATGTGGGGGACGATACCCCCAGGACCGTCTACCTGGAAGAAAACCGCACCTGTATCGTGGAGTTGACCAACCTGCGCAAGCCCGATCTGAAAATTGTGAAGGAGGACAGCATCACCCACAGCCCCATTGAGCACGTCAAATTCCAAGTGTGGCGGGGCAGCGATGACACCATCACCGGGGAACTGAACGACCTGGGCATTTTCTACACGGACAAAAACGGCGAAATTCTGCTGGAGAAGCTGGAGACAGGCTGGTATCGGGTGAAGGAGCTGGAGCCCGCCCCCGGCTACACCATCAAGCAGCCGGACACCCAGGACATCTATCTGAAGGCTGGGGAAACCCACGTTGTCCGCTTCCAGAACACCCCTAAAAATGCCATTATAATCGAAAAGTACGATAATGTCACCCATGAGGCCCTGCCCGGCTGTACCTTCCAGCTTCGCTGGCTGGGCGGTTCCTCCGGCACTGGCGGCACCGTGATCGGCCAGAAGGTGACGGACAAGAACGGCATCGCCATGTGGACAGGATTAGAGCCAGGGACCTATATCATTGAAGAAGTAGACCCCGCTGACGGCTATTCCATCATCCAGTCCAGTGAAACGGTTTTCCTGGCGGACAGCGGGGAGCAGAGCGTTGTCACCGTCCGTTTTACCAATTCGCCGGACGGAAATCTCCTGATCCGTAAAGTGTGCGCCACAAATCCCAGCGTTACCCTGCAAAACGCTGAGTTCAAAGTGATGTACTCGGACGGCACTTTGATCGGAGACAGCAACGGCATTTTCAGAAGTGATGAAAACGGCGAAATCCGCATTGAGGGGCTGAAACCGGGAAAGAGCGTGGTAGTCACCGAGACACGCGCCCCCGCCGGATTTATTTTGGACACGCAGAGCCAGACCATCCAGGTGAAGGAGGGGCGCACCGTCAGCCTGACCTTTAAGAACCAGCCCCGTGGGAAACTGATCATCCAGAAACGGAGCCAGGACAACCAGCCGTTGAGCGGGGCCGAGTTCCGTATCACCACGGCGGCGGGCTGTGAAGTGGGACTGGACGGCGTGATCGGCACCAGCACCTTAACGCAGAATGGGATTTTCCGCACCGACGCTCAGGGTGAAATCCGCATTTCTAACCTTGCGCCGGGCGCCTATGTGCTGACTGAAATCAAAGCCCCGGACGGTTATGTGATGGATTCGCCCAGTACCAATGTTGTCATTGGCACCGGGGGCGATACTCAAACCGTTGTGGTGAAGAACAGTAAGGCGGGCTCGCTCGTCATTTTGAAAAAGAGCACGGACGGCAAGCCCCTCCAGGGGGTGGAGTTCAAAGTGACCACTTCCACCGGGGAATTTGTGCCGGACGCCAGCGGCCGCATCAGCTCCAACGGCCTGTACTACACTGACCGGGACGGCAAGATCACCATCAACGGCGTAGTGGGGACGCTGGTTGTCACCGAGACAAAGAGCATCCCCGGCTACACCATCGACGAGGCCACCCGGACGCAGACCGTGGACGTGCGGCCCAACGACACGCAGACCCTCTATTTTTACAATAAGGCCGCGACTACCCTTGTAATCGAGAAGTATATCGAGGGCACCACCACCCCGCTGAAAGGCGTCACCTTCCTTGTCACCGACAGCTCCGGCGCGGTGGTGGGCACCAGCAACGGCGAGTTTGTGACAGATGAGGCGGGCCGCATCGTCCTGGAGGGCCTGGAGCCTGGGGCCACCATTACCGCTAAGGAAATCAAGACCCTGGAGGGCTACGAGCCGGACACCACGCCCAAGTCCATCAAAATCAAAGAGGGGGAAGTACAGTACCTCCGCTTTTATAACAAAAAGCTGGGCTGTATCGTGATCCGAAAACTGGACAAGGACACGTTGAAGCCGTTGGCCGGGGTAGAGTTCCAGATTACCTATTCGGACGGCAGCTATCTGGACGATGACAACGGCCACCTGTCCAGCAAGGGGTTGTATAAGACGGACAGCAACGGGGAAATCCGCATTTCCGGCGTGTCCGGCACGCTGGTAATTACCGAAACCAAACCGCTCCCCGGCTATGTCATGGACGAGGGCACCCGGACGCAGACCGTCAAAGTGAACCCTTCGGACACGCAGACCATCACCGTGTATAACACAAAGGTGGGCGGCTTGACCATCGTGAAAAAGGACGAGCAGACCTCCGAGAGAGTCCCCAACGTCCAGATGGAGGTGCGGAAGCTGAACGGGGAGATCATCGGCACCTTCACCACCGACAGCAACGGCATGATCCAGCTTCCCCAGGCCGAGAAGGGCTGGTATGAGGTGGTGGAGCGCAAGGCCGCCGAGGGCTACCGCCTGGACGCCACCCCCCACCGAATTGAGGTGAAGGACGGCCAGCAGGCCGTGCTGGAAGTGACCAACCGAAAGGCCGGTTCCGCCCTGATCCATAAGGTGGACAGCCTGACGGGCGAGGGGATTTTTGGCGTCACCTTCCTGGTGTCCGACAGCCGGGGCAACCCCATCGGCACCTATCAGAGCGACAACGAGGGTTATGTGTTCATCGACAAGGAGCTGGCGGACGGCAAGTACACCATCCGGGAGATCGAATGTGCGGACGGCTACATTTTGGACACCCAGCCCAAAACAATTTACATCCAGTACGGCGGCTGCTCCACCATCACATGGCCCAATACCGCCGTCCGGGGGCAAATCCAGATCGTGAAGAAATCCGCCGACTATAACCCCACCAACGGCCTGCCCGCCGGGACGCCGCTGGCCGGGGCTACCTTTGAGATTTACAACGAGCGCAACGGGAATAAGGTGGACACCATCGTGACCGACAGAAACGGGCTGGCGTCCTCCAAGGCCCTGCCCCTGGGCCGCTATACCATCAAGGAGACCAAAGCCCCGGCGAACTATGGCGCGACCAGCGACACCTATACCGCCGTGTTGGAGCACTCCGGGCAGATTGTGAAGCTGGAAATCACCAACAAGAGCGTTGCCACCGGCGTTTCCATCGAAAAGACCGGGCCCAAGGAGGCCATGTCCGGCCAGCCCGTCCGCTATGTGTTCTCCCACATCGGCAACACCAGCAACGTGACCCTGGAATCCTTCTATTGGAGGGACACGCTGCCCGCCGCCGTGAAGCTGGACAAGATCGTGACGGGCACCTACAACTTCCCCGGCAACTACAAGATCGTGTATAAGGTGAACAACACCGGGGATTACCGCACCCTGGCCGATAACCTGTCCACCAGCAAAAACTACACCCTGGCCGCGTCCCCCGTGGCCCTGGGGCTGGCATCCAACCAGCGTGTCACCGAGATCATGTTCGTGTTCGGGCAGGCCCCCGGCGGGTTCTCCCAGGTGGAGGCCCCCATGGTGTACTGCGTGGCCCTGCCCGGCCTTGCCCCTGGGAGCAGCTTCGTCAACGTGGCCGACGTGGGCGGCACCTATAACGGCATCTGGCAGCAGGCCGTGACCCGCTGGGTAACAAAAGTATATGGGAAACCCATCGTGCCCACCCTGCCCAAAACCGGCTATTAAAAACCGCCGGGGAAATGTGTCTCATCGTGAGACACATTTCCCCCTTTGAATAGGAGGGAAATATGCCCGAAAAAAAGTATATCCGCTTTATCAACAGCGACTACAAGACCCTGTTCCACCTCCCGGACGGCGGGCGCGTCAGGATCACCTACCCTGACGGACGGCAGACTGACCGGGTGTGCCGCTTCATAGACGAGTACCACACAGAGATTGGGGGCTGGTGCTACCATATCTGTGAATTTGCCGAGCGCATGGAGCAGACCGGCGCAAGATACGCGCCGCTGGACTACATCCGGGATATGGAGTTCTACCGCAAATATTTCTTCGCGGCCAGTGAAGCGGGCAGCGGCCCCGCTTATTACATCATTGACGAGACGCAGGCCCATGGTTTTGCCGTCGCCCCTGCGGGGGCCGGGAAGGGCATGAAATACTGCGTGTTTGAACAGGTGCAGGACGGCTACCGTTCCAGGCCCGGTAACGTTGTGGCGTGGGGCGGGACGCTCCAGGAAATCCGCCCCCAGGATTGGGGCTTTGATCTGGCAAAGATCAAGGCGGTGACACAGAGGCCGAAAAAGCACACAGGCCACAAACGTTGAGCAGGGCCAGCATATCAAAGGCCCGGGCGCCCCCGCGCATAAGCGGCAGCACCTATTTTCGATCACTTACTTCGCGCCGGAATGAAATCTCACCATGAGACGCATTTCCGGCCCCTTTGAAGGAGGCGAAAACAATAGACGATTTCAAGGCTGTTCGCAGCAGCTTATCCTTTCGGCGCTCCATCCACAGCAAACGGGAGCGGTGGAGCGTCCCGGCAAAAAGGTGGGGTGGGCGGTGAAAAAACAGACTGACAGCGGCTATATTCAATGGATATTCCTTGCCCTGCCCGTCCTATGGATGGGGGCGGTGCTGGCCTACACCTATGAGGACGGCATGAATGTGTTTGAACTCCTGCCACGCTTCGCCGCCGCCATGGAGCATCCCTTTGCCATCGGGTGGACGGCCCACACCCCCCGCTTTGTGCTGGGGGCGCTGGTGGCCTACGGCTTTGCCGTCACCATGTACCTGACCGGCAGGCAGAACCGCCGCCCTGGGGAGGAACACGGCTCCGCCCATTGGGGGAACGTGCATCAGCTTGACCGCAAATACCGGGACAAGGACCTGCACAACAACGTTATCCTGTCCCAAAACCTGCACATGAGCTTGAATGGCCGGAAGCACTTCCGCAATCTGCTGCAAATCGTGGTGGGCGGCTCCGGTTCCGGCAAGACCCGGTATGTGGTGAAGCCCAATATCTATGAGGCCAACGCCTCCTATATCGCGACTGACCCCAAGGGGGAGCTCGCCCGCGCCGCCGTCCCGCTGCTCTTGCGGGAGGGGTATGTGATCCGGGTGATCGACCTTGTGGACCTGGACCACAGCGACCATTATAACCCCTTCCACTACATCCGCAGCGACGCCGACGTGCTGAAGCTGATCGCCAATTTCATCCGCAACACCACCCCAAAAGGGGCCCACTCCAATGATCCGTTTTGGGAGAAAAGCGAGATCGCTTTGGACTCCGCCCTTATGCTCTACCTGCTCCATGAGGCGCCCCCGGAGGAACAGACCATGGAAATGATGTTGACCATGCTGGAATACGGGGCCGCCAAGGAGGGGGACGGAGACTACCAATCACCCCTTGACCTTCTGTTTGAGGCGTTGGAGGAAGAAAACCCGAACCATATCGCCCTGCGCCAGTACAAGGTGTTCAAGCAGGCCCCCAGCGAAACCGCCATGAGCATTTTGATCACCGCCTCCGTCCGGCTGGCCCCCTTCACCTTACCCGAGGTACAGCGGATCACCAGCCGGGACACCATGGAGCTGGAAAAGCTGGGGGAGCGGAAACAGGCGGTGTTCTGCATCATCCCGGACAGCAACGACGCCTCGCTGAATTTCCTGGTGGGTATGCTGTATACGTGCGCCCATAAGCCCGGGCGCGTTAAACAATAAATCCGGGCGCGGTTTCTTTGGAATACTGTTTTGAGAAAACAGTAGGTAAAAGTATCAACGCAATCAGTAAATACAATGGGATAAGGAGGCCCATAAACAGGCTGAAAGCAACCTATCATCCCCCGACTTATCTGGAATGGGAAACCTGACAGGGAGTGTAGCATGTCGGAGAGTGCGCTGTCGCAAACTCCATGCGGTGAGCAAGGCACAATAGGATGAAAAGCTGTATATGAGGATGAAAGCTAAACTGCCTAAAGGATAGTCACGAGCAAGATATACCATCGTCTCCGGCGTAAAGGAGTTTCAGCCGCCGGTGCTCCGGCAACAAACTTGAGTGTAGGGGCGTTGTGAGATACTCGGAGCAGGCAGCCGTGGGAGAAACGGCGTAAAGTGGCGAAAAATCCCATCCGACAATACGGCAACTCATGTTCCACTGAAGCTAAATGGGGATTGCCTAAAGCGGAAAGCCAGCTATGGCTATGGGCGCTATGAGAAAAGCGGCCCTGAATATCCGCCAAGGTAACACAGTCTCAATAGTAGTCCGAGGGCGGGAAAGCCGTCCACATGGCGAAGTGAGACAGTCTACTGCTCAATATAATCTGCGGAAAGGTGTGAGAGACACTATGAGAAGTCCAGAAGTTATATTGAAAAACTTAGGTGACAAAGCAAAGGACA
>ERZ779632.566-NODE-566-length-20113-cov-10.114468_pt1 | contig 20113 bp, 19 predicted proteins | sample MGYA00514194_ERZ779632 | MGnify/ENA primary metagenome ERZ779632 (study PRJEB29562, sample SAMEA4376704) | mouse gut metagenome | isolation source: Cecum | study: EMG produced TPA metagenomics assembly of the A DSS colitis mouse model was used to assess the...
TGCCGGATAATTCCCGATCATTTTTCCCGCCGCAGGATAAATGACAATCTCCCCATCACTCTCATCAATCATCATCCATGATTTCATATAAGAAATAACCGCTGTCAATAGCTTATCGTCTTCCATCTCCCTGTATTCCTTACTCCATGCCGGACTGTATCTGCCACGGCAATCATAAAGTTCCTCCTGAAACGCTTTTTTAGAAGCAATAATGCACTCATCCTGTCTTTTCATCCAGACACCTTCGTCCGCTTTTTCCCTGATCCGTCCGCAAAAGAGTAAAACAAGTTCCGAAAGCATCGCCTCTCTCGGATGCCTTTCCCCAAAGGACTCCTCTTCATCCATGACCAGAAAGGCAGCGTTTTTATGGATATGAAGCTGTCCTCCTAAATATTCACTGAAATTTTTCTGTATCCACTGCCTCTGGTTTTTCAAATAGATACTGTCAGGGTCATCGGACTGGCTCCAATAGAGAGCCGGTGCCGCAGCCATCTGCCTGTATACACGATTAATCCGATAATGCCCTCTGTCCGCTTCACTTTCCTCATTCTGTTGCTTCTCAAAGTCTTCCCATGACTGAAAATTGTCTATGCTATATGCAAAATTCACCGCCATATATCTGGAAAGTCCTGTATTCTCATACAAAATCTCCTGCCCTATGCTGCTGACATTATCGCTGCTCCCTTCATATGCCTCTAATAACCTCAAATGCTCGCAGAACTGAAGCACTCTTACCAGTGACTTCCTGTGCGTAAAAGAAGTCCAGTCCACATCTATCACCCCTTTTAGTTGCAGCTCCAACATGTCTACCAATTCTGACGGCAGGAATTGCTCCTGCTCCTCCTTATCTTCCAGAAATGCCAGGACAGCGCAAAAAAGGCAGTAATCTCTGCTTTCCGTAAAATCTGTTATGCCCATATAGCTTTCCGCATGGGCAGGTATTTTCTCCATCTTCAGTATCTGTTCATTATTGATGACCGTCCAGCCAAGCTGCTCCCGAAAAAATTTCTGGCACTTGGGCAGTTCCCTGCGGACCTTCATATATAATTCCTTATCTGTCTTCTTATCAATCCAACAATTTTCTATTAATGCTTTTGCCGCTTCCATTTTTTCAACCTTCCCGTCATGCCGGCTCAATCGGCACAAACACATCTCACACTTCCTCAAACCGAAATATATATCTGGGCATCACCAGTTCCCCGTCCTCACACTTCAACGTATGGTTTCCTTCCTGTTTTACTAAGAGAAATGCCTGTCCATACTCAGTTCTTCCACTTTTTGAAGCAGTCAGATTCGCCTGTGCAATCCAACGCAATAGAGTCTCCCGTGTCTCCACAGAAATGCAGTCGTTAATCCGACTGATATCCAACTGATTGTCCTGAATGTAATTCATAACCAAATTCCTGTCTTCCTCTAGTTTTTTCAAATATTGGTTACGCTGTGCAAGTTTCTCTAGTGCTTTACTTTCAAACCCAGACTTATGTATTCTCGGTTTATACGTTCTGGTATGGGGTTTCAGTTCATATTCCGATGGCTGCTCATCAAAAACGCTGCTGTTTATGCTGTCCGTGGAACGCGGACAGTTTGCTCTAAAATGCCGCACATGCTGTATTCCAAATACATGTGCCGAAAGCTTATGCGCCTCCTCCACATTTTCACACTGCGCAAACATCTGTATAAATTTCTTATAATCTTCCTTACGGCTGATTCCCCAATTTTGAATCTGTACGATCAAGGCTGCATTCTGTATGATCTTACGTATAACCTCATCTGTAATATCCATTACTTTCTGACTTTCGCTTGGGTGTTTATCTGTCGAAACGAACCAATTCGACAGACTCTGCCATTTTCCGTATATGTTTCCCCTTATCGAATTCTCCCTTAAATCCTGTATTTCCGAATCCGGATGTGGGATTGCTAATTCACTCTCAATGACCCTCTCCAATACCCTGTCTACTATCTGTTGCGGCATTTTCCCAATGATATTTTCTATGCGTATGGATTTATTTTGAAGTTGCTGCACAAACTCCTGTAAATAAGAAATAAACCTGTCTTTATGTATGACAAATTCAATAGATTTGAGCATCTTATCTGCTTTGCCTGAATAGAATTCCCTCAAATAATCCTGATAATTTCGATTTAATCTCTTAAAATCTTCCTGTAGATTACTCCACCACTCATTCACAGCTTTCAATTCCTGACGGTCAATCTGCTCCATTTCATTCAGGGCATTTTCAATCCGCACAAAATAATTCATGGACAGATTCCCACTGTCCATGAAAAGATTTTCCAGTTTTACCGTCATTCTCTCTATCTCTACCGCATATTCCGACATTGTATAACGGTACTGCTTATTTTTATATTCCGCAATCGTATAAACTCTTTTCGGATCCTGGATGGGCGTAAGATTTTTCCATCCAACCAACGCCTCCAAATCGATTTTCAGCTGCTCCATAGAATAATCTGAAAACTCTGGATACTCCCTAAGCAATTCCAACACATCTTCTTTATATAACTGAAAATGCATTTTTTCGTACTCTATAAAAAAAATCCGCATAATACGCCTATATTGCGGAGCATTACCGGCAGACAAATATATGGTTTCCTGAATTGATTCTAAATATTTCAAATTATTTTCCCCTGCATCCCTCTGAGAACTAATTAACACCTCTTATTCTGTATTCACAAATTGAATATTATATCCACACTTTTATACTGTCCGAAGCCCTATAAGCAACTCTACTTCTGCAATATCAAGCCCAGAATATTTTGCAACTTTATCAATCGGCAATTCACCATCCTGCAACATTCTAAGCGCTGCCTCTTTTTTAGCTTCATCTTTCCCTCTATCTATACCTTTATTCAAGATCGTCCTTGCTTCTGTCTCAAGTAACGCTCCGCTCATCATTCCACCTATTCCTTTCTGCACATTCTCATACTTCTGTGCAATTTCTCTGATCACATCACCAGAAAGTTCTATAATGGTACGTTTGTCAAACGCCCCAATAATCCCTTCCTGCTCCAGTTTATCAAGTCTCTCCAAGATACTTCGGTACTCTGCTTTCAACTCTGCCAATCTCTGTTCATTACTATTATACACCTTAAAGTTCTTTTCATGTGAAAAAATATAAAACGGAATTAACAGCAACAAGCCCTTTGAAAAAATATCTTCCAGAGTATATTCCTGTACCTTCATAATTAGCACATCATACTCTACGGTGCCACCCGGCGTTTTTATCACATACCGCATTTTATCAGGTGTCTTTTTATAATTCCTTAGGTATAGGACTGCTGTATTGGGAAATGTTACTGTCAATATTTCATTGATGACTTCACCTTCATCTAAAGCGATCTGAGCATCATATTCAAACAACCTGATTGTCATCCGCTGCATCCTGTTGGTCAATAAAATGTTCATTGGGATGAAACTCTATTATTTCATTTCCTGTATAGTCTTCCTTGAAAATCTCATTGATTACCGGAATAATCATCTGTCTGCAGTCATTTAAAATTGTCCGAAATGCTCCATCATATATATTTCCCATAAACAATCCTCCGTATATCTTGTTTACATCATAACATTATCATACTGTATACACAACTATATTTGAAATACAATTTGTATTTTTCATATCTCATATGTTTATTTCATTCGATTTATCCTGAACTAACTCATAATTAGTACTTTATTCGACACAATATACCACAAAATAAAGTGCTTATTATCCCAAAATCCCCCTCATTTCTACCCCGGCAGACTATCTTCGACACAAAGCGCCCCATACCCCACCTTCGAATCCGGGTACTCCGCCACGCCGCGGATCGGCTGCGCCCCCTTCCGAAGATACGCCTTCACCTTCTCCCCGTACAGGTAGGGATCGTTTCCCATAACAATGCCCCACTGCATCAGCAGAGCGGCCGCCCCTGTGGCAAAAGGCGCGGCAAAGGAAGTGCCCGTAACAGGCGAATAACCGCCGTCTCTGTCCGGCGCAATCACTCTCACCCCCGGCGCCACAAGATCCGGCTTCACATAGGTATCCGAAGTGCGGCTGTTCACCTGCTCCTGATACAGATACCCTCTGCCCGAAAAATCCGCATAGGCCTCATACACAGGATCATAGGCCCCCACCGTGATAACGTTTCCCGCCGTGGAAGGAATCGTCAGCGTCACATCCGGCGTCGTTCTGACAAAGCGGGTGTTGGCGTTTCGCACGGAAGAGGAGGGCAGATAAAAGGTATAGTTCCCCGTGGTGATCCGCACGGGACGAAGCACAAACGTCCACACTCCCTGATCCAGATAGGATTCTCCCAAAACAGGCAGAAAATCGAAATAGATTTCCTGAGGCGTCATATAAGGCGCAGGCTCGCCGTTGTAAAGTAAAATCTGCGTCTGCTGTAACCGGTAAATCTGTTTACCGGGACGGTCAGTATCCACCTGAAAACGCTCCCCGGAAGGCGACACCAATGTCACCAGAAAGCGGTCGGTGTATTCTTTCCACAGCTGTACATTCAGGCCTCTTTCATAGGCTCCCACGGTCATTTCCACCCTCACGTCCTGCCCGTCGACATTCGCATCAGTCTGATTGACCGAATTAGTCACTTCATAACTGCCCATTCTTTCCAGACGTACGCTGCCGCCCACATGGCCGCCTGACGCACCCTCATTTCCGCTTCCCACGCAAATGACGCTTCTTCCGATTTCCGAAACATTATTAATGAACCGCTCCAGCAGTGACGTGCCGTTATGTGCGCCGTAGGTGTTCCCGAAGCTCAGATTCACCGCCACTGGCATTTTCAGCTCCACCGCCTTTTTAACCACATAGGTCAATGCCCGCATCAGTTCTGTGGTTCTGGGAAAGGAATCCTCTTTGGGCGCGCCCAGCCGCACAATCAGAAGTCCGCTCTCTCTGGCCATCCCGGCATAAGCCTGCCCTCTGTCGCCGCCGTTTCCCGCAGCGATTCCAGCCACCGCCGTCCCGTGGCCGCTAATATCCATACTCGGCACAAGCTGTTCAGCCGCGGCCCTGCTGCCTGCCGCAAGCGCCTCGTTAATCTGCTCTGCACTAAATTCCCGGTTAAGCACCTGATCCCACAAATATACAATTCTGGTGGTGCCGTCTTCGTTTCGAAAATCCCGGTTGTAATAGCTGATCCCGGAGTCAATGACTGCAACAAGCACGTCTTTCCCGGTCAGTTCCTGTGAAATCGGACTGCCCGGCGCATAGCAGGACGCCGTATTGCCGGACAGATCAGAAAAGAAAAGACGTTTTGGCTTCTCCACATACTCAATTTCTTCCACTTCGGCAAGACGCTCTATTTCCGACTCCGGCACAGTCAAAATGGCGTACCCCGCAATCATCTCCTCCGCCACAATCCCCCATTGTGCCAATCTCTCCAGGGAATCGTGATATTTGACGATCACTTCCCATGTCCGCTCCTGCTCGTCATACCCCACATTCAATTCCAGAGAGCGCTCCCGCTCCGCTTCCGGCGTCTGCAACGCCAGATTCAACAGGTTTTCATTTTTCTGTGAATCCATCTTTTCTACGCCAACATAGTTTTACTATTATAATATCCTCCCGCAAAAAATTTGATTATTTTTCTATAAATGCTAAACATCTACCTGCAAATATGCTAATATATTTTTATATTCATTCGTTAAAGCATGTCACTGCCAAAGAGGAGATATTATGGATACGTTACAGACTGCCTCTCCTGCAAATACGGAGGCCGAAAAAACTTTTACCCGGAATACTCTGGAAACCTATGACAATCTATATGCAAAAAAGGATTACGGAACGCTGGATTACCCTGTCAACGCCCGTTGTCTGGATCTTCGCAAATCCTACATGAACTGGATTCGCTGGCACTGGCACGAGGAAATGGAGATTCTGATTGTAGATCAGGGTATCGCAGAGGTTTCCACAGACGACGCCACTTACCTGATCAAACCGGGACAAGGACTCATCATTAATCAAAATATTATGCACTGTATCCACGCTCATAATGAAAAGAGCTGTACGTTCCATTCCCTTGTCTTTCATCCCGATTATATCTTTGGCCATAAAAACAATTATCTGCAAACGGAGTATCTGCTTCCGATCCAGAGCTATCGACTTTTCAAAGCCTTCTTCCTGGATGAAAGCGCTCCCTGGCATGAACGTATGCTGCAGATGTTAAAGGAGGTCATCGGCCTGAATCTGGATCAGCATTTTGGCTATGAAATCGCCACCAAGGGATATCTGTGTCATTTCTGGGTGGAGCTGCTTCGCCAGATTCCACATGCAGATGCGCCCATCGTCTCCCGCGTTTCTCCGGACGAGCAGCGAGTCAAAGAAGCCATGCTTTTTATCCGCACACACTATGCAGAGCCATTATCGCTCCAGGAAATCGCCGACAGCATCCATGTCAGTAAAAGCGAATGCTGCCGCTGTTTTGCAAGGACTCTGCAAATGAGTCCGTTTGAATATCTGATGAAATACCGAATCTATGAATCCACAAAAAAATTGATGGATTCCGAGCAGTATTTTGCCTCCATCGCCGAACTTGCGGCCTCTGTTGGCTTCAACAACACCAGCTACTTTAACAAACTCTTCAAAAAGTATCTGGGCTGTACGCCGACCTACTACAGAACTCACAAAGTCCTGCACCCGGAACCTGAGCAGGGCAGGTTTTCCTATTTTTTATAGAAGCCTCTGGCAGTCGTATCCTTATCTGTATGCCTGCAAAACAGTCTGCTTGTTTTTGCAGGCTGTTTTTATTTGCTATTTTTATACATTATATTTTTCATTTGCAAGTTTTATTATTTAAATGTAAATTATATTTAATTTATGCAAAATATATTTGACACATCATTTTGGAAGTGTTATCTTACTGATCAGAGGCAAACAGGCAGAACCGTCTGTGAATAAGGAAAGGAGGCGGTCATATTTCATGAAAAACCTGAAACTCAAGCTTGCCCGTATGGAAAAAGATATGTCTCAGACTGAACTGGCAAAACGAGTGGGCGTCACCCGGCAGACCATAGGCATGGTGGAAGCAGGCGATTATAACCCCACCCTGAAACTGTGCATTCAGATCTGTCGAGAACTTGACAAAACATTAAACGATTTATTCTGGGAGGACAATAACGATGAAATGGTTTAAAAAGAGTAACTTGGACGAAATGCAGGAATTAAAACTTTTGAAGCTTGAAAGCAAGGGCTTCTGGATCGGCTTTCTCGGCCTGTTTGTCGCCATTGCGGCGCAGACCTTTTTATATGGCCCAGAAAACATGCGGCACATACTGGCCGGGGAATTTATCGTACTTATGTGCATGGGCGTTTATCTGATAGGCGGATGTGTCTACAACGGCATCTGGGATAAACATCTTCCTGCGACGCCGGCGGTCAATATCGGCTTAAGCATCCTTGCCGCAGCCATAACCGCTTTATTTAACGCCGTTCTTTCCTACCGCAATTATGCGGATGCATCCACAGCGATTATCGTCTTTGTGGTGAATTTCTTCCTGCTCAGCGTTGGGATCTCCGTTATAATCTGCATCGCTTCCGCCCTGTATCACCGGCGGAAAAACCGTCTGGAAAAAGAAAACCCGGACGACGCAGGCTGATTTTGCATCTGCCCTTTCGGCTCAATTACGGGCGGGCTTTACAGGTACGGTTATTTTTTCCCGACGCAGGACAAAAAAACAGACGCCGCCATAAACGCCGGCCTCATACAGTTTTCCGACAATTTCAAGCATCCGCTGATCCAGTCGGTGATATAAAGCAGGCTTCTCCCAGCGGATGCCTGACAGATATTCCCGCTGTCTGTTATTGAGTACAGAAAGCGCGTGATCCGCCGCCGGTTTTTCAGTCCCGGTATGAAAAAGGGCGTAATCGCAGGACAAATAACTGTATGCCGCTCCGTTCTCCATACTTTTTTTATGTAACAGCTCTGTCAGTTTTCCATCCCGCCTGAAATCATAGACAGATTCTCTCCATAAAAGATCTCCGAATTTTCCTGCTTTTTTCTCTTGCGACATCCATGTCAAATCCGTCGCGCCTGTCATATTATTCTGACTCTTTTGGTCAATCGTTGTTTTTCTAAGCGTCCGCCTTCCGTAAGCATCCTGCTCCTGCACAAACTGCGTTTGTCCCTCAAACAGCGTTTGCGAAGGCTCACAGCGCAAAAGCGCCCGGCTCTGATACAGGTACTCCATCATAATCCGCTGCGCTTTCTCTCTGGATACAGGATAATCCAGTCTCGCCACAATCTGCTCCAGCGTATAACCGATATCCGTCAGATGTCTGATGGCGCCGCCGCAGGCTACGTCCGTAGCAAAATTCGATAATGCGCTTCGAAACACATCGGGCTCTTCCATCCGTTCCTCCTCACAGCTCCTTTTTACAGATATCCGCCAGACAACATTTATCACAGTAAGGCTTTGTCCGCGCCGTACAGATTTCTCTGCCGTGCATCACAAATCTGTGGCACAGATCGCTTCCCTCTTCGGGCGGCACGATCTTCCATAATGCCATCTCCACCTTTTTTGGCTCCCTGATACCATCCACAAGCCCGATCCGATTACACAGCCGGATGCAGTGGGTATCCGTCACAATCGCCGGTTTGCCAAACACATCCCCCATAATCAGGTTGGCGCTTTTCCTGCCCACTCCGGGAAGCGCAAGCAGCGCATCGAAATCCTCCGGCACCTGTCCGTCATATTGATCCCTGAGCTGCTTCATGCAGGCACTGATATCTCTGGCCTTGCTGTTTCCAAGCCCGCAGGGATGGACAATGGCCTCGATCTCCTCCACGGGAGCCGCCGCCAGCGCATTCACATCTGGAAACTTCTCGTAAAGCTTCTCCACCACAACATTAACTCTGGCGTCCGTGCACTGAGCCGCCAGCCGCACGCTGACAAGCAGCTTCCATGCCTCATTGTAGTCCAGCGTACATCCCGCCTCCGGGTATTCCTCCTTCAGTCTTTCAATGACGGCAAGCGCCAGTTCCTTTTTTCTCATGTTCTGTTAAGCTCCTCTTTTGTCATTTAAACTATCTATCAAAGTTCTCCGTGATTTTGCTCTGTGGTTTGCGGACTTCACCTCAGCAGAAACAGCTCCTTTAACCTGCGGACAAAGAGCTCTCCTCCAGCGTGGAATCTTCCATATCCGCCAGCCATCTTGCCACCCCATCCTCATCATTGGACGCAATCACACCCGTGGCGCAGGCCTTTAGTTCCGCCACCCCATTGGCCACGGCATAACACTCGTCAGAAATTTCAAACATGGGAATATCATTAACAGCATCTCCGAAGGACACCACTTTGCCGCAATGCCATATCTCCTTCAGCCGCTTAATTGCCTCCGCCTTTGAGGCCTTCTCTGGCATGATTTCCAGAAAAAACTCAGGACGGTACAGCTCCTGCTGTAACGTACAGCGATACCGTCCGTCTCTTTTGAAAATTTCGTATAACGGAAGCAGTTCTTCTCTGTCCGCAATACAGGTAAAATAAAAAATATTCCCCTGATATAATAATGTCTCATCCTCCAGAGGCCGAAATCTTCTGTCTCCCTTTCTCACTTCCAGATAGCGGCGGATACCCTCGTTCTCCCTGCCAGTCACATAGGAGACCCGCTCCACCCCGTCCACATAGGCGTAGACAAGCGGATTCGCGCCGTGTTCCTGTAACACCTCTCTGATTCGGGCCGCCTCCTCCCCGGTAAAGGAAAGAGAGGAAATCACCTCTCCCGTAGCGGGATTCACAATCAGCGCCCCGTTGTAGGCAATGACCGGAATAGTCGTTGATAACCCTTTTGCTACCACAGACGCGGACACGAGAGAACGGGCCGTAGCATAAGTAAACTGCATGCCCTTTGCCACCAGCCCGTTAATGATTTCCATACTGTATTGACTTATTTGGTCATTACTATTTAACAGCGTACCGTCCAGATCCGTAACGTAAAGTGTCCGCATATTCCCCCCTGATTCCACAGAGCAAAGAATGCCATTTTTCAGGCATACTCCTGTGTGAGAAAGATCTGCGCGGCAGAATTTTCTCACACCCTTACAGCTTCAGCTTCGCAAGCAGATCCCCCAGACTGGTGGACACAGCCTCCCCGGAAGTATACTCCCTGGGTGCGCTGTCCTCCTCTTCCTGTGCCGTAATTTCCTCCAGCGCCTTCATGCTGAGACTGACCTTGTTGTCATTGGTATTTAAAATCTTAACCTTAACCTTCTGTCCTTCCTTTAACACCTCGCCAGGCTTCTTGATTCTTTTCTGGGATATCTGGGAAATATGCACCAGACCGCTGACGCCGCCTCCCAGATTGACAAACGCGCCGTAAGGCATAAGGCTTTCCACCACGCCCTCCATCACCGTACCCGGCGCCATCATGGATATTTTATGCCTGCGCTCCTCGGCTTCCTGCTCTCTGGCCACCGCTTTGCCGGAAAGAACCACCTTGTTTTTCTCCCGGTCAACCGTAATCACCTTCACCTCGATCTCTTTTCCGACCCAGGACTCCACATCCTCCACATAGTCAGTGGAAAGCTGGGAAGCGGGTATAAAGGCTCTCATGCCTTCCAGCCAGGCTACCACGCCGCTCTTCACGCTCTCCTTAATGCGAACCTTTACGATGGTTTCCTGCTCCAGCATGGTCTGCAGCCTGTCCCAGGCAAGAACGTCGTTTGCTTCTTTTCTGGAAAGCTCGATATTGCCCTCCCCATCGTCCATTTTAATCACCGTAGCCTCAATCTCGTCACCCTCGGCAATTTTTCCTGTGGAAAGAAAATCGGGATCGTTGCTCAGATTCTCCGCTTTGATGATTCCCTGGGCATAGTATTTCAGATCGAGAATGACCTCTTCCTCATTCACGTCGATCACCGTGCCCTTGATGATATCGCCCTCATTAATCCTGCGAAAGGAAGCCTCCAGCTCCTTCTCATAGTCTTTCATCGTTTCCGTCGTTCCCGTTTCTGCCGCTTCCTGATTCATTGCAGCGTCCTTTTTCCCTGCGTCCATGTTTTCCTCCTGATTCTTCCTTTTTTATCCGGCAAAGTCCTGACGCCGCGCCTAAAAACAAACCGGCGCCGCCAAGACGATGTAACACAATCACCTTTATAAAAATGCTTTGAAGCCGCTTCGGCATCAATCCCGGAACCGTCGAAAAATCAAAGTTTTGCCCCGATCGCCTCAGCCTCTCAGTCATCCACCACAGATACGTTAAATCCACAGCCGTCCACAACGCCAGTACAGCGAACACTGCCACAATAGCCGCCGAAGCGTAAAACAAAACTCCTATCATCCGTTTTGTCCGTTCCGTTCTGCCTTTCCATATGCAGATTCCGGCGAAAGCCTTTCCCGCCTCTGCCATACCCCATCCAAGCAAAATAAGGGCAAAAGGCCAGAGCACATATTGCAGAAGAAATAGCGGCGCCACCTGAAAATATTTAAAGCTTTTCTCCTGTGCAAAGGGTAACAGAAGCTTAACCGCCACCATCAGCACGCCTGCTGCCGTAAGCGCGGCAACAGCCCTGTCCCTCTGCCTTTTTTCGCCTTCCCTCTTTCCGGGGCCATAGATCAGATCGTTGATTTCTACTTCAAGCGCTCCTGCAATCTCTATTAAAAGCGCAATGTCCGGCTCGCTCTTCCCGTTCTCATAATTGCTGATGGTCTGTCTTGTGCAGTGCAGACGCTCCGCCAGCTCCTCCTGTGTCAGATTCTTTTCTTTTCTGATCTTCCTGATATGCTTTCCAATCTCCGCCATATTACTTCCCTCCGGCCAGACTTTTTATATTCCGTCTTACCCTGACCATAGCAGTTCGCAGCTGAAAAGTCACGCAAAGAATCTTTGCACACGGCTCTTTTACTTTACGGCATCCTTTTTCGCAAGAATCCCGTCAATATATTTCTTGATATCCTCTTCCGGCATGGACTTAAGCAGATACCCCTTAGGCTTTAACGCCATAACCTTTTTCACGCTCTCCGCGTCTCCCCTGCCTGTCAGAAATACAACGGGGATATCCGCTATCTCCTCATCGGAGCGGATCATCTCAAGAGCCTGTCTGCCGTCGCAGACCGGCATCTCATAATCAAGCAGAATCAAATCCGGCCTGTTTTTTGTCAGAGACTTAATTGCCGATATGCTGGAATTACTCTCCGTGACTTCATAATCATTGCCAAGAAGATTGATTATGTTCTGACGCATAAAGTCGGAATCGTCCACCACCAGAATCTTCCTTTTCCTGTTCTCACCCGAAAGATAGCTTTTAATCTGGCTCATCACATTCGACGGGTTTAACGGAGTGGCTATTTTCCCCTGCAAAGAGTCCGAGGTCGTTACGCAAAAGGCAAAATACCCCGATCCCGTATCAAACAGCAGGCTGCAGGAAGGATGTTCTCTTTCAAAGGCGTTTACAACCTGCTCCTGCGTCAGTAACGACTCGCCGTCAAGCTCAAACCGACCCATATCAGGAAAGCATTCTTTGATTTTCTCAATAAACTGCCTGGAAATGTATCTGATGATATTGATCACCATGTCGTCCACTTTCAGATACTGGGTATTCATCAGATCGCTGACGATCTTCAGGATCAGCCTATCCTCAAAGCTAAGCAGGATCTCCCACTTCTCCTTCTTCTCGCCTCGATAAACAAAACGGCAGCAGAATACCTTGGCAAACTCCTCTCCGCCGTACTGACGGCTGATGGGTTTGACCTTCAACTGAAACATATCTGTCGTCAGCTGCACTATCGTCTGCTCCAAAGCGTCCATCTCCTCCGCCTTGGGAAGCTTCGTCCATTTACTCATTTTCTTGCCTGCAATCGCCAGATCTTCCGTCTGCGTATGGGCAATCAGCCATCCGATGCTGACACCAAGAAAATGGCGGATGGACTCTTCACTGTATTCCATCTCCTCAAGCTCTTCCTCCAGAGACGGCAGCGTTTTAAGTTGAAAATCGTCATGCAGGTGTTTATGTATCTCAAACTCGCTGTAATCAATCGAGCGCATATAGGCCTCTTCATGCTGAAAATGTTCGCGGGTATGATTCTTGAGATATTTAACGCCTTCGCGGCATGCCCATTCCCCTTTGCCTTCTTCCTGACTGAGCACCAATAATTTGTTTATGGTTGAGAAAAGCTGCTTATGCTCCTTGTCAATAAAGTCTACGCCAATTTCGTATCTCTTGTTCCAAACAATAGTGTTCACGACTCTCCTCCTTCACAAATAATACCTGCCATTATTTTACACCCTTTAGATGCACAATGCAAACTGTCAATTACCACCCAAATTACACATCATTCTCTCTTTCGGCCTTTTCAGTTCTCGCCCATCTTCAACAGCTTTGCGGCCTTGATCCGCCGATCAGGCCTTTTCAGTTCTCACCCATCTTCAACAGCTTTGCGGCCTGATCGGCTGCAATACAGGCGTCCAGAATCTCCTGAATGTCGCCGTTCATCACTTTGTCAAGCTTATAGATCGTCAGGTTTATGCGGTGATCGGTTACACGCCCCTGCGGAAAGTTGTAGGTTCTGATTTTCTCGGAGCGGTCCCCCGTGCCGATCTGGCTTCTGCGAAGCTCCGCCTCCGCGTCATGCCGTTGCTGCTGCTGCATATCGTAAAGCTTTGCACGAAGCAGGGCGAAGGCCTTCGCCTTATTTTGAATCTGGGACTTCTCCGTCTGGCTGTATACCACAATACCTGTGGGATAATGAGTCAGCCTCACTGCGGAATCCGTGGTATTGACGCACTGTCCGCCGTTGCCGGACGCTCTCATCACGTCAATGCGGATATCCTTATCCTCAATCACAATATCAATGTCTTCGTCCACCTCCGGCATCACCGCCACGCTGATGGTGGAAGTGTGTATCCGTCCGCCGGACTCCGTCTCCGGCACACGCTGCACCCGGTGCACGCCGCTCTCATATTTTAAGACAGAATAGGCGCCCTGCCCGGTCACCATGAAAGTAACGCTCTTCATGCCGCCGATGCCGATCTCCTCCGCTTCCATGGTCTCCACCTTCCAGCGCCGTCCCTCCGCATAGTGCACATACATACGGTAAATTTCCGCCGCAAAAAGAGCCGCCTCGTCGCCGCCTGCGCCTGCCCGTATCTCCACAATCACGTTCCTGTCGTCGTTAGGATCCTTTGGCAGAAGAAGAATTTTCAGCTCGTGCTCCAGCTCCTCCACACGCTTTTTGGCCTCGGCCAGCTCTTCCTTGAGCATGTCCCGCATATCCTCGTCGGACTCCTCCTCCAGCATGGCCAGACTGTCCTCGATATCCTGATTGCACTTCTTGTATTCTCTGTAGGCGTTGACTATAGGAGTCAAGTCACTCTGTTCCTTCATCAGGGCGCGAAAACGCTCCTGATTCTCCGCCACAGAGGGTTCGCTCAGCTCATTCATGATCTCCTCAAATTTTCTCAGCAGATCTTCCAGTTTGTCAAACATATTTAAACCTCCATGCAGTGTAATGCTTCACACTACTTCTCCCACCAGTTTCCATACACAATACGGTCAAGTCCGGCAAAATCCTTTACAACCTCTATACCGCGAAACCCTGCCTGTTCCATAATCCTTTTCACACTGTCCGCCTGCTCGCAGCCTATCTCAAAAAACAGCATGCCGCCGCCGTTTAAGTAAGCGCCGGCTTCCCGCGCAATCCTACGGTAAAAGGCAAGACCATCCGTCCCACCGTCTAACGCCATCATCGGTTCGTGTTCCCTTACTTCCGGCATCAAGCTTTTAATAACATCCGTTTCTATATAAGGCGGATTGGAAACAATGATATCAAACCGCCCGGCTGACGCCCCCTTGTCTCCTGCGCTCTGTCCGCATTCCGTTTCCAGCGCGGCAAAAAGGTCTCCCTCCAGAAACTGCGCCTTCATCTCAGGCCGCTTTGTGCGCAGTCTCTCATAGTTTTCCCCAGCCACCGCAAGAGCCCCTGCCGATAGATCCACGCCCACACCCGTACAGTCGTTGGAATAATGTAAAAGACTTAACAGAATACAGCCGGAGCCGGTGCACATATCCAGAATCCGCATGCCGTCATGCAGATGCTTCATCACTTCCTCCACCAGCACTTCCGTATCCTGTCTGGGCACAAGCACCTGCTCATTAACAAAAAAGGGCAGTCCCATAAATTCCTGCCCGCCGGTAAGATGCTGTAACGGCACACGGGCCGCCCGTTTCCCGGTCAGTTCCCGGTATCTGTCGTATTCTTCCTCTGAAACCTCCCTGTCCCCGTGGACAAGCAGGGCGTTTCGATCCGTACCGCAGACGTACTCTAACAGAAGCCTTGCGTCAAGCGCGGCCTCGCCAACGCCAGCCTTCTCCATCTGCTCCCTGCCCGCCTCATATACGTCCCTGTAAATTCGAGATAACCGCTCCATATCCCCTCAGTATCCTTTACGATTTCGTCCCTGTATCTTCCAGCCAGGAATCATCCACCTCATACCCGAAGGTCTCATATAAATACGCTTTCCAGTCAAAAACAGCCTCCACCGCGGCAATGGCAACCTCCACCATACTCTCGTCAGGTTCCTTTGTGGTCAGTCCCTGCAGCCACATGCCGGGCGCAGAAATGATCCGCACAAGAATATTGTTGCTCTTTCCCGCAAGACGTATGATCTCATAGGATATCCCTGCGATCACCGGAATCAGGGCAATACGGATCAGCACGCGGTAGACCGGATTGTCCACCCGGATAAAGAAAAAGAGGATCACGCTGACAAGCATGACAAACAGCAGGAAGCTGGTTCCACAGCGCTTATGCTGTTTGGAACAGCGCATTACCTCCTTCACGGTAAGAGGCGCGCCCTTCTCAATACAGTTAATACACTTATGCTCCGCGCCGTGGTACATATAAACGCGCCTGATATCCTTCATCAGGGAAATCGCAAGCACATAACCCACAAAGATCAGAATACGCAGCACGCCTTCCAGAACCGCCATAAAAGAAGCGCTTCTGATATATCCCTCAAACAGAGAAATAATATAGTAGGGAAGAACCATAAAAATACCGATGGCGAGCGCCAGGGAAAAAAGCATTACCAGCCCGTTAAATACCTTTTCCGCCTTATCCTTGAAAACTTTATTGAACACTCTGTCCGCCGCCGTCTCCTTCGCCTCTTCGTCCTCATAGAAGGATGCCGAAAAGCTGAGGGAGCGCATGCCCAGAATCAGAGAATCCACAAACTGAAAGATGCCTCTGACAAAAGGTATGTTCAGAATTTTACTGCCGTGCACAATGCCGTAATAGTGCTCCACTTCCACCTCAATCTCACCATTGGGCTTTCTCACCGCCACAGCGTACTGCTCTTTATTTTTCATCATAATGCCTTCCAGAACCGCCTGTCCGCCGATTCCGGAATAGCGCTGCTTCTTCTTCGCCATTTTTTCTTCCTTTATTCTGTCAAAGCTGTTATATCAGAAAAGGTTGAGAGATTCTCAACCTTTTTCTTACACTGCATTTATTTGTTTTCCACACCGTATTTCCGATTGAACTTATCAATACGGCCGCGAGCCTGTGCCGCTTTCTGCTGTCCTGTGTAGAACGAATGGCACTTGGAGCAGACCTCCACATGAATTTCCGGCTTGGTGGAACCTGTCACAAAGGTGTTTCCACAGTTGCATGTTACCGTCGCCTGATAATACTCAGGATGGATTCCTTCTTTCATCGCTATATATACTCCTTTCTCAGCCTGCGAATTTACGCCCTGCGCGTAAATCTGCTGTTGAAAGAATATCGTTCTTTCAACTTCTCCTCTTTCATCACTCAAAAACTGTCGTAGACCAACAGCTTTTACATTGTAGCATAGGATTTTCGGGTATGCAAGCCTTTTTTTACATTATTTATATGAACTTCATCTTTTTGACCATGTTCACAAATTCCTGATTATTTCTGGTCTTTGTGAACATATCCACCACACGCTCCGCAGCCTCTTCCGCCTTCATGCCGTTAAGCGCCTTCCGGATAATATTGATAGCCTCCAGCTCGTCGGTATTTAAGAGCAGATCCTCTCTTCTGGTACTGGATTTCGGAATGTCAATGGCCGGAAATACTCTCTTTTCGGAAAGTTTTCTGTCAAGCACCATCTCCATATTGCCGGTGCCCTTAAACTCCTCGTAAACCACGTCGTCCATCTTGCTTCCCGTCTCCACCAGCGCCGTAGCCAGAATCGTCAGGCTTCCGCCCTCGCGCATATTGCGGGCCGCGCCGAAAAACCGTTTGGGCATATGTAACGCCGCCGGGTCAAGACCGCCGGAAAGCGTACGGCCGCTGGGGGGCACCACCAGATTATACGCCCTGGTCAGACGCGTAATGCTGTCCAAAAGGATTACTACGTCCTTTTTATGCTCCACCAGACGCTTGGCGCGCTCAATTACCATCTCCGACACTCTCTTATGGTGCTCGGGCAGTTCGTCAAAGGTAGAGTAAATAACCTCCACATTGGGGCCTTCGATAGCTTCCTTGATATCCGTCACTTCCTCGGGGCGCTCGTCAATCAGCAAAATAATCAGATGGGCGTCCGGCGCGGTTCTGGTGATGGATTTTGCCACTTCCTTAAGCAGGGTCGTCTTACCGGCCTTTGGCGGCGACACAATCATACCCCTCTGTCCCTTACCGACGGGGCTGATCAGATCCATAATCCGCATGGCAATCGAAGAGCCGGTTGTCTCAAGCTTTAACCGTTCGTCGGGGAATATCGGCGTCATATCCTCGAAATTCACCCTGCGCGCCGCCACATCCGGCGCATACCCGTTGATGGACTTTACATACAAAAGCGCGCTGAACTTCTCGTTCTGTGTTTTAATCCTTGTATTGCCTTCCAGAATATCTCCCGTTTTCAGGCCGAAACGGCGAATCTGGCTGGGCGCCACATAAACGTCGTTCTCACCGGGCAGATAATTCTCACAGCGGATAAAACCGAAACCGTCGCTCATGACCTCCAAAATTCCTCTGGCCGTAACGCCGCTGTCCAGCTCCGAAGGAAACTTCTCCTCCTCCGCGGACTCTGTTCTCCTGGCAGGCGTGCCCGCCGGCGCTACAGATTTGACGGCCACTTCTTTACCGGCCGCCTTGTCCTTTTCATCCTCTTTAAGCATCGCCTCCACAATCTGCGCCTTTTTCATGGTTGAGGTGCCTTTAATTCCTCTGGCTTTCGCAATCTCCTTTAAATCCGCAAGCGCCAGCGATTCATACTTTTCTCTCATAAATTCCTCCCGGGGGTTGTATTATTATCATAACTTGTGTCTGATGCTTTCCTATATCTTATCTGTTCTTTCGTCAAGGGATTTCGCGCCTGATACGACTCAGAAAATGATTTTCCAACTTGTATTTGTACATTATACACCATCTTTTTAAAAATAGGAAGTATTTTTTCAGCAAGAGGATATTGCAGAGAAATTCCAAATACTATAAGATATGCTATAGACTAAGAAAAAGCGAGGTATCCATATGACAACCAATGAAAAGGCGCTTATGTTACATGAAAAATGGCGCGGCAAACTGGAAACCGTTTCTAAAACCCCCGTCAAAACCCGCGAGGATCTCTCCCTCGCCTACACCCCCGGCGTGGCGGAGCCCTGCAAGGTAATTGCCGAAAATGCGGAAGCGGCCTACACCTATACATGGAAATCCAACACCGTGGCCGTGGTATCGGACGGCAGCGCCGTACTGGGCCTTGGAAATATCGGCCCCTATGCCGCCATGCCCGTTATGGAGGGGAAAGCGGTACTGTTCAAAGAATTTGGCGGCGTCAACGCCGTGCCCATCTGTCTTGACACACAGGATACCGAGGAAATCATAAAAGCCGTAACTTATCTGGCTCCCGGTTTTGGCGGCATCAATCTGGAAGATATCAGCGCCCCCCGCTGTTTCGAAATTGAGGAACGGTTAAAGGCCTCTCTTAACATCCCTGTCTTCCACGATGATCAGCACGGCACCGCCATCGTAGTGCTTGCCGGCATCATCAACGGCTTAAAGGTTGTAGGCAAAAACAAAGAAGACTGCAAGGTGGTTGTAAACGGCGCAGGCAGCGCAGGCGTGGCCATCACAAAGCTTCTCCTGACCTACGGCTTCACCAATGTAATCATGTGCGACAAAGTCGGTATCGTTGGCAAAGACACACAGGGTTTGAACTGGATGCAGCAGAAAATGACCGAAGTAACCAATCCGAACGGAGAAAAGGGAACGCTTGCCGACGCCTTAAAAGGCGCGGATATCTTTGTGGGCGTATCCGCTCCCAATATTGTAACACCTGATATGGTATCCTCCATGAATCAGGATTCTATCCTTTTTGCCATGGCCAATCCGGTTCCGGAAATCATGCCTGACGCGGCCAAAGCCGCCGGCGCGCGGGTAGTCGGCACAGGCCGTTCCGATTTCCCCAATCAGGTCAACAACGTGGTAGCCTTCCCCGGCATCTTCAAAGGCGCCCTGGAGGGCCGCGCAAAACAGATCACTGAGGAAATGAAGCTTGCCGCGGCGCTTGCCATTGCAAACCTCGTACCCGAAGACCAGTTAAATGAAGACAACATCATGCCGGAGGCTTTCGATCCCAAGGTTGCGGAAGTGGTGGCCGAAGCTGTTAAATCCCATATTCAAAAATAACTGCCCACTGCCGGAAGCTTCTGACCGGAATCCGCTTTTCGGAACATACAATTACACCCGTTACAGAACCAGGAGACGCCATGACTCAGGATCCTTTAACACTTTATAAACTGATTACCCTTTACATGCTGGACCGTGTCACCTTTCCGCTTACCAAAGCGCAGATAGGCGATTTCATTCTGGGCCGCGATTACACAAACTTCCTGACCCTGCAGCAGGTGATCGCGGAGCTGATCGACGCGGAGCTGATTCAGGCAAAATCTCTGCGCAACCGTACCTATCTGGAAATTACCGCGGAAGGCAAAGACACGCTGACCTACTTTGGCAACCGCATAGGCGATCCCATCAAAGAGGATATCGCCGCCTTTTTCGCCGATCATGAGATGGACATGCGCAGCGAGTCCGCCGTCCGGGCGGACTACTACAAATCCACCTCCGGGGAATACGAGGCCCATCTTGTGGTAAAAGAAAAGGACGTGACAGTGGTGGATATCACCCTGTCCGTCCCCGATGAAG
>ERZ779632.567-NODE-567-length-20110-cov-8.323161_pt1 | contig 20110 bp, 16 predicted proteins | sample MGYA00514194_ERZ779632 | MGnify/ENA primary metagenome ERZ779632 (study PRJEB29562, sample SAMEA4376704) | mouse gut metagenome | isolation source: Cecum | study: EMG produced TPA metagenomics assembly of the A DSS colitis mouse model was used to assess the...
AGGGCCTTGTACCCCTCCCGGACAAAGCCCCGGCGGTAGAGGGCGTTGGCGTACATCACCGTCATGTGGGAGAAAACCGCCCCATTCTCCTTCTCCCCGTAGGCAAAGCCGAACATGCGGCCCATATCCATTTTCAGTTCATGGAAGTCTGTGTTCAGCCGGTAGCCGCCGATCTCTTTCTGATAGAGATACCGGTCCGCGCTCCGGGTGATGGCTTTCGTCTGTTCCTCTGTGGCCGTTCCGCTCATAATGGCGAACACCTGCCCGGTGAGCATCATGCGGACACTGCCGTCAGGCTGAATCCCCTCCACCGGACGGCCGTGGTTGTCATAGTAGCTGTTGAACCAGCCCTCGCCCGGGCCGGCATTGATCCACTCCTGGCTCCGCAGATGGTTTGTCAGCCAGCCGGCCTTTTCCTCCAGGTCCGCAGCCAGGGCGGACAGGGGGACACGGACCCGCTTCCCGCTGACTGTGTGGCGGCACTGGGAGGCGTATCGGGACAGCACCTCACGCTTTTGCTCCGCGCTGTCGTAACAGGCGGCGGGCAGACCTAGCAGAAGGGTGAGTTCCTCCATCAGCTCCACCGTTCCGCCGGGATCGTCCCGCTCCAGCCGGCGGATCAGCTCCGCCAGCTCCCGCAGGTTGCCGGCGTAGGCACAGGTGAAGGCCACACTCTCCCCCCGCTCCTCCGCCATATCCAGGGCGTCGTTCCAGTCCGCTCCCCGGAGACGGAAGATGTTGTGCTCCCCCACGTCATAGAAGGCGGCGAGCTGTTGAATCAGGAGGTGCTCCAGAATACTGCCCCGGTAGACCTCGCCCCCGGCTGCGCGCTGGAGGGCCCCCTCCTTCTCGCTCCACTCGGGGTCGAATTCCTCCCCCCGCATCACCTGCCGGTCCTTGAAATAGGGGACCTCCCGGTTCAAAATACCCATGTCCCCGGTCTGGTCAATGTACAGCTTTGTGGTAATCTGGGGCCAGAGGGCGTGGTCCATCCATACCCGGACGATACCATTGCGGTCGGCGATAAAGTTTCCGTCCCCGGCGCCGATGATGGTGGCGTTGGTACCGTCCACCCGAACGCCGCCGAAGTTTTTCTCGATCATGGCTCCCACGTTTCGGGGGTCCATCAGCAGCAGGGACAGGCAGTCCTGCCACAGGTCCCGCCAGCCCCGGCCACCCCGGCCATAGTCATGGTGGGGCAGGAAGGAACAGCCGTAGAGCCTGCGCAGGAAGGGCTGAAAGCTCACCCACCGCATCCAGCGGTCGAAATCCGAACTGCCTGTGTGATAGCGGACATTCACCTGTTCCTGCCAGTAGGCCTCCGCCGCCGCCAAAGCTTCCTTTACTTTTGCTGTGGTATCGCAGGTCTGGAAGGTCTCCAGGACGGCCTCCTCGCTGGCCTCCGCTCCCAGAAGGAGGATGTACTCCACCCGCTGTCCGGGCTCCAGGGTGACGGCGGGGAACCGAAACGCCCCCATGGCCTCCCGCCCGGCGGCCTCACAGCCGGCGCTCCGGCCCGGACGGCCCTCGTAGACCGCCCGGGGGTGGGTATAGGCGCCGCCCTCCCCGATCCACTCCTCCACCGTGGGGTAAAACGCCTCCGGCGCGCCGCCGCTTCCGGTACAGCCCAGCACATAGTAGACCGTCTCATTGCGCCGGTGGCCCCGCTCGTCAAAGGACATGGTGGGCTTCACTAGCACGCCATGCTCTGTTGTTTTAATCCGGTGGAGCATGGAGGTCACGTTCCGGTGGTCCCGGAGGTTGGCGGCGCTGCGGCCGTAGATGGGGATGGCCCCGTAGACAGACAGCTCCCGGCTGTATGTCCCCCGGTTTTCAATGGACACCAGGAGAATTTCCACATTCCTGTCTTTGGGGACGAAGGAGGTAACCGACGCGGTCAAATTGAACGTCCGGGAGGTCCGCTCCAGGGTGTGGCGCATCAGGCCTGCCGTTACTTGGCTGTCATCCTGGGCCGGGGAGAATTTGACCAGCTCCTGCTCCGCCGACACTCCGGTGACCGACCAGACCCCAGAGCCGTCCACCTTGCACCAGATATTTCGGGTAGCACGGCTGGCGTGCAGATCCTCTATGCTCACCGGCTCCAGGAGGAAGGTCTCCTGGTCCAGCTTGGCGTCGCCGCCCAGATTGGGCGAAAGGGCGCTCTTGAGTCCCGTCTCGCTGGCCAGAGGGAAATAGAGGCCGCTCACATTCTCGGGCCTGCGCAGTGTAAAGGTCCCGTTTTCGTCTAAAAATTTTATCTGTTCCACCATATTACCTCCCAAAATTACGGTCTTTTCTGATAGACCCGCACATACTCCACCTCAAACGCGGCATGTGCGAAATCGGTCGTCTCGTCCGGGTACCCCACCCAGCTCCCACCTACGGCCAGGTTCAGAATGAGGTACATGTCGTGGTGGAAGGGGGCGGAGGGCCACTGAACAGCCTGGTGGAACAGCCTGCCGTCCACATACCAGCGGATCACCTCCGGCTCCCACACCAGGGCAAAGTTGTGAAACTCCTCCGAAAAATCCCCCTGGGGCAGGGTTACGGTCCCCTGGTTCTGCTCGTGGGGCAGGCCATAGTGGAGGGTGCCGTGGTTCGTCCTGGTCTGGTCCCCTTTGATTTCCATCATGTCAATCTCCCCGCACACCGGCCACTGGCCGTATTTGTCCTCATCGGTGGTCATCAGCCAGAAGGCGGGCAGAAAGCCCTTCCCCTTGGGTACCTTCAGCCGGGCCTCGAACAGGCCATAGGTAAAGTCATGCCTGTACTGTGTGGAAACGCGCCCGGAGGTGTAGGAGACCTTTCCGTCCTTGTGGACTGTCTTGACTGGACGGATCAGCAGTCTGCCGTCCCTCAAAAAGATGTTTTCCTCAGAGTCCACATACTCCTGCCATTCCTCATTGACCCAGCCCGGCTCGTGCAGCTCCACATTCCAGCGGCTCCGGTCCAGCGCCGGGCCGTCGAAATTGTCCTCAAAGACCAACTTGTATCCTTTATAGGAAAGTATTTCGTTCACTTCATTCCGCCTCCTCGCGGTGTTTCAAAAATTCTGTTTAGATAAAAGGAGTTCACCCAGGCCCCCGCCGCAAAGCCAAACAGCAGCCAGAAGGCGAACACCACCCCCAGCGAAGGTGGGATCAGCAGGCAGAGCAGAAGGGGCAGCAGATTGACTGTGGTCAGGAGAAAGGTGACCGGCAGATTGACCAGAGAAAGCCGGACAGCGTTGTTCAGATGCCTGGAAAAGGTATTCTCAAAGCGGGCCAGCAGAGGGAACAGCCAGGACAGCAGGGCTGTCAAAAGAATGGTGATAATTGCCAACAGAACAAACAGCGTTGGCGGCATGAGCAGCGTCTCGGCGTAGAGCGCGGCGCGAAGAATCGCCAGCAGGGTCATATCCAGAAACAGCAGGATGGTGGCCGAAAAGGATGGCAGGAAGTTTTCCCTCAGCGCCCGCAGAAAAGCCTTGACTGGAGCGTAGTCCTGCCCCCGAATCATTTTCAGCGTGACGGTGTACAGGGACGTGACCGCCGCCCCGGAAAAGGCAATGGTTACGCAGGAGAGAACAAACATGATATTCAAAAACAGCAGGTCACATGTTTTTGTTAAAAAGCGAATCAAAAGACTGTCTGGCTGAAACATTTCTGTGTCCCCCCTTCTGTCTTTAGTTATTTTATCTTAATCGGGCCTTCCTATATATCAGTGTAATATCAAAAATATTAAAATCATTTCAAGTTCAGTTTACACCAGCGTACTGACTCTGATTATCTCCGCTTTTAGCGGCAGGACTCGCCCTGGATGTCCATGGTAAATTCAGTCATACGCCCCTCGTCATATCTGGACAAATTCGGATGGCATCAACGGGAAAGCAATTACTTTCCCCTGTTCCAGCGGAACATTTTCCGCATCCATCGTCTGTTTCAATGTAAATTGCCGGTAGTGCCGAGGATTGACAACCATGTCCTTCTCCCCCCTTCGTTTGGCCCCGGTACGGCCGGCGCAGGATAGGCTTGAAACCATAGAATCGCGCGGATGAAGATTGTGAGATTACCACAAAAAAATCAAAATAAGGAAAGAAATTTGTAAAGCCCGATTGCTTTTCCCGGTGGCAGATGGTATAATGGACAAGATTCCAGGCTGAGCCTGTGGAGGGTAGGCCTGGCAAACGTTAGGCGTGCAGAAAGGAGCCTATTTTATGAAAAAAAGACTGTTTCGCAAAGTCCTCTCCCTACTCACGGCCGCCGCTCTGGTATCCAGCCTGAGCATCACCGGTTTTGCGGCGGACAGCGCCCTGACCCGCGCTGAGATGGCCGCCCTGCTGGTGGAGGGCGCCGGCCTGAGCGGCCAGGTTGCCAGCTACGCGGCAAAGACCAGCGCCTTCCAGGACGTTGCCGAGGGCAGCGCCTACGAGGGACACATCAACCTGGCCTATGAAAAGGGCCTGGTCAGCGGTACCGGCGGCAATTCCTTCAGCCCCGACGCCCCCGCGACCCAGCTGGAAGCCGCCTCCGTCCTGCTGCGGTACGCCAAGGTCCCCGGCGCGCTGCTGGAGAGCTGGCCGCGGGACTACGCCGGTATGGCCTTCAACGCCGGACTGATGGAGAAGGACGCCTCCGGCAATTCCATCAGCAAGGCGGAGTTCCAGACCATGCTGGACAAGGCCAACGCCATGGCGGGCAAGCCCTTCATCGGCATCACCTGGAAGAGCGACGCGCAGAATTATGACTCCTTCAAGGCCGTTATCCGGGCCGCCGGTGGCATCCCCGTGGAGCTGGACCAGGTGACCAGCAACGTGGTGGGCTACGACGCCAACGGCGCGGTCCAGGCGGAGTACCTGGAGGCCTCCGGAATGCTCAAGCAGAGCTACGCCGACCAGATCAAGGCCAAGGATCTGTCCAAGAGCAACGCCTCCAACGTGATGCGGGCCATCGACGGCGTGTTCTTCACCGGCGGAGAGGACATCAGCCCCTCCCTCTACGCTCAGCCCCAGAAGGAGGCCAACCACGGTGAGGAGATCAACGCCACCCGCGATATCTCCGACTACACCCTCATGGCCTACTGCTTCGTCAACGATGTGCCTACCTTCGCCGCCTGCCGCGGCATGCAGATGATGAGCGTTGTTTCCGGCAGCGGCTTCATCCAGGATATCCCTGACTTCTACAAGGCAAAGGGCAAGGACGACGGCGATACCCACCGCATGCCTCCCGACGCTCCCAACCGCACCTACGCCCGCCACTCGGTAGACGTGCTCACCACGGAATCCCGCTGGCTGTACGACGTAGTGGGCGGCGACAAGCTGGACAACGTCTCCTCCTGGCACCACCAGGGCCTTGAGCCCGACAGCCTGAAGGGCACCGACCTGACTATGGTGGCCAAGTCCACCGTAGACGGCCTGGACATCGTGGAAGGCGTGGAGAAGCAGGGCCAGACCTTCTGCCTGGGCGTGCAGTTCCACCCTGAAAACGACTGCGCCCTGGCGATCTATCAGAACAAGCCCGAGGCCGCCCTGTGCGATCTGGATATCTGCCTGACCTTCTTCGAGACGCTGGTGGGCTATGCCGCGGATAAGCCGGTCATCGGCATCTCCTGGGGCGGCGATCCTGCCGACTATGTGGATATGCAGGACATCGTCCGTAACGTGGGCGGCGTAGTCACCCACATCCCCCAGCTTACCAGCAAGGAGGACGCGGTCAACGCCCTGAAGCGGCTGGACGGCGTCATTGTCACTGGCGGCGAGGACATCAACCCCGACCTCTACGGCGAGGAGCACAGCCCCCTGCTGGAGGACAACAACGAGTACCGCGACCTGCGGGACACCTCCGACTACAACCTGATCCAGGCGGCGGTTGAGGGCGACAAACCTATGCTGGCCATCTGCCGCGGCATGCAGATGTTCAACGTGGCCCGCGGCGGCGGTCTGATCCAGGACCTGCCCACTTACCTGGAAAAGAGCGACGAGGAGTACAAGGTCCATCGCAACCGGCCCGAGTGGGCCCGCCATAACGTCGGCGTGGAGAATGGCTCCAAGTGGCTGGAGGACATCGTGGGCGGCGCCTCCCTGAAGGACGTGGCCTCCTGGCACCATCAGGTCGTCAATCCTGAGCGGGTGGGCGAGGGCCTGACGGTAGTTTCCTACGGCCCCGACCAGGTGATTGAGGCCGTGGAATATCAGGCCAACACCTTCGCCCTGGGCGTTCAGTTCCACCCCGAGGCCGACGCCTTAGGCGGCGCGGACGCAGTGTGCGACCCCGCTGTCGCCGCCAACTTCTTCCGTGCCCTGGTTCAGCACGCCAGATAAACAGTTTTAACGCTTTTAATAGAGGTTCCCTGTTTCCTTGGAAACAGGGAACCTTTTTCATATGATCTCCAGATAGGCCTTGAGGTAGTCGACGCGCTCACCATCCTCCGCCGCGGAGCACAAATACTGGGCCAGCAGATATCTGGTGCCGTAGTAATTTTGAATCTGCTCCAGGGTCCGCAGCACGTCGCTCTCATAGCCGCGATCCACTTTTTCTCGAATGAGAAAGGTGAGAAAGCGGGACGCCGGGTCTTTCCGCCACAGGGGGCATCCGCTGTCCGGTTCAGGCGGCAGGATAATGCCCCGCGCCTCGCGGCTGATATTCCGGGTATCGAAGTAACGCACATAACGGGTGGGGTCCTGGGCGTACAGGCGTAGCTTATCCTTCTCCTGATACTCAAAAGGAAATACCATCTGAAACGGGACATTCTCTATCCCATAGCCCCGCTCCTTCAGCCGCCGCACCTCCTCCAGCTGCCGGAGCTGGTTTTGAGCGCGTTGATACATCTGGCTGTAGGCCTGGATTTTTTCCTCCAGTTGCAGCTGGGTGCTCTGGAGCTGGCAGGCGTACTCCTCCAGCGTATAGGAGCCCATCGCCCCCACCCGGGACACCGGGATGCCCAGGTTCCGGAAGAACATGACATCGGCGATCTCCGCCAGATTGTGCACCGTGTAGCGCCGGTAGCGGTTTTTCCCTTTTCCCACCGAGAAAAGCCCCTTCTCCTCCCAGAAGCGGAGGGTCGCGGTGGGAACGTTGAGCAGCCGTGAAATATCTCCAATTGAAAAAACGTTTCTCGTCATAGCGATTCCTCCAAAATTTTTATTGATTATAACAAATTTCCCCTTGACATTCAAGTTACTTGAATGTGTACAATTTGTTAAGAAGCGCGCTGTAACGTCCAACATGAAACGGTGAGAGAAGGAAAGGAGCGGCTATGGAAACAAAAAAGAAATTCCAATTCAAAATGCCCCATAACTACGTAATTCTGATTTCTATTATGGCGCTGATGCTGGTTTTGACCCACATCATCCCCGCCGGCGAGTATCAGCGGGTGGAGGACCCGGTCTCCGGGCGCATGGTGGTCGTCCCCGGCTCCTACGAGACGGTGGACGTGGAGGCCCCCGGCTTCTTCGACCTGTTCCTGGCTCTGGAGCAGGGCTATGTAGAGGCCGCCGACATTATGTTCCTGATTATCTTCGCCTACGGCTTTGTCTACGTGCTGACTAAAAACGGCACGATGGACGCGGCCCTGGGCACCATGGTAAAGAAGGTGGGCAACCGGGTGCAGCTGCTCATCCCGATTACCATGCTGATTTTGGGCCTTCTGGCCTCCACCATGGGCATCTATGAGGAGGTATACGGCCTGTTCCCGGTCTTTGTGGGAATTTTCCTGGCCCTAGGCTACGACTCGCTGGTCGGCGGCGCCACCATCTTCCTGGGGGTGTCGGTGGGCTACGCCGCCGGCACCACCAACCCCTATAATGTGGCGGTGGCTCAGGACGTGGCCGGCGTAGAGCTCTACTCCGGCATGTGGATGCGCTGGGTGATCTTTGCCGTATTCGAGCTGGTCGCTATCGTCTACCTGATGCTCTATGCCCGGAAGGTGAAGGCCGACCCTACCAAGTCGGTGCTCTACGGCGTGGACATCGACCAGGTGGAGCGCAAAAGCCTGGAGGACCTGAACGAGGTCAAGATGACCGGCCGGCAGAAGCTGTGTCTGCTGCTGTTCTTCGGCGTGATTGCCTTCCTGCTGTACGCGGTGCTGAACCTGGGCTGGTATGTGGATGAGATCTCCTCTCTGTTCCTGATGGCCATGGTGGCCGCCGGTATCCTCAGCGGCTACTCCGCCACCGAAATCTGCAAGACCTTTATTGAGTCCACCAAGTCCATGGTATCCTCCATGCTGGTGGTGGGCTTCACCCGCGGCATCACCATTCTGATGAAGCAGGGCTGCATCACCGATACCATCGTCTTTGGCCTGGTCAGCCTGCTGGAGGGCGCCAGCAAGTATGTGGCCGCCTACGGCATGCTTGTCGTCCAGAACCTGATTAAGTTCTTCATCAACGGCTCTACCAGCCAGGCTACCATCACGATGCCCATTATGGCCCCCACCGCCGAGCTGGTGGGACTGAGCAAGCAGATTGCCGTGATGGCCTATCAGTTCGGCAACGGCTTTGCCGACTTCTTCTGGCCCACCGGCTGCGCCCTGTGCTGCGGTTTGATGGGCGTACCCCTGAACAAGTGGTACAAATTTGCCACCAAGCTGTTCCTGATTTTCCTGGCCCTGGAGTTTGTGTTCATCACCATCGCGGTAGCTGTGGGCTACTGCTGACAAATTTATAAAAAATGGCAAAAGGGTATGGGGTTTCCCGTATCCTTCTGCCGCGTCTATGGAAGGAGTGTTTTTATGCTGATTCAAAACGGAAAAGTGCTGCTTTTTGAGGAGGGCGGTTTTGTTTCCAAGGATATCCGGGTGGAAAACGGCGTCATTCAAGAGATCGCGGCCGGTCTCCAACCCCAGGCGGGTGAGGACTGTTACGACGCGGCGGGCCGGTATGTGACCCCCGGCCTGATCGACGCCCACAGCCATATCTGCATCAGCGAGGAGGGGATGGGCGACATCGGGGACGACTGCTGTGACTACTCCAACGCCCTCACCCCGGAGCTGGAGGTACTGGACGGGCTGTACCCCTTCGACCGGGCGGTGGAGACCTCGGTGCGGGCCGGTGTCACCTGCGCCTGTGTCTGCCCGGGCAGCGATGGCGTGGTGGGCGGCGTGTCCTCTGTAATCCGTCTGGCCGGTTCGGTGGCCGACGAGATGCTGGTGCGCCGCTACGCCGCTATGAAGTGCAGCTTAGGGGAGAACCCCAAGACGGCCAAACACGGTTTTGCCTCCCGGATGGGGGTGGCCTGGCAGTTCCGCAAGTGTATGGAGGACGCCCTTGACTACCGCCACAACAAGGAGGAGGCCCAGGCCTCGGGCAGCTATTTCAGGAAGGACCGGGGCATGGAGCACATGCTGCTGACGCTGGAGAAAAAAATGCCCATTCACGTCCACGCCCACCGTTCCGACGACATCTGCACCGCGGTGCGTCTGGCCCAGGAGTATGACCTTGACATGGTGCTGGTTCACGGCACCGACGCTGTCCCCGTGGCGGACTATCTGGCTAAATTCCACTACCCGGTCATCGTGGGCCCTGGCATGACTCCCCGTTCCAAGCACGAGACCTGGGACAAGACTTTCGAGACCGCCGGTGTGCTCCACCGGGCTGGAGTGAAGGTGTGCGTCACCGCGGACCACGACGTAACCCCCCTCTACTTTCTGTCCACCTACGCCGGGCTGGCCGTAAAATACGGCCTGGATGAGCTGGAGGGGCTGAAGGCCGTCACCCACAACCCGGCTCAGATTCTGGGCGTGGACGACCGCAAGGGCCAGCTGAAGGCGGGCCTGGACGCGGACATTGTGGTCTGGTCGGCACACCCCTTCGCCTGCGAGGCCAAGCCGGACCAGGTATTTTTAGAAGGTGTACAAAAGCTGTGACAAGGGGCGCTGCCTCGATAAAGGAGCGGGATTGCCTTGAATAAGCTGAAAGACAGGCTGCTGCATATTAAAATACCCCACACCTACGTTCTGCTCACCATCATTTTGCTGACCGTTGTGGCAATGACTTGGGTGATTCCCGCCGGCGTCTACGACAGAGTGTTGGACGAGGCCAGCGGCAGGATGGTGGTAGCCCCCGAGTCCTTCCATTTTGTAGAGGGGGTCCGCCCCGGTTTCTTCGACATTTTTATGGCCCTCCAGCGGGGCTACGTCAGCGCGGCGAATATTCTGTTTTTGATCGTGTTTGCCTACTCCTACGTCTATCTGCTCACCGAGAGCGGGACCTTGAACAATTCCATCCAGGTTCTGGTGCGCCTTCTGGGGAAGCACACCCATTTGCTGATCCCGGTTTGCATGATCCTCTTTGGCCTGCTGGGGGCAACGCTGGGTATTTTCGAGGAAACTTACGGCCTTATTCCGGTGTTCATCGGAATCATGTCCGCCCTGGGCTACGACCCGCTGGTGGGAGGCTCGGTGGTCTATGTGGGGGTTGCCACCGGCTTCGCCGCCGCCTTGACCAACCCCTTTTCTGTGGGCATCGCCCAGAGCATAGCGGAGGTGCCCCTCAACTCCGGCCTGATGTACCGCGCGGTGGCGTTCGTGGTATTCCAGGGGGTATCCATTTGGTACGTCATGCGGTACGCCCGGAAGGTGAAAGACGACCCCGCCAAATCCGTTCTGTACGGTGAGCCCTACGAGGCGCAGATCCCCGCCCCCAAGGAGGGGCCGCGGGAGTTTACCCCGCGGCAGAAGCTGTGCCTGCTGCTGTTTTTCGTTACTATTGGAATCTTGCTTTACGGCACGACCCAGCTGGAGTGGTATATTGACGAAATCGCCGCGATGTTCCTGATGATGATGGTCATTACCGGAATTGTAGCCGGTTACTCCGCCACTCAAATCTGTCAGACCTTTATCGCCGCTACAAAAAGCGTGGTGCCCTCCATTCTGGTTATTGGTTTTACCAGAGGCATTCTGCTGACCATGCAGGACGCTATGATCTCCGACACCATTGTCTATGAGCTGGCCCGCCTACTGAACTACTCCAACAAGGCCCTCTCGGCGGTGGGGATGCTGGTGCTGCAAAATGTTATCAACTTCTTTATCACCGGTTCTTCCAGCCAAGCTACCATCACCATGCCGATTATGGCCCCGGTGGCTGACATCGTTGGCCTCAGCCGGCAGACAGCCGTGCTGTGCTACTGCTTTGGCGACGGCTTCTCTGATATGTTTTGGCCTACTGCCTGCACTTTGGAGTGTGGCCTGATGGGGGTGTCTATCAATAAGTGGTACCGGTTTATCGGTCCGCTGTTCATTATCATGATCGTTCTGCAAGTATTTTTTACGATACTCTCGGTCTATATTTATTGACCTTATTGAAGTATTGCTAATTTTTCCCTGAATGCGTTTTAAGCTATTTCACGATCTTCAACAAGCTGTTCGGTACTCATGTCTGCCAAATTTTACCAAAAAAGCCGACAATCCCTTTTTTCTGACTTTTTTGTTCCGTGTAAGAATCGTGACACCGAGCTAGGGAGGCCCAAACATTAGAGAATCTCGACAGATTGGGCGAAACAGAAAACTTTATCGCAAAAGTGTTAAGCCTCGCGGGCTACCCCGACGTTGACAACGCGGGCATCGTCTCTGGCTACAGCGATGGCACCTACGGCGCCCTTGGAAACACCCCGCAGCCTGACAGCATCCCAAGGGTGTCAATGGCCAGGAAACGGCGGCTTTCACTATGGACCTTTACGGCCGCGTTACCGCCCAAATGCGCCGTGATAGCGCCAGCCGCGTGGAGCGGTTCATTCAGTCGGTTTCCGCTTAAAAGTCAATAAGGGAAAACGCTCTTTCTGGTATGAGAAAACCCCCAAAGCCTTGTGGCTCTGGGGGCTAATGGTGGACGATACAGGACTTGAACCTGTGACCTCCCGCACGTCAAGCGGATGCTCTACCAGCTGAGCTAATCGTCCGAACAGCAAAAATTATTATACTTACAGAGAGGGTGTTTGTCAATAGGAAAATTCAACTTTTTGTGTTTTCTGGAGAAATTCTGTGGGATGGATAAATTTAAAAATCATGGTGAAATGTTCCTGGGAGTGTGGTATAATAAAACCAGCGTTGAACCCATTCTTTCACAGGAGGAATGTTCCATGTTAAAACTTGATCTCTCCAAGCTGAAGGGCTTCATCCCAGAGGACTATCTGACCTCCCGGCAGGACCGACTGGCCAAGGCGGCTGAGATGGTGGCCGCTCACACCGGCCCTGGCGGGGATTTCACCGGCTGGGTGACTCTGCCCCGGGACTACGACAAAGAGGAGTTCGCCCGGATTCAGGCGGCGGCCAAAAAGATTCAGAAGCAGTCCCAGGCGCTGGTGGTCATCGGCATTGGCGGGTCCTATCTGGGGGCCCGGGCGGTTATTGAGCTGCTGCTGAGCCAGAACTATAACCTGAAAAAGAAGGACACCCCCGACATCTTTTTCGCCGGCAACGGCCTGTCCACCGACTATCTGCTGGAGCTGATTGACCTCATTGGCGACCGGGACTTCTCCGTCAATGTGATTTCCAAGTCGGGCACTACTACCGAACCCGCCGTGGCTTTCCGCATTTTCAAGGCCTTGCTGGAGAAGAAGTACGGCAAGGAGGGGGCCAGGGAGCGTATCTACGCCACCACCGACAAGGCCCGGGGAGCCCTGAAGGGTCTGGCTGACGCCGAGGGCTACGAGGAGTTCGTGGTGCCTGACGACGTCGGCGGACGCTTCTCTGTGCTCACCGCCGTGGGTCTGCTGCCTATCGCGGTCTCCGGCATCGATATCGACGCGCTGATGGCCGGCGCCCGCCAGGCCATGGAGGAGCTGTCCGTCCCCGGCCTGGACAACCCAGCCTGGCAGTACGCCGCCGCCCGTCACGGCCTATACCAGAACGGCAAGAGCATTGAGGTGCTGGCCGGCTATGAGCCCCGGTTCCGCTTCTTCGCCGAGTGGTGGAAGCAGCTCTACGGCGAGAGCGAGGGCAAGGACGGAAAGGGCCTGTTCCCCGCCAGCGTGGAATTCACCGCCGATCTGCACTCCATGGGCCAGTACATTCAGGACGGCGAGCGCCTGATGTTTGAGACAGTGGTGAAGTTCCTGCCGGACGGCGAGTACGCCATCCCTGACGATCCCGCCAATGTGGACGGCCTGAACTTCCTGTCCGGCAAGCCCCTGGCCTTTGTGGCCGAGCAGGCCATGCGGGGCACCATTCTGGCCCATGTGGACGGAGGCGTGCCCAACGTGCTGCTGGAGCTGCCCCAGATCAGCGCGAAGAGCGTGGGTTATCTGATTTACTTCTTCGAGTATGTCTGCGGTCTGTCCGGCCACCTGCTGGAGGTCAACCCCTTTAACCAACCCGGCGTGGAGGCCTATAAGAAGAATATGTTCGCCCTTTTGGGCAAGCCCGGCTATGAGGATCTGAAGGCCGAGCTGGAGGCCAAACTGTAAAACCGGTCAAGGCGTCCCCCGGCAGGGGACGCCTCTTTTGACCTTAGCAAAAAATTCACAATAAATAAGTTGAAAAAAACACCGGGATATGATAGAGTGTTATAAACAGAGGGAAACCCCGATGTCAAAACGAGAAGGAGTGATACACATGATTCGCGTTATCATGGGCAAGAAGGGCTCCGGCAAGACCAAGAACGTGATCGAGATGATCAATAACGCCGTTCAGACTGAGCACGGCAATGTGGTCTGCATTGAGAAAGGCAACAAGCTGACCTTCGACATCCATTACCACATCCGCCTGGTGGAGGCCAGCGAGTACGACATCGCCAACTACACCGCCCTGAAGGGCTTTATCAGCGGTATGTACGCCGGCAATTACGACATCACCCATGTCTTTATCGACAGCCTGACCAAGATCGTGGGCGGCGACTGCGATAACGAGACCGAGAAGTTCCTGGACTGGCTGAGCAAGTTTGCCGAGCGCCACAACATCAAGTTCACCATTACCATCAGTGACGACGAGTCCCTTGCCCCGGAAGGCGTGAAAAAGTTTTTCTGATCTGGAATCCTCAACGGCTCCCCGCCTGCGCGGGGAGCCGTTTTTAACTTGGCGTGGGGGAGCGCCGTATGAGTACAATAAAGCGGGACGAAATAGAACATATTTTCTATTTTTGCTCTTGACATTTGAAGAAGAATCGAGTATGCTAAACACAGTTATGGAACTAACGTTCTATAACTGTGTTTTTTGATCCGCCGCTGTGGAGAGGCAAAAAAACCGGCATCCCTGAGCGGGACACCGGTTTTCTGGTGGAGGAGGGTGGATTCGAACCACCGAAGCGAAACGCAACAGATTTACAGTCTGCCCCCTTTGGCCACTCGGGAACTCCTCCATATACCGTTGGAGCTGGTGGACGGATTCGAACCCCCGACCTGCTGATTACAAATCAGCTGCTCTACCGGCTGAGCTACACCAGCATGTACGACTGTCCAACAGCAAGCGATATTATAACAAAGAAAGGCTGGGATGTCAAGTAGAAATCAAAAAAAATTTTATGCCGCCGCTCCGGGACAGCCAGGCCGAAGGGCCGGCCTGGTTCTGCCCGAAATGCGGCGGGGAGCAGTACCGCTTTGACCGGGGCGGGAGCCGGCGGGGACGGCGCCTGTGCGCCCTGTGTTTACGCTTTCTTGAAACAGAGGAGGGATTGCCATGACCCTGGCGGAGCTGTCGCTGGAGTATCGGGCCCACGCCCACGCGCTGGACCTGCGTATCTGCCAGCTGGAACATAAGCTGGACCATACCACAAATGTGGACAAGCGCTGTCAGCTTCAGGACCGGATCCGGATGCTGTCCGCCATGCTGCGGGAGGCCCGGGAGCTGGCTGTGCTGACTGAGCGCTATTATGACAGGGGGTATCGCCGGAATGCCAAATACACGATATAGAAAGGGCAAGCTGTACGCCGCCGACATGGCCATGTACAGCCGGCAGATTCAATCGGACAACAGCCAGGAGATCAGCCGCCTGAAGCGGAACCTGATCCGCGCCCTGCGGGAGGATGTTACCGCCAAGCAGCGGCAGATGATGCTGCTCTATTACGCCGAGGGGAAGAATATGCGGGAAATCGGCGAGAGCATGGGGGTGGACAAGTCCACCGTCTCCCGCACCATCAAGCGGGGCGAGCGCCGGCTCCAGCGCTGCCTGCGCTACGGCGCCGAGGCCTATCTGCGCAATATGGACGACCTGTAAACAGGACAAGCCCCCAGCCGGTCTTCCGGTTGGGGGCGGTCTTCTTCGCTTAACTAATTTGCCCCGTCGGGGAGCAGGTGAGGGAGGTACTAATGGGAATGCTTCTGTAAACACTGTGGGTAAGCGTTGCGGTAAGAGTCGCGGTACCTCCAGACTTTGAAATGTTTTCACTGCCGTAGGACCAGCCGTCATAGGTAGTGTGTGAGCTGTCGGTGCCGGATACCCACGCGGTTTTGCCGTCGTAACCAAATGTGACGGACAGTGTAACATCGGCGATCACTTTACCGTTATTTTTTGCAGAAATAGACCTATCTGCCCGTCTACCACTGCCGCGAAGTATGGAATCATAAATAGTGGTAGTGCTCTCAATCTCAAAATCACCGAGTTCAGTATGTATTACACCGGTTTCCTGATAGACATCAGGCGCGGCATAAGCAGACGGGATCATCAATCCCGCCATCAAAACACGAGATAACAGAAACGACATTTTTTCATCATGTTCCCTCCGTAAACTCACGATAAATAATGGTTGTTTCGGTTACTTCTACATCTAGGGTTATGCTCCAAAAGTAAACAAACCAAGCGCTGACGCAGATCAGCGCGGCGGCCAGAACCGCGACACATCCGCGCGAAAGGAATTTTTTGCGTTTCCGGTAGCGCTCCAGCGCCTCGGGTTCCAGGGTCTCCAGCAACTCCCGGGCCAGCTCCTCCGGTTTGCCCAGGTAGCCGGCCAGCTCCTCCCGAGTGGCGTCAGGCTTTTCCCGAACAAACTCCTCCGCCATGCGGCGGGTCTGGCTCAGAAAAGGCTGCGGAGGGGTTTGGGGCAGTCCAGCAACCGCTCCAAACTCTGGAAATAGACCGACATCCCCATACCAACGTTTTCCACACTGCCCGCCTCCTTTACTCAAGCTCCAGGACGCGGGCCAGTGCTGTGGTGTATCGTTTGTATTCCGCGATGATCGCGTCCAGATAGACGGACCCGGCGTCGGTGATGGCAAAATAGATACGGGTGCGGTTGTCCTCGCTGATCTCCTTGCCGTGCTCCCGAATATATCCGTTCTCCTCCAGACGGTAGATGGAGATATACAGGGTGTTGAACGTGATCTCACCGCCGCTGCGCTCCTCAATGGCGTTCATCATCTCGTAGGTGTACATGGGCCTTTCGCGCAGCAGATGCAGAACCATCATCTCCGTGGTGGCCTTTTTCAGAGAGATTACCGTGTTCGCGGGGCTTCCGCTGATTTTTTCCTTTTTTGCCATAACGCATATCACACCGTTTTGTCAAATATAGTTTTATTATATGGAAAAAAATATTATTTGTCAAGTACATTCAGCATTAACAAATAAGAAGCGTTGTCTTATAACGCGGAATATCGGGGGGAGTGATTTCCCGATTGAAAGGAGAGATGCGTCATGGTCAGAGTTTAGCGGCCCGCTGTGCGGTCAAAGAACAGTGATTCTTGAAAAAAATGTTCATCAACATTACTACTATAGAAAGGAAAAGACTTAATCATGAAAAAATTATTTTCGTTGCTTTTAGGGCTTGTTTGAAAAGGAGCTTTCCTCGAAAGGCAAGGTTAAGCAAGCGTCCGGCCGGTTTTGCGCCGGCCGAACGCTTTTTTGTTACTCCTCGATTTTCAGCCCGTGATCCCGGGCCAGGGCGGCGATGCCGCGGTCGTACGTGGCCTCCCCCTCCTTGGAGAAGAAGCAGCCGGGGACCTCATCGTTGTGGGCCCGGTGGTGGGCCACGCAGGCGCAGCATTTGCCGTGGCGGGGACAGTCATAGGTACATGGGCAGGGGCGGGTGTTATCACAGGACATAGGTGATTCCTCCAGTTTGTTTTTATAAGCCCAAAACCCGGGTGGCGATGGCGAAATAGACCAGCAGGGACAGGGCGTCCACCACGGTGGTGATGAAGGGGGAGGCCATCACCGCCGGGTCGAAACCCAGGCGCTTGGCCAGCATGGGCAGGGTGCAGCCGATGAGCTTGGCGACAATGATGGTCAGGAAGATGGTCAGCGCCACCACCAGGGCCACGGTGGCGTCCTTCCGGTCCACCAGCATCACCTTGACGAACACCACCGCCCCCAGGGTGAGAGCGCACAGCGCGGCCACCCGCAGCTCCTTCCAGATCACCCGAGGGCAGTCGGCGAACTCCACATCCCCCAGAGACATAGCGCGGATAACGGTGACGGACGCCTGCCCGCCGGAGTTGCCTCCGGTGTCCATCAGCATGGGGATGAACAGGGTGAGGGCGGCGTTGGCGGCCAGGGCCTCCTCGAAAAAGCCCAGAATGGTGCCGGTGAAGGTGGCGGAAATCATCAGCAGCAGCAGCCAGGGGATACGGTGCTTCCAGGTTTCCACCACGCCGGTCTGAAAATAGGGCTTGTCGGTGGGCAGGATGGCGGCCATTTTTTCGATATCCTCGGTGGCCTCCTCCTCCATAACGTCCATGGCGTCGTCCACGGTGATGATGCCCACCAGGCGGTCCTCCCCGTCCACCACGGGCAGGGCGGTCAGGTCGTATTTGGAAAAGAGCTGGGCGACCTCCTCCTTGTCCTCGTGGGTGGTGACGGACACCACGTTGGTCTCCATAATGTCGCTGATCCTGGTCTCATAGGCGGACAGGAGCAGCCGCTTCACCGTCACCACCCCCTGGAGCACCCGGCCGGCGGTGACGTAGCAGGTATAGACCGTCTCCTTGTCCAGGCCCACCTTGCGGATGCGGGCGAAGGACTCCTCCACCGTGTTGTTGGGGTGGAGGTAGACGAATTCCGTGGTCATCAGCGACCCGGCGGAGTCCTTGGGATAGTTGAGAAGCTGGTTGATCTGGGCGCGGGTGGTGGCGTCGGTGTTGCGCAGGATACGAGATACCAGATTGGCGGGCAGGTCCTCGATCAGGTCCACCGTGTCATCCAGATACAGCTCGTCCAGCACCTCCCGCAGCTCCCTGTCGCTGAGGGCGGCGATCAGCTTTTCCTGGTCCTCCTCCAGATAGGAAAAGACCTCCGCCGCCAGGGCCTTGGGCAGCAGGCGGAACACCAGAAGCTCCTGGTCCACCTCCAGCTCATCCAGGAACTCGGCGATGTCCACCTCGTTCATCTCGATGAGGATTTCCCGCAGGGCGCGGAATTTCCTCTCTCTGACCAGCTCCATCAGCTGGTCAAGCTCGTAGTTGTCGTGCATGATGTGCTTCCCCCTTTCGGTTTTCTCAAAGGGGCACGAAAAACCACAGGCGTGCCATGCCCCTCCGGGCGCGGCTGGCCTGTGGCTGCGCATGACAAGGAGAAGGACGCGCGTCCTTCCGGATCAGTTCCGGCGGCGCGTCAGGGACACAACCCGGCCCCGGCCCGCCGCCCCCCGTTCGTGGCAGCTCTCCTTCGTGCCTTCGCGGCGTCTTCGGCCTTCCATGCTGGGTCCCACTTCCTTCCTGGATAATATTTACGGATTCTTTACATCCTATGCCATTGTAGCATATTTCGCTCCGGATTGCAAGCGGATTGACCAAACCGGAGGCGTCCGTTATAATAAACGCGAGAGGACGGTTAACCGGGTCCAAGCCGGTTAGCGGTCGATCTTCCTACAAGTTTATAGCTTGAGAAAATGCCGCTTCCTTTTTGAACTGTGGGGGGCGGCTACTCTTTTTCAGGAAAAATACCGCCTGAAAAATCGGGTTCCCACTAAAAAACTGCTTGCGTATTTCCAGAATATGCGCTACAATGAGGACACGAGGCAAATAAAGGCAAGGCGCGGGGGACTGGCCCTCCCCCACGCCTCTATGCGGGAGAACCAACCTCCTACACAACAGCATTGCTGCGCCAGCCCTCATTATATCGGAAACGCCGTCGTTTTACAAGAGGCGGTTTTATGGGGTTTGTGTCTGACATATGCGGTGTGGGATTTGATATCCTGCGCCGCTTTCGTTTGTCTCGGCGGAAAACGTCCCGGAGGGCCGCAAGTTCCCGCCCTCCGAGGGCAATGCCGCTGAGAGTTCCCCCAAAAATAAAATGAGAGGAAGGAAACACATGAAAAAGAAAACCCTGTCCCTCGCGCTGGCCCTGGTGATGTGCTTGGGCCTGACCGTCCCCGCCTTTGCGGCGCAGGAGGATTATTTTTCCAAAAATGGCCTGACCGTGCTGCCGGAACCGCCGAAAGACCAAGTAGCCTTCAGCTTTGTCAACTATGACAACACCGTGGAGAAGGAAAACGCCTACTTCAAGGTGGAGCAGGGGAAGTGTAATGTGGAGGGTATCAGCGTGAATTCCTCAAACAAGGATGGTTATCAGACCATTACATTGACAATGCGGTACGGCATGTTCGTGACCCGAGCGCCGGAGATGGATCAGATGCTTCTGCTGGGCTGCAGCGCCACCGACGGTCTTTACGACTACTATACCGGCCAAGAGCTTCGTACGGGCTATCTGAGCGGTAATTCATCAGCCAGCAATACGATCCAAGTGACCTATGGCGGTAAGACTTATGACCTTGAGTACGATAAGAACGCAGAATGGAATCAGGAAGAATGGTATTATGATGAAGAGAGCGGCCGTATGGTTTCTCCTTTCTCCTGCCGTATGATTTATACCATCACCGCTCCAATTGACTATGATGGCTTGGTTTGCTGCATAGGAAACAGGACCAGCTTAGTGCTGGATGATTCAGATGACGCCGCCATCAGCTACGCCGACAACGAGAACAATCCCGTTTACTTCCGGTTCGGCCCCAAGGCCGCCGGGCAGCCTGTCACCCCCACCCAGCCGGAAACTCCCACCGCGCCCACTGTGACCGTGGAGAACATCCCCGCCAGCGGCACGGCGGTGGCCAGCACCCAGACCGTCACCGTGGACGGCAAGAAGGTGGAGTTCCAGATGTACGCCCTGGTGGACGCCAGCGGCAACGGCACCAACTACATCAAGCTCCGGGACATGGCTCAGGTTCTAAACGGCACCAAGGCGCAGTTCTCTGTGGGCTATGACGGCACCATCTCC
>ERZ779632.574-NODE-574-length-19878-cov-7.714978_pt1 | contig 19878 bp, 13 predicted proteins | sample MGYA00514194_ERZ779632 | MGnify/ENA primary metagenome ERZ779632 (study PRJEB29562, sample SAMEA4376704) | mouse gut metagenome | isolation source: Cecum | study: EMG produced TPA metagenomics assembly of the A DSS colitis mouse model was used to assess the...
TTCCTGAGGACATCCGGACCCGCATCCATACCGAGGAAGACCCAAAAAATCTGCGTCAATGGCTCAAGGCGGCAGCGAGGGCGGCGAGTTTTGAGGCATTCAGGGAAAAGATGGGATGATCTGTAAAATGTTTTGACATATATCCATATTGAACTTGACAATAACAGGAAGATATGTATAATAAGAGATACAACAGCAGGAAGAATACTTGACTCACGGAAGTGGGCCGCTATTCTTCCTGCTGTTTTGCTATCGAAAAACAGAGGAGGAATCTGCGTATGACAAAAAATGGAGAAAAGAATATTTCCAACCGGGAGGTAAAAGACAGCGCGTTCACAACGTTTTTCGGGGAACCGGAGAATGCCTCCCAGCTATATGCCGCATTGGGGGAAGTGGAGGTATCCCCGGAGGACATCACTTATGTGACGCTTGAAGGTGTGCTTTTCATCGCGAGGAAAAACGATCTGGCCTTCACCGTGAAAAACCGTGTGCTGGTCATCAGTGAGCACCAGTCCACGATCAACGAGAACATGCCCCTGCGGGATCTTATATACCTGGGCCGGACATTGGAGAAGCTGTTGGATGAGAAAAACCTGTACAGGAGAAAATTGATACATATCCCCACACCGGAATTTTATGTATTTTATAATGGCGATACGCCTTTTCCAAGTGAAAAAATCCTGCGGCTTTCCGACGCGTATCTTGAAAAAGGGGAACATCCTATGTTAGAATTGGAGGTGAAAGTGATCAATATTAACCCGTCATCGGGCCATAAGCTGTTGAAGGAGTGCCGCCCCATGTATGAATATTCCTGGTTCATCCAGCGAATCAGGAACTACCTTTCGGACGGCTGGAGCCGGGACAATGCCATCACCCAGGCGGTGCAGGACTGCCTGGACAACGGGATTATGACGGAGTTTATGAAAGAACACGGATCGGAGGCGGTAAATATGCTGTACACACAGTGGAACTGGGATGACGCTATGGAGGTGGAGCGGGAAGAGGCATATGAGGAAGGGAAGATTGCCGGAATGGCGGAGGGAAAGATTGCCGGGATAGCAGAAGGAAAGAACCTTGGGGAACGTCAGGCTGTACTAGACTTGCTTGAGGACCTGGGAGAAATTCCTGAGGACATCCGGACCCGCATCCATACCGAGGAAGACCCAAAAAATCTGCGCCAATGGCTCAAGGCGGCAGCGAAGGCGGCGAGTTTTGAGGCATTCAGGGAGAAAATGGGATGACAAGGGCTTTGTCCGCTATTCTTCTTCATCTTCAATATACTCCATGACATCCGTCACATTACATTCCAGAAGTTTGCACAGTTGGTTGATTGTATTGGTAGACACGCTATTGCCCTTTTGGATAGAATAGTAGGTAGCCCTGGAAAAACCTAATTTTTCCAACCGGTAGGAAGTGATATGTTTTTCTTTCATGGTCTTAAAAAGCGGGGCATAGCTTATCAAAATACAACCCTCCTGTCTATATTTGAGTTCAGCATCTGTTCGGACAGATGCTGTTTTTATGTGTAGGGTATCAAAAGCCTTTCAGGTAATAAATCAATATGAATGTTGTCAAGAAGATAAAATATTTATTCTTTCAGAGTGAAAAATAAGTCTAACAATATTCCTTATACAAAAATGTATATATAATATGGAACGGTGATTTACATACAGCGGATCTTTGTAAACATTGTAAGGATAAAGAATTGGCTTGACTATGTATGAATATCCGAGTATAATAGGCAAAAATATGTATGGATATCCATACATATAAATCCATGTCTCGAAAACAGAGTTTCGCTGTTAGAAATGGTTATAAATGTATTCACAATATGCCTTATATAGGAAGGCTAAAATGAAGTCTACCTAAATTATAAAAAGAAAGGAACAAAGGTATGGGAACAATCAAGAGAAGAGGACTGGCGGTATGCATGGCGGCATTGCTGATGCTGTCTGGTTTGACGGCAGCGGCGGCGGAGCCATTGCAGGCCGAAAGTGAAAATGCTTTGGAAAATGCCGCGGCGGTATCCGGCGGCAATGCAGACACAGATGTGGAAACGCCTGGGGAGATGGACAGTACAGAGAAAGGAAATCTGTCAGATATAGTGGGAACCCAGGCAGAGGACCAGATAACGGCTTATGCGGCGGATGATATTGCCAGTGGCACTGATGGGGATATTACATGGGTGATTGACGCCAGTGGAAAACTGACAGTGACGGGAACTGGGGATTTATCATCGAATTTTGCATGGCAAGCTTATTCCGACCAGATTATTTCGGCTGAAATAAATGTGACTGGAATGACGGATGCATCTTGGTTGTTTTATGGTTGCTCTAACTTAAGGAGCCTGGATATAAGAGGGTTTAATACCAGCAGCGTGGCGGATATGAGTTATATGTTTTCTGGATGTAGTGGTCTAACGAGCCTAGATGTAAGCGGCTTTGATACCAGCAGCGTGACGAATATGGACAGTATGTTTTTTTGCTGCAGCAGCCTGACCACTATCCAAAGCCCATACAATGTAAATACCTCCGCTCCTCTACCTGTTGTCACTGGCGCCGTTTGGACTCTTCCCGATGGAACGGAAGTCACAGAACTGCCCCAGGGGTTAAGCAACAGTGTAACTCTGACCCGCAGCGGCATTCCGACTACGCCGCAGATCACCACGACCACGCCTGATTTGAACATGGAAGATGTGGTCAGGGTAAAATATGTCCCCTACTCCTACACAGTGGAAACCAACAATACAGACCCGGATAACACAGTCACTTTCTCCATCGTGGAGGGAGAATTGGCAGAAGGGCTGCAGATGTATCCGGCCACAGGCGAGATTTATGGCGTACCGTTGGAAGCAGGAGAGTTCAAAATCAAGGTGATGGCTACATATAGTAATCCGGCTTACCTTCCCTCCTATGCGGAATTGACATTGACTGTTCTGGACAATACGGACAGCAATGTGGGCGTCGCTACGGATTCCGGATATGATATTACCCAGCCCGTAATCGGCTTTGACACTGAGAACATGGAGGGGAGCAGCGCACAGACACTGGTTTCCCAAGGTGAATATTCCCAGTTCAGAGATGTTTACATTGACGGCAGAAAGCTAACGGCGGAGCAGGACTATACCTCCCAGGCTGGCAGTACCAGAATTACCATATTGAATCAAACCTTGGCCAGCGGCGGTGAGGGAACACATACCTTGGGCATTGAGTTCCGTACAGAGGACGGTACACTGAAACGTGCGGCGCAAAACTATGTTATTGGTAAAAACGTTGTGGGTGACAACGCAGGCAGCAATAACGGTGGCAGTGGCGATACTGAAAATAACAATAGCAGCAACAGTGATAATGGAAACAATAGCAATAACAGCAACATTAGCAGCAGTCTCCTTCCGACAACAATATCCTCCCAACAGGACTTCATCATCTACACGGTAGAGCGGGGCGACAGTCTGTGGAAGATTGCTGCCAGGTTCTACGGCCAGGGCAGCAGCTGGAGAAGGATCTACGAAGATAATATGGCGGTGATCAAGAATCCTCACAGGCTCTACGCAGGCCAAAAACTTATAATCCGCCTGGCAGGATTAGCATATCCTGTGCAGGAAACGCCTGCCCCTGTATCCGAAGCGGCAGTATCAGAGGGAACCGCCTACAGAGTACAGAAGGGCGACAGACTTTGGACTATTGCTTATAGGGCTTACGGCAGCGGGCGGCTCTGGAACATCATCTATGAGGCCAACAAGGACGTTATAGCAGACCCGGAGCGTATCCGTGAGGGCCTGGTGATCATTATCCCCCAGAGATAACTGGCAGGTATGCCTGTCTGAACCAGAACACGGAACTGTTTGTGCGTCTCTCTGAAACCGGTAAATCTGCCGTGGCGGTTTTGCGCGGACTCTTTTATGAGGTACAGCTTGCCAGCACTTTTACAGTTGCATGAACAAAAAAGACAATTTTTTGAACAAAACAGTCAAAGAAAGCCGGTTTTATTGAATGCAAAAAATGTAAATGATATAATGGCAAACAGTACAGATATCTTTGGATTATTTGGATAGGTGACAGTAAATTCAGATATCAGTGCGCGGATAAAGAGAAAACATAGATTTTTGGGGGAGAGAACAGCCATGGGTACAATCAGAAAAAAAGGCTTGGCAGTATGCATGATAGCGTTGCTGGCCATATTGGGAATGACAGTGTCGGCGGAGAGGCCGCAGGAGACAGGAAATGCAGAAACTATCGGATCCCTGTCTGGCGGGGACGCGGCCGGGGAGCAGATAATGCCCTATGCGGACGGTGTTATTGCCAGTGACACAGATAACAATGACAATATCGACTGGAAGATTGATGCCAGTGGCAGGCTGACGGTGACAGGAACTGGAAATCTGGCGGGAGATCTTTCAAGTGGTACTTATGCATGGAAATCATGGAGCAGCCAGATCACTTCCGCAGTTGTCAATGTAAGTGGAATGACGAATGCATCTTACTTATTTTCTGGCTGCTCCAGCATGACAAGTATAGACATTAGCGGCTTAGATACCAGTTTGGTGACGAATATGGGCGGCATGTTTGAAGGCTGCAGCAGTCTAACCAGCATAGATTTGAGCGGTTTTGATACCAGCAATGTGACACAGATGTCCAGCATGTTTTCAGGCTGCAGCAGCCTTACCAGTTTGGATTTGAGCAATTTAAATACGAGCAAAGTATTTCAGATGCTTGGGATGTTTGAAGGCTGCAGCAGTTTGGCAAGCCTGAATTTGAGCGGTTTTGATACCAGTGCTGTGGTGGATATGGCAAGCATGTTCAGTAGGTGCAGCGGTCTGACCAGTTTGAATCTGGGAGGAATAGATACAAGCGGTGTGCGAGATATGAGATGGATGTTTGAGGGCTGCAGTAGCCTGACCAGCCTGGATTTGAGCGGCTTTGACACTGGCAATGTGGTGCAGATGTCCCATATGTTTGAGGGCTGCAGCAGTCTGACCAGTTTGGATTTAAGCAGCTTTAATACTGGCAATGTCATGTATATGTCGGGTATGTTTTCGGAGTGCGGCAGTCTGGCAAGTTTAAATATGGGTAACTTAAATACCAGCAGTGTAGATGACATGTCGAATATGTTTTATGGCTGCGGCGACTTGGTCAGCCTGGATTTGGGCAGTTTTGATACCAGTGGTGTATTTGATATGGATGGCATGTTTGAAAATTGCAGCAGCTTGGCCAGTCTGGATATAAGCAACTTTAATTTAGGCAGCGTAATGTACATGTCAAGGATGCTTGATAACTGTAGCAGTCTGCTCACGCTCCATGCGCCCGGTAATGTAAATCTCCCGGTATCGCTTCCTGTCGTTGCAGGCACTTCATGGAGTCTGCCAGATGGAACAGTAGTCACCGAGTTGCCTCAGGGCGTGAGCGCCAGCGTCACCCTGATACGCAGCGGCACCCCGGATGGACCGGGCATCATCACTACCACCCCCGATCTGAACATGGAAGATGTGATCAGGGTAAAATACGTTCCATACTCCTACACCGTGGAGACCAACAATATAGATCCGGATAACATAGTCACCTTCTCCGTGGCAGAGGGAAGGCTGGCGGATGGGCTGCTGATGTATCCCGCCACCGGCGAAATCTATGGCGTACCTACAGAAGCAGGTGAATTTAATATTACTGTGATGGCAGTCTACAGCAACCCGGCATATCTCCCATCTTATGCGGAACTGGTACTGACGGTTCTGGACAACACGGACAGCAATGTGGGTCTGGCCACGGACCCCGGCTATGATATCACCCAGCCGGTGACTGGCTTTAATGTGGAAAATATCGTGGGAAACGGCGCCCAGACGCTGATTTCTCAGGGTGAGTACTCGGAGTTTAGGGATGTATACATAGATGGTAAGAAACTGACCGAGGGGCAGGATTATACCTCCGAGGCCGGCAGTACCAGAATTACGATCATGAACCAGACTCTGGCAGACGGCGGCACGGGAACCCACACGCTGGGCATTGAGTTCCGCACTGAGGGCGGCGTTCTGAAACGTGCGGCGCAGAACTATGTGATCCGAAAAGGCACTGACAGCGATAATACTGGAAACACCGGAAATTCCGGCGGCAATACAGGCAATCAGACAAATAACAGCAATAATAATAGCAATAACGCTGGAAATAATAACGGAAATGCCGGAAACGGCGTAAATCTCGTACCGACTGTTCCCACAGAGGTTTCCCAGCAGGATTTTATCATATATATAGTGGAGCGCAATGACAGTCTGTGGAAAATAGCGGTCAAATTCTATGGAGAGGGTAACAGCTGGAGAAAAATATATGAGGACAATAAGGCAGTGATCCGAAGCCCTGGCAGACTTTATGCGGGACAGCGACTTATGATCCGTCTGCCGGGCGTAACAGCGGCGCCTTCGGAAGAGACTGTTACCGCCGCTGCGACGATAGTCACACAGGAAAACATCTATGTGGTACAGAAAGGGGATATGCTTTGGAGCATTGCCGCCAGGGTCTACGGAGACGGAAAACTCTGGACCGTTATTTACGAGGCCAACAAGGATGTTATCAAAAATCCGGAATGCATCCGGGCGGGACAGGTGCTCAATATCCCGCATAACTTTTAGAGTAAACAGGATAGGTGACAGTAGATGAAATCAGATATACTTTCTTTGAAAACCATTTATCAGTTTCTTACTATCAATGATTACCCTGTGTATTCAGATGGAATCATCACCAAGAAAAACCACACAGGACTCACGCTTACAAAATTTTGGCGGGAGAATATTCTGTTTGATTTTAGGAATCGCAAATGTGGGAAACAGATATGGAGAAATGACGGCGGGCGCAACCGCTATACTTCAGATATATGCAACCGGAGCGCAAGACTGGGGCTGTATGGTGAGTATGCGGAAGAAATCCTTAATGCGGCTAATTCGGATTCCGTGTTTAGACAGATAGAGCAATTCATGGATGTGTTGCTTGCGCGGGAGTACAGTTATGAGGTCTTTAGCCAGAAACTGCCCTGCTACCTCAAGCTGATTGCGCAGTGGGATGAAAACTTTTCTGAGGAGGCCAGACTCTTTTTCGAGAGCGCTATTGAAAAGAGGGAAGAGTTTGAAAACTGCGGCAGCAGCGGATGTGCTTTTTTCTGTGGCTGGTTCCTTACATTGCTGATGTTTCACGCCCTTGCGGGCAACGGAGAAGGGGAGAGCATTATGTCCCGTCTCAGGAGGGATTCCTCCCTGCATATCGAAAATCTTGGAAAGATATATTTTAAGGGGGAAATGCCCAAGGGAAAAGTAGTATTTCTGACAAGCAGAAATACGGAACTGTGCAGTTCACCTCTCCCTCGGCAGCATTTTTTTGGCAGGGAGAAAGAATTGTTTGAACTGCGCAGAATGCTTATCCAGGGCGGGAAATATTTGGTGAGCGGTATGGGCGGCATCGGTAAGACTGAATTGACGCGTCAACTCCTGAAATATTGTGAGGAAGAAGCGCTGGCGGACTATATCTGCGCGATTCAATATGAAGGGAGCCTGCCTGCCAGTTTTGTAAAGGCATTTCCGCAGATACGCGGCACGAATATGGAAGAAAATTTTTATGAAGCCCTGGCGTGTGTACGAATGCATGAAGGCGACCGCGTATTGATTGCCATCGACAATATGGATCAAAATAAGAAGGAGGAGCTGGCCATATTGGCATCCCTTCCGGCTACGGTTTTTGTCACTTCCAGATGTCAGGAATTTGACGGTTTTAGGACTTATTCCGTCCCGCTGCCCAGCAGGAACGCGGCCAGACTAATATTCCAGGATAATTATGATAAAACCATGAATATGGAAGATGAACGGGTTCTGTCGGACATCCTGGAAAAGGACATCTGGCGGCACACATTGACCCTGCGTCTGTTGGGGCGCGCCTCGGCGGACAGGGGATGGACACTTCCGCAGCTTCAGGCGCGTTTAGAGAAAGGAATCATGCCTGTCTCCATGGAGAGACAGGATATGTACGGGGACTTACAGCAAATGTACCGCAGAATATATGCGGATTTCAAGCTGCCAAAGGAAATGAAGGGCTTGCTGCGAATATTTTCCGTGTTGCCCCATCAGAATTATACGCCAGAGTTTGCGGAGACTTTTTTGCAGGGTTTCCTCACCCCTGGATCCAATATGCGGGAGAGCCTGAAAAGACTGTATGAGACGGGCTGGCTGGAGGAACATGAAAGCGGATATTCGATGCATCCCTTCATTGCGGAATGTGTGCGCAGCGGCGGAGTTAAGGAGAGCGAGATCACCCCATTTTTGGAGAGTTTGGTAGATGCATGGGAGCAGTCCGGCAGAGATTTTCGGATAGAAAACGCTTCATCCATGGTGCTGGAGTGGGAGGGCAGCTGGAAGGACTTTGACGCGGGGCTTATGGAAACCATGATATTGGTTCCCAGCCTGTGCCTGAACCTGACCGGGAAATGCAGCCGCTTACTGTCGGAGCTTGCGTTGTTGGCGTATGAAATCCAGTATAACAATTTTGGCCCATCCAGTGAAGCGCTGGAGCGGCTGGTGCTGGTAAAAGAGAAGAGCGGCCAGCTGGGCATCAGGGCAAGAGCTGTTCTCTGCATTCTGCTGTGCAACTACAATTACAGTGAATTGAGCCAGCTGAAGGAGGAATACCGATTCCTGGCAGACAGTCAGGAACTGGAGACAAGGGAAAAGGCGATGGTGGCCAATCAGCTTGCTTCAGCATATTATATCAGTGGAGATATGGAAGAGACCCAGGAGATGCTGGCCGAACTCAAAAAGTATGAGGGGATTGGTTTCGTACACATACTGGTATGCCGCCTGCAGGCTGACATAGCCATACAGCGGGGAGATTTTGAAGCCTACGGAGAGTGGCTCATCAAAGGGTATGAAGCGGGAAAGAGAGAAGGGCAGGGTAAATGGAGCGTCATACAGGTGACATTACTTCATCTCATAAGTTATTACCTTTCGGTGCGGCAGTTTGAACAGGTTGAGCGGCTCCTGGATGAAGCGGAAAGCAATATACAGCAGTCCGGCGGAATGATTGCCCATTGCCATTGTATGTTCTATCGCGGTATGCTTGCTACGCAGATAGGAAATGAAGACTATGGCATAGAGCAGTTGGAAGAGGCATGTAAACTGGCACGAAGTTTTTGGCTCAATGTATCGGACGCACAATATGCGAGATGTGTTGTGGATCTTGCCATGGCATATAACAAGGCAGGCCGCAGGGAAGAAGCGGCCGAGCGCTACAAAGAGGCGCTGGATATTTTCAGACAGCAGCCGCAGTATGAATTTGACATGCACAGGACACTCAACAACATAAGCGTCATGTACCTTGACTGGGGGAAACCCGGAGAGGCGCGCGCGTATCTGGAGGAAGCGATGCCCATCGGGGAGAAACTGGGCGGTGTGGGTCTTGCGGAGAATCAAAACAATCTGTCCAGGGCGTGGAGCCAGCTGGGGGACAGGGATAAGGAGCTGCATTATCTGAGGAAAGCGGCACCTGTGCTGGAGCAGTTCTATGGAAGCGAACATCCCAAGGTGATAGACGCAAAAAGAAGGCTTGCGATATATGACAATGAATATAGCGAAATAACCGAGGAGCGGGATCATGAAGATTAGACTGGCAATATTGGACAGAGACCAGGTTTATTTAAGGCGTCTGGAATCTGTTTTCAATGTAAAATATGCGGACAAACTGGAAACGTTTATCTTTACAGACAGGGAGTATGCCCTGGGGTCGCTGAGGGAAAAAAAGATTGACGTATTTCTGGCGGACGAGACATTCGATGTTGAAATGACGCAGCTGCCCTCAAACTGCGGATTTGCTTACCTGGTGGATACGGCGGACATTGAAAAAGTCAAGGATGCCGCGGCCGTGTGCAAATTCCAGAAGGCGGAGACCATCTACCGCCAGATCCTGGGGATGTTTTCGGAGAAGACAGCGGCAGTGGTTGGAGCGCGTATGGAGGGAGAGGGCGCCAAGACGCTGGCTTTTGTCTCGGCGGCGGGTGGTACAGGCAGTTCTGTGGCAGCCGCGGCCTGTGCCATGCATTTTGCCCAGAAAGGGAAAAAGGCGCTGTATCTGAACCTGGAGAAATTCGGCAGCGCGGATGTGTTCTTTCAGGCCGAGGGCAACACCTGCCTGAGCGATGTGATCCGTGCCGTCAAGAGCAGAACAGGTAATCTTGCTATGAAACTGGAGAGCACGGTGAAGCAGGACCTCACCGGTGTGTTCTTCTATTCCTCCGCCAGGCTGGCTCTGGACATTGCGGAACTGAGCGCCGGCGAGACGCAGCAGATTGTCAGTGTGCTGAAACAGTCGGGAGGCTATGACTATATCGTTCTCGACCTGGATTTTTCTCTGGAGACGGGCATGTTAAAGCTGCTGGAGGAGTGCGATACCATTATATTTGTGGCGGACGGATCCGCGGCGTCCAACGTAAAACTGGAGAGAGTGGTGACCTCCATGAACGTCATGGAGCAGGATCAGAAGATTGACAAAAAGCTGCTGATGCGCTGCGGAATCCTGTACAACCGTTTCAGCAGCCAGACTTCCCATAAAGCTTCGGTCGGTGAATTTAAAGAATTTGGCGGGATAAACAGGTTTGAGGGCTTTGATACGGGCAGGCTGCTGCAGCAGCTCAAGGCACAGCCGGTTTTCGATATGTTTGAATAAGTCCGGCTGACCCTTTAGAGTCATTGCGCGGCGATTTAAGTTGGAGGACATAAGATGACCTTTGAGGCGGAGCAACAATTTATTGCGGATATTAAAAAGTATATAGGAGAAAATTTTCCTTTAAGCAAGCTTTCGGACGAGGAACTACAGGAAAAGATCGAGCAGGTTTGTGACCAGCGCATGGAGGGGCAGTATGTGTCCATAGAGCAGCATGTGTCCATCGTGGAACAGGTGTATAGCTCCATCCGGGGATTCGGCCTGCTGGACAGTATCATCAAGGACGACACCATCACCGAGGTCATGATCAATGGGCCGGAGGATATCTTTATCGAGCAGAACGGCCATCTGTTTAAGATGGAAAAGCAGTTCGAGAGCGAGAGACGATTGGAGGATATCATTCAGAGGATCGTGGGCCTGGCAGGACGGGAAGTGAACCAGGCCAATCCCATCTGCGATACTCGTCTGCCGGACGGCTCCCGTGTAAACGTGGTGCTGCCGCCCATAGCCCTGTGCGGTCCTACGCTGACCATCCGTAAGTTTTCCAAGACCCCTATGACCATTGAGCGGCTGATCAGCTACGGCTCCATCACCCGTGAGATAGCGGACAAGCTGGAGCTGCTGGTGAAGGCCAAATACAATATTTTCATCTGCGGCGGTACGGGATCCGGCAAGACCACCTTCCTGAATGCGCTGTCCAACTATATCCCCAAGGATGAGCGTGTGATCACCATCGAGGACTCGGCGGAACTGCAGATCGTGGGCGTGGAGAATCTGGTGCGGCTGGAGACCCGGAACGCCAATGCGGCAGGGGTGGGACAGATCACGATCCGGGATCTGATCAAGTCCTCCCTGCGTATGAGACCGGAGCGCATTGTGGTGGGTGAGGTCCGCGGAGGCGAGGCGCTGGATATGCTGCAGGCCATGAATACGGGCCACGACGGTTCCCTGTCCACGGGCCATGCCAATTCCACCCAGGATATGCTCAGCCGTCTGGAAACCATGGTGCTGCAGGGCGCTCCGGGACTTCCCTTAGAAGCTATCCGGCAGCAGATCGCTTCGGCTGTGGATATCATTGTTCACCTGTCCAGGCTGCGGGACAAGTCCCGGAAAACCATGGAGATCACGGAAGTGGTGGGCTATAAGGACGGGCAGGTGATTTTAAATCCCCTGTATGTGTTTGAGGAAGACGAAAAGAGTACCCTGGAAAAAGTATCCGGCAGCCTAAACCGTACGGAAAACAAGATGCAGAACGTATTTAAGCTGCAATTGTCGGGGATTAAAACAGAGATTTGACACAGGAAAGAGGAAAATTGAGATTATGGCAAAGAAGGAAAAGGCCCCAAAGGAACCCAAACAGAGGAAAGCGAAGAAAATCAAAGAGCCCCAGTATTATTCCTCCGCCACCAATATGCGGACCCTGAATTACAAAGTGTATTACATGAGCGGGGCGGAGAAAATCCTGTATTTCCTGATTGGATTTATTGTGGGCGCGGCTGTGGGCTATCTGTTTTACGGGGGACTGGCCAAGGACGCCTACGGTGATCCTACCACGGCCACTTATGTGCTGAATCTGCTGATTTCCGGCGCCGCGGGCATTGCCGCAGGCCGTGCGTTTCTTCCTGTCCGAACGGATATGATCATGAAGGCCAGGACAAAAAAACTGAAGTCCCAGTTCCGGGATATGCTGGAGGCGTTTAATACCTCCCTGGGGGCGGGCAAGAATGTGACGGATTCTTTTCACTAGGTATATGAGGACCTGAAGGTGCAGTATGAGGAGGACGCATACATATTGAAGGAGTTGGAGGTCATTCTCTCCTGCATGGACAACAATGTGGATCTGGAGGTGCCGTTGGCGGACTTCGGAGCCAGGAGCGGTGTGGATGACATCGTAAGCTTTGCCAATGTATTCAAGATATGTTACCACAAGGGCGGCAATATAAAGGATACCATACGCAACACCCATGAAATTCTCAGCGACAAGATGGAGATTGCGGAGGAGATTGAAACCATAGTGACGGGGGCCAGGTCAGAGCAGTATCTGATGCTGGTCATGCCCATCCTTCTGATCGGTATGATCAAGACCATGAGCGCGGATTTCGCGGCCAATTTTGCGACACCCCCGGGAATCCTGGCCACCACTGTCGGTATCGTCATGTTTGTGACCGCCTATCTGGTGGGACGGGCTGTTCTAAATATCAAGATTTAATGGGCGCATATAGGAGGCTGGCGGCATGTTTACTTTGACCAATATAGTGATATTTGCAATCGGGGCGGTATTTCTGGCGATGTGGCTGATCTGTTTTCTGAAGGGCTTGAGGAATGCCTCTCTGTTTGATGTGCTGGATGAGAAGGAGTATCCGCTGAAGGAAATCTACTTTGTGGGCTACGAAGCCCTGAACATAGTGAAGTATTCCTACCGCAGCAAGAATGACAGGAAACTGAGAAAGGAAATTTCCATTCTGTACAGCGAGAAATACGCGGACTACTATCTGCGGGTCATACACTCCCAGCAGCTTACCATTGCGCTTTCCCTGATCGTGTTATCCTTTGCCGTGTACGGTCTGGCCAACGATATCCTGGCTCTGCTGGTGGTGCTGATGTTTGCCTTTGTGGCCTATTACTATTTCGGCACCGTTACCGGCAATAAGATATTGAGCCGTTCCGAGGAGATGATGAGCGATTTCTCGGAGGTGATTTCCAAGCTGGCGCTGCTGACCAATGCAGGTATGATTTTCCGTGAGGCGTGGGAGGAGGTGGCCTACACCGGGGACAGGGCGTTATACAAGGAGATGCAGACGTCCATAGACGAGATGAACAATGGTTTCGCGGAGGTGGACGCGCTGTTTCGGTTCGGAACCAGGTGTGTGGTGCCCGAGATCAAGAAGTTTACTTCCACTGTGGTGCAGGGAATCACAAAGGGAAACAGCGAACTGTCCATCATGCTGCAGAACCAGAGCAAGGAGGTGTGGAATCTGCGTCGGCAGATGATCCGGCGTCAGGGGGAAAAGGCGTCCAGCAAGCTGATGATCCCGATTATGATCATGTTCGTGGGTATTCTGGTGATGATATTAATCCCGATTTTCTCCAATCTAGGGGCATAGTGTGATAAGAACTTCTAATTGTTTACAGCAAAGGGTGTTTTGCAAAGAAGTTAAACTCAGTCGCGGCAAAGCAGCGAGGAACACTTAATGCGTATTTGGGAAATGAGGGGTATTAATATAATTCTCTCACGGAGGAGGTGAAAGATATGTTACAGAAACTGGATTCTCTTTGGTTTATGGCAAAGTACAAGATGCACGCATTCCTTACTGACGAAGACGGCGATGTGAATATCGTGTCCATGGTTGTATTGATCGGCATTGCGGTGCTGCTGGCGATTGTCTTCAGAGACGCGATTAAATCTCTGATCACAAGCCTGCTGAAAACTATTGAAAAAAATGCGACCGATGCAGTGAACAATTAGTGACAGGTGTTTTGTGCTGTAGGCTTCCCGGCAGTAATCCCTGGCGGGAAGCATTGCCATGTGTAGGAGGCAGTGTGTCACAAAAGTGGGACAGTGCCTCGTATGTATGGGAAGAGGCGCCGAAGCGGAAGGAGCCGGTTCGGCGGACAGATGTAACATGGCAACGCAGACATGGTCTGTAACGCGGTATCGCATATCTTTTTTGCGATATGCAGGAGCAAGGAAAGTTTTGGTGGGCAGGCGGATGAAAAAAAGAATGAGAGATGACAGGGGTGCTCTGATTGTGGAGGCCACGATTGTTTTTCCTGTATGCTTGATCGTGATATTGATGCTGCTGTATCTGGGAAATGTATACTACCAGAAGTCCCGGATTGAGGCAATCGTGGTGGAGGCGGCGCTGGACGGCGCAGCCTACTGCGCGGATCCGCTGCTGCGGGCTATACAAAACAGTGACGTGGGCCAGGTGCCGGGGCTGGGGACAGTGGACTATGAGCCTTACCGGTATCTGGGGGGACTGTTCGGGGGGATGAATCCAATTGAGGAATCCGTATCCTCTCTGATCACAAGCAGGATTGGCGGCATGAACACGGGCTTATTCTCCGGCATGAAACCCACAGGCTATGGGAATAACCTGCGAGTGGAGTATAAGAGCAGCTTCATTGCCTCCTCCATCAGCGTGGATTTGGAATATAAGATTGAACTGCCTATCCGGCTTTTGGGGGATCGGGACAACCTTTCCATGAAATTCAAGACCCATACGGAAGTGCCGGTGGGAGACACCCCGGAATTTATCCGCAATGTGAATATGGTGGATGATATTTTTGAAGTGACGGGAGCCAAGGAAGCAATGACAAATAAGATAACGGAACTGAGACAGTTTGTGAAAGATCTGTTCCATAAATAATTTGGAGGCATGGCTATGTTTTGTTTTCGTAAAAACCATGGGGCAATATCGGTGTTTCTGGTAATGATTTTGGTGCCGTGTATGCTGATTGCCAGTATTTTCGTGGATATCAGCAGAGTGCAGCTTGCCAGGGCCGTGGCGGAATCCTCGGCGGATCTGGCGCTGTCCACACTGATGTCCAACTACGACTATGATCTGAGCGAATATTACGGGCTCATGGGATCCTGCCAGAATATCAGCGAGTATTACAGCCTGGTTACGGAATATTATGACACGGCGCTTCATTCCCAGGATGTGTCCGACGAGGAGATCCAGCTTCTGTACCAGAGGGTGATGAACGATATAGGCGGCAGATTCAGCGACGAAACCATCAGTGATATTCTGCGCGTCCGGAATCTGACGGACGGTGCGGTGATATCCCCTCTGGAGGGGGCCAATATGTACAATGCCACGATTCTGCAGGAGCAGATCGTGGAGTTTATGAAGTACCGGGGGCCCATTGTGATTGTCCAGGAAATTATAGAGAAGATAAAGAGTGATCCCGGCGTGGAGGCTCTGCAGAAAAGCGGCGAGAACAAGACTGTTGTGGATGACAAGACAGACTTCTATGAAGCGGAGGGGGAACTGCTGAAAACTGCTTTTGACGTGTATTGGCTCACCAGGGATTACACGGATAAGGTGGGAGACAATGGGGAAAATATGTCCGCCGGGAAGCTGCAGGAGTATGCGCGGAACCTGGAGGGCTATCGTACCGCCTATGGGGAGATCCACCAATATCTGGTGGGGAATCTGATCAATACAGGGGATTTGACAGGCGTCTACAACAGGGTAACCATAGAGTTGGATACATATACGGATGATTACGACGAAACCAGTCCGGAGATATATTCCCGGGTGGAGACGCCGACACCCTCCCCAGCTCCTGCTCCCGGGGCGACAGATGAACCCTCGTCTACCCCGGCCTCATCGCCGGAGCCGGTCTACTATATAGACGGGGAAAAGGTGACGGCGCTGATGGAGGAACTCACAACCGCCAAGGATAATTTTATCACTGCCAAGAACGATTTTATAGACGCAGGCAGCGGCTTGATGGAAACCCTGCCGGGGGCGGGAGACAGCGACGCGCATGCCATTCAGTGGTGGGTGCGGATGAACGCGGCCGTCAATTCCCCTACAGGAACCAACTATACCTTGGAGTTGAAAAACAAGGCGGATGCTCTGGCCAAGGCTTATGCCAAGGTGCAGGCCATAGAGGACTGCGAACCGGGCAATAACATGCCGAGTGGATGGGAGGAGAAAAGGAAGGAACTCTTGGATAATGTAAAATCCGATCATGGGCAATATCTGATGGCGGGCATCACCAACAGTTCAGATAAGTACCTGAATACGGTGAACCAACTGGAACAGATCTCGGCGGCGAATTTGAGCAAAATCCAGGCAGCCAATCTGTATGTCACAGTGGACGGCCAGAGCCGTTCTGTGGCGGACGCGGTGACATATATCCAGAGACAGTTAGACGAGATGCAAAAGACCGTGAAGCTCTATGAGGGACTGCTTGACAAGCTGCTGGAGGCTTCTTCAGGCGGAACCTCTCCCATGGACAGTCTCTATGACCTGGCCGGAGAATATGACGACAAGCTGAAAACCTGGACCTATTCCGCGAATACTTTTCCCGAAACCGATATGAAGGCGAAAGACAGGGAGGAGATTGAAGGGCTTAAGAGCCTGCATGAGAAGGAGAGCGAGAGCGCCCGCACTCAACCGTCTGTAAACAGCGGTTCCATGCAGATAACCATTGACAGAGAGGCGGTGCAGAAGATGAAAACCCGTCTGTCTAACATCCGCAGCCAGTACCAGATCATGGACAATGCCATAGAGGGAATGAAATACGGGAATACGCTTCTGCGGGAGATACTGAATGTGGAAATCATGAAAAATTGTGCCAATACCGTGGTGCAGTCCGATTCCATCGGACTGACCAACCAGGAGGTCAGAGGGTATGCCGAGAGCACATTTTCCCAGCTTTTTGTGCCTAAGGAGGGAACTATCGCGGCGCTGCATGATATAAGCGACAATGCCTATAATCCCCTGATGAGCCCGGTTACGAAGCAGATAGAAACGCCGGATTTGTACCTGTATATGCACAGTAAGTTCAAGGATACTTCCCGTGATAAAGTGGCGGAGAAGGAAGAGGAACAGGAGGATGCCAAAAAGCAGGCGGAGAAAAAGAAGGAAGAAAAGGACAAGGATCGATACCACGGCGGCGGCACAGATATTACGCCCACAGAAGCTTCTCAGGGTGACGGCTTTGATTTTGCGGACAGTGTGTTGACAGGTTTGATTACAATTGTGAGTAATCTGTTTAATAGTGATGTTGACAATCTACGGGATAACCTCTACGCGACTACATACATCATGGAGATGTTTAGTTATGCTACATTCGAGAACGAGGGCTATTATAGTCTGTTAAGCGATGGGGAGAGGGAAAACCTGTATCTGCGCAAACCGTCATCAACCTATTATGAAGACAAGTATAACGACAAGAAAGGTTCCGCGGAGGCAGAGAAGACCTGGCTCAGCGCCAATGTAAAGGATTCCTATAATAAGTCACTGACAAACAGACTGATCAACAAGGATAACAATGCGGCTTATCTGGCGGAGGTGGAGTACATCCTGTATGGAAAGTCCAATGTAGAAAGCGTGAAAGAGGCTTATGGCGATATCTTTGTGCTCCGCTACGCTTTGAATTTGGTATCGGCTTTCGCCAGCTTCTGGAGTACGGGAAAAAATACCACCGCTACGGTGATCAATAGTATTGCGCATGCTGTCATGACGGCAACGGCCGGGGTGATTCCCGCACCGCTGACCAAGGTGATTCTGTTGCCCATACTCACTGTTTTCGAGACATGTAATGATTTAGATCGCCTGGAGGCGGGGTTCCCGGTAGAGTTATACAAGCAGCCGGAGGATTGGTGGTATAGCTTTGAAAACGGCGAGAAACCGGAATCGGTGGGACAGTTTATGAGCAGCCTTACCGCAAACAGAGCCAACCCCGACAAAGGTCTGCAGTACAGCGATTACCTGACCCTGTTTGTCTACCTGGGCCTGCAGAGGGAGGATGAGGCTTCGGAGAAGATGTATCTGCGCATGGCGGACGTGATACAGGCCAACATGCGCAAGGCAACAGGGGAGTCGGGCTACAGTCTGGCCAATACCCAGGTTTACTTCCGGCTGAAAGCAAAGCTGAGAGTGGATCCCCTGATGCTGACACTCCCCTATTATACAGACTATGTGGACGATCCCTCCATGAAAGACGACTGGTGTACCTTTGAGGTAGAGACCATAAGGGGCTATTGATATGGGATATGGAGAAACGATGAAAGAGAACAGGGAAAGAGGCGCCGTGGTCGTCGAGGCGGTAATCTCCATGACTGCCTTTATCTTTACAATGCTGATTATACTGTCCATTGCGGACATTGCCTACACCCAGAGCAAGATGGCGGTGGCCCTCAACTCCGCCGCCAAGGAAATATCGCAGTACTGCTTTTTGTACTACAAATTCCAGCTGGATGAAGCCAATTCTGCCTTAGATGAAGGCACGGAGGGAGCCCAGAAGACAGTGGAGGATACGGTGGCCGGGCTGGGACAGATGATGGACTCCTTTGGAGAGGCGGGTTCTGACTTTGAAGAGGGGAAGTTTGACAGCGCGGTGAACAGTCTGATGAACGGAGCGGATTCCGCCCACCAAACCGTATCCAATCTGGCAGGCGATATAGCGGAGGATCCCAAGGCTTTTCTGATCGGTATGGGCAAGCTGGCAGGCCGGGAGGTGACGGAAGCGGCCAAAGTATATCTGGGGCAGATTATGGCCAAGGCATTTATGTCCAAGAATCTGCAATCCTTCGCCGGGGACGATCCGGATGCTTTTCTACGCAGGCTCCATGTGGTGGACGGCATGGACGGGCTGGATTTCCAGTATACTTCCCTGATGGCTTACGGCTCCTCCAATGAGATACAGCTGGTGTGTACCTATCAGGTAAAAGTGGTTCAGCTGCTGAACACGGATTTCACCTTTACCTTCCGCCAGACGGCCAGGACCCTGGCCTGGGGAGACGGGGCATCCCTGGTTACGCCCAGAAGTATATGGACCAGCATGGCGCCTGCCGCCAGGGGGAGGTACATTGTGGGGAAGGAGAAAGAGGGCTATGCCTATACCTCCAGCGGCCAGGGCTTTGACGCCTATGTAAACAGCGGGGGAAAGAATCAGTTTGTGACCATCACCACCATAGATACCACCAGCGGCAGCTATCAGGATGTGGACGGTATCAAGAACCGCCTGAGTAAGAACTTTGACGATATGTACGCAGGAGTGGCAAGGCTGGGCAGTTCTGTCACCGTCACGGGGAGCAGCGGAGAGGTAACGGTGGACTCGGACCCCGCGACCAGATCCTATCAGATCGTGCTGGTGCTGCCGGAGGGAACCGATGATGCCTATAAGGCTATGGTCAATGAGGCGATCTCACAGCTGCAGGCGAAATATCCGGACGCGGATCTTGATGTGAAGGTGAAAGAGGGCTATGGAAGCATTCCGTCCGGGCCGTCGGACAGTGATGACACCAAAAACGAGTAAATCAGGAAAGGCAATTACGAAATGTTCTCTGCAAGTGACGTGGCTGGTCAATATATACAAAAACGGACTCCGCCGCAGTGGCAAGCCGCCCTTATTTTGTATATATTGCCATCCACTGTTACCAGAAAGGGAGTTTCACAATCTAACTAAACTCCCATGTCCTGCACACTTGACACCACCATAAATGAAACCTTTT
>ERZ779632.580-NODE-580-length-19712-cov-19.944854_pt1 | contig 19712 bp, 18 predicted proteins | sample MGYA00514194_ERZ779632 | MGnify/ENA primary metagenome ERZ779632 (study PRJEB29562, sample SAMEA4376704) | mouse gut metagenome | isolation source: Cecum | study: EMG produced TPA metagenomics assembly of the A DSS colitis mouse model was used to assess the...
GCTTTTGCTCTCGCTCCACTCCAAGCTTCCTCACTGTCCGCTTCTCCGCGCTTCTCCCGTTGTCACGCTGCGAAACGGCCAGATCGTTCGGTCGCTTCCCCGCGCCTCTTTCTCAGAACTGTTCCAAGAACCGAATATCGTTCTCGAAGATCAGCCGCAGGTCGGCAATTTTGAACCGGCGCATGGCGGTGCGCTCCAGCCCCATGCCGAAGGCCCAGCCCGACCACTCCTCGGGGTCGATGCCCGCCATCTCCAGCACCCGGGGGTGGATCATCCCCGCGCCCAGCAGCTCGATCCAGCCCTCGCCCTTGCAGGTGGGGCAGCCCGCGCCGCCGCACTTGTGGCACTGCACGTCCATCTCGCAGGAGGGCTCGGTGAAGGGGAAGTGGTGGGGGCGGAACCGGGTGACGGTGCCCTTGCCGAACAGCTCCTCGGCCAGGAGGTTCAGGGTTCCTTTCAGGTCGGCCATGGTGACATTCTTGTCGATGACCATCCCCTCCACCTGGTGGAACATGGGGGAGTGGGTGGCGTCCACCTCATCCTTGCGGTACACCCGGCCGGGGGCGATGATGCGGATGGGCAGCTCCATGGTGTCCATGGCCCGCACCTGCATGGGGGAGGTCTGGGAGCGGAGCATCACCCGCTCGTCCGTGTCGAAGTAAAAGGTGTCCGACCAGTCCCGGGAGGGGTGGCCCTCCCCGGCGTTGAGCCGGTCGAAGTTCAGCTCGGCCAGCTCCACCTCCGGCCCGTCCAGCACCGTGAAGCCCATACCGATGAAAATTTCCTTAATCTCGTCCAGGGCGGTGTACATGGGGTGGCGGCGGCCCACCTGTACCTGGCAGCCGGGGATGGTTACGTCCACCGTCTCCGCCTTCAGCTTGGCGGACAGGGCGGCGGCCTCCATTTTTTTCGACGCGCTGTCCAGCGCGCCCTCCAGGGCGGCGCGCACCTCGTTGGCCAGCGCGCCCATGGCGGGGCGCTCCTCGGCGGACAGGCGGCCCATCTGCTTGAGCACTGCCGTCAGCTCGCCCTTTTTGCCCAGGTAACGCACCCGCAGCTCGTCCAGGGCGGCGGCGTCGCGGACGTTCTCAAAGGCGGAGAGCGCCTCGGCGCGGATTTTTGCTAACTGTTCCTTCATATATCCTTTCCCCTTTTCAGAATGGTATGGTTCGGCATTGGGCCGCGCTCAGTCCAGCCGGAGCACCCGGCAGGTGACGGAAAATTCCTCGTTGCCCGGCATCTGCCCGGAGGCGGTCTCCGCCTCCCGGAAGCCGCAGGCCAGGTAGAGGGCCAGGGCGGGCCTGTTCCCCTCCAGCACCTCGATGGACACGGGCCGCCCCATGCGGCCCAGCGCGTCCTCCACCAGCGCCCGGCCAATCCCCCGGCGGGCCAGCGCCGGGTCCACGTACAGCCACGCCAGCTCGTCCTGCGTGAAGGCGGCAAAGCCCGCCGCCGCCCCGTCCAGCTCCGCCACCCGCAGGGTATATTCAAACAGCCCCTCCCTCTGGGCGGCCACCGACAGGGGCAGGAACGCCCCCTCCAGCCCCGCCAGCCGCAGCTCGTCCAGCCGGGCGGCGTCGTGGATGGCCTGGAGCCGGGGCCAGTCGGCCTCTTGATAATCCCGGATCAAATTTACTCCCATTTTCATAGCCCTCCATACAAAAAACGCCCTTCCTCCCCGCAATCTGGGGACGAAAGGCGCATCCTTCCGCGGTACCACCCGCATTCCCGCGCGCGGCGCGGGCACTCATGGCCCCGTAACGGGGGGCGTCCGTCCCCCTCTCGGGGGCCGCTCCCGGGCGAACAAGCGGCACGCACCGGGGCGGCTCTCAGCCGGTGACCGCCCCTCTCTTGGATTGCGCAAGCCCGCTATTTTCCCGTTCGTCGCATTTACTTTTCCCTTTATACCATATTAAAGGTTGAAATGCAAGGGGAAAAACGCTGATTTATCGCATTCTCCCCTCCGGCATAATAATATGGTTGAAATGCGGGAGTGAAACCCGTATAATAGCAGAAAATGAAAGGGGGCCGCACCATGAACCTGTATACCGCCGCCCAGGTGCGGGAGGCCGACCGCCGCGCCATTGAGGAGCGGGGCATCCCGTCCGCCCAACTGATGGAAAACGCCGCCCTGGCCGTGGTGCGGGAGGTACGCGCCCTGCCCATACCCGGGCCGGGACTGGACGGCCCCATCGGCTGGGTCACCGCCGACGGCCACGCCCCCACCCCCGAGGAACAGGCGGAGTTCTGGGCTATGCGCCGCCGCTCCGCCATCGTGTGGTGCGGCCCCGGCAACAACGGCGGGGACGGGGTGGCCGCCGCCCGGCTGCTGCTGGAGATGGGCTGGCAGGTGAAGTGCGTGCTGGTGGGGGACCGCTCCAAAATGACCCCGGACTGCCGGGAGATGGAGCGCCGCCTCAACCAGGCCGGGGGCGTGCTGGAGGACTTCGACCCGGCGCACAAGGAGCAGTACATGCCCTTTGACGTGGCCATCGACGCCCTGTTCGGGGTGGGCCTCCGCCGCGATTTGGAAGCGGACGCCGCCTTGGCCGCCCGGATGACCCGGTGGGGGACGGGCTGGGTGGTGTCGGTGGACGTGCCCAGCGGCATCCACGCCGACACCGGCGACGTGATGGGCGAGGCGGTGCGGGCGGACGTGACCGTCACCTTTTCCCGGGGCAAGCCGGGGCTTTACGTGGGCGAAGGGGCGGTGCACAGCGGCCGGGTGGTGGTGGCCGGCATCGGCATACCGGACGAGTTCTACCCGGACCGTCCCCAAAACGTGCTGGTGGGCCGGGAGGATTTGTACCTTCCCCCCAGGGCGTTGGACGCCCATAAGGGGGACTTCGGCAGGCTGTTCATCCTGGCGGGCAGCCGGGGGTACGCCGGGGCGGCGGCGCTGTGCGCCCGTGCGGCGGCCCGCTCCGGCGCGGGGCTGGTGACCCTGGCCGTGCCGGAGGACGTGTACCCCATCCTGGCGGCCAAGTGCTGCGACGAAGTGATGGTACAGCCCCTGCCCGGGGACGACGGGGCCGTGCCGGACATGGCCAGGGGCTGCGCCGCCGCCGTCATCGGCCCCGGCCTGGGCCGGGGGGAGCGGGCGGAACGTCTGGCGCTCGCCCTGATGAGAGCCCTCCCCTGCCCCATCATCCTGGACGCCGACGGTCTAAATATCATTTCCAGGCATATAGATGTGTTGGACGAGCGGGAGGGAAAAACCATCCTCACCCCCCACGACGGGGAGTTCGCCCGGCTGTCCGGGTGCGCCCTGCCCATCCGGGACCGGCTGGGGGCGGCCCGGGGCTTTGCCGGGCAGCACGGCTGCACCCTGGTTTTGAAGGGCTTCCGCACCGTCATGTCGGCGGGCGGCAGGTGCGCCGTCAACCCCACCGGCAATCCCGGCATGGCCAAGGGGGGCAGCGGGGACGCCCTGGCGGGGCTGATGGGGGCGCTGGCGGCCCAGGGGCTCCGGGACGCGGTGGAGCTGGCGGTATGGCTCCACGGCCGGGCGGGGGATCTGGCGGCGGCGGACAAGGGGGAGTACGGCATGACCCCCTCCGACCTGGTTGAGCAGATACCCTACGCCATGAAAGAGCTGTGTGAAAGGGGATAACCCCCGGCGCCGGCCAAAGCCGGGACGGCGCGAGTGCGCCGTACAAGTGTTTTCGCGAACAAATACCATACGCCATAAAGGAATTGACTCAAAGGAGGAGCGAGAGGTGCGCAAGGCCCTGTCTTGTGTACTGATGATGACCCTGTTGCTGTCCGGCTGCCGGCCGGCCGGCGCGGGCGAGACCCCGGAGGACGCGGCGCTGGCCCTCCGGGAAACATACCAGGCGCTGGCGGGCTGGTCCGCCTCGGTGGACGTTTCGGTGTGCTATACCGACACGGTGTACGACTTCTCCCTGGACGCCCAGTGGCGGCGGGATGGGGAGACGGTGCTCACCGTCACCGCCCCGGAACTGGTGGCTGGGATTACCGCCCGGATCGCCCAGGGGGAGACGGTGCTGGAGTACGACGGCGCGGGGCTGTCCCTGGGGCTGCTGGACGGTTCCGGGCTCACCCCGGTGTCCGCCATCACCGCCTGCATGGAGCAGATCGAAACGGGCTGGATGGCCCAGTGCGCCTGGGCAGGGGAAAACGGCGAGCACCTGCAAATCTCCTTCCGGGACCCGGAACAGGAGGACAACGCCGGCACCCAGTTCCTGCTCACCTTCGACCGGGCGGGCTATGCCCTGCTGTCCGCCGAGGTGAGCGCCCAGGGCCAGAAGGTGCTGAGCGCACAGTTCAGCAATTTTACCATGGAGTTGAAGCAAGATGACACAAAAGACGACCCGTGACACCGCGCGCACCTGGGCGGAGATCAGCCTGGGCAATTTGGAGCACAACTACCGGGCCCTGCGCGCCTGCGCCCCGGACAGCAGGTTTCTGGCCACGGTGAAGGCCAACGGCTACGGCCACGGGGCCGTCCCCATGGCCCGCCGCCTGGCGGAGCTGGGGGCGGACTATCTGGCGGTGGCCTGCCTGGAGGAGGGGGCGGCCCTGCGTCAGGCGGGCGTCGCCGCCCCCATCCTCATTCTGGGGCATACCCAGCCGGAGCTGGCCTCCGAGGTGGTGGAGCTGGACCTGACCCAGGGGATATTTACCCCCGAGCTGGCGAAGGCCCTGTCCGACGCCGCCGGGGCCGCCGGGAAACGGGCTAAGGTCCACTTAAAAGTGGACACCGGCATGAGCCGCCTGGGGGTGCTGGACCACAACCCGGAGCAGGCGGCGGCGGAGCTGGAGGCGCTGTGCGCCCTCCCCCACCTGGAGCCGGAGGGCATTTTCACCCACTTCGCCAACGCCGACGGGGACGAGGGGTACACCATGCTCCAGTTCACCCGGTTCCTGGACGTGCTGGACGAGCTGAAATCAAAATACGGCAGAACTTTTGAAATCCGCCATTGCGCCGCCAGCGCCGCCGTGTTAAACTATCCCTGTACCCATATGGATATGGTGCGCCCCGGCATCGCCCTGTACGGCCATTACCCCGACCCCTCCTGCCAGGGGCTGGACGGCCCCGGCCTGAAGCCGGTGATGGCGCTGTACAGCCGGGTGGCGGCGGTGCGGGAGTTCCCGGCGGGCACCCCCGTGAGCTACGGCTGCACGGCCGGCTTCGGCCCGGACGGCGGACGGACGGCGGTGCTGCCCATCGGGTACGCCGACGGCCTGCACCGGGCGCTGTCCAACCGGGGCAGCGTCTGGCTGGACGGGAAGCCCCGCCCCATCATGGGCCGGGTGTGCATGGACATGTGCATGATCGGCCTGGACGCCGCCGCCCATGTCCGGCCCGGCGGCGTTGCGGAGGTTTTCGGCCCGCATCTGCCGGTGGAAAGGCACGCGGAGCTGGCGGGCACCATCCAGTACGAGCTTTTGTGTGCGGTGGCGCCCCGAGTACCCCGTTTGTACCTGGACGCATAGGATAGTCAGGGAACCCGCCGGGAGACCGGCGGCGAGCCGCGGCGGCTTTTCCGAAAAACCCGGTATAAAAGCCGCCGCCCCGTGGGAGAATGATAGTACCCGGTCTACATACGCTGGCCGGGCACTATATCCGGCGGAGTGTGAGATCCTGTGGACAACAGCGTCAAACGCGGCGACATTTTTTACGCGGACCTAAGCCCGGTGGTGGGCAGCGAGCAGGGCGGCGTCCGCCCGGTGCTCATCGTCCAGAACGACACCGGCAACAAGCACAGCCCCACGGTGATCGCCGCGGCGATTACCTCCCAGACGGGCAAGGCCCGCCTGCCCACCCACATCACCCTGGCCTCCCACAGCTGCGGCCTGCCCAAGGACTCGGTGGTCCTGCTGGAGCAGATCCGCACCCTGGACAAAAAGCGCCTGCGGGAGCACATGGGCCGGGTGGACGACCAGGTGATGCGGCGGGTGGACAGTGCCATCGCCGTCAGCTTCGGCCTCAGCCCGGAGCGTCTTGTGTAAAGTTCAAAAACGAGCCTCGTCCCGCCCCGGCGCCTGGGATGGGACGAGGCCCTGCCACCCGCCCCGGCGGGACAAGCCATGGAGGAATTACATATGAAAAAATGGAAACTGGCCGCAGCCGCCCTGTGCGTGTGCTTTTTGTTCACCGCGGCCTACGCCGCCAACGCCGCCCCCGGCGGCCAGGCCGACCCGCTGGTCACCTTAAGCTACCTCAACGGCGCCTACACCAGGCAGGTGAAGGACATGGTGGACCAGGCTGTCACCGCCCGCAAGGGGGAGATGGAACAATCGCTGAAGAATATCCTGGCCGGCCAGGGCGGGACCGCCGCCCCCTCCGGCGGCAGCGTATTCACCCTGGTCACCCTGAACCAGGGGCGGTCCCTGGTGGGAAACGCGGGGTGTGAGGTAATGCTGCGGGCGGGTTCCGCCATTTGCGGCGCCACGGACGGCGTGAGCCTCGTCGACACCACCTCCGGCCTCACCCTGGGCATGGGCGCGCCGCTCAGTCTCAATCACCTGTATATGGTCGCCGACGGCCCCCAGTGGATTACGGCCACGTCGGCCTCCGTGGAGGTGCTGGCCCGGGGGCCCTACACCATCCAGTAATTCCCTTTACCCCGGTAGGTATTCATAGAATTTTAACAAAGATTTCGCAAATTGTCTCTGTTTTCCTTGTGCGCTTCGTGGTATACTGGTCTTGTCAGGAAGAGAAGCCAGACAATGCCGCCCCCTCTCTTTTCTCCTTAACCGGGGCTGCTCCGGCGCGTCGCCGGGGCCCCCCGGACAACCTGCTCCAAAGCCCCAACCCGGCTTTGTTCCGCCGCCCGCAAGGGCGGCGTTTTTCGTCCCGCGGTGTGTACGAACCGGTGTCTCACGCAAAGCGCCCCTGCGGTTTTCCCTCTTGAAAAACGCCTGCCTACCTTTTATAATAGTGCCACACGATTTTAGTTTGGAGGTTATCGCCATGGCCATAGACAAAAGCTGGTTCGACCAGATGGAACAGCGCATCCCCCGCGGGGAGGCGCGCACCCGCTTCGCCCCCTCGCCCACGGGGTACATGCACGTGGGCAACCTGCGCACCGCCCTTTACACCTGGCTCATCGCCCGCCACGCGGGGGGCAAGTTCCTGCTGCGCATCGAGGATACCGACCAGGGGCGGCTGGTGGAGGGGGCGGTGGAGGTCATCTACGCCACCATGCGCCGCTGCGGCCTGGACTGGGACGAGGGGCCCGATGTGGGCGGCCCGGTGGGCCCCTACATCCAGACCCAGCGCCGGGACCTGTACGGGAAGTACGCCCAGCTCCTGATCGACAAGGGCTATGCCTACCGCTGCTTCTGCACCGGGGAGCGGCTGGAGCAGCTGCATAGGGACGACCCCAACGCCAAGTACGACCGGCACTGCCTCTCCCTCACCCCCGAGGAAATCCAGGCCAGGCTGGACGCCGGCCAGCCCTATGTCATCCGCCAGCGCATCCCGGAGGGGACCACCACCTTCCGGGACGCGGTATACGGGGACATCACCGTGGACAACGCCGAGCTGGACGATCAGATCCTCATCAAGTCCGACGGCCTGCCCACCTACAACTTCGCCAACGTCATCGACGACCACCTGATGGGCATCACCCATGTGGTCCGGGGGGCGGAATACCTGTCCTCCGCCCCCAAGTACAACCTGCTCTATGAGGCGTTCGGCTGGGACATCCCAACCTATGTCCACTGCTCCTCCGTCATGTTCAGCGACCCCGCCACGGGGACGGTGCGCAAGATGTCCAAGCGCCACGGGGACCCCTCCTATGAGGATCTGGTGGCCCAGGGCTACCTCTCCCAGGCGGTGGTGAACTATGTGGCCCTGCTGGGCTGGGCCCCCCACGGGGACATCGCCGAGCAGGAATTCTTCACCATGGACGAGCTGGTGAAGGCGTTTGAAATCGGGGGCATCTCCAAGTCCCCCTCCGCCTTCGACATGGACAAGCTGAACTACTTCAACGCCGCCTACCTGCGCAATCTCTCCCCGGAGGACTTCGCGAAGGAGGCCCAGCCCTGGATCAGGCAGTCGGTGAAAAACGAGGCCTACGACGCCGGCGCCATCGCCGCCCTCCTCCAGGCCCGGTGCGAAAAGCTGTCCGACATCCCGGAAAAGGTGGACTTTTTCGACGCCCTGCCGGACTACGGCGCGGACCTGTTCACCAACAAGAAGTCCAAGACCAACGCCGAGGTGTCGCTGGCCATGCTGGAGGCCGCCGTCCCGGCGCTGGAAGCCCTCCCCCAGTGGAGCCAGGACGCCATCCACGGGGCGCTGGTGGGGCTGGCGGAAACGCTGGGCGTGAAAAACGCCACCCTTATGTGGCCGGTGCGCATCGCCGCGGCGGGCAAGGCGGTGACCCCCGGCGGGGCGGTGGAAATCTGCTCCATCCTGGGCAGGGACGAGACCCTGCGGCGGCTGCGGCTGGGGATGGAAAAGCTGAGCTGAGATGCTGTGAATAGAGGGCATCCGGCCAATGGCCGGGGAACATAACACATACTGCGGCCACCGTCCGTCAGACGTTGGCCGCAGCTCACTTTTTCTCAAATTCATGCCCCGTGATCAGGTAGTCGATGGAGACATTGAAATACTCCGACATTCTGACCAGCATGGCCAGCGAGGGATCCCGCCGCCCATTCTCATAGTGGGACAGCGCCTCCCGAGTGATGTTCAGGTCCAACGCCGCGCGCTGCTGGTTCAGCTTTTTCTTTCTTCGGATTTCACGCAATCCAACCATCCAATCCCCCCTTGACAGCACAGTAACATATTGTTACAATCTTGATGGTACAATATGTTACATATGCGTAAAGGAATGAATCATATTGGCAGATTATAAAGAAATGTACCTGACACTTTTCCATGCCAACGAGCAGGCGATCAACACCCTAATCTCCGCGCAACGCGAGTGCGAGGAGATGTATCTCTCTATGCCTGAGCCAAATTTAAGAGTCCTTCCAATCCCGACAGCACAGGGAAATACCCCAGATAAAACATAACACAAAAGGTCGTCCAGCCCTTGGCACAAGCCGACTTTCCTGACAGTCGAGTTGGTTTTTCATCCCAAAGCCTTGACTTTTTTTGGCCCAGGGAGTAGTGTGGGGGCACATCCAACACAAAGGGAGTGCCAACCATGAATGAAAAGGAATCCTTTGGCGCGTACATCCGCAAAAAGCGGCTGGAGGCGGGTCTGACCCAAAAGGAGCTGGCCGAGCGGCTGTTTGTCACCGAGTCCACCGTGAGCAAATGGGAGCGGGCGCTGTCCTACCCCGACGTGTCCATGGTCATGCCCATCTGCGGGGCGCTGGGCATCACGGAACACGAGTTCTTTACCGCCTGCGACGACGACCAGGCCCATGTCCAGGAGCGGCAGGCGGCGGTGTGGCGGGGGGCGACCGCGGGGGCGCGGCGGTTTTTCGCCGCGGGCTACGCCATCGCCGTCGTGACGTGCTTTATCTGCAACCTGGCGGTGTTCCACACCCTGGACTGGTTCTGGATCGTGCTGGCCTCCTGCGCCCTGGGCTTCTGCTTCACCAACCTGCCGTTTCTGGTGCGGCGGAACAGGCTGTCCGTCTGCCTGGGGGCGGCGTCCGGCTGCGTCATCCTCCTGCTGCTGGCCTGCTGGTGGTACGCCAAGGGCTGGTGGATCATCGGCGGGCTTGCCATCACGGCGGTGAGCCTGGCCCTGCCCTGGGGCTGGTGGGCTATCTGGCGGTTTTATGGGAAGCATGTGCTTCCCCTGTGCGTGACGGCGCTGACGGTGTGGGTGTTTCTGCTGCTTGCGGTGATCCAGACCTTCACGGGGGGAAACTGGCTGTTCACCCTGGCCTACCCCCTGACCCTGGCGGGGGCGGCCTTTTTTTGGGCGGGCTTCGCGGCGCTCTATTGGCTGCCTGCGGGGCCCTGGCTGAAGGCCGGGGTGATCGCCCTGCTGGCCAGCTTCGCCACCCCCGTATTCAACAGCCTGTGCGACCTGCTGATCGAGGACACGGGCGGCCCCGCCTTTTGGGAGTATTTCCTGGTGCGGGATATGCTGGCCCGGCGGGCCGCCGGGGACGTGTCCTGGGTAAATCCGCTGATCTTCCAGATCATGCTGGTGTGCGCCGCAGCGGTGGTCGTCACCGGCGTGATCGTGGAGGTCCGCCGCAGAAAAAAGGCGTGAAGAAGCGCCCGCCCCGTGGGGCGGGCGCTTCTTATTGCCTTGCCTGCCGCCGTTTCCGCCCGCAAAGCTGCTCACCCGGTCCGCTGGCACGGCTCCTTATTTTTTCCTTCCGGCAGGACGATAAGAATTATAAAGGAACCACTGGTCAGGCTGAAAACCGGCGGCGGGGGATTTTACGCCGCAACGCGGCGCAGACGCATTGAACCGGAGGTTCCCGCAGGCGGCCCGGCCGCCGTTTAGGAAGGAGGCCCGCGAAATGGGGGAGCTGAGTGTTCGCAGAGACAGGGAGCTGGCCGTGCGCCGCTTCCAGGGGACGGGCAAAACCGAAAAACAGGCCGCCGCAGGCCAGGCCAAGCCGGCGGCGGTGGGCGGCAAGGCGGCGGCCACCGTCTCCGAGACGCTGGAGCGGCTGATGGGCCGGGTGACCCGGGCGGGGCGTCAAATTCGGGAGGGCCGCCGGGCGCTCCAGTCGGGGGAGGCGGCCCTGGCTGAGATAGAGGACAGCCTGGGGCGCATGGAGGAGCTGGCCCGTCAGGCCGCGGGGGACGGCAAGGCAGACCGCGCCGCCCTCCAGGCGGAGCTGGAACAGCTGCGGGACAAGATCGGCCAGATCGCCCAAAGCGGCGTCCAGGCGGGCCTGTTTCAGGACGGCGAGGCCGCCGACGGCCTGGACGCGCTGGTGGACGCGGTGATGGAGGGCCTGTCCGCCCGGCAGGAGGGGGCGGACAGCCTCCCACCCTGGCTGCTGGGAGCGATGGCGGGGGGCGCGCCCGACCGGGCCGGTCTGCTGGCCGCCCTGGGGGTGGACCGTACCGCCAGCGGGGCGCAGCTGCTGGCGGCCCTGGGGCGGCTCCCGCTGGGCGGCAGCTCCGCTGCGGGCTATCTGGCCGGGCTCTACCTGGGGGCGGTGATCTCCGGGGGCGTTCCCTCGGGGGCGGTGGACCCGGAGCGGGCGGCGGAGGGGCTGCGGCAGCTGTTCGACCTGGTGGCCCAAGGCGTTTCCCCGGACCAGGCGCTGGAACAGCTGACGGGCGGCGTCTTTGCCAGCATGGAGCAGTTCCAGGCCCAGTTTGCCGGGGGCACCGCCCCGGGGCTGGAGGCCTTTTTGATGAACCTGCTGCTGGCGGGGGAGGCCGAGGCGTCCATGCCCGACCTGCTGGCCTTGCTGGCGGGGGGCGGCGGGGAGATGGAACTGCTGATGGGCCTGCTGGCAGGCTCCGGGGACGGGCTGACGGCGCTGCTGGACAGCTTGGGCGCGCGGGAGGGCGCCGTCCCGCCCCAGGGGACGCCGGGGCCGGAAGCGGCCGCCGCCCCGCCCCTGGAGACGGCGCAGCTGGGGCCGGTGCAGGGGGCGGGCCGGGATTTGTCCGGCGCGGCCTTTGACCGGGAAAGCGGCACGCTGACAGTGGGCGGGGGGCAGGATATAACCCTTCGCGGGCTGGGGCAGGAGGCCCCGGCGCTCCGGCTCACCGGCACGGGGCGGGTGGCGCTCCAGCAGGTGGACGCCCCCCTGCTCAGCGCCCAGTCCGCCCAGGCGCGGGTGACAATCGCGGGGGAGAACGCGCTGGCCCAGCTGCGGCTGGGGAAGGACGCCGTCCTTACCCTTGACGGCGGCGGGCTGGTGCGCATCGGGCAGCTCCGGGGTGAGGCGGGCAGCGTACTGCGGCTCGCCGGGGGCACGGTGGCGCTGGAGGGGGAGGCCTCCGGGGTCCAAGCGGCCCAGGTGGTGGTGGACGGCCCCGTCTCCCTGCTGGCGGCGCAGGACGCCGCCGTGCGCAGCGCCCGGGGCGAGCCGCTCACCCCTTTCGACGTCGTGTGGAAAACCCTGCTCCCGGAGTGGAACTCCATCACCTCCCTGGCGGTGGACGGCAAGCAGGGCCAGCTTACCCTGAGAAGGGACGGGCAGATTGACCTGGTCCGGCTGTGGCTGCTGAAGTGGGACGGCTCCAAGGGGTATCCCGCCCACACCATCATCCTGCGGGGGAGGGACAAGGCGGGCCGCCTCCAGACCCGGTACACCTACGTGCGCTGGGACGAAAAGACAGGGGCCTTCCGGGAGATCTCCAGATATCCCAACCCCTTTACCGTCACCGGCGGGGAGGCGGAGACGGACTGGCGCTACGACGAGGAGAGCCACACCCTCCATATCCTGTCCGGGCAGGTCACCGCCGTCGCCGGCGGGGCCGGGACGGACGCGGACCGGCTCCCCTTCAGCGGCAGGATCGCCCTGGCCGACGGCATCGGCCCGGTCAAGCTGATCCTGGAAGGGGTGGAGTGCCGGGTGCCCTCCGGCAGGGCGTTCAGCCTGGGCCGTGGAAACGACGTGACCCTGCTCCTGCGGCGGGGGACGGACAACGTGTTTGAAAGCGGCCCGGGCTTCGCGGGAATATCCCTGGGGGACGGCGCCTGCCTGCGCATCGACCAGACGAAAGACCCCAAGGGCGCGCCGGACGGCACGCTCACCGCCACCGGCGGCGCCGGGGGCGCGGGCATCGGCCGGGACAGCGGCCTGGGGCGGGAGCCCGCCGGCCCCATCCACATCAGGGGCGGCGTGGTCGCCGCCACCGGGACGGGGGGCGGCGCGGGCATCGGCGGGGCGCTGGGCGCGCCCGCGGGGGATATCCGCATCCAGGGCGGCTCGGTGACGGCCCAGGCCGCCTGCTGCGCCGCCGCCATCGGCGCGGGGATACAGGGCCCCTGCGGCGATATCGTCATCACCGGCTCCGCCCGGGTGGTCAGGGCCCAGGGCGGCGGGCCGGACGGGGACATCGGGGGCTGCCTCTTCGGCAACTGCGGAAGGGTCCAGGTATCCGCCGCTGCGGATATTGGCGGGGCCAGGCTCTGGACCCAGCAGGGGCTGTCCCTGCCGGTGGGGGAGGGCAGCGTGACGCTGCCCCGGTTCCGCGTTTCCCCCCGGGCGCTGGGACTGGACGCACTCAGCCTCGCCACCCGGGAGGCAGCCAGGGAGGCCCTGTCCGCCCTGGTTTCCAACCACCGCTGGGTCACCCGGCTCCAGGGGGTCTACGGCGCCATGTACGGACAGCTGGGGCAGAGCTTCGGCAGTATGTACAGCGTCCATGAGTATATCAGCGTGGTGCGGGACACCAATGAGGCCAGCTCGCTGACGTGCGACATCCGGGAGGTGCTGCGCCAGTCCCCAAAAGCCGTTTTCCTGCGCCAGCGGGGGATGGAGGACGTGGGCCAGCTGCTGCGCTAAGCGCGCCGGGCACGCCGGGAGGGAACCCCCATGACGGAACTGACATTGGGCCAGGCGATCCGCCGCAGGCGGAAGGAACTGAACATCATTCAGGAAAAGCTGTGCAAGGGGATATGCAGCCGGGGCTCGCTGTCCCGGTTTGAGAACGGACGCCAAGCGCTGTCGTAAAAGCGGGTGTCCACCCTGCTCCAGCGGCTGGGACTGCCGGACAGCCGTCTCTTCGCCCTGCTGTCCGGGGACGAGCTGGCCCAGGAGGAGGCGGAGCGGGAGGCCCGTACCGCCAGCGTGGCGCTGGAGCGGACTCCGCCGGAGGGGCGCCCCGCCGCCTGGGCCCGCTTCCAGGCGGCGCTGGGGCGGCTGGAGGCGCTGGGCCCAAACGACCCCTTCGTCCGCCAATGCGCCCTGTCCCTGCGGGCGGTGCAGGGTCGGGAGGACTGCCCCAGTACCCTCACCTAAAGCCTTCGTATACCGCGAACTGCGCCAGCGCCCTGGCCTGGGCGGGCCGCTACCGGGAGGCCCTGGAGCTGGCGGAGGAGGGCGTCGGGGAGTGCCTGGATTACAGGCGTTACCACATGCTGGACACCCTCCTGTGGGTGAAAGCATACTGCTGTTACCGCCTGGACCGGCGGGAGGAGGGCGTCAGGCTGTATCGCCAGGTCTATTCCCTGCTGCTGTCCACCAGGGAAATGAGGCGGCTCCAGATATTGAGGGAACAGGTCAAGGAGCTGACCGGCGTGGACTTGGGGGAGTGACAAAAAGCGGGCAAAGTACACAAAAACCAGGGCGCAAAATTTTGTTGTGTGCGTTCACGAAACGGCACACACAGATGGCAGATTCTATGGTATGGTGTTGACAGCACCACTTTAGCGTGATAAAATATTTTTGCATTCATTTTACAGGTCCGGCGGCGGGGCCCCGCCGCCGGATTTCTTTTTCGGGAGGTGCCCCCATGTTCCACAGGCAAAATGTCCGCCAGCCCTGGGCCGCCGCCCTGCTGGCTTTGCTGCTGGCGCTGGCCTCCGCCTTCTCCTGCATCGGCCTGTCCGGCTGGGCTTCCTTCCGGCGGCAGCTGGCGGCGCTGGACGCGCAGTACACCACCGTGGCCTACGGTGCGAATTATGATGCCGACATTGCCTATAATCATCTGCCCAAAGAATATTTGGACGACGGTTCCATCCTGTTTGAAAATGGGGAATTCTGGGCCAGTCCTAACCGGGTGAATGCCCTAGCGGAACAAGCGCCGGGCCTGCTTGGGCGGAACACAAATGTGCTAACTGCCGCTTACACCCCCAATCAAAAGGGACTAAGCTCCGGCGCAGTGGAGCCCACGGCCTACGTGGATGTCTATGATGAAGGCCGCTATGCCATGTCCGTAGCGGCGATGCGCTGCTTGTCCGTAGAGGAAAACAAACATCGCAACTCTATTTGGACAGATTACTATATTTTCCGATTTGAGTGGCTGGAACCCGTGTGCCGGATGAGCGCCTATGACCTGCCGGAACATTCCAAGGTACTTGAATTCTTATGTAACGTAAATATGTGCGTTGATAAAGATGGGAACCCCCGTTCTCCGTTTGAGACGGGAAAAACCTACCTTTTTCGGGGAATGTTCAAAGATTTCCGCACCCATTACTGGTGGATACCGGAACTTCAGGATTATGGCTGGTACCGCCAAACGCAGGAGACCTGGCATGGGAGCGACCCCGTAACCGATCCAAACAACTTGACTTATTGGCAGCGCTTTGACACATCCCTGCCCCTATGTACCGAAAACGGCGCTTCGCTGAGCGTGGATGGGGTTGGGCACCCCTATCCTTTAAATCCCAATTTCTATTTGGATGCCAGGGAACTTTCGAAAGGGAGCGACAGCCTCAACCTTCACTGGTCGGCCTCTGTTCCCGAGGGCAGCTGGCCGCTGTACTCGGAGTACGAGGGGGACTGGCGGGACTTTCTGGAGACCGAGGAGGGCCGGGTGTGGCGGGATGAGATCATCCCCTGCTGTGAGCGCAGCCACGATTCCGTGGCCGTGCTGCTCACGGATAACATCCAGGGCCTGTCCCAGTTCTGCCAAGAAGAGTCCGCCCTGCTGGAGGGGCGGTTCATCACCCGGGAGGAGTACGACCGGGGGGACGCGGTGTGCCTGGTGGGCGCGGACTACGCCCTGTTTAACGGCCTGAGCGTAGGCGACACCATCACCTTGGATCTCTATAAGCCTGCCTATTTTACTTCAAGAGGAGGGATCGGGTTAGGCGCTCAAGGCGCAAACTTCTACTACACCTGCTGTATGCCGCTGGCGGAGGAAAACCGCCTGGGCGTGACCCGGGACTACACCATCGTGGGGCTGTACTCCGCCCCTGCCCGCCCCTGTGACCCGGACGGCCACGGCTTCCGGGGGGACACGGTGCTGGCCCCCAAGGCGTCCGCCCCCGAGGTGCTGGCCGCGGCGGAGGAGGACAGGGTGACGCCCCTTTTGAACACCCTGGTGCTGAAAAACGGCAGTATCGGCGAGTTCGAGGCGTACATGGCGGACAACGGCGCGGCGGGCCGCTTCCGCTACTACGACTACGGCTACAGCGAGATGAAGTCCTCGGTGGAGGCCATGGAGGCCAGCGCCCTGCGGCTGGCGGCGCTGGGCGGGGCGGCGTTTTTGATTGGCGCGGCGGTGTTCCTGCTGGCCGGCTTTGCCCGCATGACCCCTTCCGCCCGGGGCCTGCGGCTGCTGGGCGCGTCCCCCCGCAGGGTGGCGGGGGAGATGCTGGCCGCCCTGCTGCCGCTGACGGCGGCGGGGGTGCTGGCGGGGGCCCTGCTGGGCGGTCTGCTGTACGGCAAAGTGTGCCAGATGGTGCTGTCCCAGTCCCTGGCGCCGGATTGGCCGGGGCTGGCGGCGTGCGCCGGGCTGGAGCTGCTGGTTTTGGCCGGGGCGGCGGCGGTCTGGGCGGCCCTTACCGCCCGGCGGAGCCTCATGCGGCGCAAACAGGAGTGAGGGGGGACCGGTATGAGCGAAAAGAGGCGCGGGCCGGGCTATCTGCCGGTGCTGGCCCTGCGGGTGCTGGGGCGCCGGACGGGGGCGAGCCTGCTGCTGGCGGCGGTGGCGGCGCTGGGCGTGTACGCGGGCTGCGCCCTGCAAAGCCTGGTGGTTCAGCAGCAGCGGGCCATTGCGGAGACCATGCAGAACACGGTAATCCACTGCACCGTCACCGACGTGCGGGGGATGAACGCGGATAACCTGAACATCAGCACCGCCTATGTGGAGATGCTGCTGGGCCGCAAGGCCGCACGGGACCCCAGCCTGGCGGATATGGACCGGGCGGTGGCCAACATCAAGGCCAAGGTGGACTGGGAGCTGGCCTGGCCCTTTGGAATGACGCTGTGCCGCATCCTGAGCTTTGACAGCGACGAACGGCTGGCGGGCGCGGAAATCCATCTGGAACCGGGCTGGAGCGAGGAGGACTTTTTGTGGGATGAACTGGTGTGCCTGGCGCCCGAGGGCATGGAGGTTGGGGAATACGTGGAGGTCATAGTATCCCAGCCCGAGGCCAGCCCCCGCCTGAAGGTGATCGGCCGGGTGTCCGGCGGGCCGGATAACGTGCTCTACAGCCCCTTCTTCATGGGCTGGGGGGACGGGAAGAGCCACGCCCACAGCATCCAGAGCTGCACCTTCGACATCCGGGACACCGCCCGGCTGGAGGAGTGCAAGGAAAAGCTGTACTCCACGCCGTTTTTCACGCAGCCGTCGGTGAACGCCACGCCGGACGGCTTCGCGGTGGGGGTGCTGGTCCACGACGAGGTGTATTTGAAGTCGCTGGAGGAGCTGCGCGCCAACCTGGACACGCTGCGGCTTTTGCAGCCGATGCTGCTGGCGCTGATGGGCGGCATCAGCTTCTTCGCCGGGTTCCTGGTGAACCGCCGCCGGAAGCGGGAATTTGCGGTGATGCGGTGCCTGGGGCTGCGGCGCGGGGCCATTTTCGCCCAGGTGCTGGGGGAGCAGCTGGCGCTGGGGCTGGCGGGCGGCCTGGCCGGGTTTGGGGCCGCGCTGCTTACGGGGATGGATATCCGCCGGGGAGGGCTGGCCTTCTCAGGCGCGGTGATCGGGATGTTTTTGCTGGGCGCGGCGGTGTGCGCGGCGGTGGCCGCCGGCGGCAGCGTGATGAAACTGATGAAAACGGAGGAATAACGCCATGGCGGTACTGACAGCGGAGCAGGTGGAATACACCTATCGGACAAAGTACCAGACTGTATACGCCCTGCGGGGGGTGGACTGCGCCTTCGAGCCGGGTCAGATGACCGCCATCGTGGGCAGCTCGGGCAGCGGCAAGACCACGCTGCTGTCGCTGCTGGCGGGGCTGGATGTGCCCACCAGGGGGAGTATCCGCTTCAAGGGCCAGTCCACGGCGGAGCTGGACCGGGACGCGTGGCGGCTGGAGAACGTGTCGGTGATCTACCAGAACTTCAACCTGTTCGCCCACCTGACGGCGCTGGAGAATGCGGCGTACCCGCTCTATCTGCGAAAGCGGCCAAGGAAAGAGGCGGAGGAGGAGGCCGCGGCCCAGCTGGCGGCGGTGGGCATCCGGCCCGACCAGTACGGGCGCTGCCCCCGGATGCTGTCCGGAGGCGAGCAGCAGCGGGTGGCCATTGCCCGGGCGCTGGCGGCAGGGAGCGGGCTGATTCTGGCGGACGAGCCCACGGGCAACCTGGACGGGGAAAACAGCCGGAACATCTTCGCCATCCTGCGGGAGCTGGCCCACGAGCGCCAGCGCTGCATCATCGTGGTGACCCACGACATGGAGCTGGCCCAGCGCACCGACCGTATTGTGCGCATCCAGGACGGGAAAATCGCGGAGGGGTGACCCGAGCCCCGGCCCATAACGGGAATACGGCGGACGGAAGCGGGGCCGGGGGTACGCGTCCCCGGAACGAACGCCCAGCGCCGCGCCGGCCGGACGCTGTTTGGCAAACGCCCTAAATATGCCGGTTTATAGGACTTTTCTTTCAGTATACTGGTCTCAGAAAACAGGGAGGGCAAATCCTCCCGGCTGAAAGGAGCGTCCCATATGTACGAGATGGAATTTGTGCGTGGCCACGTGGAGGTCTACCTGGACGGTGCGTTCTGCTTTTCCGCCGATACCCGGGGCGAGGCTGAGGCTGAGATCGCGGAAATGAGCGCATGACAAAGAGCGGCCCGCGGATTACTCCGCGGGCCGCTCTTTACGTTTTAATTGGGGTTTGCCCTCGCCGCGCTCCATCCGCTTCTATGGGGCTGTCCTCGCGCTTCTTGGTGTCACGCTCGGATTGGTCCCATTGCGGGGCGGCTTCCCTTCGCCTCGGGCAAAACCCGCCCCGCTGCGCGCGGCTGGGCTTTTGCCCTCGCCGCGCTCCATCCACCCCTATGGGGCTATCCTCGCGCTTCTTGGTTTACCACCCGAAGAAGTAGCTCCAGGGGAAGCTGTTGAAGGGGTTGCTGTTGAAGCCCTCGTCGCCGCCGTCCCCGCCGTAGGGGTACTGGCCCCCGTAATTGCCGCTGGAGGTGGGCTGGGGGGCGGGTTCCTGGGGCTGGCCGCCGGAATTCTGGGTGCTGTTCTCCTGCTCGTCGAAGGTCAGGGTCAGCACGGCTTCCTCCCCCATGCGGTACACGGTAATCCGGGCGGTCTGGCCCGCCTTATAGCCGTTCTTCACCGACACCATCTGGTTCATGCCGGTGATTTCGGTGTCGTCGATCTTGGTGATGACGTCGCCCTGCTTCAGCCCTGCCTTCTGCGCGCAGGAGCCCTCCTCCACGCTGGTGACCACGGCCCCCTGGGGCCAGCCGAAGCGCTGCATGTCGCTCTGCGTGACATCCTGGACGGTGATGCCCATGTAGGGCCGGCCGGTGACATAGCCGTATTCCATGAAGTCGGTGACAATCCCCACCACGTCATTGATGGGGATGGCGAAGCCGATGCCCTCGATAGACGCCTGGGAGGACTGGCCGTTGTTGCTGAGCTTGGCGGAGGTGATGCCCACCACCCGGCCGTAGCTGTCAAACAGCGGGCCGCCGGAGTTGCCGGAGTTGATGGTGCAGTCGGTCTGGATCATGTTGTTCATCACGGTGCCGTCGCTCATGGTGATGGACCGCCCGGTGGAGGACACGTGGCCCGAGGTCTGGGAGAAGGACAGGGTGCCCAGGGCGTTGCCAATGGTACACACCTGCTCGCCCACCACCAGGTCGCCGGAATCGCCCAGCACCACCGGCTTCAGGCCGGACACGCCGTCGATCTTCAGCACCGCCACGTCGTTGAGCTCTTCGCCGCCCACCAGCTTGGCGTCGTAGGTGTCGCCGTTGTTCAGCGTCACCTTGATGG
>ERZ779632.583-NODE-583-length-19651-cov-11.985201_pt1 | contig 19651 bp, 17 predicted proteins | sample MGYA00514194_ERZ779632 | MGnify/ENA primary metagenome ERZ779632 (study PRJEB29562, sample SAMEA4376704) | mouse gut metagenome | isolation source: Cecum | study: EMG produced TPA metagenomics assembly of the A DSS colitis mouse model was used to assess the...
CCTTGATGGCGGTGCGGAAGCGGACAATGGACAGCGCGCCCACCATGCCCAGGGACAGCACCACATTGCTGGTCACCGCCAGGATGACCAGGGTGGTAATCATGGTCAGGGCCACCAGGGTCACCCCGAAGCTGGAGGAGTACATGACCCCGGAGAAGGTCTTCTTGTAGACCAGGAAGATGAACATGCCCAGGCCAAAGGACAGCAGCAGGGCCAGGGCCATGTCAAAGAGGCTCACCGAGGCCGCGTTCTCCAGAAAGCTGGATTTGAAGATGTCTTGAAATGTAAGCATGGCAGATGGGGTTCCTTTCTCAGATCGTCAGATATGGATGCCGGCTCAGCCGTAGCGCCGGCAGGCCGCGTACTTGGAGAAGGCCTCCGTCCGGCGGCCCGGCAGCTGCACCGCGTCCCGGATCACGTCCGGCAGATAGGCTCCCCACTTCACCTCCAGGAGCAGGGGATCCCCGGGCACGGGGACGGTCACGCAGTCCGGGGCCAGAAGGTCCGTGGCCGCCAGGCCGGTGCGGATGCCGTAGTCCAGGGTGATCCGCACGTCCCCGGGGCCGAAGACAAAAGCCTCCCGGGTGTAGTCCACAATGGTCCGGGGCCGCAGGAGGGAGCCGGCCATGCGGGCGCGGAGCTCCCAGACCAGATCCCGGCCGCTGACCTCCATCCAGCCCAGATCCCCGGCCAGGAGGGCGCGGACCTCCCCGGCGGAGAGATGGGCCGCCTCCTTCCGGCACAGGCCGTTTGCCTTGCTCTTCTTCTCCAGGCGGATGAACGATGGGTCCAGGTCATAGCAGCGGATGCGGAATTTCTCCCGACGGTCCACGCCGTCGATCTTCTCCCGCAGGGCCCGGTCCGAGGGGGTGTCGAAGTACAGGCTGCGGACCAGATACCGGCCCTGGCTGCCGTGGCCGTCCGGCCGGGCCATCAGGCGCAGCCGCCGGCGCAGGGCCAGCAGGTCCCCCGGCGAGATGGGGTGCTTCCACTCGTGGCGGAATGTCATGGGCGTTCCTCCCTTCTGCGGCGGTTCTCCTCCGCAGGGAACAGTGTACGGCCTGTGGCTGAAATGACGCTGAAAAATTTGTAAACAAATCTTGTTCTCCCCTCTTTGCCCTGGAAAGGCGGGAGCGGGTGTGGTATACTGCGAAAAAAAGCGCCCCCGGCGGGCGCGGGAGGGCGGATGCTGTGCGGATACTGATTGTGGAGGACGACAAGCTCCTGGCCGCGGCTCTGGCGGACCTGCTGGAGGCCCGGGGGTTTGAGACGGAGACGGTGTGGGACGGGGAGAGCGGCGCGGCCTACGGGGAGCTGGGGGTCTACGATCTGGTGATTCTGGACGTGATGCTGCCGAAGATGGACGGCCGGCAGGTGGCCCGGCAGCTGCGGGAGCGCCGCTGCGGCGTGCCCATTCTCATGCTCACCGCCCGCTCCGGGGTCTCGGACCGGGTGGAGGGCCTGGAGGCGGGGGCGGACTACTACCTGTCCAAGCCCTTTGACGCCCGGGAGCTGATCGCCTGCGTCAACGCCCTTCTCCGCCGCCAGGGGGGACAGGTGGACGAGCTGCGCTGGGGCAACACGGGTCTGGACCTGGCCGCCGGGATGCTCTCCTGCGGGGACCGGCAGGTGAGATTGTCCGCCAGGGAGTTCGGTGTCATGCGCCACCTGATGCGCTCCGGCGGGGGGAACGTATCCAAGGAGGCGCTGCTGGAGCGGGTGTGGGGCTTTGAGTCCAACGCCGTGGAGAACCACGTGGAGGTGTACGTGGGATTTCTCCGCAAGAAGCTGCGGAGCATCGGGTCAGACGTGCGCATCGCGGCGGTGCGTGGGCTGGGATATCATCTGGAGGTGGAGGAGACATGATCCGGCGGCTGCGGATAAAGTTCGTGTGCATCAACATGGTGCTGGTGACGGCCATGCTGTGGGCCATCCTGGCCGTGGTGCTCCACTCCACCCAGGCGGGGCTGGCCTCGGAGAGCATGCGGGCCATGGAGGCCGCGGTCCTGCCCGGGCCGCAGCGGCCGGCGGGTCCCGGATGGGGCCCCCGCTGCTTCACATTGGAGCTGGGCCCCGGCGGGGAGCTGTCCGCCTCGCCCGGGGCGGACAGCTTCGGCGGCGAGGCGTGGCTGCGCCAGGTGTGGGAGGCGGTCCGGGGGCAGCGGGAGGGCCTGCTGGAGGAGGAGGGCCTGCGCTTTCGCCGGGTGGGGCCGCCGGAGCGGAAAACGGTGGTCTTTGCCGACGCCTCCGGGGAGCTGGCCGCCATGGCCAGCCTGCGGCGGAGCTGCCTGTTGGTGGGCTGCGGGGGCTTTCTGGCCTTTCTGGTGCTCAGCATCCTGCTGGCCCGGTGGGCGGTGGGGCCTGTGGACCAGGCGTGGCGGCGGCAGCAGCAGTTTGTGGCGGACGCGTCCCATGAGCTGAAGACGCCCCTGACGGTGATCCTGGCCAACGCGGAGCTGCTGGCGGACCCGGGCTGTACCGGCGGAGAGCGGCTGGCGGGGAACATCCTCACTGTGGCCCGGCAGATGCGCTCTCTGGTGGAGCGGCTGCTGGAGCTGGCCCGGATGGACGCGGGGAAGGGGGAGGCCCAGGAGCCGGTGGATCTGAGCCGGCTGGTGGGGGACGCCCTGCTGCCCTTTGAGCCGGTGTTCTTCGAGGCGGGGCTGACCCTGGAGAGCCGGGTGGAGGCGGGGATCTGGGTCCGGGGCAGCGGGATGCAGCTGGCCCAGGCGGCGGACATCCTCCTGGACAACGCCAGGAAGTACGCCGCCCCGGGGAGCGCCGTGTCCCTCCGGCTGGAGCGGACGGGGCGGTGGTGCCTTCTGCGGGTGGCCACCGCCGGGGAGCCGCTGACCCGGCAGGAGCGGCAGGATGTGTTCAAGCGGTTCTACCGGGCGGACCCGGCCCGGGCCCGGGAGGGGGGCTGCGGCCTGGGCCTGTCCATCGCCCGGAGCATCGCCGCCGCCCACAGGGGGCGGATCTGGGCGGAGAGCGGCCCGGCGGGCAACGTCTTTCTGATCCGGCTGCCGGTGTGCCCCAAACCCTCCGGCCCGGAGGCGGGAGAGACCGGGCGCGGAGCGGGGCGCTTGCCGGGGGAATAAAAGGGCCGGCGCAGCTGCGCCGGCCCTGCCGATTCTGTTGATGGGGGTGACGGATCCGCGTGAACAGGGAAAGGAGGCAAAAGAAAAACTGGATTCCCCCTGGGGCGGCATGCCTGCCGTATCCCCGTCACAGCCGGGATACCACCGAGGCCGCGCTCTCCTCCCACATCACCAGCAGGGTCCCCCGCTCCACGGAGATCCGGGCGGGCCTGCCGGTGAACTGGTTGCTCACACCCAGGGGAAAGCCGCTGGTGAGGACGGCGTTGGAGAGGGGGTAGTAGAGCCCCTCCAGGCAGACCCCCTCCGCGTCCGGCCCGGGGCAGAACACGGACACAACCCCCCTGTGCTCCGGCCCGAAGCACAGGGCGCTGCCGCCGGACACGGCGGCGGCGGCCATGCCCTCCCCCAGAAGCCGCCCGGACGCGCCGCGGCTGGCCAGAAAATTCAGCACCTGCAAATTGGCGTAGGTGTGATCCAGCCGCCCGCCCAGGCCGCCGTAGAGCACAAAGATCCTATACCCCCGGTCCAGGCCCGTGCGCACGGCCAGCAGCATGTCCGTGTCGTCCTTCTCCACCGGATGGCGCAGGATGTTGTCCCCCTCCGGCACACGGCCCAGGGAGTCGAAGTCCCCCACGATCAGATCCGCCGTCAGGCCCTGGGCCTCCAGATGGCGCAGGCCGCCGTCCGCGGCAATGACCAGCGCCTCCCGGCCCCGCGCCAGGGCGATCTCCCCCGGCGGGCGGGAGCCCACAATGTAGCAGATACCGTCCATATCTCCATCTCCGATCAAAAGTGCAGTGCGGCCGCCGGAATCCCGCGTTTAACGCGGCCTGCGGCACCCCAGCCGGCTCATGACCTTGAGCATCTTCCCGATGTCCACCGGCTTTGCCAGATGCTCATTCATGCCCGCGTCCTTTGCCAGGGCCACGTCCTCCTCAAAGGCGTTGGCCGACAGCGCGATGATGGGGACGGCCTCCGCGTCCGCCCGGTCCAGCCGGCGGATCACCCGTGTGGCCTCATATCCGCTCATCACCGGCATCATCAAATCCATCAGCACGCAGTCAAAGGTCCCGGGAGCGGAGGCGGAGAACGCGTCCACGGCGGCTTTTCCGTCCCTGGCGGTCACAACCTCCGCGCCGGCGTCCCGCAGCATGAACTCCACGATTTCACAGTTGATCTCGTTGTCCTCCACCAGAAGGACGCGCATCCCGGCGATATTGCTGCGCAGGTTCCGCTCCTCGTCCACAGGCTGCGCGCTCCACGCCCTGTCGATCCGGATGGGCAGGGTGATCTGGACCACGCTCCCCCTGCCGATCTGACTGTCCAGCACAATGCTCCCCTTCATCTGCTCCACCAGCTTCTTCACAATGGACATGCCGAGCCCCACGCCGTTGTAGTGGGTTCTCGCGCCCTGGTGCTCCTGGGTGAAGGGCTCAAAGATGTGCTTTTTGAAGTCCTCCCCGATGCCGATTCCGGTATCCTCGATCACAAACCGGTAGCTGGCAGTTCCGCCCTGGCAGGAGATCTCCTTCACCTGGACAAAGACGGAGCCATGGGGACGGTTGTATTTGATGGCGTTGTCAATGACGTTCATGAGGATCTGCTTTAAGTGCAGCGGATTGCCGATGAGCCTGCTGTGCCGCAGGTCAACCTCCTCCAGCACCAGCCGGATCCCCCTCTCCTCCGCCTGGGCGGAGAGGATGGTGATGCAGCTCTCCAGCGCGTCGTGGAGGTCAAAGGGCTCCTCCACCTCCGCCGGCCGGCCGCTCTCTAATTTGCTGACCTGGAGAACATCGTTGACCAGGGACAGCAGGTGCTCCGTTGACACCCGGATCTTCCGCCGGCACGCGCTCTGCCGCTCCGCGTCGCCCAGGCTCTTCTCCTGGATGGACAGCATGCCCAGAATGCCGTTGATGGGGGTGCGGAGATCGTGGGACATGTGGGAGAGAAACTCGCTCTTTGCCGAGTTTGCCCGCCGCACCTTCTCCAGCAGCTCCATGATGGCCTGCTCCTGCTTCTTCCGGGTCACCATGGTCTCCGTGATGTCCTGGTGGTATCCGTTGAGGCTGACGCCCGGCTTTTTGAAGGTCCTGTCCGGCACGCCGCCGCAGCGGACATATATTTTCCCCAGCTCCGGGTGGTTCCAGGGGTAGATCACCTCGGAGCGGCCGGTTTCCAGCATCTCCGTCACAGCCTCCTGCACCATCTCCACGTAGTCCGGCTCAATGTTTTCAAACCAGCGCTGGTAGCACTCCTCCGGCTCGATCCCGTCCGGCACGCCCAGAAGGATCCGCATGGTGCGGTCCGTGTACATCCTCGGCTGGCAGCCCTCCTCCAGCTCGATGGTCCAGATGCCGGTCCGGGCCCCCTCCAGGATGTCCTCCAGGCTCCGCCGCGCCTCCCGCTTGTACTTCTCCTCCTGCTCCACCACGGCGTTGATGTCCCGCTGGGCAAAAATCGCGCAGTTCTCCTCCCCCAGCCTCTCCGTGGCGGAGAAGTGGAGCTCCAGGTGCTTGAGCCCGCAGGAGCTCTCCTTCACCTGATACCGGATGGAGAACTTCCTCTCCGTCCGGAGCTGGGCAAGCACGTAGTCCTTCCGGGTCAGGGCGCGGAGCCGCTCCTGGTCCCTGGGGACCACGTACTGGGAGATGTAGCGCTCCATGGCCTCCTGGTAGCCGTCCTGAAAGCTGAGGGCCCAGTCCATGCCCACCCGCTCGCTGTCCCGGTAGGTCTCGCACGCGCCGGTGTCCAGGTTCACCTGATAGATGCCCAGGTAGTCCACGCTGAGGGCGTGGAGCACATTGTAGCTCCGATTCTGGATCTCTCGGATCAGGTTCCGCCGTCTCAGGGAGGAGACGATAAAGTAGGCCGCCGTCTGGAGCATGTTGGAGGCGTACTCCAGCAGCTTCACCGGGGGATTGTCCACGCCGTAAAAGCCGATGAGCTTCTGGCCGTCAAAGAGGGGGACCACCACCAGGGAGCGTATGCTCTGCCGCTTCAGGTTCTCGTACTGAAGGGGATCGGACTCCCGGATATCCTCCAGATCCTCAATGACAATATGCCCGCTGACGCGGAAATTCTGATACCAGCTGGCGCACACCTCCGGGGGAAGATTCTGGAGCAGCGCCTTCTCCCGCTCCACCCCCTCGGCCACCCACTCGTAGGTGTTGTCGTCGCCGCCGGAGGCGTTGCGCTCAAATATGTAGGTGCGCTCCCCGTTGAGCGCCTTTCCCATGTGCTCCAGCAGCACCTCCAGGGACTGGTCCGGCGACTCCTCCAGCAGGGCGGCGCGAAGGCCCTCGTTGATGACGGACTCCAGAGTCTGCACGCTCCGCACGCCGCCGGGATGCTCGCAGCCCCAGGCGGACGGCGTGACCCCGCCGGTCCTTTCAAAACACTCCCTTGAATATTCCATACGCCTGCCCTCCCATAGACCGCGCTCCAGCCCCAGATTCCGGCGGGGCGGGTCTCCTCCCCGGAGAACCATTCCGCTCCCGTTCCGGTTTCCCGGCAAAAAAATCAGCAAAGTCTGTGTCATAATACCATATGCCCCCCATTCCGTCAATAAAAAAAGAGGGATCCCCAGGGGAATCAATTTACGCGGCGGCAGATGGGACCCTTGCGGAAACTGTGCAGGGGCGGGCACTGCCCGCCTCTTTGCGAAATTTCATAAAATCCCCGCGCCCTCTCCGGCGGGATTTGTCATTTTCGGACAAAACCCTTGCAAGCGCGCGGAAAATCATATATAATAATGGTTATTCTCTGACATAGCGGAGAGGGAAAGGGGGAAACACACGATTGGCTGACAACTACGTAGTGGAGATGCTGAACATCACCAAGGTATTTCCGGGCATCGTGGCCAACGACAACATCACCCTGCAATTAAAGCGGGGCGAGATCCACGCCCTGCTGGGGGAGAACGGGGCCGGGAAATCCACCCTCATGAGCGTGCTCTTCGGCCTGTACCAGCCGGAGCAGGGGGAGATCCGCATCGACGGGAAGCGGGTGGAGATCCGCGATCCCAACGACGCCAACACGCTCCACATCGGCATGGTCCACCAGCACTTCAAGCTGGTGGAGTGCTTCACCGTGCTGGACAACATCATCCTGGGCGTGGAGCCCAACAAGCTGGGCTTCCTGCAAAAGAAGGAGGCCAGGAAGAAGGTGGTGGCCCTCTCGGAGAAATACGGGCTGCTGGTGGACCCGGACGCGCTGGTGGAGGACATCACCGTGGGCATGCAGCAGCGCACGGAGATCCTCAAGATGCTCTACCGGGACAACGAGATCCTCATCTTCGACGAGCCTACCGCCGTGCTCACGCCCCAGGAGATCCACGAGCTGATGCAGATCATGAAGAGCCTGGCCGCCGAGGGCAAGTCCATCCTCTTCATCACCCACAAGCTCAACGAGATCATGGAGGTCTGCGACCGGTGCAGCGTCCTGCGCAAGGGCAAGTACATCGGCACCGTGGACATCGCCGGCACCTCCAAGGAGGAGCTCAGCCGCATGATGGTGGGCCGGGACGTGAAGTTCGCCGTGGACAAGGCCCCCGCGAGCCCCGGGGAGACGGTGCTGAAGGTGACGGGCCTCACCGTGCCCAGCAAGGTACACCACAATAACGCGGTCAAGGACGTGTCCTTCCAGGTCCGCCGGGGGGAGATCGTGTGCATCGCCGGCATCGACGGCAACGGCCAGACCGAGTTTGTCTACGCCCTGTCCGGCCTGGAGAAGATCAGCTCCGGAAGGATCGAGCTGTGCGGCAGGGACGTCACCCGCTCCACCATCCGCCAGCGCGCCGAGACCGGCATGAGCCACATCCCCGAGGACCGGCACAAGCACGGCCTGGTGCTGGACTTCCCCCTGGAGGACAACCTGGTGCTCCAGCGGTACATGGACCCCCGGTTCCAGAAGGGGGGCTTCATCCAGCGGGAGCCCATCCGGGCCTACGCGGAGGACCTCATCGGCAGGTTTGACATCCGCTCCGGACAGGGCCCGGTGACGCCGGTGCGCAGCATGTCCGGCGGCAACCAGCAGAAGGCCATTATTGCCCGGGAGATCGACTTGAACGCGGATCTCCTGGTGGCCGTCCAGCCCACCCGGGGCCTGGACGTGGGCGCTATCGAGTACATCCACAGCCAGATCGTGGGACAGCGGGACCTGGGCAAGGCGGTGCTGCTGGTGAGCCTGGAGCTGGACGAGGTCATGAACCTGTCCGACCGGATTCTGGTCATGTACGAGGGTGAGATCGTGGGCGAGCTGGATCCCAAGACCACCACAGTGGAGGAGCTGGGCCTCTATATGGCCGGCGCCAAGCGGAACACGGGGAAGGAGGCCAGCGCATCGTGAAAAAGGATAGAACCCTCTGGAACGACGGGACCAAGACCGTGGTGGCCTCCCTGCTGTCCATCCTCATGGGCGTGATCTTCGGCGGCGTGCTGCTGTTTGTGGTGGCCCTGTGCCTGAAGATGCCCCTGTCCTCCGCCTGGGAGGGCTTCCGGATCGTGCTGGGGGGCGTGTTCAACACGGGCCGGGACTACGACGCCGGCAGCGTGCTCACCTTCGGCATCAACGCCCGGCTTATCGGGGACATGCTCTTCCGGGCCACGCCCCTCATCATGACGGGCCTGTCCGTGGCCCTGGCCTACAAGACGGGCCTCTTCAACATCGGCGCGCCTGGCCAGTACCTCATGGGCACGGCCGTGTCCATCATCGTGGCCCTGGCCATTGACACCAGCGTGGTCCCCGCCTTCCTGGTGTGGATCCTGGCCTTTCTGGCGGCCATCGCCGCGGGGGCGCTGTGGGGCTGCATCCCGGGCCTCTTCAAGGCCTATCTCAACGTCAACGAGGTCATCACCTCCATCATGACCAACTGGATTGCCGCCAATCTGGTGACCCTCCTCTTTGACGGCAGCAATTTCATCAACAACGTGGACTTCGGCAAGACCGGCTACACCCTCAAGACCGCCACCAACGGCGTGGCCACGGCCAAGCTGGGGCTGAACTTCGGCGGCGGCAACGCCAACGCGGGCTTCCTCATCGCCATTGTCTTTGCGGCGGCGGCCTATGTGGTCATCAACAAGACCACCTTTGGCTATGAGCTCCGGGCCTGCGGCAGCAACAAGAACGCGGCCCGCTACGCGGGCATGAACGAGAAGCGGAACATTGTCCTCTCCATGGCCATCGCCGGGGGCCTGTCGGCGGCCGGCGCGGCGCTGTACTACCTGCAGGGGGACGTGGAGTTCTACTGGCACACCTCCATGGCCCTGCCCGCCACCGGCTTCAACGGCATCCCGGTGGCCCTGCTGGCCAGCTGCAGCCCCATCGGGTGCATCTTCTCCGGGATGTTCATGGCCTATCTGACCATCTCCGGCAGCCAGCTGAGCACCTTCACGGCCTATAACGAGTACATCGCCAACATCATTATCGCGGTGATCGTGTATCTGAGCGCCTTCACCCTGTTCTTCAAGGGCCTGATGAGCGCGAAGAAGAAGACCATCACCGTGAAGAGCGAGGTCGCCAAAAACAAGGCGGGAGAGGAGATGAAGCGGAAATGACGTTTCTTTTGCAGCAGACTGTCATCTACACGGTGCCTCTGATCCTGGTGGCCCTGGCCGGCGTGTTTGCCGAGCGCAGCGGCATCATCAATCTGGCCCTGGAGGGCATTATGATTATCGGGGCCTTTGTGGGGGCCTGGTTTGTGCGCATCATGCAGGAGGGCGGCTGGAACGAGGACGCGGCCCAGGGCCTGCTCCTGCTGGCGCTGGTGGTGACGGCGGCGGCGGGGGCGCTGTTCTCCCTGCTGCTGAGCTTCTCGGCGGTGAAGATGAAGGCGGACCAGACCATCGGCGGCACGGCCCTGAACCTGCTGGCCCCGGCCACTGTGCTGTTCCTGGTGAACATCGTCTTCCAGCAGAACACTCTGAACCTGCGCTACGACGCGCCCAGCTGGTTCATGCTCTTCCAGACGGACTTTGGCTTTGAGCGCAAGGCCAAGCTGGGTCTGGTGGGGGACCTGCTGCTCAACAAGACCTATCTGACCACCTACATCGGGCTTCTCATCTATGTTGTCCTGGCGGTCATCCTCTACAAGACCCGCTTCGGCCTGCGCCTGCGGGCCTGCGGCGAGCACCCCCAGGCGGCGGACTCGGTGGGCATCAACGTGTATAGAATGCGCTATCTGGGCACGTCCATCAGCGGCGCCCTGGCGGGCATGGGCGGGTTCATCTACGCCCTGACCACCTCCAACGGCGCGGCCAACGGCGACGTGGCGGGCTTTGGCTTCCTGGCCCTGGCGGTGATGATCTTCGGCAACTGGAAGCCGCTGAACATCGCCATTGTGGGCTTCCTCTTCGGCCTGCTCAAGTGCATCTCCGCCTGCTCCGGCACCCTGGACATCAACGGCGACGGCGTGTACCTGCTGGCCCAGATCGGCGTGAGCATCTATGTATACAACATGCTGCCCTACGTGATTACCCTGGTGGTGCTGGCCTTCACCTCCAAGAAGTCCCGGGCCCCCAAGGCGGAGGGCATTCCCTACGATAAGGGGCAGCGGTAGAACCCGGCGGATTCCGGTCCGTGCGGCGCCAAACGAACGCGGCGGCAAGAATTTCTCTTGCCGCCGCGTTTCAGCTTGTGGAAAAACCGCGCGTGTGGGGGCGGAAAAGCCGCCCCAATGCCCTCAACAGCTGTGAATACAGGCGCTTACCCCTCTGGCCCCAGGACCGGCTGCGCCTTGGGCCACTGTTCATGGAGGAGAATCTCCACGATCTCCGCCGTATCCCCGGCCGGATAAAACCGGATGGTCCAGGGACAGGGGGGACACTCCGGCTCCTCCGGAAAGAGCCCGACAGGTTCCGTCTCCCCGCCGGCCTCTGGGGGGGGCTCCGGTGAGACCGGCTCTGTCTCAGGGGTCAGATCTGCCTCCGGCTCCCCATCCGGGGGCGGCTCCCCGGCGTCCCCATCCGCCGCCGTCTGGACCGCCTCCTCCCCCAGGCACAGCTCCCGCCACAGCGCCTTCACGGCGGCGTTTACGTCCGCCGTAGGGGTGTCGTAGGAGAAGCGGGCGGTCAGCTTCTCGTGCTCCTCCCGGACGGCCAGCCGCAGAAGGTCCAGCAGGGACTGGCTGTCAGAGATGCTCATGAGCCCGTCCAGGTCCTCGGTCCCCTCCCGGTAGGTCATCTGGTAGGTCACCGTGCTGTAGGCCGTGCCCGCGTCGTAGGTAAAGGTCAGGCCGCTGAGCAGGTAGGAGCCCAGGGTGGTCTCCCGCCGGACCTCGGACCGGGCCCGCTGGGCCTGGATGTAGGAGTTGGCCTCCTCATAGCAGCGGATGGTCCCCTCCTCCGCCCGCTCCTCCACCAGCAGCAGCAGAGAGTTGACCAGATCCTGGTAGGTCTCCGAGCGCAGAGTGTCCTCCGCCCCGGAGTCCCAGTACCGGTTGGCGTAGGGCTCCACGCTGCTGTAGGACCGCTCCAGCAGCATCCCGCAGCCGCACAGCGCAAGGCACAGCGGCAGCGACAGCATCCACTTTTTCAAGCCCCTCCGCCCCCTTCTGTTCTAATAGCCCAGCTCCTGGTCCACCAGCACCACTTCCATGTCCATGCTGCCCATCTTCTTGTAGAGCACCGTCAGCCCCCGGCAGATGCGCTCCGGGCTGTCGCAGTCGTAGCAGCGGTCTCCCCTGGCCGCGCAGGGGGTCTTACGGCCCAGCCGCTGGGCGTTCTTGGGGGCCACCACGTTGCGCACCCGCTGGAGGGCGCTGTGGAAATTGGGGGAGATCTTGTTCCGGCCCGCCAGGAGATAGACCTTCCGGTGGCCGTAGAGGGAGGAGGAGACCCGGTTGCCGGTGCCGTCGATGTTGAGGATCTCCCCGGTGTCCCCGGCGATGCCGTTGGCGGAGAGAAGGTAGATTTCCGCGCCGGCGGCCAGCTGCTGCACCTGGGCCGGCGGGGCGGGGGTAAAGCCGTGGGAGAAGACCACATTGTGCCGGCTCAGGCTCTCCCGCAGCCCCAGCTCCGCAATGGTCATGGACCCGCCCATGCCCACGGTCCTCTGGTCAATCTGCTCATTGAGGTAGGCGGCGGCCTCCTCCCCGGTGGCAAAGACGGAGACGGCGAAGCCGTTTTTCTCCAGCTTCTCTCTCAGATGGTCAAAATTCATTTCCCTGCTCCTTTCATATGGCTATAAGCTGTCCGGCGAGTACTCCCCGAAGCCCTCTCCCAGGACCTCGTGGGCCTCGCAGACAATGATGAACGCGTTGGGGTCCACCCCTGTCACCGTGGCCTTGATGGGGGCGATCTGGCTGCGCTTGAAGGCGCACAGCACCACCTGCTTCTCGTCCCCGCTGAAGCCGCCCCGGCCATCCAGCAGCGTCACGCCCAGATTCATCTCCAGCAAAAACCGGGCGATCTCGCCGCTGCGGCTGCTGATGATGTAGGCCATCTTGGCGTTGGAGCCGTAGACCACCGCGTCCATGGCCACGCTGCATATGTACATGGAGATGATCCCGTAGAGGGCGTTGTTGAGGCTGCGGAAGGTAATGGCGTAGAGGGTGACCACGGCCGCGTCGATAAACAGGCACAGCCGCCCGATGGACACGCTGCGGAGCCTGTATTTGAGCAGCCGGGCCGCCAGATCGGACCCGCCGGTGGTGCCGCCCATCATCAGCAGCAGGGCCATGGACACGCCCATGAGCACCCCGCCGTAGATGCAGGCCAGCAGCGGGTCCATGGCGGGAAAGGTGTAGACCATGGCCAGGCCGTCGATCATCAGGGAGCTGACGGCGGTGGCGTAGAGGGTGGCGACAAGCAGCTTCACCCCCTGCCTGCGCACACCCAGGATCAGCAGAGGCACGTTCATCACCAGCACCGTCATACCCACCGGGAAGACGGGGATCAGCCGGTTGATGATCTGGGCCAGACCTGTGAAGCCGCCCATGGCGATGCTGTTGGGCTGGAAAAACCAGTTGAAGCACAGCGCGTAGACGGCGCAGCCCAGGGTCATGGTCCCGTACTCGTAGAGGCGGCGCAGGACAGGGTTGTTGGATTTCATATGCTCCTCCATTCAGAAGGCAGGGCCCCCGGGGCTCTGCCCGTGTATATTCACCATCATTATACATCCCTCCGGCGGAAAGGGCAAGAGGGAAGTGGGCAGACGCTCAGATGGTGCGGCAGAAGACGTCCTCCAGGGCAAGGTCCAGATCGTCAAAGAGACTGCACCGGAAGTGGGCAGCCACGGCGGAGCGCTCCTCCTCTGAAATTCTTTTTTCTATTAAGAAAAAAGAATGACAGCCAAAACCGTCTACTGCCGCAGCTCCACCACCGTCACGCCGTCCTCGCCCTCGCCGTAGCGGCCCAGGCGGTAGCTCTTCACGGACGGGTGGCGCTTGAGCTGCTGGTGGACGGCCTTGCGCAGCGCGCCGGTGCCCTTGCCGTGGATGATGGTTACCACGTTGAGCTTGCCCATGACCGCGTTGTCCAGGAACTGGTCCACCGCCAGATCCGCCTCGTCGGTCATCAGGCCCCGGATATCCAGCTCGCTGATGGCCGCCCGGGCCCCCTGGAGCCGGACCGCCGTGGCCACCTGCCGCTTGGCCTCCTTTTTCTCCCGGACCTCGGCCTCCTCCACCAGCCGGACCTCCCCGGCCTTGACGGTCAGCTTCATGTTCCCCGCCGTCAGGGTCAGCTTCTCCCCGTTCACCGCCGCAACCACGGCCTGCTTCCGGGTGCCCCCCAGCTCCACCAGGTCTCCGGCCCGGATGGGGCGGCTGGGGGCGGGGATGGGCTCCCGCTCCGCCTCGAAGTGGAGCTCCTCCTCCATCTGGTTCAGCCTGCCCCGGATGGCGGAGCGGGCGTCGTTGACATTCTGCCAGCTGACCGCCTTCTCCTGCTCCCGGCGCAGCTGGCTGAGCTCCTCAAAGATGGCGTCCGCCTGGGCCCGGGCCTCCCGGACAATGCGCCGGGCCTCGGCCTCGCCCCGGGTGCGGGCGTTCTCCTTGGCCCGCTCCATCTGCTCCCGGAACTCCCGGGCCCGCCGGGCGTCCTCCTCCCGGACCGCCCGCAGGCGCTCGGCCTCGCCCTGGTCCTTCTCCAGCCGCTGGCGCTTCTCCTCCAGCTGGGTGAGCACGTCCTCAAACCGGATGGACTCGCTGTCCATCTGGGCCTTGGCGGTCTCGATCACCGCCGGATCCAGCCCCAGCCGCAGGGAGATGGCAAAGGCGTTGGACTTGCCGGGGATGCCGGTGAGCAGCTTGTAGGTGGGCCGCAGGGTCTCCACGTCGAACTCACAGCTGGCGTTCTCCACCCCCTCGGTGGTCATGGCGAAGGTCTTCAGCTCCGCGTAGTGGGTGGTGGCGGCCACTCTGGCCCCCCGTTCCCGGACGTGCTGGATGATGGCAATGGCCAGGGCCGCGCCCTCCACCGGGTCCGTGCCCGCCCCCAGCTCGTCGAAGAGAATGAGGCTGTGGCTGTCCGCCTCCTCCAGAATGCGCACAATGTTCACCATGTGGGCGGAGAAGGTGGACAGGCTCTGCTCGATGCTCTGCTCATCGCCGATGTCCGCCAGCACCCGGTCGAATACGCTCACCGCGCTGCGGTCGCCGGCGGGGATGTGGAGCCCGCACTGGGCCATGAGGGTCAAAAGGCCCAGGGTCTTCAGGCTCACGGTCTTGCCGCCGGTGTTGGGCCCGGTGATGACCAGGGTGTCGAACTGCTGGCCCAGCTCAACGGAGATGGGCACAGCCCGGCCCGTGTCCAGCAGGGGGTGGCGGGCGTGGCGGAGGCTGACGCTGCCGTTGCGCCGGATCTCCGGCCGGCTGGCGTTCATCTGATAGCTGAGCTGGCCCCGGGCGAAGATGAGATCCAGGCCCACCAGCAGATCGTAGTCCGAGAGGATGTCGCCGCAGCAGCCCGCCGCCTGGGCGGACAGCTCCCGGAGGATGCGCTCGATCTCCTTTTTCTCCTTGGCCTCCAGCTCCTTGAGCTCGTTGTTGGCCTGAACCACGCCCATGGGCTCCACGAAGATGGTGGCGCCGCTGGAGCTGACGTCGTGGACCAGGCCCGGGAGGCTGGAGCGGAACTCCGCCTTCACCGGCACCACAAACCGGCCGTCCCGCTGGGTGATGATGGCCTCCTGGAGGACCTTGCCGTAGCTCTGGGAGGAGATGATCTTTTGCAGGATCTGCCGGCCCTTGGCCGCCGCCGCCCGCATGTGGCGGCGGATGTCCGCCAGGGCGGGGCTGGCGGTGTCGGCAATCACGTCCTCCTCCAGGATGGCGGTGAAGATCCGATCCTCCAGGAACCGGTTCCCCCGCAGGGCGGAGAAGAGAACGTCAATGGCGGTCTTCTTCTCCTGGTCCCCCGGGTAGTCCCCCACCCGCCGGGCGCAGCGGAGCACCCCGGCGATGTCCAGCAGCTCCCGGGTGTTCAGCGCGCCGCCGTGGTCCGCCCGGTAGAGGCTCTCCGCCACGGGCTTGATGCCCGAGAAGGGCGGGGAGCCCTTCAGCCCGATCATGTCCCGGGCCGCGTCCGTCTCGTCCTGGAGACGCTTTACGTCGTCCACGTCCGTCTGGGGGACCAGGGCCAGGGCCTTCTCCCGGGCCGCGGCGCAGTTGGTCTGGTCCGCCAGCATCCGCAGGACCGCTGGCAGCTCCAGGGTGCGGATGGATTTATCAAATAATTCGCTCATAAATCAATACTCCAGATGTACTATATCAGTATCCATTCTTTTTCTTGAAAGAAAAAGAATCAAAAAGAACTTTTAGAGGCTGTATGCCGCAGCTGCCGGCAGTCGTATGATGCCGCCTCCAGGGCTTTTTCGTTGTTCATAAAGGTGTTTTAGGCAAAAGCGATCAGCATGGATGCGAGAAAATTTCCGCCGCCATGCAGCAGGATACTGGGGATTATGGAGCCATTGAAGATTTTTTCGTTCAGCCACCCCAATAAAAACGCGCCTGTTCCCGTGAAGAGAAAGGTTAAGGTGTGATACCACAGCCCCACATCCAGTCCTGCCGCTATATACAGTATGTTGTGCATCAGGCCAAACAAAACCGCCTGTAAAATAATTCCTCCCACAATGCCGGTTTTTCCGCATAATCTCTTGCACAGAAACCCTCTGTATAGAATTTCCTCCGCCACACCGTTGGCGATAAAATTTTCAATAAGGGCCGGCAGAACAGCCGCCGCGCCCAGCCCCGCAAAGGCGTTGGCGGATACGGAGGCGCTGCTTTCTATGTACGCCAGGGTCTGGGGATCCACAAGCTGCGTGAAATCAAAATTGTAGAAGAAGGCATATAAAACAGCAAACAACAGCAGAATCCGCCAGCTGCTTTTTAATTGCGGCCGAAAGAAGCCGATCCATTTCAAAAATCCGCCCGCTTGTCTGTGCCTGAAAAACCACCAGAGAATCGGCAGAAAAGAAAATACAATCAGATTGACCGCCGCTGTTGTTACGCTGGAAAGGACAAGCTCCAAGAATACCACCTCTAAAGTTTTTCTTTTTGGTTCTTTTTCTTTGTTCACAAAGAAAAAGAACGCTATTCCACGCAAAAGCACAGCACCCTGGCCTCCGAGCCGTCCTGGTAGGGGCTGTCCCCCGGGACGTTCTCCACCGCCCCGGCGGCGGCGCGCTCCGCCACGGCCTGCCAGAAGGCGGCGCTGGCCTCGTTGCGGGGGTGGTACTTGATCTGCCAGTTCCCCTTGAACCGGCGGAAAATCTCCGCCATGGCCGCGCTGCCCACCCCCCGGCGGCGGAAGGGGTAGGCTACAAAGAACTCCGCCACCGCCCAGTCCAGGGGCCGCCCGCAGTCCGGGTGGCGGTTCACCAGCACAAACCCCGCCAGATGCCGGTCCGCCCGGATGAACCAGGCCGCCCGGTCCGGCTGGGTGAAGTAGCTGTCCAGGTAGCGGTATCCGTACAGCCCCTCCTCGTTGAAGGGGATGAGATCGTATTGTGAAAACTCATAGTTGTATTTTTCCAGTAAATTACGGAGCGTCTCCTTCTCCACCGGGAGAACCGCTGTCAATTCCACCTGCATGTGGTCTCCTCCTCTCAGCTCAGGCTCTTATAGAAGTCCAGGGTCCGGAACCCCCGCTCCAGCACCGTGTGGACATACGCCTCCGCCGCGTCCGCCAGCAGGGCCAGATCCCGGTCCGGCAGGCGGAAGTCGCACAGATGCCGGACCTCCTGACGGAGTACCCACCGCATGGCGGTCAGGGAGGCGGGGCTCAGGGGCATGGACAGCCCGCGCTCCCCTCTGCCGCACTGTCTGCACCGGATCACGCCCCCCGCCGTATCCAGCAGGGGCTCCGCCGGGTCCGGCACGCCGCAGCAGGCGCAGGCGTCCGTCAGGGGCTCAAAGCCGGCCGCCCCCATCAGCCGCAGCTCAAAGGCCGCCTTTACCAGCTTCTCCGGCCGCTTGAGGGTCCCCAGGGCGTAGAGGGCGTTGAGCAGCAGGGATAAAACCTCCCCGCTCTCCGTGTTCTCCTGGGCCACCGCCTCCGTCAGCTCCGCAAAGTAGCTGGCCAGGCTCAGAAGCCCGATGTCCCCCCGGACACCCTGGAAGAGCTCGATGGTGCTCCCCTCGGTCAGGTACTGCCAGCCACGGCTCTCGCTGAGGGTCAGCTCGCCGTAGGCCAGCAGCTGGGTGCAGGCCGTGACCCGGCTCCTCCGGCTCCTGGCCCCCTTGGCCACCACGGGCAGCTTGCCCTGGGCCGTCAGCAGGGTCAATATCCTGTCGCTCTCCTTGGTGTCCACCGCCCGCAGCACGATGCCCTTCACTACCGTCCGTTCTCTCGCCATCTCTTGTCCCTCTATGTAGACGGCGGGAGGTCCCGCCGTCAGTCCTGTTCCCTATCCTTCCTCGTGAGAAGATAGAACGCCGGCGCGCCGGTGGCCCAGAACAGGTCCCAGTATCTATCCTCCAATGCCCTCTCCCTCCCGCCCTTATGTTGGGCGGAAAGGGGATGGTCCATCCGTGGGAAGTTGTGGGGGATTTGGCTCCCTTACAGCGTTTTCACCATGAACAGGAAATCCGCGTAGGTCCCGTCCCCGTACTTTATCACCCGGGGCATGGTCCCGGTGGTCTCAAAGCCGAATTTTCTGTACAGCGCAGCGGCCGGCCGGTTGGCGGACACCACCTCCAGCTCCGCCTGCTCGTAGCCCGCGGATTTGGCCATATCCAGGATCTCCCCCAGCAGGGCGGTCCCGATGCCCATGCCCCAGAATTTCCGGTACAGGGCGATGCCCACCGTGCAGCGGTGGCGGGCCCGGCTGTGTTCGGAGATGGGGTTGAAGGCGCAGTTTCCAGCGTGCTCTCCATCCACAAAGGCCAGCAGGTTCAGCGTCCGCTCCTCACTGTTTTTCTCCCGGATGAGATCCCGCTCCTCCTCTACCGTGAGTTGGACCTCCTCCGGCTCCCGCGTAAGATAGGGCGTCTCCCCGGCGGTGGCCTTCAAATAGTCCACCAGCATGGCCGCATCCGCCTCCTCCCCGCGGCGAATCAGACAGGTCCTCCCGCTTTTCAGTGTGACGGTTTTCTCCGTATATTCCATGCCGCTCCCCTCCTACTGCTCGTCATACCCAAAGGAGCGGACGTAGTTCAAATTATCCCGCCAGTTCTCCTTCACCTTCACCCAGGTCTCCATGTAGACCTTCGCGCCCATGAACCGCTCGATGTCCTCCCGGGCGTGGGAGGCAATTTTTTTCAGGGTGGCCCCGTTTTTGCCGATGATGATGCCCTTGTGGCTGGCCTTCTCGCAGTAGATGGTCACGTCCAGATCAATGATCCCGGGGGCGGTGCCGCCGTCCCGCTCGGAGAATCTGGTCACCTCCACCGCCGTGCCGTGGGGCACCTCCTTGTCCAGGTTCCGCAGCAGCTTCTCCCGGACGATCTCCGCCGCGATCTGGCGCTCCGGCTGGTCCGAGGTCATGCCGTCGGGGAAGAGCTGGGGGCCCGGGGCGGCGTATTTCTCCAGCTGCTCCATGAGCACGTCCAGGCCGTCCTTCCGCTGGGCGGAGATGGGGATGATGGCGTCAAAGGGATAGGCGCTGCTGTAGGCGGCCATCACCTCCAGCAGCTGGGCCTTCTCCACGGTGTCGATCTTGTTGATGACCAGCACCGCGGGCAGCTTCTCCTCCCGGATCCGGTCAATGAGGGCCTGCTCCGGGGGTCCCACCTTGGCGATGGGCTCCACCAGCAGGCACACCCCGTCCACATCCGCCACCGACTCCCGGACCACCTTCACCATGTAGTCCCCCAGCCGGGTCCGGGGCCTGTGGAAGCCCGGGGTGTCCAGGAGGACAAACTGGGTGTCCCCCCGGTTGGCCACGCCGGAGATGCGGGTGCGGGTGGTCTGGGGCTTGGAGGAGACAATGGCGATCTTCTCCCCCACCAGGGCGTTGGTGAGGGTGGACTTGCCCACGTTGGGCCGTCCGGCAATGGTAATCATGGCTGTTTTCTTGATCTCGTTCATTTCTCAGGTAATCCTCAACTTTCATTATTTAAGAGCCTGTTTAAAATCTCCCCGCGCATGTCTTGGCGGCGTATTTTCCGCCCT
>ERZ779632.584-NODE-584-length-19635-cov-15.425230_pt1 | contig 19635 bp, 18 predicted proteins | sample MGYA00514194_ERZ779632 | MGnify/ENA primary metagenome ERZ779632 (study PRJEB29562, sample SAMEA4376704) | mouse gut metagenome | isolation source: Cecum | study: EMG produced TPA metagenomics assembly of the A DSS colitis mouse model was used to assess the...
TTTTCCTTATTTTATCACATCCCTATTCCCTTGGGGGATTAAATCAGTGATTCCTAAAATGTTTTTCAGCCGCTCCGGCTGTGCCAGCAGAGTCGTGGAAACCCACCGGTCCTCCTCCGGCCCCCACACTACGCCAGGCCCCACCTTCTGCTCCACTATGGTCCGCTCAAGCGTGGAAAACAACCCCAAAACCGCTGCCTCTCCCCTTGTATCGTGGGCCCCCGCCGCGCCCATTCCGGCGGACAGCTGCCCGCCCAGGAACTCGGCTTCTTCCACCAAAACGGTCCGTGCGCCTTGCCTCGCCGCAGCTATGGCCGCGAAGGTCCCCGCCGTTCCGCCCCCGAACACCGCCACATCGTACTCATATCGTTTCTTTTCTTGTCCCATACGCACCACTCCAAAGCAACGCGGCGCATCCCCGCAAAGGGATAGGGATGCGCCGCATCAAAATTTAGGAAATCCGGCCGCTTTGCTTCAGTATTTTGACTGCGGCCTCGTTCGCCCTGTCCAGCGCCTCCGCCGCCGTCCTCTGCCCCGCCAAAACGTGGGTCAGCGCCTGGGCCAGCTCACTTTCAATCGCGGACATTTCCGGGATGTTGGGGGTCATTCTGGCCCTGGACAGCGTGTCCTTGAACAGGCCCGCGTCGGCTCTCAGCTCCGCGGTCTCGGGGTCCTCCCAGGCAGAAACGCTGCCGGGGGACGACCCGTTCCTCAGCGAAATCATACTGCCCTCGTAGCTGGTAAAAAACTTGATAAAGTCGGCAGCAGCAGCCTTGTTCTTGCTGGCCTTATTGACGGAGAGATACCAGGCCTTTGCGAAGGGGGCGGAGGTCTTTTCACCCGCCTCATTCTCGTACGCCGGGAACGACGCCGCGGCAAACTTATCGTACACCTTGGGCGAGGCCTCGCTGTTGGCAAAGGTGGCAAAGGAGGCGTTCCACTGCACCACCATCGCGCTCACCCCCTCCTGGAAGGCGGAGAGCACTTCGGAATACGCATAGTTGTCCACATCGGGGGGGACCACGCCATGGGTGTTTTTAAAACCGTACTCAAACTCCAGCGCCGCCACCGCCTCCGGCGAGTTCAGGGTGGGAATGCCGTTTTCGTCAAACAGCTCCCCGCCAAAGGACCACAGGTAGGAATACCACTCCTGATAGTTTACCCGCTCGGGGGATCCCTGGAGCACTGCGCCGTAGTTGGTGGGCGAATCCGGGTTGAGGCTCTTTGTAAACCGCTTGGCCAGCTCCAAATACTCCTCCATCGTCTCCGGCGGATTTTCAATCAGATCCGTGCGGTAGAACAGGAAGAACGTGCTCAGATCCCACGGGAGGCCCCACAGCTTCCCGTCATACGTCCCGGCCTGGTAGACGTAGGGGAAGTTGTCGCTCTCGATCGCGCTTAGCTCATCGGCCTGAAGCAGGCTGTCCAGCGGCTCAATGAACTCCGCCTCCGCAAACTCCGCAACCCATGAGTTTTGGAGGTACACCACGTCAAATTCGCTGCTGCCGGAGGAAAGCGGGCCGATCAAGGCTTCCCGGTAGCCGTTCCGGGGCAGAATGTTGACCTCCACCTCAATCCCGGTCTCGATCTTATACGCCTCCGCGATTGCCTGATAGGTCGCCTCCTGGCCCGGGAACGTGGCAAAAATTATTTTCTCAGGCTTGTCCGGGCCGGCGCTTGCGGGGCTGCTCGGGGATTCGCCCCCGCCTGTCGGCGCGGGATTGTCGCCGCTGCACCCGGCCAGCATACCGAGCATCATCAAAAGGGCCAGAAACGCCGCCAAAATTCTCTGCTTTTTCATAGTGTTTCTCCTTTTTTATAGTTTTTCCGTCCTGTCGTCTAATCGAGCCGCGCACCTCCCTCCATGACGCACCGTTTCGCCCTATGGGCGCATCAGATTCCCTTTTGCGGGCTGTCCCGGCGTCAGCCTTTCAGCGCGCCCAGGCTGATCCCTGAAACAATATATTTCTGGGCGAAAATCGTGATCAACGCCGGCACCGCCATAATCACCATGCATGTCGCTGTCATGGGGCCCCACAAAATCGCTTCATCCGTGATGAACAGCGACGCGGCCACCGGCAAAGTCCGGCTGTTGACGCTGGCCAGCGTCGAAGCAAATAAAAACTCGTTCCAACAGGCCACGAACACCAGAATTCCAATTGAAATCAGCCCCGGGGCAGACAGGGGGATAATAATTTTCACCACCGACTGAAACTTATTGCAGCCGTCCACCAGCGCGGCCTCTTCAATTTCATTGGGGAAGTCCAGGAAAAAGCTCCACGTCATCCAAACACAGAAGGGCAGGTTGATGGCCGTATACGCAATTACCAGCGCAAATATGGAATCCCCAAGCTGCAAATTTTTGGTCAGCAGAAAAAACGGCAGAACAAGCACCATGGGCGGCAGCATGCGGCCGAACAGAAACAAGAGCGGCAGCTTCTCCTTCCCCAGCCGGTACCGGGCCATCCCATAGCCCGCCAGGCCCCCGACCACCAGGTTTGTCACCGTTACCACCGCCGCCACAATGGCGCTGTTTACAAAGTACTTGGGGATGCTGGACCCCCACCCCCGGGAGCCATACCCCAGCGCCTCCTTGTAGTTATCCATTGTCGGCGTGAACTTCCAGACAGGCGGCGTGGCAAATACGATGCCCGCCGGCTTTATAGACGAAATCGCCATCCAGAAAAGGGGGAATACCATCAGCATTAAAAACAAGGTCACAACGGTATACACGCACACCTCTTTGACGGCCTTTCTGCGTTTTTTCGGTGTCCTATTCATGGTCTTTCCTCCTCAGCATAAGCGTCATGACAAAGCTAATGAGCAGGCTGATTAAAAGCAGAATCACAGAGATCGCCGCCGCCTCCCCCATTTGGCTGGCGGTGAAAAGCTTTCGGTACAGATAGATGCTCGCCACCTGCGTAAGCTCCGCCGGTCCTCCGTTTGTGGTCATATAAATGGAGTCAAACGTCTGGAAGGCATTGATGACCGCAAACAGGCACACCACCATCATCACGTTTTTTAAGTGTGGGAGCACAATATATCGAATGCGTTTGAAGTAGGTCGCCCCATCCACCATGGACGCCTCCATCACCTCATGGGGCAGGCCCATCAGCGCGGCGATAATCAGCAAAAAGCTGAATCCAATGTTCTGCCACACCCCAATCACATTCAGCGTCGCCATGGCCGTGCCGGCATCGGTCAGGAACGCGACTTTCTTCAGCCCCAGCGAGGACAAAAAGTAGTTTATAACGCCGGTCTCATAGTTCAGAATAAACCGCCAGATCAACGCAGAGGCGGCCGGGGTAATCATTTTTGGCAGCAGCAGGCAGATCGTCACCAGCCCCCGCAGAACCCTGCGGCCACGGTAGGTTGCCAGCGCCAGCATAAAGGCCAGCGCAATCTGCAAAACCACCGTTACCACCACATAACGAAGGGTAATCAGCAGCGTGCCCCGAAACGTTTCGTCCTGTAGCAATGTAATATAGTTGTCAATGCCAATGAACACGCCCCCTTTTTTCAGGTTTGCCAGGGTCACGTATCGGAAACTGATATAGAAATTATACAGGAGCGGATAAATCATAATCGCGAAGATGATGATAAGCGCGGGGGCCACCGTCAGCCACTGAGAAACGCGCCGCACTTTGAGCCTTCGTGCTCCACCTGTTTTCCCGGCAATCACTTTCATAAAACCGCCTCCTTGAACTATTTGTTGCTGGATCCCCTCCCCGCGTTTTCTTGCAGGCAGAGCGCCCCCGCCATTGACAGTATTTCCAATCTGACCTCTACAAACAGCACACCGCTTATATTTCATTTTTTAAAATTATATTTTATATTTTGAAATCTAAGGCTAGTTTACTATAGCTGCCGTTATTTGTCAATACCGTTTTGTCGGATTTTCGTGGAAATTATGTCCATTTGCCCCGGGCCATTTGGGAGGGGCGCGGCGCCCCTTGGCAAAAACAGGCCCCGCCCGCATTTATGCGGACGGGGCCTGTTTTTTTGCATGGGAAAAGCCGGGAGCGCTGGGACGCTCCCGGCTTGCGTGAAATCAGATATCCACTTTTAGACCCTATATCTCGAAGAACGCCGGCTGACGAGGGATTTTCCCGTCAGACAAAGCGTAATTTCGCAGGAATGATTGTGTTTATTTCGAGAAATCACAACGAAGCATGGCGTAAAAAGTATCGCCAAACGGCGTTTTAAGAGATGTTGAACAGGCTCTTAGGGGATATAGCCCAGATCCTCCGACGCCTTGGCGGCAATCAGCTTAAGCCGGGGCAGTTTTTCCTCAATAACTTCATCCGTAACGCGGGTAATCGGCCCGCTTACGCTCAACCCCGCCACGACTTTCCTTGTATAATCCCTCACCGGAACCGCAACGCAGCGCACCCCCAACTCGCACTCCTCATTGTCAAGAGCATACCCCTGACGGCGCACCTGAGCCAGCTCCCTGCAAAGCGCTTCCTTTGTGGTGAGGGTGTTCCTGGTATAGCCAATCAGTCCCCGGTCGGCAATCAGACTGTCCAGCTCGCCATCGCTATACTCCAGCAAAAACAGTTTGCCGATCCCCGTGCAGTGCAAAGGCGCTGTCCTACCGATGTACTGGCGAATTGTCAGCATTTGGGAATTGTCCGTCACGTTGTCCAGGTAGACGATCATATGGTTTTCTTCCTGGGCCAGGTGGGCCGACTCCTGAAACAGCTCCGCAACGCTGACCACCGCATAGTGGAGCAGCCTGGAAATGCTGAATTGCTTTTTGACGTTTTCGGCCAGGCAGCACAGCTTCAGATTCAGCGCGTACTTCCCGGAACTTTCATGCTGGGTAACATATCCCCGGTTTTGCAGGGCGGTTAAAAAACGATAGAGGGTGCTCGCGTTCATATCAATCAAATGAGCCAGCTCGCTCAGCTTCATCGGCTGGCTTTGATTCGCCAGCGCCTCTAAAACCACGAGCAGCTTCTCCGCAGTTTGGTTGGAATTAGAAGCCGCAGCAGCGCCTTTTCCCATATTGGTATGTCCCCCTTCCCCTGATGCGTTTATTATAACAGTTTTGCGCAAAATTTCAATACGCAGTGCAAAAACGCTGCCTGCCTGCGGCGCAAAAGCGGGCCCCGCGCGGAAAAAAGCGCCGGAACCCTTGCAGATGCTTTACAGCAGCGGCGCAAACAGCCGCAGCAGGTCCCGGAGCGTCCGGTGGGGCAGGGAGATGGACCGGCAGTCCTCCAGGGTGACCATGAGGCTCCTGGTCTGTGTGTCCAGGAAGTCGTCCCGGATGTCTTGGACGGAGGGTGTGCCGTAGAGCAGCACACCGTTTTCAAAATGCAGGAACATGCTGCGGTAGTCCAGGTTCACCGTACCAACGGTGGCCCAAAGGTCGTCCACCACGAAGTTCTTGGAATGGATGAACCCCGGCTCATACTCGAAGATCTGCACCCCCGCCTCCAGCAGCTCCTCGTAATAAGAGCGGGTCATCTCAAATACCGTCTTTTTGTCCGGGATGTGGGGGGTGATGATGCGCACATCCACCCCCGATTTGGCGGCGCTGGTCAGCGCCATGGTGAGGGAGTAGTCGATGACCAGGTAGGGCGTGGTGATATACACGTACCGCTTGGCCCGGTAAATGAGGTTGAGATACACCGACTGCCCCACCGCCTCATTGTCCCAGGGGCAGTCATGGTAGGGCTGGACATAGCCCTGGGCGCCGCCCCGGGCGGGCTCGGGGCGGAAGGGGGTAAAGTGTTCCTCTTCGCTGTGGGTAAAGTCCCACATGGCCAGGAAGGATACCGTCATGGACCACACCGCGTCCCCCTCCAGCCGGATGGCGGAATCCTTCCAGTGGCCGAAGCGCCGCTTGACATTGATATACTCGTCCGCCATGTTGATGCCGCCGGTAAAGGCCACCTGCCCGTCGATAATCATGTATTTGCGGTGGTCCCGGTTGTTCTGCCGCAGGGACACCACCGGCACAAAGCGGTTAAACACCCGGCAGTGTACCCCCATCCGCTCCAGCCGGGCGGGGTAATCCCCCGGCAGGGTGGCCATGGAGCCGATGTCGTCATAGATCACCCGGACCTCCAGCCCCTGCCCTGCCTTTTCCCGCAGAATGTCCAGCACCGAGTTCCACAGCTTGCCCTCCTCGATGATGAAGTACTCGATGAAGATATACCGCCCGGCCCCCCGCAGGGCGGAGAGGATATCGTCATAGCAGTTGTCGCCCAGGGGGTAATATTTGGTGCGGGTATTGCCGTAGACAGGGCAGTGGGTGGTCTGCTCCAGGTAGTGGGCCATACAGGCCGCGTCCTCCCCCATCAGCTCGCCCAGGGAGGCGGACCGGCCGCACTCGCCCCCCAGGTTTTTGCGGATCTTCCGCTCCATGGAGCGCAGGCGGCGCTGGTTGAAGGCGGACAGGTGGTTGCCGCCCAGCAGCAGGTAGGCCAGCGACCCGAAGGGCATCAGCCCCAGCACAATGATAAGCCAGCCTATTTTATAGCCGGGGTTGCTCCGGCTGCCCACAATCCACATGGCCGCCAGCACCGATAAAACCAGAAACAGCCACTCCACACGGTCGAAGTATACGCTGTCCCGCAGTACTACCAGCCCGGCCATATACAGCACGATCTGGGCGATAATCAGCACCGCCACAATGCCCATGCGGTGGAACAGCAGCTTGCCGATTTTGCTTTGAACTCTTCTCTGTTTCATAGCGTCTCCTTGGATCATTGCGCGCCTACTTCTCCTTGAGTACCACGCTGGCCTCCCCCAAAGTCTCCCGCAGCTCCGCCAGCAGGGCGTCGTGGAGGATACAGTGGGTCTGGAGTTTTTTCTTGCTGTCCGCCAGATAGACCACGGCGGGGTTTTCCCCGGGGAACATGTTCAGCAGCTTTTTGAACCAGTTGAAGGACTCGCCGCCGTCGGGCAGGCGCACCCAGAGCACCTGCTCCCCCTCCGTCCGCCGGGGCGCGCTGCCCAGGGGAATCACCCGGTCCACCATCAGCTGGGGCGCCTTCTCGTCCCGGACGGACACCCGCCCGGACACCGCCACGGGGAGGTTGGCCTTCAGGTAGGCCCCGCTCTCCGTCAGCGTGCGGGAAAAGCAGAGCAGCTCCATGGAACCGGTGGCATCCTCCAGCATCACGTAGGCCATGAGGGAGTTGTTCTTGGTGGTTTTGGTGCGCACCGACGCCACCACCCCCGCCAGGGTGACGTTGGTCCCATCCCCGTACCGGGAGGGGCCGCCCTCCTCCCCCGCCGCCATCACCGCGGCAATGGGGACCGCGCCGTACTTCTGGGCCTGCCTGCGGTACTCGTCCATGGGGTGGCCGGAGAGGTAGAGCCCTGTGGTCTCCTTCTCCATGGCCATCAGCTCCGCCGGGGAGAACTCCGGGATATCCGGCAGGATGACCGTGGGCACGGACGTCCCCTCCCCTCCCCCGCCGAACAGGTCGAACTGGCCCTCCAGGTTCTTTCTGCGGTCCCGGGCAATGGAGTCCACCACCGTCTCGTACACCTTCATCAGCTGGGAACGGCGGCAGCCCAGGCTGTCGAAGCAGCCCGAGCGGATCAGGCTGTCCAGCACCCGCTTGTTCAGGTCGCTGTCAAACATCCGGGCGCAGAACTCGGGGAAGGACACGAAGGACCCCCCCTTCTCCCGCTCGGCCAGCACGGCGTTGGTGAAGCCCACCCCCACCCCCTTCAGCGCCGCCAGCCCGAAGCGGATGTTCTCCCCCGACACCGTGAAGGCCGCGCCGGACTCGTTGATGTCCGGGGGAAGCAGGGCGATGCCGCTGTCCTTGCACTCGGCGATATACTCCGCCACCTTGCCCTGGGAGTCCAGCACAGAGGTGAGCAGGGCCGCCATATACTCCCGGGGGTGGCGGTACTTGAACCATGCCGTCTGGTAGGCCACGATGGCATAGGCCAGGGAGTGGGACTTGTTGAAGGCGTAGTGGGCAAAGTCGTTGATCTCATCGTAGATAGACTGGGCCACCGCCTCGGGAATGCCGCCGGCCAGGCACCCGGCGATATTCCTGGCGGGATCGCCATGGATAAAGGACTCCCGCTCCCGCTGGACGTCCTTCTCCTTTTTTTTGCTCATGGCCCGGCGCACCATGTCCGCCTGGCCCAGGGAGTACCCCGCCAGCTTGCGGAAGATCTCAATGACCTGTTCCTGGTAGACAATGCAGCCATAGGTGTTGGACAAAATGGGCTCCAGGGCCGGGTGCTTGTAGGTGACCAGGGCCGGGTTCTGGGCGCAGGCCAGGAACTTGGGGATGGAGTCCATGGGGCCGGGGCGGTACAGGGCGATGATGGCGCAGATGTCCTCAATGCTCTTGGGCTTGAGGCCCACGCACACCCCCGTCATCCCCGCCGACTCCATCTGGAACACGCCGGAGGTGCGCCCGTCGGACAGCATCTGGTAGACCTCCATGTCGTCGTCCGGGATATCTTCCAGCCGGAAACCGGGCTGCCGCTTTTGAACCATCTTGACCGCGTCGTCCAGCACCGTCAGGTTGCGCAGGCCCAAAAAGTCCATTTTCAGCAGGCCCAGCTCCTCGATGGTAGTCATGGTGTACTGGGTCACCGGCTGGCCGTCGTTGGTGGCCAGGGGGACGTACTCGTATACCGGGCGCTTGGTGATGACCACCCCGGCGGCGTGGGTGGAGGCGTTGCGGGGCATCCCCTCGATCTTCCGGGCCATGTCCACCAGCTCACGGACCCGCTCGTCCCCGTTGTAGAGGTCGTTCAGCCCCTTGGACAGCACCAGCGCCTTGTCCAGGGTCATTTTCGGATCGAAGGGCACCTGCTTGGCGATGTTGTCCACCTCGGCATAGGGGAAGTTGAGAACCCGCCCCACGTCCCGGATGGCGGCCTTGGCTTTCATGGTGCCGAAGGTGACGATCTGCACCACGTGGTCCTCCCCGTACTTCCGGGACACATAGTCGATGACCTCCTGCCGCCGCCGGATGCAGAAGTCGATGTCGATATCGGGCATGGTCACCCGCTCGGGGTTCAAAAACCGCTCGAAGATCAGGCCGTACTTGATGGGGTCCACGTCGGTGATGCGCAGGCAGTAGGCCACCATGGACCCGGCCCCGGAGCCGCGGCCCGGGCCCACCGGGATGCCGTTTTCCTTGGCATAGCCGATGAAGTCGGACACAATGAGGAAGTAGTCCACAAACCCCATCTGGCGGATGACCCCCATCTCCATGCGCAGCCGGCCCTTCAGCTCCTCCCCGCCGTTCGGATAACGCCGGGCAAAGCCCTGCCAGCACAGCTTTTCAAAATAGGCGTCCCCGTCCGTCTCTCCCCGGGGCAGCTTGAACTCGGGCAGGTGGTAGGTGCCGAAGTGGAAGTCCACATCGCACAGCTCCACAATCTTCTGGGTATTGTCGATGGCCTGGGGGCAGTTGGGGAAGAGGGCGCGCATTTCCTCCTCGCTTTTCACAAAGAACTCCTGGGTCTCAAACCGCATCCGCTCGGTGTCCTCCACCAGCTTGCCTGTCTGGACGCACATGAGCACGTCCTGCATGGCGGCGTCCTCCCGGGTGAGGTAGTGGCAGTCGTTGGTGGCCACCAGGGGAATGCCGGTTTCGCCGCTCAAGCGCAGGATGCCCGCGTTGACCGCCTGCTGCTCGGGGAGGTGGTGGTCCTGAATCTCCAGGTAGTATCCGTCCTCGCCGAACAGTTCCCGCATCTCCAGGGCGTGGGCCTTCGCCCCCTGGTAGTCGCTGGCGCGCAGCCGCCGGGGGATCTCCCCCCCCAGGCAGGCGGACAGGGCGATGAGGCCCCCGCAGTGGGCGCGCAGCAGGTCCATGTCGATCCGGGGCTTGATGTAAAAGCCCTCGGTAAAGGCCATGGACACCATATAACTCAGGTTGCGGTAGCCCTCCTCGTTCCGGCAAAGCAGCACCAGGTGCCGGGCGGACGCGTCCAGCTCGTGCACCCGGTCGAACCGGGTGCGGGGGGCCACATAGACCTCGCAGCCAATGACGGGCTTGATCCCCGCTCCCTTGCAGGCCCGGTAGAAGTCCACCGCGCCGTACATCACCCCGTGGTCGGTGATGGCCACGGCGGTCTGGCCCAGCTCCTTCACCCGCTCCACCAGCTTTTCGATGCGGCAGGCGCCGTCCAGGAGGGAGTATTCGGTATGGAGGTGCAGATGGGTAAAGGACATGGCAAATACCTCTATCTTTCTATAAAAATTCAGCGTTCCCTATTTGTTATCACTCTTCCCATGTTCGCGCCTGCTCCGCGCTTCCCTCCGCCAATTCCAGCAGCTTCCGCATCCGATGGTTGAAGGCCGATTTGCTTACCGCCGGCTCACACAGCCCGCCCAGCTGGCCCAGGTTCAGCTCCGGGTATTCCATCCGCAGCCGTGCCGCCTCCCGGAGCTTGTCCGGCAGGGCGTCCATCCGCCCGGATGCCTCCAGCCGCCCGATGGCGGCAATCTGCTCCCTTGCCGCCGCCACCGTCTTGTCCAGGTTGGCGCTGTCGCAGTTCACCTGTCGGTTCACCCTCCCCTGTAGGTCCCGCTCCAGCTTGGCGTTCATCACCGCCATGGCGGATACCGGTGCCCCCAGGTAGGTCAAAAAGTCCTCAATGTGGTGGGACTGCTTGAAATACACCACCCGGTTCCCCTTGCGCTGCGTCTCCTTGGGTTCAAATCCCGCCTCCCGCAGCAGGGCAGGCAACTCCCGCCCCACGTGGTAATGGGAGGTGGCCAGCTCCAAATGGTAGCCCTTCATGGGGTCGGTCACCGAGCCACCCGCCAGAAACGCCCCCCGGAGGAAGGCCGTCCGGCAGTGGTCCTCCTCCAGTTGAGACAGGTTGATGTGCAGGGACACCGAGGCGTCCCGCTCCAAATCAAAGGTCTCAAAGATGGCCTGCAATTTGATCGGATCCTCAATGAGAAAGGCCCCCTTCCCCTCCCCCGGCTCGGGGGTTTGGTCGAAGGACAGCTTGAACGCCTTTCGGAACAGCAGGGGCAGCCGCTCCTTCAGCGCGGCGCACTCCGTCACAATCCGGGCCTGGCGGGGGTGGAACGCGCCGCAGAACAGCAGCACGCCATAGGCCTCCGCCCGGGCGCAGCAGCGGCGGCTGACGCGGGGACGGCACAGCTCCCCCTTTACTTCAGCGGAAAAGGCCACGACGGCTCACTCCCCTTCCCCAGCAGTTTTATGCCTTGCTAGAATATCTTGGTGTCCGCCCGCTGCTCATAGAGCTCCACCACCGCCCGGGCCACCTTCACCCCCGAGTGCCGGGCGTAGCCGCAGTCCATGTCCATCAGGGGGCGGAACACCACCTCGGCCCCAAGCAGCTCGATCTCCTTCCGGTCCACCCGCATGGGCTCCGCATCCTCGGCGGAATAGCGTTCCAGCAGCTCCCGGCCCACCGGGTCGGAATTGCACAGGCACAGGTTTACCATCCCAGGCCCGCCGTGCTCCAAAAGGGCCGCCACATGGTCCTGGGCGGTCATGCCCTCCGTCTCCCCATCCTGGGTCATGATGTTGCAGACGTAGATCTTCAAGGCCGGGCTTTCCATAATGGCCTCGGAGATACCGTCCACCAGCAGGTTTGGGATGACGCTGGTGTACAGGCTCCCCGGCCCCAGCAGGATCACCTCCGCACCCCGGATGGCCTCCAGGGCGGCGGGCAGCGCCGGGGCGTGCTCGGGCAGCAGCCGGACATGGTGGATGCGGCAGTTCTGCTCCTTTTTGGCGGCAAAAATCTTGGATTCCCCTCGGACGCTGGAGCCGTTGTCGAAGATGGCCTCCAGCTGCACGTCGGCGTTGGTCACCGGCAGGATGCGCCCGGTGATGGCAAGTACCTGGCTCATCCGGGCCACCGCCTGGTCAAAGGAGTCGGAGATGCCGTCCAGCGCCGCCAGCAGCAGATTGCCGAACGCCTGCCCCGCCAGCCGCCCGTCGGGGAAGCGGTAGGCCAGCAGCCGCTGCATCAGCGATTCCGTGTCCGCCAGCGCCTCCATGCAGCTGCGGATATCGCCCGGAGGGGGCATACCAAGATCCTCCCGGAGCACTCCAGAGCCGCCCCCGTCGTCGGCCACGGTGACAATGGCGGTCAGCTCGTCGGTGTATAGCTTCAGGCCCCTCAAAATGGCGGACAGGCCGTGTCCGCCCCCCAGGGCCACAATGGCGGGCCCTTTGCGCCGTTTGGTTTCAGTCATGTTCATGCCCTCGTCATGTCCCGGTGGGTCTCGCCCGCGGCGTAGCCCAGGGATTGGATGTACTGCGTCAACGCGTGGGTCACCGCCACCGAGCGGTGCCGCCCCCCGGTGCAGCCCACGGCAACCACCAGGGCGCTCTTGCCCTCCTCTACAAAATGTGGGAGCAGAAAGTCCATCAGCCCCCGCAGCTTTTCCAGCAGCTCCTGGGCGGTGGGGCTTTGGAACACATAATCCGCCACCCCTTTGTCCAGGCCGGTCTGGGGCCGCAGCTCCTCCACGTAGAAGGGGTTGGGCAGGAAACGCACGTCAAACACCAGATCCGCCTCCAGCGGCAGGCCGTATTTGAAGCCGAAGGAAGTTACGGTTACGCTCATCTCGCTGACGCTCTTCCGGTTGGGGGCGAACATGTCCAGCACCTGCCCCCGGAGCTTGCGCACCGGCAGGGTGGTGGTGTTGATGATGTAGTCCGCACGGGAACGCACCGGCGCCATCACCAGCCGCTCGTGCTCCACCGCCCGGGTGAGGCTGCCCAGCTCGTCCAGAAGGGGATGGCTGCGGCGGGTCTCCTTGTAGCGTTTGATAATGACGGCGTCCTCCGCCTCCACAAACAGTACCTTGTACTGGAACACCATGGCTTTCAGCGCTTCCATCGCCTCAAACAGGCCGTCGAAATTCTCCCCGCCCCGGATGTCGCACACCATGGCCACCCGCTCGTAGGTCCCCGCGCCCGCCAGGCAGACCTCGGCGAACTTGGGGATGAGCACCGGGGGCAGATTGTCCACACAGAAAAAACCGCTGTCCTCCAAAATGGACATGACGGTGGACTTGCCCGCCCCGGACAGGCCCGATACGATCAGAAATTCCATCCTTCTCCCTCCTTCCCCAGCCAGCGCACCTCAGGCTCCAGGGACACCCCCGTCTCCCGGAACACCCGCTCCCGTACCTGGGCCATCAGCTTTCTGATATCGTCACAGCAGGCCCCGCCCCGGTTGACGATAAAGCCCGCGTGCTTCTCCGACACCTGGGCCCCGCCCACCGCCAGCCCTTTGAGGCCGCATCCGTCGATGAGGGCGGCTGCGTACACCGGCTGCCCGTTTACCGGCTCGGGCCGCTTAAACGTGGACCCGGCGCTGGGGTATTCCAGGGGCTGCTTCTCCCGGCGGCGTCGGGCCAGGTCGTCCATCTTTGCCTTGATCCCGGCAGGATCCCCTGGCTTCAGGGAAAAGCTGGCCCGCAGGATGAACTCGTCCCGCTCCTGGAACCGGCTGTGGCGGTAGGAAAACCCGGAGTCTTTCCACATCCGCACCTCTTCTTCCGGCGGGAAAGCGGCGGAGGACACGCTGGATATCACCTGCCCCAGCTCCCCGCCGTAGGCCCCGGCGTTCATGTACACGCCGCCCCCCACGCTTCCGGGGATGCCATGGGCGAACTCCAGCCCGGCCAGGCCGTGCTCCAGCGCGAAATTGGAGAGCCGGGCCAGGGACACGCCGCTCCCGGCCAGGATGGTGCTGTGGCCGGGCCACTCGCCCTCCGGGAGCAGCTCCAGCCGGTTCAGGCCGTCGCAGGCCTTGACCACCAGCAGGTCCGCCCCCTGGTCGGACACCAGCAGGTTGGAGCCTTTCCCCATGAAAAAGGCCTTTATGCCAAACTCCAGCGCGGCGGTCCGCATCACCTGCCGGGCCTCGTCCTCGCTTTTGGGCAAAGCCATCACCGGCACCGGCCCGCCCACCTGGAAGGAGGTGTGGCGGCTCATGGGCTCGTCCCGGCGCAGCTCCAGGGATGGCACCCGCTCACGCAGGCGGTGATACAGGGCGTTCCAGTTCATCATGGGAGCCTCCTTCGGGCGGGTTGCGCCGAATATCATTTCAGCTATTTTACCACGTTTTGCCTCAAAAGAGAATAGCATTCATGAAAAATTAAGGAGCGGCACGGCTGACGCCGCGCCGCTCCAAAGCCTATGCCCGTTCCGGCGGTCTTACAGGCAGCAGTTCTTATCCTGGCAGCCCTCCGGCGGGGTGATGGTATTGGGAGGGAAGAACTCCTCCACGGGGAACTGCACCTGGCGGAAGATGGCGCAGGGGTCCTCCTCGCCGCCCCCGGCGGTGCACTCTTTGCTGGGCATACAGTAGTCATAGGCGGGGATGAGCAGCTGGCTGTCCCGCTCCAGGCGGATGATGGAGAACTGGCCCAGGGTGACGTACACCCTCCGGCCCTCGCCCCCCATGTTCAGCTCACCGGGGAAACAGCCGGCAATGCCCGCAGGCACCTCCGCCCCGTCACCGCAGGCGCATACAGGCGGCTCGCAGGGGTCGGACAGGCGCATGGACAGGATAATGGGGTCCACAGAGTTGACCACCGCCACCGGCAGGTTGGTGCTCATCAGGTTCTGCTCGTCCAGGTCATCCACCCGGCTGTTGGAGGAGAACACCTTGGCGCTGCCCTCGCTGCCGAACAGGATGGCCCGTTTGTCAAATACCGCCAGGCCGCAGATGGACACCGGCCGGGCGGCACCCACAAAGGCGTCGGCGGTCACCCGGTAAAAATAGCGCACGTCTACCGTGAAATAGCCCCGGTTGAAGCCCACAGGCTCCACGTCGATGTAAGCGTACAGCAGTTCGGCCTGCCCGGCCTTCAAACTGATGGCCCGGTCGATGACGGCCTGGGAACTGACGGTGGGATAAAGACGGAGGTCTTCAACACAATCTTTGTCCCGGCAGGAATCGAAGATCTTTCGGGTGTGGATGCACACGGCCTCGCGAATACCGGCGGTATCACAGATGGGGCCCGGCTCAATGAATTCGGCCATTTTCGTACCTCCCGATCATGGTTGATAGAGGGGGCCCTTCCGGCCTGCGGCCGGTATGGCGTTCCCCTTCCACTCCCATTGTATGCGGGGGGACAAATCGGGTGAAAACGGCGGCGGGCAGGCCCCCGCCGCCGTTTTCCTCACAGGTCCCTGATGCGGGTCTTGTCCAGCGAGCGGCTCTTATCCGCCTCCCGGGCTGACCGCCTCCAGCGCCAGATCCGGCAGAGAGCGTACGCCGCCAGCAAAACCGCCGTGGGGATATTCTCCATCCGCAGCGCAAAAAAGAGGTCGCCCATCTCCGGGCCCCAGCGCACCACCCGCACCACGCATTTGACCGCCGCCCAGACAAAAAATGCCCCGGGCGGAATCAACCCCAGCCTCCAGTCCTCCTTGCGGGCAAGAAATACCTCAACTGCGGCCAGCGCCGCGCCGATGGCCAGGAAAATCGGTATTTCCCCGCCGTATACCATGAAGAGCGGCGCGCTGGGATCGCTGAACTGAAATCCCGACTGAAGCATCACGATTCCTCCTTCGTCTTTCGATACTCGCTGAGCAGCAGCTTGGCGGTGTCAAAGTCCAGCCTGTCGTCCACCGCCAGCCGTTTGACCAGCGCCTCATAGGGGTCGCCCCGGCTCTCCTCCCCGAGCCGGATCTTCTGGATGAGCCGGTCCAGCCGCAGCCGCACCGTGGGGTAGCTGACGCCGTACTGCGCCGCCATCTCCTTCAGGGAACCGGAGGCCAGGATGAACTTTTTGATGAAGGTACCATCCTCGTCCTCCAATGCGGCCATCCATGTGGGCACCATATCCATAGCCTGCCCTCCTTTTATAATATTTATTATATCTTTAATTTTATAAAAGTCAAGGTTAATCTTTATTTTTATAAAATTAAAGCGCCCGCTCTGTCCAAGCGGGCGCTTTGGTAAAAATCCCTTCGTATTTCTTACTTGCGCAGCGCAATCTCGTGGCGCTTGGGCCCGGTGGATACAATGGTGATGGGCGCGCCGATATGCTCTTCCAGGAACTCCACATAATTCTTGGCGTTGGCGGGCAGCGCGCCGTAGTCGGTGATGCCCCGTACATCGCTCTTCCAGCCGGGCAGGGTCTCGAACACCGGCTTGGCCCGCATGAGCCTGGGGGTGGTGGGGAATACGTCGGTGACCTGGCCGCCGATCTCATAACCCACGCACACCTTGATCTCGTCCAGATACCCCATCACGTCCAGGCAGGTCAGCGCCACCTGGGTGGCCCCCTGCACCATGCAGCCGTACTTGGTGGCCACCGCGTCGAACCAGCCCACCCGGCGGGGACGGCCCGTCGTCGCGCCGAACTCGCCCCTGTCGCCCCCCCGGCGGCGCAGCTCGTCCCCCTCGGGGCCGGTAAGTTCGCTGACAAAGGGCTCGGTATTGGAACCCACGCTGGAGGAGTATGCCTTGGTAACGCAGATCACATCCTCAATGGCGGTGGGTGGAACGGGGGCGCCCACGCAGCCATAGCCCGCCAGGGTGTGGGACGAGGTGGTCATGGGGAAGATGCCCAGGTCCGGATCCTTCATGGAGCCCAGCTGTCCCTCCAGCAGTACGGTCTTGCCGTCCTTCAGCGCCTGGTGGAGGAAGCCCACCGCGTCGCCCACATAGGGCCGGATCAGCTCCCGGCACTCCAGCAGCTGGCCGTACAGCGCCTTAGCGTCCAAGGCGGGCTTGTGGTACAGGTGCTCAAACAGGACGTTTTTCAGCTCCACCGCCCGGCTGAGCCGCTCCCAGAGCCGGTTTTCGTCAAAGAGGTCGCATACCTGAATGCCCGTCTTGGCATATTTATCCGAGTAAAAGGGGGCAATGCCGCTCTTGGTGGAGCCGAAGGCCTTCCCCCCCAACCGTTCCTCCTCATACCCGTCCTGAAGGACGTGGTAGGGCATGAGCAGCTGGGCCCGCTCGGACACAATGAGGCTGGGGGCGGGCACGCCCCGGCCGGTCACGTCCTCAAGTTCCGCCGCCAGCTTGGCCACGTCCAGCGCCACCCCGTTCCCGATGATATTGGTAACATGGGGATAGAAGGTGCCCGAGGGCAGGATGTGCAGGGCGAAACGCCCGTAGTCGTTGATGATGGTGTGGCCCGCGTTGGCCCCCCCCTGGAAGCGCACTACCACGTCGGAGGTCTCCGCCAGCAGGTCGGTGATCTTACCCTTTCCCTCGTCGCCCCAGTTGGCCCCTACAATCGCTTTTACCATTTCAATACCTCTGCGGCCGGGATTCGCAGCCAGCCCCGGGCTGGTCTGCCTTATCCGTCCGACCGTTCCATTATAATAGACTTCGCGCCGGTCCGCAAGCCCTTTTCGCCGTTTTTCCGTTTTTCTCTTTACTTCCATAAAGCAGCGTGTTAGAATGGGGCTGTAACATCATTCGGGGAGGGGTTCCCATGCAAAAAGAGAGCGCGGAGCAGGATATCCTGTTGCTTGACGCCGTCCTGGCCCTGCGGGACCGGGAGGAATGCCGCGCCTTTTTCCAGGACCTGTGCACCGTGGCCGAGCTAAAGGCCCTGGCCCAGCGCATGGAGGTAGCCCAGCTTTTGGACCAGGGCTTTATCTACAACGACATTCTCCAGCGCACCGGGGCGTCCAGCGCCACCATCAGCCGGGTGAACCGGGCCCTGCAATACGGCGCGGACGGCTATAAGACTGTCCTGCCCCGGCTGAAGAAATGACGGACGCCTATACCGCCCTGGCCCGGTACTACGACCGGCTCACCGCCGACGTGGATTACGCCGGCTGGGCAGATTATGTGGAGCGGCACATTCAAAAGCAGAAACGGCCTGTCCGCACGGTGGCGGAACTGGGCTGCGGCACCGGGAGCCTGACGGAGCTGCTGGCCCGGCGGGGCTACCGGATGACCGCCGTGGACCTGTCCCCGGACATGCTGGCCATGGCCGACCAGAAGTGCCAGGGGCTGGGCGTTCTGTTTTTATGCCAGGATATGTCCTGGCTCGTGCTGCCCTCCCCCGCCGACGCGGTGATCTCCTGCCTGGACAGTGTGAACTATGTCACCCGCCCTGCCGCGCTGCGGCGGACCTTCCTGCGGGTATACCGGGCCCTGGCCCCCGGCGGGCTGTTCCTCTTCGACGTCAAGACCCCCGCCGCCCTGGCGGGTGCGGACGGCCAGACCTATCTGGACGAAGATGAGGACTTGTTCTGCGTCTGGCGGGGGGACTATTCCCCCAAGCGCCGGGTGTGCGGCTATGGGCTGGATCTGTTCGTCCGGGAGGCGGACGGCAGCTGGAGCCGGGCCGGCGAATACCACGAGGAGTACGCCTACACCCCAGAGGAGCTGGACGGCTTTCTCCGGGAGGCCGGCTTTTCCAATATCAAGGTATACGGCGACAAAACCATGCGCGCGCCCAAGGAAGGGGCGCAGCGGGTCTTTTTCGCCGCTGGAAAGGAACTTTAACCATGGATCAGATCGTCCGCGTCATCGTAAAGGACGCCCCTGTCAAGGCTATGGCAATCTCCGCCCGTGACACGGTGGAGCGTGCCCGGGCCATCCACAATTGCTGGCCTGTGGCCTCCGCCGCCCTGGGCCGCCTGCTCATGGCCGCCTCCATGATGGGGGCCGCTATGAAGGAGGAGGAGGGCGCCGTCACCCTGCGGATCAAGGGGGGCGGGCCCCTCGGCTCCCTTACCGCCGTGTCCGACAGCCGGGGCAATGTGCGGGGCTATGTGCAAAACCCCGCTGTGGATGTGCCCCGGAAGGCAAAGGGCAAGCTGGACGTGGGCGCCGCCGTAGGCGCGGACGGGGATCTGACCGTCATCCGCGACCTGGGGCTGAAGGAGCCCTATATCGGCTCTGTCCAGCTGGTTGGGGGAGAAATCGCCGAGGATGTGGCCGCCTACTTTGTGGAGAGCGAGCAGGTGCCCACCGCCTGCGCCCTGGGCGTGCTCATCGCACCTGACCAGACCGTCCAGGCGGCGGGGGGCTACCTCATCCAGCTGCTGCCTGGGGCGGACGAGGCGGTGGTATCCGCTGTGGAGCGGGGCGTATCCAAGTTGGGCGCTGTGAGCGCCCGGCTGGACAGCGGGATGGAACCCCTGGGATTGTTGCGGGAGGTGCTAGGCGAATTTGAGCTGGAGGTGTTGGAGACCTCCCCCATTGCCTACCGCTGCTATTGCACCCGGGACCGGGTAAGCCGGGCCCTCATCAGCCTTGGAACGGATGAGCTGGATTCCTTAATCAAAGAGCAGGGCGGCGCGGAGCTCACCTGCCAGTTCTGCGACAAGGTGTACCGCTTCGGCCCGGAGGAGCTGCGCGCCCTGCGGGACGGGGCATCTGCCAAGTAACGCCAACTTTTTTCAAATGGGCCTTGACAGGAGGAGCTTCGTTTGCTATAATGACTTTCGCCGTCTGACAAGCGGAGGAACGACGGGAGCATAGCTCAGCTGGGAGAGCACTTGCCTTACAAGCAAGGGGTCACAGGTTCGAGCCCTGTTGTTCCCACCAAAAGCAAGTCCCCAAATGTGGCGCGGTAGTTCAGTTGGTTAGAACGCCGGCCTGTCACGCCGGAGGTCGAGGGTTCAAGTCCCTTCCGCGTCGCCACATTTTATGCCCAGGTAGCTCAGTTGGTAGAGCAGTGGACTGAAAATCCACGTGTCGCTG
>ERZ779632.588-NODE-588-length-19547-cov-8.896778_pt1 | contig 19547 bp, 14 predicted proteins | sample MGYA00514194_ERZ779632 | MGnify/ENA primary metagenome ERZ779632 (study PRJEB29562, sample SAMEA4376704) | mouse gut metagenome | isolation source: Cecum | study: EMG produced TPA metagenomics assembly of the A DSS colitis mouse model was used to assess the...
GGCCACGGTGGGATTGGTCTGCATCTGGTTTGCCGCGGGGGCGGTGGGCGGATTTCTGGTGGCCGTTTTGGGCGGCCAGTTCTGGTTCCAGCTCATTGTGTTCGCCGCGGTGTCCGCTCTGACGCTGGCGCTGGTACGTCCCGCGGCATCCCGCTTTGTACATCCGCGCCGCTCCCCGACCAACGCTGACCGGGTGGTGAACCAGACCGCCTCGGTTACCGAGACCATCGACAACGAGTCCGGCACTGGCCAGGTCAATGTTCTGGGTCAGGTCTGGACCGCCCGCAGTACCCTGGACGTGGTCATCCCCGCCGGAACCCAGGTAAAGGTAAGGCGGATCGAGGGGGTAAAGGTGTTTGTAGAAACCCTGTAATTACAATAAATCAAAGGAAGGGAACAAGATTATGGAAATTTTGAAGGTTGTTCTGCCCATTGTCGCAATCGTTGTTGTACTGCTCATCATCTTCGGCTCCTGTGTCAAAATCGTACCTCAGTCCAGGGCCTATGTAATCACCCGTCTGGGCGTGTTCTACGCCGTGTGGAACGAGGGCCTGAAGTTCAAGGTGCCCTTTATCGACCGGGTGGTGAAAAACGTGTCGCTGAAGGAGCAGGTAGTGGACTTCGCACCCCAGCCTGTCATCACCAAGGATAACGTGACCATGCAGATTGATTCCGTTGTCTACTTCCAGATTACCGACCCCAAGCTGTACACCTATGGCATTGAGAATCCCATGTCCGCCATTGAGAACCTCACCGCCACCACCCTGCGCAACCTGATCGGCGATATGGACCTGGAGCAGACCCTCACCAGCCGGGACCACATCAACACCAAGATGCGCGCCCTTCTGGACGAGGCCACCGACCCCTGGGGCATCAAGGTCAACCGGGTGGAGCTGAAAAACATCATGCCCCCCCGGGACATCCAGGAGTCCATGGAGAAGCAGATGCGGGCCGAGCGGGAGCGCCGGGAGTCCATCCTCCAGGCCGAGGGCCAGAAGCAGTCCCAGATTCTGGTGGCCGAGGGTGAGAAGCAGTCCGCCATTCTCCGGGCCGACGCCGCCAAGCAGGCGGCCATCCTCCAGGCAGAGGGCGCAAAGCAGGCCAAGATTCTGGAGGCCGAGGCCGAGGCTGAGGCCATTATGAAGGTTCAGCAGGCCACTGCCGACGCCATCCGCCTCATCAACGAGTCCGCCCCCGGCCAGGGCGTGCTCACCATCAAGGCCCTGGAGGCCTTCACCGCCGCCGCCAACGGCAAGGCCACCAAGATTATCATCCCCTCTGAGCTTCAGGGCATCGCCGGCCTGGCCGCCGCCGCCAAGACCGTCCTCGACACCGAGGACCCTAAGGCGGCTGTTACGAAAAACGTGCCGAAGCAGTAAAAGGAGGCTTAACGCGTGAATATGCAAGAGAACGCCAGACTTATTCTGGGACTGAGATATAAAGGATGGACCGATACTGAAATAGCGGATTTCCTCCTTTGGATTGAATCAGGAGAGGAACAGTATAAACCGAAACGAAATGAGGATTAAAAAGGATGAGGGCCGGGGAAATCCCCGGCCCTTTCGCGGTTTACTCGGTTTCTTTGTCCTCGTCAGAAGCGAGGTACATTTCTTCGCACTTCTGTTGTGCGGCGATAAGCGTGTTGAGCGCTTCTTCACTGGCTCGGCACATGGCTAGGTACATTTCTTTGTAATCTGGCATATTATCACTCCTCATAGCGTATTATATTCGGTGATACCGACTTTTGTCAATATCGGTATTGCCGAAGTTATATATTTTCTCAGGGTGATATTGTGCTGTTTCCAAGAATACGTGATTTACGAGAGGACAGTGACAAAAAGCAGCTTGAACTTGCAAACTATTTGCATATTCGTGCGAATACCTATTCTGACTATGAAAATGGCAAAATAAATATTCCAATTGACGCCCTGATTAAAATCGCAGACTTCTACAACGTCAGTCTGGACTATCTGGTTGGCCGGGACGATGTGCCCAACCGAACACAGAGAAAATTTTCATTGTAAGTTTTCCGCTCCGCCGCGCATACTGACAGCAAACGTGTCAAGGAGTGGGTGCGGCGATGAACAGGAAACGATTGACAGCGCTTTTGTGTGTATTGGGTCTGCTTCTGGCCTTCCCCGGGCCGGGACAGACTGTGCCCGCGGACGCCCCGCTGGAGGTGACGGTGGACGGCCCGCCTCTGGTAGCCCTCACCTTTGACGACGGCCCCCGGTCCTCCACCACCGGTCCCCTGCTGGACGGCCTGGAGCTTCGTGAGGTGCCCGCCACCTTTTTCCTGGTGGGAAACCGTATCCCAGGCAACGAGGACCTGGTCCGGCGCATGGCGGCGGAGGGGCATCAGATCGGAATCCACACCTATGACCATGTAAGCTTGAAGGGTCTGTCCCGGACGGACTTTGACCTTCAGGTGGGCAAGACCCAGGCGCTGATTACCAGTCTGGTTGGAGAGGGAAACTACTGGCTCCGCCCGCCCTATGGCTTTCTGGACCAAAACGCGGAGAGCTGGTGTAGTGGCCCCATCATCCTCTGGTCGGTGGACCCGGAGGACTGGAAGGACGACAACGTCGACCGCATTACCGCCGCCGTGGTGGACCATGTGTCCGATGGGGACATCATTCTGCTCCACGACCTGTTCCCCAGCTCGGCCGAGGCCGCGCTGCGCGTTGTGGACGAGCTGTTGGCCAGGGGATACTGCTTTGTTACGGTGGAGCAGCTGATGGAGGAGCGGGGAGTGGCTCCTGAGACGGGACTGCGCTGCCGCAGGTGTCCGCCAGCCGGAAAATAAATTTCAAAAAACGATTGTAATTTCTCCCACAATCATGTAAACTAAGGACAACAGTTTTGTGCATAGGAGGTACAATCATGAAGGTAGCCCGCTTTGTACTGAAAATCGTCGCGCTGTCCCTGACCGCCGCCGCCCTGGTGTGCGCGGTAATCGCTTACTGGGACGGACTAACCAAGGTGCGCGGTTCCGTCAAAGGAAAGCTGAGCCGCTCGGATTACGACGATGAGTATGACGATTACGAGGAGTAAAAACAGCCGCCGGCCCTGAGGCCGGCGGCTGTTTTTACTTGTACCACTGGAGACAGCGGGTATCTCCATACCGCCGAAGCAGCGCGGCGGTGATCAGGCCGTCTGTCAGCAGAGTGGCCAGAGCCATCCAGCTTACCGGAGCCGGTATGCGCGCCAGCAGCGGGGCCAGGATGGGCTGGAGCCAGTAAACCAGCCCCAGAGACAGCGCTCCCCAGGCCAGGGAGAAGGGCAGGCAGACCCGCCCCTGTAGGTTTCCGGGCAGGCCGGCGTAGCTCCAAAAAGAGACCCCCAGCACCTTTTCGTGGTACAGGGCGGTGATATACTCCGCCGCCGTGGCGGTCAGACCGCCGGCCAGAAACAGGGCCCAGGGCCGGACAGTCACCCACCCGGGCAGCAGCAGGATGAGACAGGCGCCCAGCCCGTACACCGGGCACAGCGGCAGCACCAGCAGGCCCTTCCGGTTCGGCCTTCCTCCAATCGCGGTCGCAAAGGCTGTTTCCAGCAAAAAACCGAGAAAACTGTACGCTAAAAAGTTCCAAAACCAGATCAAAACGCTCCCTCTCCTTCCACCGCTAGGATGTGAGCGGAGGGGGAATTTCATACGTCATAAAACCCCGGAACGCTGGGGGGCGCTCCGGGGTTTCTCTCTCTTATTTGGCGTATTCAATGGCCTTGGTCTCCCGGAGCAGATGGACCTTGATCTGGCCGGGATACTCCAGCTCGTCCTCAATCTTCTTGGCGATTTCACGGGCCAGAAGAATCATCTGGTCTTCGCTGATGACCTCGGGCTTGATCATGATGCGTACCTCGCGGCCGGCCTGAATGGCGAAGGACTTCTCCACCCCGTTAAAGGAAGAGGTGATCTCCTCCAGAGCCTCCAGCCGCTTGATATAGTTCTCCAGATTCTCCCGCCGGGCGCCGGGCCGGGCGGCGGAGATGGCGTCAGCCGCCTGTACCAGGCAGGCCACCACCGTCTTGGGCTCCACGTCGTTGTGGTGGGCGTGGATGGCGTGGATGATGTTCTCGCTCTCCCGGTACTTCCGGGCCAGCTCCACGCCGATCTGCACATGGGAGCCCTCCACCTCATGGTCGATGGACTTGCCCAAATCGTGGAGCAGTCCGGCGCGCTTGGCCTCAGTGACGTTGGCGCCGATCTCGGAAGCCAGCAGTCCGGCCACATGGGACACCTCGATGGAGTGGTTGAGTACGTTCTGGCCGTAGCTGGTGCGGTAGCGCATACGGCCCAGCAGCTTGACCAGCTCGGGGTGCAGGCCGTGAACATTGGTCTCAAAGATGGCCCGCTCGCCCTCAGCCTTAATCACCATGTCCACCTCACGCTTGGCCTTCTCCACCATCTCCTCAATGCGGGCGGGATGAATGCGACCGTCCAGGATCAGCTTCTCCAGGGCCAGTCGGGCGATCTCCCGGCGGACGGGGTCGAAGCAGGATACGGTGATGGCCTCGGGAGTGTCGTCAATAATCAGGTCCACCCCGGTCAGGGTCTCCAGGGTGCGGATATTCCGGCCCTCCCGGCCGATGATGCGGCCCTTCATGTCGTCGTTGGGCAGGGGCACCACCGACACGGTGGCCTCAGACACATGGTCCGCGGCGCAGCGCTGGATGGCCAGGGAGATAATCTCCCGCGCCTTGGTCTCGGCCTCGTCCTTGAACCGGGCCTCGATCTCCTTGATCTTCATGGCCGATTCGTGGGTGACGTCCTCCTCCAGCTGTTTGAGCAGGTAGTTCTTGGCCTCCTCGGCGGTGAAGCCGGAGATACGCTCCAGCTCGTCCACCTGTTTCTGCTTCAGCTTTTCCGCCTCGGCCTGGGTGGCGTCCAGCTTGGCGATCTTGGCGGACAGCTGTTCTTCCTTCTTTTCAATGTTCTCGGTCTTGCGGTCCAGATTCTCTTCCTTCTGTTGAAGGCGGTTCTCCTGACGCTGCAGCTCGCTGCGGCGGTCCTTGACCTCTTTCTCATGCTCGTTCTTGGCCTTGAGAATCTCCTCCTTGGCCTCTACCAGCGCCTCGCGCTTTTTGCTCTCGGCGCTCTTATAGGCCTCGTTGACAATGCGGGTGGCCTCGTCCTCGGCGGATTTGATCTCCCGCTCGGCGGTAGCCTTGCGGCGGTTCCAGCCGAACACGGCGCCGCCCAACACGCCGACGGCCAGCGTAACGACCATGCCGATGATTGCGATGATTGGGTCCATTAGGTCTTTTTACACCTCCAAAATTTTCATGGCCGCGGCGGACCGCCGCGGCGCCCGCCGCCAGCTCAGCGGGCCGGCACGGGCTTGCAGTAAAAGGCCTTAAGGAGAGGACAGGCGGGCTGCCTTCTCCCCCCCTCGCGGCAACTGAAAAACATCCCCACAGGTTTTTCATATTTGTCCACCTAGCATTGTAAAGGCAAACCGCTTTTCTGTCAAGATTTATTCACATTTGAATTGGAGGGATTTTTGAAAAATTTTTCCATAACAGCAAAAAGCGGGGGATAAGCCCCCGCTTTACCAGAGCGCGCCTACCTCCGCGCCGGTGTAGTACCATGTGAGGATATCCTCAAAAGAGCTGCCGTCTTTTGCCATGGCGTTGGCTCCGTACTGGCTCATGCCCACCCCGTGGCCGTAGCCGGTGACATCAAAGGTGAACCGCTCCCCGTCCCAGGTGACGGTGAAGCAGGCCGACCGCAGGGAGAACAGGGCGCGCAGCTGGCCCCCAGTGAGGGTGATACCTCCCAGCGGCATGGAGACCACCCCGCCCCCCTCGTTGCGGCTGGCCTCCCCAAACCAGGCGGAGGGGTCGCCGGACAGGTCCGCTCCAGGGTAGGTCTCCAGGGTGAGGGTTTTGACCTCCTCCCCGGTCAGGGTGACCTGAGAGTGGTAGTTGGGCACCTCGTCCCCCTCGGGGCTGTCCACACTTTTCAGATAGGCCACCGAGTTGCCCCATACCTCCGCCGCGTCCACCGTCCTGCCGGCGGCGGAGGAGAAGAACAGCGCCTGGATGGGCTGGCCGGCGTAGAGGACGCCCAGACCGTCGGTGCCCGCCACCGCCCGGTCGATTTTTCCGCCGTACTCTCCAGCGTTCAGGCCCCACCGGGCCTCGGCGGCGGAGCGCTCGATATAGGCCTGGCAGCAGGTGCTGTCGCCGCAGATATCAGCCTCCGAGTGCTTGGAGGCCGCGCTGTTCTGCCGGATCACAGTGTAGGTCCGGGCGGCGCAGGCCTGGGCCTTCAGCGCTTCCTCCTCGAAGGAGGCAGGCATCTCCGCCGCTACCACCCCCCAGATATACTCCGACATGGTCAGCTCTGTCACTTCGCCCTCTTTGGTCAAAAGGCGCACCGTCCGGCCCCTGTCCTTCTCCCCGGCAGGGGCGGCGGAGGGGGCCCGGTCGATGGGCAGGGCGCTCTCTCCGCCAGGCAGCTCAGCCATCTCCTCCCGCTGATAGACCGGTTCCCCCCGGACCATCAGAGCGGGGAGAAAGAACAGCGCCACCGTCAGGATCAGCGCCGCGCTCACCACCCGCCGCCCGCCCAGGCTTAACCCGTTTCTGACTTCTTCCCGCACTTCCGCCGCCCCCTTTTTCACCAGTTTATGGGACAGGCGTCTGAATTATGCCAGAGAAGAATCCGCGCCTTTCGTTATTCCGCGGAAATCATATAGTAGTAGACCGGTTGTCCTCCGGCCAGGAGGGTAATTTCCGCGTTCGGACAGGCGGCGGCGAAGATTTTTTCCGCCTCCTGGGCCTGTTCCTCAGTGACATCCTCCCCGTAAAAAATGGAGATGAATTCCGCTTCCTGGTGGTTGTTGGACCGGGCCAGGTGGTCCAGCAGAGCGTTCAGATTCTGGTCGGTGCCGAAGAGCTGGTGCTCCACCAGCGCCAGATAGTCCCCCTGATGGATAGCAAAGCCGTCGAAGTCGGAGTCCCGGGCGGCGTAGGTAATCTCGCTGGTGCGGACGTTGGCGAAGCCCTCGGTCATAGCCGCGGTGTTGTCCGCCTCCCCGGCGTCGGGGTCGGCGCACAGCATGGCGGAAATGCCCTGGGGCACCGTCTTGGTGGGCAGGACAATCACCTTTTTGTCCTCACACAGAGGGATGGTCTGCTCCGCGGCCATAATAATGTTTTTGTTGTTGGGCAGGACATAGACAATTTCCGCCGGGGTGGCGTCAATGGCCTTTAAAATGTCCTGGGTGGAGGGGTTCATGGTCTGTCCGCCTCCTACCAGGCCGTCCACTCCCAGGTCCCGGAACACGGCCTCCAGTCCGGCTCCGGCGCACACCGCCACATAGCCGAACTTCTTCTCCGGGTCGGCGTGGGCCGGGGCGGCGGGAGCGCCGTGTTCCAGCTCGGCCTCGACGGCATCCAGGTCGTCGGTGCTCTGAACGTGCTTGCCGGCGGCCAGATCCTCCGCCTGGGTGCGCATGTTCTCGATTTTGGCCAGCTCCAGAGTGCCGTATTTCTGGGCCTCGTTCAGGGCGCTGCCCGGGGTGTTGGTGTGAACGTGGACCTTGAACGCGGTATCGTCCTCACCGATGACCAGACTGTCGCCGATGGAGTTGAGGTACTTCCGGAAGGGCTCCAGATCTACGTCCTCTTTGGCCTTGCGCACAATGAATACCGTGTCGAAGGCAAAGGTGATGTCATCCACGTTGACGGCCTCGAAATCAGCCTTGTCCGCGGGGGCGGTCCCGTCCTCGCCCAGCTCGGGCATAGGCAGGCCCCGGACCTCGTCCAGCATGCCCTGGAGAATGACCAGGAAGCCTTTGCCGCCGGCGTCCACCACGCCGGCCTTTTTCAGCACCGGATTCTGGTCGATGGTGCGGGCCAGCGCCTCCTGGCCCTCCTGAATGGCGGCCTCCAGCACCCCCTCAAAGCTGCCGTCCTCCCGGGCGTGACCGGCGGCGCGGGCGGCGGCCAGACGGGAGACGGTGAGGATGGTGCCCTCGGCGGGCTTCATCACCGCCTTGTAGGCGGCGGCCACGCCGAAGTCCAGGGCGATGGCCAGGTCCCGGCCATCCATGGTCTCTTTCTCCTTGATGGCCTTGGCAAAGCCCCGGAACAGCAGGGACAGAATCACCCCCGAGTTGCCCCGGGCTCCCCGGAGCAGGGCGGAGGCGGTGCCCCCGGCGGCCTGGCCCACGGCGTCATACTGCTTCTTCCGCATTTCAGTGGCCGCGGCTCCGATGGTGAGGGTCATGTTGGTGCCCGTGTCGCCGTCGGGGACGGGGAACACGTTCAGGTCGTTGATGGACTGCTTCTGGGCGTTGATGGCGGCGTGAGCGTGAATCATCATCCGCTGAAAGACCGCCGCGTCGATAATTTGTACCATAGTCGGCAAAATTCCTTTCTACGAATGAAATCAGAAGCGCATGGAGTCCACGCACACATCCACCGAGGCCACCTCCACGCCGGTGGTCCTGCTGACCACATAGCGCACCTCGCTCATGATGGACCGGCACACGGCCATCAGGTTGACCCCGTTCTCCACGATGATGTGCAGCTCGATGGATACGGTGCTGTCCGCGTTGTAGTACACCTTCACGCCCTTGGCCATGGACTCCCGCTTCAGCAGGTGGACCAGCCCGTCTGTGGCGGAGCGGATCGCCATACCCTTTACGCCGTAGCAGTTGGTGGCGGCGCTGCCGGTGACGGTGGTAAAGACATCGCTGCTGACGCGGATCTCGCCCAGCTCAGTTTCCAGTTTCATAGGAACGTACCTTCCTTTCAAAGAGGATAGGGAACTTGCATATATACATTTTATATTGTATTCGATTTTACCACAAAATACAAGCCTAAAGTTTAGGCGGAAAAGGATTTTGCGGTCAGACCGCTTTCGACGCATAATTTCCAGAAACTGGAATATAATGGAGCCCACATCCACAGTCAGGAGGAGACGGGCATGACAGCCAAGAGCATTTACACCAAACTGACCAGTCGAAAACGGCAGCCTGCGCCGGAGGCGCGGACAAAGGCTCCCGCCTCCGCGCTGGTGATGGGGGCGGAAACGGGAATCCATCTGCTGCTGGCGGCGATCCTGGCCGGGGCGGTGCTGCTGGAGGAGCGCGCTCCCTTCGGCGCGGCCTTTGTGGCGGCGGCGGGATCCGGGCTGTACGGCGGGGCGGCGCTGGTGGGGGCCTGCTTCGGCTCGCTGACGGCGCTGGATTTCGCCGGCGGGCTGCGGTATGCCTCCTCCGCCATTCTGATTTTCGCCATTCATTTCGCGTTCTACGACTGGAAGCCGCTGCGCCGGCCCTGGGCCATGCCCGGGGTGGCGGGATTCCTGATCGCGTTTACCGGAATCATCACCCACGGCAGCGCCGCCTGGAAGCCGCGGGATTTCCTCTGGCTGGTCCTGGAGACCGCCCTCACCGTCGCCTCCGCCTGGGCGTTCCGGGGGGCGCTGGCCCCCATGGTCCGGCGCCGGGGGGACAGGCCCTCCTCCGCCGCGAGGCGGGTAGGACCGCTGGCGCTGCTGTGCGTCTGCCTGTCGGCCATCGCGCCCATGGAGGTGTTCGGCGTGCCGCTTTTATGGGTCGCGGCGGTGGGGGCCTGCGTTCTGGCGCTGCTGGTCCCGGAACAGATTCTGAACTGGCTCGGGGTATGGTCAGCCCCGGAGGCCGCCGCCGACCCGAGGGCCCAGCGGGTGGTCCGGCAGAAGCTGGAGCAGACCGCCAAAGCCTTCCGCACCCTGTATGACTCGCTGCGCTCGGCCTTTCGGGTTCCGGAAAACGACAACGACGTGGCCACCGTCTTTGACCGGGCGGCGGGGCGGCAGTGCCGGGCCTGCGCCCTGCGGGACCGGTGCTGGAAGACGGATTACAACACCACCTTCACCGCCTTGAACGACGCCACTCCGGCCATGGTGGAGCGGGGACGGGCGGAGGCCCGGGACTTCCCCCGGCATTTTACCGACCGCTGCATCCACTTTCCCGAGTTTTTGTCGGCGGTGAACGAGGAGCTCACCGCCCTGTTTTACCGCCGCCAGTACAACGCCCGCATTCGGGAGAGCCGGGCGGCGGTGTGCCGGCAGTACGCCCAGCTGTCCGATCTGCTGGGGGAGGCCGCCGCCGAGCTGAGCCGGGAGCTGACCCCGGACAACCTGGGTGACCGCCGACTGCGAAACCGGCTGGCGGAATTGAAGCTGGATGTACGTACCTCGGTCTACCGGGACGGCCGGGGGCTGCTCCGGGTAGAGGCGGAGGGTCCCCAGTGCGCCGCCCTGACCCGGCCCAGCCGGCTGAAGGACCTGTCGGGGCTGCTGGGCGTACCCCTCCGGGTGGAGCTGGAGGAGGAGGGGGCCGTCTCTCTGATTCAGCAGGAGCCGCTGATGGCGGTGGCGGGGGTGGCGGCCCGGAAAAAGAACGGCGAGACGGTGAGCGGCGACGCGGGCACCTACTTCAAGCGCCACGACGGCAAGCTTTATCTCTTATTATGTGACGGCATGGGCAGCGGGCCGGAGGCCAACCGGGAGAGCACCCTGGCGGTCCGTCTGCTGGAGCAGCTGCTCCAGGCCGGGGTGGACGCCCGCCGGGCGCTGACCACTCTCTCCTCCGCCCTGGCCCTCCGGGGGGAGGAGACCGGCGGCTTTACCACGGTGGACCTGTTTCAGCTGGACCTGTTCACCGGGGAGGGAGAGCTGTACAAGCTGGGGGCGGCCCCTACCTATATTAAAAAGAGCGGAAGCGTGCAGCGGCTCAGCGGAAAGTCCCTGCCCGCCGGACTGGCGGAGGGGGACGCCTCGGCGCTGGACCAGTTTTCCCTGCGGCTGGCGCCGGGGGACTGCGTGCTGATGATCAGCGATGGGGTGTGCTCCGGGCTGGAGGACGGGTGGCTGCGGGAACAGTTCGCCAAATTTGACGGCGAGAGCCCCAAGGACCTGGCCCGGGACCTGGTGACCCAGAACCTGATGGAGACCACCGACGACCGCACCGCCCTGGTGATCCGGGTGGACACGCGGACATAAAATAACCGCCCCGCCGGATGGACGGTTGACAAACCCCAAAAAATCGGGTACAATTATATATAGAAGAAGAACTGAAGTAAAAAAGAAACCGCCGCTCCGCGGAGCGGCGGTTTTTCGACACAAATTGACACAGCCGGAAAGCTGTGACGATGATCCCGGCTCCATAAGGAGTCGGGCGCTGTTACATAAGGCGGTTGGCCACCGATTGGACCCCAGGCAAATACCGATGGGGGGGTGGTGCGGATGTGGAAAAGGCGCGTGGCCGCTGTTTGTCAACGGCGGTTTTTCCATTCCCCGGAAGGCGCTGTAATATACGCCGGGACTGTTACGGCAATATTACTGTTCTGTTACATTCGGCCAGAGGGTGTTGACTTTGAAATTCAGGTTTGCTAGAATGCGATACGAGGTTAAGAGACCTTTTGTCCTGTCCCCGGCTGTGGATCGCCGGCTGCGTTCCGCGAGGGATGCAAGGGGAGTGACACGGACGTGGCAGGTCGAAAATGTTGAAAAACCTCGAAAAATTTGGTGGAAACGCAGAATTTTGTTACAAAAAGGTTAAGCTCCACAGGCTACCATAGTGAGTTTCAGATCCGCGTTTCCGCCAAAAAAACGGCCCCTCTCAGGCCGAAAAATTTTGTAAGGAGGAATATCCGAATGAGAAACCTGAAGCGGGCTCTCAGCCTGACCCTGGCTTCCGTGATGCTGCTTGGCATGATGGTTGTCGGGGCCGGCGCTGCGGGCTTCCCCGACGTTGACGATGAAAACAACGTCGAGGCCATCGAGGTCCTCAACGCAGTTGACGTCATTCGCGGTTATGACAATGGCGACTTCGGCCCTGACGACCTCGTGACCCGGGCTCAGATGGCGGTCATTATGGCCAACCTGCTGAACCTGGACTACCAGTACTATGAGGCTACCTGCCCCTTTACCGACGTGCCCGCCTGGGCCCGGGGGTATGTGGGCGCGTGCTACGCCAAGGGCATCACCTCCGGCTACAGCGCCACCATCTACGGCCCCAACGACGGGATCACCCCTGTGCAGGCGGCCAGCATGATGATGCGCGCCCTGGGTTACTTCAAGTACTCCCAGGACTACAGCGCCGGCTTTGAGGTGGCTACCGTCAGCCAGGGCACCCAGGTTGGGATCTTTGAGGGCGTTGGCTCCAGCGCCACCGCTCAGATGACCCGGAACCAGGTGGCTCAGATGGCTCTGAACGCCCTGAAGTCCGAGATGGTGACCTTCACCGGCACTCCCGGCATCGAGGTCAACGGCGTGGTCGTGGGCTACCGGGCCGAGTACACCGCCCGCACCAGCACCGAGAGCAAGTATCAGTCCATTGAGCGCCGTACCAGCGACGTGTCTGGCGGCAACAACCTCAACCGCGGCCAGTACTACGTCCAGCTGGGCGAGGAGCTGTACAACGGCGACCTGAAGCTGAACGACGACTCCCTGGACGTCTTTGGCCGTCCTGCCCGTACCTGGAGCTACAAGGGCACCGAGGTGGGCACCTACGCCAAGAAGGAGCTGCTGGTTCACGAGGCTTACACCGATAGCGTCAAAGGCCGGGAGGTCTATGATCTGCTGGGCCAGTCCACCATTCGGGACAACGATCTGATCGCTTATCTGGATGGCTATGTGAACGGCAACAACAGTGTTGGCAATCTGGTCAAGGATAACCTGGTCCGCTCCAATAATACCAATCTGGCTGGCACCGGCCGGGGCGTCCTGACTGAGATCTATCTGGACAACGACAAGGAACTGATCACCATCGTGTCCATCAACACTTACCTGGCTCAGGCCAACAGCGACTATAACGCCAGCGCTGAGAACGTGTCCCTGACTGTTTATGACAGCAACGGCGGCATCACCAAGCTGGTGGACCTGGAGGACGTGCCCGGCATCGCGGACCTGAAAAAGGACGATTGGATGCTGGTCAACTGGGCCGACGAGAGCAATCTGGCCTCCGCCAAGGTCGTGGTTGATATGTTCGACGTGGAAATCATGGAGAACGTAGAGGTCACCGGCTTCGCCAGCAAAACGGAGGATTACTCCAACTGGAACGCCGGCAACGACGCCAGCCGCAAGGTCACTGACATTACCACCAGCGGCACCACCTACAAGGCTAACGCTCAGGCCTGGTACAAGCAGAACACCCTGAACAACTACTCCGACGACCGTCTGGTGGATAAGACTTACACCCTGTACATGGATCAGTACGGCTACTTCATCGGCGCCGAACTGTATTCCGGCCAGTCCCAGTATGTGTTCATCACCGGCTATGACCGTCCCGGAAGCGCCATCGGCATGACCACCGCCAAGGCGAATGGTATCTTTACCGACGGCACGATGAGCGCCATTGATGTAAACGTGTCCGATACCAACAAGAACATCGCGCCCAACGGCGTTCCCAAGGCCGGGTACACCACCTGGACGCAGGACCAGAACCACGAGGAGATGTGGTATACCTACTCCGTGCGCAACAACGTCTACACCCTGACCCCTGTGGACGGCTGGACCCGCACCTTTGCCACCGCGGCCGACACCGTGATCGACTGCTCCAATGTCCGGCTGGTTCCCTCCGCCACTGGCGCGACTTATGGAAGCTATGTTAGCGTGCCCGCCAACAGCAACGGTGTTGGAAACGCCTACGGCGAGGACGCCTCCGTCTACATCACCGCTGAGATGGGCGACGTGACCCAGGACGGCAACAAGCCCGGTCCCAGCAAAAAGGGAGTCACTGAGATTACCGGCCGGTACACCGGCGTGCAGGACGTGAAGCTGATCTATCAGCCCGGCAGCTGGGCTCACGCCGTGTATGACAGCGACAACAACTACATCATCGCCTGCGTGGTCCTGGGTGAGGCCGAGGGCGTTGTGGACAACTACGCCTACATCCGCGGCGGCGCCAAGAACGAGCGCATCGAGCGGGACACCAATGGCGACTACGTCCATTACTGGGACGTGGAAGTCATCATGGACGGCGTGAAGGACACCAAGACCATCAAGAGCAAGTACAGCAACACCACCTCCCAGCTGCGGCCCGGCACCGTGCAGGAGCTGATCCTGGATTCCGACGGCTACGTCACCAAGATCAACATCCTGCCCAACGCCCTGAACGCCAGCGGGGTTGAGGTGAGCGACACCGCCCTGACCATCCAGGCCGACGAGGTGTACAGCAACTACGACTATCTGCACAATCTCACCAAGAATGGCAAGCCCAACAGCACCGATCTGGCTGACTACAATGTCTACGACATCGATGTCAACACCTCCGCCTTTAACAGCGCGGCCACCGGCGTGAAGGGCGCCTACACCCAGGATGGAAGCAGCTACTACTACAACACCATGACCCTCCAGGGCCGGACCCTGAAGTTCGACGCCTCCAACAACGATGAGGGCCTGGCGATCATGGCGGACGCGAAAGCGGTTATCCGTCATTTTGTGAATGGCGAGTGGGTCTATGACGACTGCGGCACCGTGGCCGAAGCCTTCAACCTGATCAACGACGCCGACCGCAACGGCAGCAACAACCCCACCAACGGCAAGCAGTTCAGCGGCCGGGTTGTGGCCGTGCTGAACAGCACCGGCCGTGCCGAGTGGGTGTTCTTCCAGGACAACACCAAGCCGCAGACCAACAGACCCGGCTATGATCCTGTGGTCACCGGCGAGTCCATCGACCCGAACAGCGACCTGACCCGGGTCCAGCAGCTGCTGAATGACGGCAAGGACGTTGTAATCAACGGCACCTGGCGTCCTCGGGACTTGAGCGCCACCCACCGCACCCTGATTATCCCCGCCGACCGTACCCTGACCGTTCTTGGCGACCTGTACTGCTATCAGAATGACGGTACGAACAACATCGTCATTGGCGCTGACGGCACCGGCAGCCGCACCGGCAAGCTGGTGGTTCGCGCCGGCAATGGCGGGAGCGGCACCTTTGAGGTCATGACTCAGAGCGTCAACTTCCCCGTTGAGGCCGCTAATGTCGTGTTCCGTACCGGAACTGCCACAAATCCCAAGACGGTATATAACATCACCCGGGATATGACCGTCTCCGGCAACTTCACCATGCGGGGCGGCAACGTGGTCAATCTGACCTCCGGCACCACCCTGAGCGTGGCCGGCACCATCAGCTCTTATGGGAGCGACACTGCTTCCCTCACGGTGAACGGCACCGCTTACGTCGGGTCGGTGAGCGACACAATCATTTATGTGTACTCCTCCAACTCCCTGCACGTGAGCGGGACCGTGACCACCACCGGCGTCATCGTTGTGGGTGACGGCACCTCTGCCTCCAACAACGGCTACGCCGACATCAAGACCCTGGCCGGCAAGCTGATTGTGAAGAACATGGCCGGCGCCCGGGCCACCGAGGTGGAGGAGACCACCACCACCGCTCAAATCAGCATCAACAACAGCACCAGCGCTGTCGCCATCACCGAGAAGAACGAGACCAACAAGGTCGCGATGGCGGCTGGGGCCACCCTGACCCTGCCTCCCACGGTGAACAGCACCACCAACCCCGGCCTGCTGGTGGATGAGGTTACCAAGGTGCCCGTCACCACAACCACCAACACCACCATCACCGCTTCCAGTAACATTGGGACGCTTATTACCAACGAGTCGTCCGGAAGCATCACCGACCCGGCTAAGGTCGAGGTTTCTGACGACATGGGCGGCGTGGAGAAAAACTCCCCCATCGAGGTTGAGGCCCGGATCATCACCAACGGCAACGATTTCGCTAACGCTGTGGCCGCCGGCTTCAAGCCCGACGGCAACAACACCACCTGGGGCAGTGTCCAGGCCTACGGAAAGTCCACCCTGCCCTGGCTGGTGGTGAAGGTAACTCCCGTGGTTGCTCTTGAGGAGGGAACCAAGATCGTCGCCACCGTCAAGCTGAACGGTCAGGAACTTGGACAGCTGAACGTCGATGACACGGATACCCAGAACGTGACCGAGACCAAGGAGACATGGACAATCGGCAATGGTGGCCGTGCGGCTGGCCAGCCCGCCACCTTCCACTGGGAGATGGGCAAGTGCGAGACCAACAGCAGCGAGCAGCTGAATCAGGTTGGCGGCGCGAAGAGCGGCACCTACACCGTCTCCTTTGAGGTCACCAAGGGCGATACCACCCTGGTCGCCCCCCAGGACGCCACCGCGTCCTACACCGCGCCTCCCATCGCTGTGGTGCCCACCGCCGTGAATAACACGCTGATCGGCGCTGCCGGCGACAATGCGAACAACAATAAAGTTCTGCCCGCCGACGGCCAGTCCTTTGACGTGCGTGACGGTATGATCACCGTGTCCAAGGCCTTCGACATGGAGACTTATGGCGATTACACATTTGGCGGCATGACTATCACCGGACAGGACAATGTGTGGTTCACCCAAGATCAGTTCACCCACTTCATCGTTGTGGGGATCCAGCGGCCCACCGAGGACTCGGACATCACACACTTTACGGCTGTGAGCGCCGGGGCGCCGAACGGGAATACTGCCACCATCGGAACCGGTGATCCTGGCTATCTCCTCTTCGCCTGGAACGAGAATACCGGGGCAAGCAGCGCTCCTGTTACCATCCACTTCGGTCCCAACGCAAATGATCGGGGAACCGGTTGGACGCTGAACCTTGATTACAGCGCGCTGAAAAAATAAGCGAACCCTTCCGCTTTAGAGAGAGCGGGGCACCCCCGGGCCATAAGGCCCGGGGGCCTTTTGACAAAAAAATAGCGCCTTGACAAGAAGGCGGAAGAATGGTATATTACAAGCAAGGAGACGCCATAGGGCGTTCTGCCGGAACCGCTAGTCCCTAAGAAATGTTAGAAACCGTCGCCGGTCGGGGCGACGGTTTCACCTTTTGATCTTTATCGTTACGGTATATCCACGGATATGTAACGTGATCGTAATTGGCATAACCTCACCCCCTTCCGGGTGGTGCAGCTGAACGCCCCTCCAATCCGGGGCGGCGTCTCCTCGTAGTAAATTATATCATATCAGCGCTTATTCGTCAACGTTCCCCCGGGCCATAAGGCCCGGGGGCCTTTTTTCCGTCAGCTCCACTCCATCAGTACCAGGCCATGGTAGGTTATCCCCGATATATTGAGCTGGATTCCCTCGCTCGTCGTACTGTACCAGGAGACGCTCCGTTCCCCCCAGAACACAGTAACCCCCCGGCCGTCCACAGCGGCGGATGTGCTGGGCGGCATCAGAAAGAGCGGATAACCGTTACTGGCAAATACAAGAACCAGCTTCGGCAGCTTCGGGAAGGAGAGGGAGCAGGGAGCGTTCTGCCCAAAGCGGCCATTCCCCACATAGCTGATCGTGGAAATCTGACAGTTCCCCTTGCCCGCCAGAGCGCCCACCTGCTGGCTGACCGTCTGATTGAGCCTGTCCACCGCCGAGACGTCCGCCTTGCCCTCCACCCGCCGGTCCACCGCCTGGATGGCCGCGTCAATTTTGGCGTTGTCCGCGTTGAAGTCCTCCATCCGCACCTGGTCCGTCCGTTTCCACTGGGAAAGCCCGTAATTGGGTGTCTGATTGCTCGCCATAAAATTTCCTCCTTAAATCGTTGTGGGGCGCGAAAAAAGCCCTTTCGCCAAAGGGGGCTTTTTCGCTCCCCTGTAAATACGAGGAAAACGCCCCAATGTGGGACGTTTTCATACATTTATTGGAAATCAGGACGTACCGCGCCCTTTTCCGCGCGCCGCCATCGCCGGTTTACTCAATATGTCCGCCAAAAAATCCCCCAACCTCTTGTGTCGCGAGAGGTTGGGGGATTTCCACTTTTCAGGATGTCTGCCAGTTTTATTTTTTACGTCAAATAGGGGAGCGGGCTTCTGCCCGTGTTACCCCTTCAGGCTCTCGGCCCAGGAGGCGTACTTGGCCACCTTGGCGTCGCACTCCTCCCTGGTGGCGCCGTTGGCCAGGATGTACACCTTGACCTTGGGCTCGGTGCCGGAGGGGCGGACGATGAGGCTGGTGCCGTCGGCCATTTCGTAGCGCAGCACGTTGGAGCCGGACAGCTCCATCTCAGACTTCTTGCCGCACTCCACGCAGACCACACTGCCGTCCTTGTAGTCCTTCTGCTCTTTGACGGCCACGCCGGCGATCTCCACCGGAGGCTTCTCACGCAGATTGGCCATCAGCTCAGCCATTTTTTTCAGGCCGTCCAGGCCGGGCATGACCAGATTCATGGTTTTTTCGCCATAATAGCCGTACTTCTCATACAGGGCCAGCAGGGCGTCGTACAGGGTCATGCCCTGCCCGGCGTACCAGGCGGCCATCTCTGTCATAGCCACGGCGGCGGTGACGGCGTCCTTGTCCCGGACGAAGGAACCCAGCATGTAGCCATAGCTCTCCTCATAGGACATGATTACGTTGCCCTCTCCAGAGCTCTCCAGCTGGTCCTTCTTCTGGGCCAGGAATTTAAAGCCGGTAAAGGTGTCGAAGCACCGCAAGCCGTTGACCTCGGCAACCTTCCGGGCCATCTCGGTGGTAACAATGGTTTTCAGGGCCACAGGCTTCTCGGGAAGCTTGCCTACCCGCTTCATCGCGCCAATCAGGTAGTCCAGCAGAAGCACGCCGGTCTGGTTGCCGGTGAGCACCTTAAACTCGCCGGCACCGGTGTTCACCATGATGCCCACCCGGTCGGCGTCGGGGTCGGAACCCAGGATAAAGTCGGCCCCCTCCTTCTTGGCGATCTCCACCGCCAGGGCGAAGCCCTCCGGGTTCTCCGGGTTGGGAGAGACCACCGTGGGGAAGTTGCCGTCAATCACCATCTGCTCGGGAACGCAGATAACGTGCTTCATGCCCAGCCGCTTCAGCGCCTCGGGGATCAACTTGTAGCCGGTGCCGTGGAAGGGGGTATAGACCATCTTGAAGGTGTCCGCCACCTTCTCCACCGCGGCCTTGTCATTCACCTGGGCCATCACGTTGGACAGGAACTTCTCGTCGGTCTCCTCGCCCATAATGACAATCTGACCGTCCGCTACCGCCTGGTCGTAGTCAGCCTTCTTTACGCAGGCGAACACATCCAGCTCCCGCATCTTTTTGGCCACCTCGTCGGCGTGCTTGGGGGGAAGCTGGGCGCCGTCCTCCCAGTAGACCTTGTAGCCGTTGTACTCCTTGGGGTTGTGGCTGGCGGTGACGTTAATGCCCGCGACGCAGCCGTACTCCCGGATGGCGAAGGACAGCTCCGGGGTGGGCCGGAGGGACTCAAACAGCCGCGCCGGGATGCCGTTGCCCGCCATGACGCAGGCGGCCTCCCGGGCGAAGGTGTCGGAGTTGTTCCGGCAGTCAAAGCAGATGGCCACCCCCCGCTTCACCGCCTCAGGCCCCTCGGCCAGAATCACCTCAGCGAAGGCCTGGGTGGCGTGGCGGATGACGTGGATGTTCATCCGATAGGTGCCCATTCCCATAGTGCCCCGCAGTCCGGCGGTGCCGAACTCCAGCTGGGAGAAGAACCGGGACTCGATCTCTTTCTCGTCGTTTTTGATGGCCTCCAGCTCGGCCTTCTCCTCAGCGGACAGGGCGGGACTGGCAA
>ERZ779632.589-NODE-589-length-19518-cov-9.894672_pt1 | contig 19518 bp, 16 predicted proteins | sample MGYA00514194_ERZ779632 | MGnify/ENA primary metagenome ERZ779632 (study PRJEB29562, sample SAMEA4376704) | mouse gut metagenome | isolation source: Cecum | study: EMG produced TPA metagenomics assembly of the A DSS colitis mouse model was used to assess the...
ATACTGACGTACTGATCGTTATTGGCCAGAATATTTTAAAGATAATAAAGCGTGACGGGATTTCGTTTGTAGTGGTAAAAGCCAGAATGCATCAATAAAAAGAGGTATTCTGGCTTTTTAAATTACTTAAAGCTTGTGCAACATTCCGATATTGCAAAACAAATTATGCTCTGGTATCTTAAGGATACAATCTTTGGAGACATATTAAAGTATACTTTATTCTGCACATTTTCTGTGCGGGTCTACGGCAGATCGCCGCTGAATTCCAAATGTTGAAAATAAAAAGAAAGATTAGAAGGAGGTTTTTATGCGTGAATTTATGACAAGGCTGTCAGATTGTTTTAATGAGTGGAGAAACGACCCGGAAAGAAAGGAAAATCAGCTTTCCGTGGCGGTGATTGGGGCCGTTTCCGTGGTGATTATTGTGCTTGTAATTTTACTTTTATGGTGGGGACATGGCGTGCAGGAACAAAAGAAGGAGGAGGCGGCCCAAAAGGCGGCAAAGCTGCAGGCGCAGCAGGAGACGGACGCTGACAGCAGGACTGGGGGAGACGGGATCGGAGAAGGCGATTTTGAACAGGGGCTTGTGGCGGCAACCTATCAGGAGAAGATGGCGGAATATATGTCAATGGATTCCGGTGAGGCGCTGCGGCAGGAATATCTTACGAATACGAATGCGTTGAAGGAAGAAATCAAAGAACTGCAAACCACAATGGAGCGGGCGCAGACGGAAATTGCCGCAGTGACAAAAGAATATCGGGACGGGGATGCGAACCTGACTGAAAAGCTTGTATTGCTGGAAAAGGAAACGCAGACAATTGTGGAAAACATTGGCGCGCTTGAGGAAAAGCTGAGCAGCCTGTCAGAGATCATACGGACGGCGGACGGGGAAAAGATTCCCGCGATACAGGAACAGATTAGGGAACTTCGCCGGGAAATCGAACAGGCGCGCGCAGGTATGAGCGGCGTTCATGAAAAAATCAAATCGCTGGAAAAGGAAGATGGAAAACTTTGGGAAAGGCTGTCGCAGGTGCAGAAAAGTCTGGAGACTGCACTTGGAGAAAATCTCAGAGAGATTGATAAGCGAATGGATCATCTCGACGACCATGTCGAAAAATTGCAGAATGAATTCAGGGCGGCTCTGGAAAAAATGGGCGAAAAGATGAATGAGAAGGTGGATGCGCTTGCCTCGGATGCACTGGGCTATCGTTATGAAAAGGAAACGAATACGCTCTACCTGATGCCAAACCGCAAATAGGCGACGAAAAAAGGAGGGAAAGGATGAAGAGAAGGGTGAAAAAAAGGGTGAATAACAGGCTTTTGATTTTATCAGGCTGCCTGTGCTGCGCGCTGTATATGGCGGTATGGTGTCCCCGGACGGGATTGACCGTGTATGCGAAGGAACTTGCCGCCCGGGGAAATCTGCTTTATCAGGATGAGGATGGGAAGGCCGGAATTTATGAGTCGGATTTTCTGATTTTGGATGAAAAAATGTCTGTGGACTCGACGGAGGCTTTCGGTCCCAATTACTATACGCATACCCATCTGTGGGAATACAGGGATGTGAACGAAAGGACCCATACAAGACATTGCGCAATCTGCGGAGATGAGTATGATTTGGTGCAGAACCATAAAGCGGAGTCGGAGGAGGAGTGTACGATTTTTGCCGCAGAAAGAGAGGTTCCCGGCAGGCGGTTTATATGCGCCTGCGGCTATCGGTGGGAGAGGGAAGCGGCGCATGAGCTGACCTTTGATATGGTGGATGAGACGTGCCATCGGAGCAGATGTCTTCTGGACGGCACAGCGTACTGTCCGGGATATGAGCCGGTGGAAGAGGAGCATTTCGCCTATTATCATACGTGGGGTGAGACGGGCGACTTCTGTATCAAAACCTGCATGGACTGCGGCTGTCAGATCAGGGAGGAATCTGCGCCTCGGCCGGAAAAACAGATGGAGGTGACAGAATCGTCCAATGAGGAGCCGGAGACGTCCAATGAGGAGCCGGAGACGGCAGAGGAAGCTGAGGAGGAATCGAAGTCTCCGGAATCGGGCGAAGCGGCGGAACCGGCCGAAGAGAAGCCTGAGTTCCCGGAGCCCGGCGAAACCGCAGAACCGGCCGAAGATGAGAAAAAGCCGCCCGAATCCGTGTCAGGAAACGACTGCGCCGGAAAGGAAACGCAGCCTGTAACGGAAGAAACTGAGAAGAAACCCGCGAATGAGAAAGGAGAGAATTTATGAGGAGAAAAATTACAGGGAAAATACCTGCAGGAAAGAAATTTGCAGAAGAAAGACCCGCAGAAAAACGTTGTCTGTCCGTGCTGCTGGCATTGGCGGTGGTATTTGGAGCGTGCAGCGCGGCCCTTACGGCGGATGCGAAGGATATCGACACGGGAAGCGGTTTTCAGTCTTACGGTAAGATTACTTACCAGAACGGGGACGATGTGGTGGTGATTGATTCGGAGGATTTTAAAAAGCTTGCCGACAGGCTTGATTTGTTTAAATGCAGAGTAGTAAACCAGCTTAATTCCATGAATACTTATTTTACAACGGGAGACGGAATACCATTGCAGACAGAGGAGAATATTCATATTGTACATACAGGGCCGTCCGGGGAAAACTGTGTCGATCCAAAGGAAATAGATTTGAATGCGCTTGTGGAAGGCATTGCGGCCAGTCAGTCCGTGCCGTTTGGGGTAACGGCGGCGTCCGAAGAGAATTTGTCTGCGGGAACGGCGGCATGGGTAAACGGTACATTGCTTCTGGGTACGGGAGGGGATAATCAGAGTTATTATGAAAATGGATATAAGGAAGGCAAAAAGACAGGGGCGCTGCGCGTCAGTCAGGAAGTTAAGATTAACGGGGACGATAAGGAGGGATTCGAATGGTATATTGGCGATCAGGAATACATTCTGTTTACGGGATGCGCAAAAGGAGTCGTAACCAGTCCGGCCCCTGTCTGGAGATATGAGGGGCACGACTTTTCGCTGTGCCGATATACGGGTGGTAGTAATGGATTTATACATGTTCCGTATATGGAAAATGCGGCGGGTATACCGGGTATGGCGTATTATCTGAATTTTTAACAGACGGGATATAAAAGGCAAAGGAAAAATCAGGCTCTGGCATGTAAAGGGAAAATCAGGCTCTGGCAGGAATTGACAACCGCGCGCCTTTAGGATAGACTTGAAGATTAGAAGGTAAGTGGAAAGGAAGCGTGTCATGAATAAGGGAAAATATTATATTACAACGGCGATTGCCTATACTTCCGGAGTACCGCATATCGGGAACAGCTACGAGATCGTGCTGGCGGACAGTATTGCCCGCTTTAAGAGAAAAGACGGCTATGATGTGTTCTTCCAGACGGGTACGGACGAGCATGGGCAGAAGATTGAGCTGAAAGCGCAGGAGGCCGGCGTCACGCCGAAGGCCTTTGTGGATAATGTGGCGGGAGAGATCCGCAGAATCTGCGACGCCTTAAATACATCTTATGATAAATTTATCCGCACCACAGACGATTATCATGAAAAGCAGGTGCAGAAGATTTTTAAAAAGCTGTATAATCAGGGTGATATCTATAAGGGATATTATGAGGGAATGTACTGTACGCCCTGCGAGTCTTTCTGGACGGAATCCCAGCTTGTGGACGGTAAGTGCCCGGACTGCGGCAGAGAAGTGAAGCCCGCAAAGGAAGAGGCTTATTTCTTTAAAATGAGCAAGTATGCGGACAAGCTGATTGCGCATATCAATGCCCACCCGGAATTTATTCAGCCGGTTTCCCGTAAAAACGAGATGATGAATAATTTCCTTCTGCCGGGACTACAGGATCTGTGTGTGTCCAGAACTTCTTATAAGTGGGGCATTCCTGTGGATTTTGACGACAAGCATGTGATCTATGTGTGGATGGACGCGCTTTCAAACTATATCACCGGCATCGGATATGACGCCGACGGGGAAAGCGGCGAGCAGTACGGCAAATTCTGGCCGGCGGATCTGCATTTGATCGGCAAGGATATCATTCGCTTCCATACAATTTACTGGCCCATTTTTCTTATGGCCATGGGCGAACCCCTGCCCAGGCAGGTGTTTGGACACCCCTGGCTTTTACAGGGCGACGGGAAGATGAGTAAATCCAAAGGGAATGTGATTTATGCGGATGATCTGATTGACTTCTTTGGGGTGGACGCAGTGCGCTATTTCGTGCTGCACGAGATGCCTTTTGAAAATGACGGCGTAATTACCTGGGATCTGATGGTAGAGCGCATGAACTCCGATCTGGCCAATACATTGGGAAATCTGGTGAACAGAACCATTTCCATGAGCAATAAATATTTTGGCGGTAAGGTGGAGAATAAGAAGGTTGGCGTGGATGCCGGCGCAGAGGATGTGGACGCCGATCTGGCGCGCGTGCTTACGGATACCTACAACAAGGTATCCCGTAAGATGGACGAGCTGCGCGTGGCGGATGCGATAACGGAAATATTTACACTGTTTAAGCGCAGCAATAAATATATTGACGAGACGATGCCGTGGGCGCTTGCCAAGGATGAGACAAAGCGCGACAGGCTGGCTACGGTGCTTTATAACCTTTCCAATGCGATACTGGTGGGTGCGTCTCTTTTGGAGCCCTATATGCCTGAGACGGCTAAGCGGATTTCCGAGCAGATGAATGCGCCGTTAGCGGACTTTGCCGTACTGGAAACATGCGCGTCGAAGCAGGATACCGCTACGGCGTCCATACTGTATCCTTCCGGTACTCAGGTGACGCAGACACCTGAAATACTTTTTGCAAGGCAGGATCTTGCGGAGGTTATGGAGAGGGTGGAAGCAATGTTTGCGCAGAGAAAGTCTGAGGCGTGCGAGGAAGAGAAGTCGGGCATGGATGAAAAGTTTGTGGAGCTTGCGCCGAAGGATGAGATTACCTACGACGATTTTGATAAATGCCAGTTTCAGGTAGGGCTGGTGCTTGCGTGCGAGGAAGTGCCGAAATCCAAAAAACTGTTAAAGTTTAAGATACAGGTGGGAGGCGGCACAAGACAGATTCTTTCGGGCATCAAGCAGTATTATAAGCCGGAGGAGCTTGTGGGTAAGCGCGTTATGGTGCTTGTAAATCTGAAACCGAGAGAGATTGCGGGACAGATGTCCGAAGGAATGATTTTAAGCGCCGCGGATGAAGAAGGTAATCTTGCGGTGATGACGCCGGAACGGTTTATGCCGGCCGGATCGGAGATTTGTTAAATGACGGAAAAAGAAGAATTTTATTTTGGTTCGCGGGATGGCGAACATAAGCTTCATGCTATAAAATGGATACCGGATACGGAGAAACCTATCTGTATTTTACAGATTGTGCACGGTATGTCGGAATATATTGACCGTTACGATGCGTTTGCGCGGTTTATGGCCGAAAAAGGTATTCTCGTGGTGGGTGATGATCATCTGGGACATGGTCTTTCCGTAAAAGAAGGGGAGATCAGAGGATATTTTTGCAGGGAAGATGCAGCCACGGTGCTTGTGAGGGATGAACACAGGCTCAAAAAGATGATGCAGGAGCAGTATCCGGGCGTTCCCTATATTATTCTGGGTCACAGCATGGGCTCCTTTATCCTGCGCAACTATCTCATGCGATATGGCGGCGGCATAGATGGCGCCGTTATCATGGGTACGGGTATGCATTCAAAACGGCTGATTATTTTTGCATGGGCGCTTGCTACGTTGTTGAGCGCTGTGGCGGGGCCAAGGCACGTATGCAGGCGGTTGGACAGGATGCTGTTCAGCGCCTATAACAGAGGGCTTACGGCTGGGCCCGCAGATTCCGGCAGCTGGATCAGCCTTGATCCTGAGAACGCAAAACGCCATAAAGAGGATCCGCTGTGTGATTTTATCTTCACGGCTAACGGGTTTCAGACGTTAATGAAGCTGATCTGGAATCTGTACGAGACGGAAAAGCTGCGGCAGATGCCAAAAGACCTTCCGATCTTCTTTGTATCCGGTCAGGAGGATCCGGTGGGAGAACGGGGAAAAGCAGTAGAGCGGGTTTTTCATTCCTTTGAAGAACTTGGCATGGAACAGGTACAGATGAAACTTTATCCCGGTGACAGACATGAAATACTAAACGAAGCAGACAGGGAGAGCGTATACGGAGATATCTATCGCTTCATTTTACAGAAAGTCACCTGATTGAGGAGAGAGAATGAAAAAACTTTTTAAGCTTTTGTGTCTGGCGGCGATTCTTTGCGTGGCCTGTCTGATTGTCACACAGCCGCGCGATGGGCGCGGATCTGCCATGGAGGATATTGAGTCGGAAGCGCAGGAGCTTGTCGGTCAGGTGAAGGGAATGTATGAAGAGTACGGGTCCGCAGCGGTGGAACAGGCTGACGAAGCGCTGGGAGAAGTTGTGGAGCAGGCGGATCAAGTGATAGAGGAAGCTGTGGACAGCGCGGTGGAGGGCGCGAAAGACGGTTTTTTTGAGAGCGTCAAAGAGAGCGTAAGTGGGTTTTTCAACGGTTTATTTGCAGAAAAAGAGCAGGAATGAAGAGGTGTATACGACAGGAGACTCTGCAATGCAGCGTCTCCTTTTGCGAATAGATTAAAGGCTTTTGCAGATACTAAATATCTGAAATATGCGCTATTAAAACATTAAAACTTTTTTAAGAGGAGGAAATTATGAAGATAGCTTTTTTCAGCACAAAACCCTACGACAGGATATGGTTTGAGCCCATGGGAAAGGAATATGGGTTTGAAATTCACTTTTATGAAGTGCCTTTTCATCAGGAGACGGTTTCTCTGGCGAAGGGTTATGATGCGGTCTGCATTTTTGTGAATGATTACGTGAACGCGGACATGATTCAGCAGCTTTACGATATGCATGTGAAGGCGATTCTTCTGCGGAGCGCCGGCTTTAATCATGTGGATGTGAAGGCGGCGGAAGATAAAATACAGGTATTGCGCGTGCCCAGCTATTCTCCGGAGGCGGTTGCTGAATTTGCCATGACCATGCTGATGACCGTGAACCGCTATACGCACAAGGCCTATAACAGGACGAGGGAATTTAATATGAGCCTGCATGGGCTTATGGGCGTGGACTTGTACCGCAAGACTGCCGGCGTGGTGGGAACGGGTAAAATCGGGCAGGCCATGATCCGTATCTGCAACGGATTCGGTATGGAGGTGCTGGCCTACGATCCTTATCCGAATAAAGAGCTGGACGTGGAATATGTATCGGTACAGGAGCTTATGGAGCGTTCGGATGTGATTTCACTGCATTGTCCTTTGACCTCGGAGACAAAACATCTGATCAATGCGCAGACGATTGCAAATATGAAAGACGGGGTGTATCTGGTTAATACTTCCAGAGGCGCGCTGATTGATACGGACGCTTTGATTGACGGACTGGTAGCCGGGAAGTTCGGCGGCGTGGGACTGGATGTTTACGAGGAGGAGGAAGGAATTTTTTATGAAGACAAGTCCAATGAGATTATGCGGGACGAGAATCTGGCGCGTCTTATGACCTTCCCCAACGTGCTGATCACTTCTCATATGGGCTTTTTCACAAAGGAGGCCATGCAGGCCATTGCCAAAGTGACTCTGGAGAACGCCTATGCGCTGGAAAACGGACTTCCTCTGGTCAATAAGGTGGGGAGCGAGGCGGCGAAATAACTGCTACAGGTTGTAATTTCCTAAAAAATACGGTAAAATAAGCAGGAAGGTAAAAGGAGAATCGGATTGTTTTGGAAATGCCGTATCAGATCAGAAATGCATATCGGGATGAATGGGAGGATGCCATGTCGCTGGCATGGCGGACTTTTTTGCGGTTTGAGGCGGACGTCTATTCTCCCGAGGGCGTAAGAAACTTTGAAAATTTTATTACGGATTCGACGCTTTACCGGATGTTCGTCGTTGGGTCTTATCAGATGTTTGTCGCACTGGACGGAAAGAAAATTGTGGGGATGATCACGCTGCGCGATACGACACACATTTCTTTGCTGTTTGTGGATGAAAAGTATCACAGGCAGGGAATCGGACGGGCGCTTATGCAGTATTTGTCAAATTATCTTCTGACAGAGGTGCAGGCATCCCGTGTGACGGTAAATTCTTCTCCTTACGGGGTTGAATTTTATCACAAATTGGGATTTCGGGATCTGCGCCCACAGGAGAAGAGGGACGGTATTATCTATACGCCGATGGAATTTGTGCTGTGACGGATCAGGGGACGGGAGAAGCATATGGAATATATTAAGAGTAAAGATATTTATTTGTTGATGAGGGATATTTTGAAGCTGATCAATCCGACCCTGATGGAGCACGGATCGAGGGTGGCGTATATCGTTTACAAGATGCTGCAGGAAGAAAACAAATACGAAGAGTTTGAGCTTGCAGATATTGTTATGATTGCGACCATGCATGATATCGGCGCCTATAAGACGGAGCGCAAGCGGATTAACGATATGCTGCAATATGAGACGAGAGACAGCATGGCTCATTCCATTTACGGGTATCTCTTCTTTAAATATCTGTCTCCGGAGCCTGATCTGGCCAAGGTGATCATGTATCATTGCAGGGATTATGAAAAATTGCAGGCGGTGGATTATCAGTATAAGGATGTGGCCGCCTATCTTAATATTGCCGAGAAGATAGATATTTATGCCAACACAATGGGAGAGCAGTTTGACCCCCGTATGTTTCAGAAGCAGGCGGGCGCGAAACTTTCCGCAACCGGGCTGGATCGGTTTTATCAGTGCGATTCCAAGTACAATATTAGAGAAAAGCTGAAAAATGACGAGTATAAGGCGGAGCTGAATGAAATTGCCGAATATATGATTTTTTCCAATGAAAATAAGAAGAAATTTCTTGATATGCTTATTTATTGTCTTGGATTTGTCAGGGAGGGCATGGTACTCGATACCGTTACCACCATCTGCATCTGTGAGGAGATTGCTTCCCGTCTGTTCCTGCCTGATCAGGAAAGGGAAATGATTTATTACGCGGCGTTGGTTCATGATCTGGGAATGATTGCGATATCGCAGGATATTGTTATGGCGCCAAGGAAGCTGAGACCTGAGGAAATCAAGCATGTTCACACGCATGTGGGAATTATGCAGGAGAAGCTGGAAGGAAAGATGGATGCCGAGATTGTGAATATCGCGCTGGCCCACCATGAAAGAGGCGATATGAGCGGCTATCCGAAACGCCTGAATGAACAGCAGATCAGTATTCAGCAGGGAGTTTTGCAGGTTGCAGACGTGGTAAGCGCATTAGTCAATAAGAGAAGCTACCGGGAAGCGATGTCAAAGCAGCAGGTGCTTAAGATTCTGAATGAAGAGGTTGCAAAAAAGCGGTTCAAGCGGCAGGCCGTCATGGTGCTTGCGGATTCCTATGATGAAATTATGGCCCGGGTGAAGCGGGAGACGGCTAATATCCTGAAAATGTATCAGACGCTTAACATGCAGTTTCAACAGGTCAGCACAAAATATAAAATCTAAACCATTTAATTTTTACATATTTTGAACTTTTTTATGGTTTTCAGTACTTTAGTATGATAAAATGATATTCAGAATATTTTGGAGAATTGCCGGATGGGTAAAATTTTTGACATGGACAGTCCTGTCATGCGGGTTTTAAACCGTGTGGGAGATCTGCTAATTTTAAACGTTTTAATGATTGTCTGTTGTATTCCCGTTATCACCGCAGGGGCGGCTTTTACGGCGATGCACTATGTACTTCTCAAAATCGTTCGCGGGGAGGAAGGCTATCTGATCAGAGGATTTTTTAAGTCCTTTCGATCAAATTTCAGACAGGCTACCCTGATATGGCTTCTGATGCTTCTGGTAGTGGCGGTTTACGTTGGAGATATCTGGATTTTTAATTATTCCGGTCTGGTATTTCCAAAACCTCTGATTATAGCGGTGGCGGCGGTGGCATTTGTTCTTCTAATGATTGCGGTGTATGTATTTCCGCTCCAAGCCAGATTTGAAAACTCTGTAAAAAATACACTTAAGAATGCAATGCTGCTGGCTTTTGCCAATCTGCCGAGAACGATTCTGATGATGGCGTGCTATATACTGCCTCTGGTGCTTGGGTATTTTTCAACTTATGCGCTTCTTTTTGTCATCATGCTTGGCATTTCAGCGCCGGCCTACGCCGCGGCCTGGATTTACAGCGGTATTTTTAAGAAACTGGAACCGGAACCGGAGGAAGCTGCCTCCGATTTGGAATTTTCTCTGAGAATGGATGAGGAGATAAAAGAAAGCGATGAGTAATCAAAACAGGTCAAGTGTACTGCAGTGGCTTATTCCGACGGGAATTATGATGGTTGTTGTAGTGGTGATGTTAGTCAGCTTCTATTCCAAAAGCAATAAGGAAGCGGAAAATACTGTCCATAAGACGCTGATTTCTTCTACAAAAACATACGGCGAGCGATTTGAGAGCCGGCTTGACGGCGTGAGCATGGCGGGAGAGCCCATAAAGCGGCTTCTTGAAAGCGAAGGGGTGGAGGACAGCGCCCGTTTGACGCAGCTGCTTGGCGTGGCGGCGGATTCGTCTGAAGCGACCACGGTTTTTTACAGCGACGATAAGGGAAAAGCGATTGATCAGAACGGAGCGTCTCAGGATATCGGGGAGACGGCATGGTTTCAGGAAGTTCTTGAAGGAGAAAGGTCTTACATATATGTGGAAGAAACCGAAACGATTGCTGTGGTAAAACAGCTTTCCGGCGGTACGGCGAAGGGGTATCTGCTGCTTTTCTATCCAATGAATAACTTTGAAGATCTGCTTATGGATTCCGAATATGATTCAACCAGCTTTCTGGCTATTATAGATCTGGAAGGCAATGTTATGGGGACGAGCGGCGCTTCGACCAATGCCTGCTTAAAGGGGGGGAATGTTTTTACCGCACTGGAGCCGGAAAACAAAGATGCCGTCAGGATACTTCGTAACCGGGTAGGTAACGGTTCCCGTGGCAATCTGGTGATGCAGACGGGGAATCAGACTCATGTTGTGACCTTTGTGCCGGTGGGTACAAACCGCTGGGATATGGTGCTGGGCGTCAGCAAAGCCTATGTGGACAGGCAGGCCGGCTATCTGCGCAGAAATACAAAAAATATGGTCTTCTCACTTCTAATTGTGATTGGCGTATTTTTCTGTATCGTCATGGTGATTAATATTGTCGGTAAGATTCGAAGCAATGAAAAGAAGAAGGAGCTGGAGGATAAGGCGGATACGGATCTTCTGACCGGGCTGAATAATAAACTGGCAACGGAACGTAAGATTAAGGATTACATGGCGCAGAATACGAATAAGCAGTCCATGATGTTTCTGTTTGATATAGATAATTTTAAGAAAATCAACGATACGATGGGACACGCTTTCGGAGATGAGGTGCTGCGCTCTCTGGGAACGCAGATTGGAGCGATTTTCCGGGCTTCCGATATTGTAGGCCGTGTGGGCGGCGACGAATTTATGGTTTTCCTTAAGGATATATCCAGTGATGAAGATATTCTGAAAGAGGCCAGAAAGGTGGAAAATTTCTTTAAAAGTTTTCAGGCCGGCGAATATGTAAAATATAAGGCGACGGCGAGCATCGGCGTGGCGATCTTTCCGCAGGAGGGCGAGGACTTCGAAACTCTTTACAAGGCGGCGGATCAGGGATTGTACAAGGCGAAAAAGCGCGGCAAAAATCAGCTGGCGTTTTATCGCGACAGAGAACCTGCCGGGCAGACGGCGGCAGAATAGGAAAAATGCAGAAGATATGCGGTACATCGGAGGACGGTGTACCGCTTTTTTACGCTATGTCACTTATACGAAAAGAGCGAGTTACTTAAAATTTAAGTAACTTGGATCGCTCTATAAAATTTGAATTAAAAAAGCTAAAAAAAGCTTGCTAATATGGGAAATATGTGCTAAGCTTACATTACGAAAACGTTTAAGTAAATAAACGTGTCGCGTTACCATAGGATTAATAATTTGTAAAGGAGGAAATGAAAAAGTGAAAAAGAAAGCGGTTAGTATTTTACTGGCAACGGCAATGGTTGTTACACTTGCAGGCTGTGGCGGCAGTGATCCCGCTCCGGCGGCAGAGGCTCCCGCAGCAACGGAAGAAGCTCCTGCGGCAGCAGAGGAGGCAGAGGCTCCTGCGGCAGCAGAGGAGGAAGCTCCGGCAGCAGAGGCTCCGGCAGCAGACGGCGAGCTGGCTTACAGCGGCGACATCTCCATCATGCACTTCTCCACATCTGAGGAGTCTGAGGGTAATGGTGGTTCCGATGGTTTCAGAACCTGTCTTGCAAACTGGCAGGATGCTCACGGCAATATCACTCTGAATGAAGAAGTTCTTGCAAACGACGATTATAAGACACAGATCGCTACACGCGCAGCGGCTGACGATCTTCCGGATGTGTTCCTGCTTCAGGGTATGAACACCATCAGCTGGTCTGATCAGGGTCTGGTATATGATTTGACAGACGCCATTAAGAATTCTCCTTACGCTGATCAGTACAATATGGATTATCTCGTACCTTTCACGGCAGGCGGCAAGTATTATGCATATCCTGCTCTGACAGGTGGTACATGTACCGTAGTTATCTACGATGAGGCTATGTGGAAAGAGGCGGGCTTTGACAGTTTCCCGACCACTTGGGCCGATGTAGAGAAGGCGGCTGAATATTTCAGCGGTCAGGGCATTGACACTATCGCATTTGGTAACTCCGGACAGTGGCAGCTGAATTCCTGCTTCGTATCCTGCCTTGGTTATCAGTACACAGGCACACAGTGGTTCTCCGATATCATTGCCGGCACAGGCAACTTCGAAGATCCCAATTTCGTGGCAGCTCTGACAGAGACACAGCGTCTGTTCCACGACACAAATATCTTCAACACAGACTTTAACGCAATTTCCAACGAGGATGCTCGTGAGTACTATATCTCCGGCGAAGCGGCAGCATTCATCGGCGGTAACTGGGATGCTTCCTACATTCAGGCAAATCTGGAAGGCGATCCGAAGAAGGATACCACAAAGTTTGCAGTTCTGCCTCAGGCAGCAGACGCTACCAAGTATGAGAATTTCCAGAACATCGGTCTTGGCTACGGTATGGCAATCAGCGCAAAGGCAGCTTCCGATCCTGATAAGCTTGCGGCTTGTATTGATCTTTGCCAGTATCTGACAGGTCCTGCATTCTCCGAGTTTGTAGGCGCGAACTACGCACTGGCTGGTTTCTGCAGCTCCGATGTGGATCTCTCCGAATTTGACCAGTACACACAGGACTTCTATAACTTCTCCTATGTGGACAACAAGGGCTGTGAGATTTATGACTCCTATGTAGACGGTTCCGTTTGGTCTGTACTGAACACCGAGATGCAGGAGATGGTAAACGGCGACAAGGATCCCGCAACGGTAGCAGCTGATACACAGGCAGCTTACAAGGCTTACCTGGGACAGTAATTGATTGAACTGACGTAATGTATTTCCGCCTGGGGATGTTTCCCCGGGCGGATCTTTACCGAAAATATTTGGGGTTATGGCGAAGCGGCAGAGATGGTCTTCGTTTCGCTTTTGGGGTACATCTTTGAAGGGGTACTAAAAAGGAAATGGGGGGCGATATAATGCTGAAATCTATTAAACCAAAAGGATGGGTAGTAGCTGCATATCTGGCCGTGCCTGTAGCGCTTTATGTGTTCACAGTGTTTGCACCGCTTCTTGCGGCTCTTTTTTACAGCTTTTTTGAATGGAAGGGCGGTCCGGTTAAAACTTTTAACGGCTTTGCAAATTATGCGCAGCTGTTTAGCGACGAGGTTTTCTGGAGCTCCTTCTGGCATAATATTTTTCTGGTGATTGTGTGTATCATTGGTCAGATTGGCCTGGCATTCATTGTAGTGCTGCTGATCAATTCCAAAGTAACCAAGCTGCAGGGGATTCACAGGACTTTCGGATTTTTCCCGAGCACGATTTCGGCAGTCTGCATCGGTTTTATCTGGCAGATGATTTACGATTCCAAGAGAGGTCTGCTGAACTATTTTCTGGAGAAGATTGGCAGAGGGGATCTGAAGAAGGTATGGCTCAATGAGCCCGGTCTGGTTATGCTTTTGGTGTCCATTCCTCTGATCTGGCAGTTTATCGGTTACTATATGGTGATTTTACTGTCTGCGGTTTCCTCCATCAGTACGGAGGTTCTGGAGTCCGCAGAGATTGACGGCGCGACGGGTATCCAGCGCGCGCGTTACATAGTATTACCTTTGATTAAGAATACACTGCTTGTATGTATTACCCTCTGCGTAGCGGGTAACATGAAAGCATTTGATAATATTTATGTCATGACGGCGGGCGGCCCCGGCTACTCGTCCATGGTTATGGCAATGTACGGATACAAGGTTTCCTTTGAACAGTCCAACCTGGGTTATGGCTCCTGTATTTCTGTCGGCATCTTTATTCTGGCGCTGGCCGTGATCGGTGGCTCACAGCTTCTCATGAACTACTGCATGACGGACAGATACGACCGTGAAGAGGCGAAGCGTCTGAAGCAGATCGAGAAGGAAAGACAACAGGCGATCAAAGCCCGCAAGGCTAAGGCGTAAAGGAGGGAAGCGTAATGGCAAAAGAAATGGCAATGACAAAAGTAGAGAGTAGCTCTACAGGAACCAAGGTAAAACGGGGCATTCTTGGCGTTATTATTAATTTTGCACTCTGGTTCTTCTCGCTGACCTGTATTTTTCCTCTGATTTGGATGTTGTACTCTTCCCTGAAGACAAAGAGAGTGTTTAACGCGGATATTGCCGGTTTGCCCAAGGAACCGACGCTGGCAAACTATACAAAGATTTTATCCAATAAGGACTATCACCTGATGGAGTCGGTGGGAAACAGTGCGCGAACCACAATCCTGTCCGTAATCCTGATTGTGCTGATTGCGTTTGTCGTAGGTTATATTCTTTCAAGAATTGACTTCCCGTTAAATAAACCTCTGTATGTGATGTTCCTGATGGGAATGCTGATTCCGATTCATTCCCTGATGGTTCCCATCTACATTATTTTTTCCAAGCTGGGTCTGTCGGATCATTGGTATACGCTGCTGATGCCCTATGTATCGTTTGCGCTGCCCATGTCGATATTCCTGGTGGAGGGCTTTGTGAAAGGGATTCCGATTGAGCTTGAGGAGGCTGCGGCCATTGATGGTTCCAGCTTTTCCAAGACCCTGTTTGGAATTATCCTGCCGGTTTGCAAGCCGATCCTTGTGACGGTTGCAATCATCAACGTATTTAGCTGCTGGAATGAGTTTTCCTTCGCTTTGATTTTGATTAAGCAGAGAGCGCTTTATACGGTGCCGCTGGGACTGCGGCAGTTCACCGGACAGTTTTCATCGGATTATCCGAAGATCATGGCGGCTATGCTTATGACCATGGCGCCTATCGTAATCTTCTACTTTGCATTCAGCAAACAGATCATCAAGGGTATGGTTGCCGGTGCCGTGAAGGGTTAAGAAGAAGCGTTACAGTCAGGCATTTGCGTAACGGAATAAGAACAGAGAGAGTCGGAGACGGGAAACCGTCTCCGATTTTTTAGTTGAAAGTTCTTATGGATTTTTTACTTGACATATACCCTACGGGGGTATAGTATAATTACAATAAGTATTGTAATTTTGGGTGAAAATATTTATATTCAGAAAATCAGGGAAAAATGATACAGACCGCAATTGTTTTCCCGCCAGGAGGGATTCGTATATGAAACAGGATAAGGCAGAGGAAAAGATACGGCAGGATACGGAGCAGTACGATGTGTGCGCCTGCTGTCGGCATAAGAGTACGCCGCGTGACGCTGCAAAACAAAAGAAGCTGACAAGCCGCATTAACCGTATTATCGGGCAGTTGAGCGGGATACAGAATATGCTGGACGACAACCGCTACTGCGGTGATATTCTGATTCAGATCGGCGCGGTGGAAAGCGCGCTGCAGGGGCTTGGATATCTGATTTTGGAGGAGCATATGGAGACCTGTGTGGTAGAACAGATTAGACAGGGTAATACGGCTATTATGGCGGAGGCTGTGGAGCTGATGAAAAAGTTAAAATAATAAAGGTCGAAAGTGTGGTGAGACAGGCATGAAAACAGAAAAGTTCAATGTGACAGGCATGACCTGTGCGGCATGCAGCGCGCATGTTGAAAAAGCGGTACGAAACGTCACGGGGGTCGATGCAGTCAGTGTAAATCTGCTTATGAATAATATGACGGTATCCAGCGAGGAATCGGTTTCGGCGTCTGCGATCTGTCAGGCGGTGGAGTCTGCGGGATATGGCGCGGCGTTAGCCGGCGCAGAGAGGGTGCGCAGAGACGACGCGTTTGCGGATCATGAGACGCCGAAGCTCCGGCGGAGACTGGCCGCGTCTTTATGCCTTTTACTGCCGCTTATGTATGTATCCATGGGGCATTTGATGTGGGGGTGGCCCGTACCCGCGGCTTTTGCGGAAAATCCCTGGGCCATTGCCCTGTATCAGCTGCTTTTGACGGGACTTGTTATGGTCATTAACCAGAAATTTTTTATAAGCGGATTTACCGGACTGATTCACCGTGCGCCCAACATGGATACGCTGGTGGCGCTGGGAAGCACGGCGGCGTTTGTCTACAGCGCGGCGGTGATGTTTCTCATGGGCGGCGCGTATGGCGCGGCAAACAGGGAAATGGCCGCACACTGTCTGCATGACATGTATTTTGAGTCGGCGGCCATGATTCTTACACTGATTACGGTTGGCAAGCTGCTGGAAGCCTACAGCAAGGGCAAGACGACCAATGCTGTAAAAAGTCTGATGGATCTTGCCCCGAAAACGGCGCATGTGGTTCGCGGCGGGACAGAGATGACGATAGCGGCGGACGAGGTTTTGGTGGGAGATATTTTTATTGTAAAGCCGGGGGAGAGCATCCCCGTGGACGGTCAGGTAATTGAGGGGGAGAGCGCGGTGGATGAGGCGGCGCTTACGGGAGAAAGCCTGCCTGTGGATAAGGGGACGGGAGACCGGGTCAGCGCCGCCACCTTGAATCAGAACGGAGCCCTGACCTGTCGTGCAACCCGTGTGGGCGGGGATACCACCTTACAGCAAATTATAGATATGGTCGAAAATGCAGTGGCCACAAAAGCGCCTATCGCGCAGATTGCAGACCGGGTGTCCGGCGTTTTTGTTCCTGTGGTAATTATTCTGGCTCTTCTTACAGGAGCGGTCTGGCTGCTCGCCGGGGCCGGCGTCGGAAAAGCCCTTTCCCATGCCATCAGCGTATTGGTGATCAGCTGTCCCTGCTCGCTTGGGCTGGCCACGCCGGTAGCCATAATGGTAGGCAACGGTATAGGGGCGGGACAGGGTATTCTGTTTAAAAATGCCACGGCTCTGGAGCAGACCGGCCGGGTAAATTTCATGGTTTTAGATAAGACGGGAACGGTAACGGAGGGCAGACCGCAGGTGACAGATATCTGTCCCGCGGCAGGAGTTGCAAAGGAGGCGCTTCTGCTTGCGGCGGCGTCCTTGGAAAAGAAGAGTGAACATCCTCTTGCCAGAGCTATTTGTGAATGCGCGGAAAAAGAAGGAATAGCGCCGGAAGAAGCGGCTGATTTTCAGGCGCTCCCGGGGTGGGGTGTAAAAGGCGTGCTCGGGGGGATTCGGACGATTGGCGGAAAAGCGGCGCTGTTACAGGAAAAAGGGCTGATGACGAAAGAATTTCTCAGCAGAGGAGAGCAGATGGCGGGAGAGGGAAAGACGCCCCTTTATTTTGCCGGAGGAGAAAAACTTCTTGGCATGATCGCCGTAGCGGATGTGGTGAAGCCTGACAGCGCGCAGGCGGTGAAAGAGATTAAGAACATGGGCATTCATGTGGTTATGCTGACGGGCGATAACCGCCGCACCGCAGAGGCAGTCCGCGCACAGACGGAAATCGACGCTGTTGTGGCGGATGTTTTACCGGGCGATAAGGAGGCGGTGATCAGGAAGCTGGGAGAGTATGGCAGGGTGGCCATGGTGGGAGACGGCATTAACGACGCGCCTGCCCTCACCGCGGCGGATGTGGGAATTGCCATAGGCGCCGGGGCGGACGTTGCGCTGGATGCGGCGGACATTGTTCTGGTGAAGTCGAAGCTTACGGACGTATCCACGGCTGTCAGGCTTTCCAGACAGGTGCTCAAAAATATTCATGAAAATCTGTTTTGGGCATTCTTTTATAACTGTATCGGAATACCTGTGGCGGCGGGGGCATTGGTTTCGCTCACTGGGCTGTCCCTGAATCCGATGATTGCGGCAGCGGCCATGAGTCTGTCCAGTTTTTGCGTGGTGACAAACGCCCTGCGGCTGAATTTCTTTTCCGTTAGAAATTCTGCTGGGGATAAGAGGGCAAAAGAGGTTCCCATGCCGGATCTGAGCAGCTTTATAAAAATAAATGAAAAAGAGGAAGGAAAGGAGAACAAAGAAATGGTAAAAGTATTGGATGTAGAAGGAATGATGTGCGCAAAATGTCAGGCCCATGTACAGAAGGCGCTGGAGGGTATCGCGGGCGTGAGCGCCGTGGAGGTCAGCCTTGAGGATAAGACGGCGAGGGTGACAATGGAGAGCAATATTGCGGATGAGAAGCTTGCTGAGGCTGTAACTGAAGCGGGATATGAGGTGAAAGGATGCCGGACGGCGTAGATAACCCGGCGGGGAATACAGGACATTTTCTCAATTTCGTGTGAAAACACACAATTTGGTCAATGTGTACAGGAAGGCGGTACATTCTTAGGCAATTTGCCGTGAGGGATAAAAAAAGCAGGATAAAGTAAGCAACATTTACAATCAGGAACAAAATCTTTGTGGAATAGTGGTATAGCAAAGGGAGGGAAAGTCCGTTATACTAATTTACAGATTAAGTGTCTGAGACGGTTTATTCTCAGGCTGGCAGAAAACAAAAATTTTAAAATCAGGAGGCAGTCCAATCATGGCAAGTTTATCTTTAAAAAATGTCTGCAAGGTATACCCTAACGGATTCGAGGCAGTAAAAGATTTCAATCTTGAAATTGCGGATCAGGAGTTCATTATTTTTGTAGGACCTTCGGGTTGCGGTAAGTCTACCACACTTCGTATGATCGCAGGTCTGGAGGATATTTCTTCCGGTGAGCTGAAGATCGGCGACAGAGTAGTAAACGACGTAGAGCCTAAGGACAGAGATATCGCGATGGTATTCCAGAACTACGCTCTGTATCCTCATATGTCTGTGTATGACAACATGGCATTCGGCCTTAAGCTGAGAAAAGTTCCGAAGGATGAGATTGACAAGATGGTGAAAGAGGCAGCTAAGATCCTTGATCTGACAGCTCTGCTTGATCGTAAGCCGAAGGCTCTGTCCGGTGGTCAGAGACAGCGTGTGGCTATGGGACGTGCAATCGTTCGTAATCCCAAGGTGTTCCTGATGGATGAGCCGCTGTCCAACTTGGATGCGAAGCTTCGTGTTCAGATGCGTGTTGAGATTTCTAAACTGCATCAGAGACTGGGCACCACCATCATCTATGTAACACATGACCAGACAGAGGCTATGA
>ERZ779632.590-NODE-590-length-19517-cov-6.412445_pt1 | contig 19517 bp, 15 predicted proteins | sample MGYA00514194_ERZ779632 | MGnify/ENA primary metagenome ERZ779632 (study PRJEB29562, sample SAMEA4376704) | mouse gut metagenome | isolation source: Cecum | study: EMG produced TPA metagenomics assembly of the A DSS colitis mouse model was used to assess the...
ACATATATTTCCAATATTAGCAACTATAGGCAATAAACAATCACTTTATATATAGCTGGTGTGATTATATGGAAGCAATAAAGAAAATAAGGGGAATGATATGGAAGTATTTAAGGATTACGCATACTATTATAATGAGTTTTATCACGATAAGAACTATGTAAAGGAAACAGAAGATGTTAGCAAATTATTACAAAAATATACTGCTGATATTTATAATATTATTGATTTTGGCTGCGGGACAGGAAAACATGCTGTAGAGTTAGCAAAAATGGGATATTGTTGTGAGGGAATTGATATAAGTCCTTTAATGATTAAAATGGCAAGACAAAATGCGGAAAGAGAAAACTTGAATGTTAAATTCTCTGTGTCGAGGATACAGGATTTTACTCCTCAAAAGAGATATGATGCCGTTGTTTCGCTTTTTCATGTTATGAGTTATCAATGTAATACCAGTGATCTTATAACGGCCTTTAAGGTTGTAAGAGAATCCTTAAAGCTTGGTGGTATTTTTTTGTTTGATGCATGGTATGGACCGGGGGTGCTAAGTGATAAACCAGCGACAAGAGTAAAACAAATAGAAAACGATTACGAAAAACTGATTCGCATTGCAAAACCGAATATGGATGATAAAAGAAATATGGTGAAAGTTAATTATGACATATTGGTAATTGATAAAAAAACAGGAGTTACAAAAGAAATTAATGAGGTTCATGACATGAGGTATTTTTTCAGACCGGAAATAGAATTAATGCTTCATGAAGTAGGACTTGAATTAATTGATAATTTTGACTGCAACACTTTTGGGGAAACGGGATTTGATTCATGGACAAGTTATTTTCTGGCCCGGGCTATTTAAAGGATAAGGAATATGAATAAATTACTGATTTGGGGAACTGGAAATCTTGCAAAAAGATTTGTGGAGAACAAGTATAATGGAGAAATCATAGGGTTTATAGAGACAAATAAGACCAAAGATTTATATATGAATAGGCAGGTATATGATAGATGGGAAATTCCAAAGGAATATGATTATATAATCATCGCAAATTCATATGCTGCAGAAATATATGATTGGTGTTTGGAATCTGGTATTGAAATATCAAAACTGATATTTTTGCATGGTGTTAAGCAAAGAATAGGATGTACGGATAAATCAGTTTTGAAGAAAATTTTATCGGAAGTAAATTATACTCTATATTGTAAAGAGTTTGGATTGATAGAAGACACATTCTTTAAAGATGATGTCGATACATATCTGAAATTAAATCGAAGATCTAATTTTTCGATACAGGAAAAGTATGTGTGGCCAATTGTAACAGATAAATATGCTCCTGCCGGAACAATAGGAAATTACTTCTGGCAGGATTTGTGGGCTACCAGGTTAATCATAAGATCAGGAATAAAAAATCATTTTGACATTGGATCAAGGTTGGATGGATTCATAGCACATCTTCTTGCATCAGGAATTGATGTAACGATGATAGATATTCGTGAGTTTCCGGGAGAGGTTGAGAATCTGCATACGGGTGTGGATAATGCAACAAGTCTTCGTCAAATACAGAATGAAAGTATAGAAAGTATGTCAGCACTTTGTTCATTAGAACATTTTGGACTAGGAAGATATGGTGATCCAGTTGATCCTGAAGCGTGCTTCAAGTGTTTTGACAATATTCAGAAAAAGCTTAAAAAAGGTGGAAGATTATATATTTCCGTACCGATTGGAAAAGAAAGAGTAGAATTTAATGCACATAGAGTATTTTATGCAAGTACAATAATAGACTGTTTTAATAATCTGCATTTAGAAGAATTTTCATGTGTCTCACAAGGTAAAATTGAATACGGTGTGGATAAACATAAATATGACGAAGATCCACATAATGGTGAGTGGCGGTATGGACTATTTGCTTTTATAAAATAATCAATTAAATTTAGGAGGAGCTTTATAATGAAAAAACCAATAATATCAATATTATCAGCATTAACAGGAGTAGTATTTGGCGCTGGTGCAATGGGTAAAATGTCTGCGGACAAAACACAAAAAATTCAAGCAAAATCAGATAAGCATTTTGCCCTGTTCCTCATGGCAAATCAGTGGATCAAGGTAAAACAGGAAGGGAAACATCTTACATCTTATTTTGAAAAGAATAATTATAAAAAAATTGCCGTTTATGGTATGAGTTATGCAGGGGAAACTTTGGTTGATGAGCTCAAAGATTCCAGCGTGACAATTGCATATGGTATTGATAAAAACGCGGATTCAATTTATGCAGATATAGATGTTTTTTCTGTGGATGCTGATTTAGCACCTGTGGATGCAGTAGTAGTGACTGCTATTACCTTCTTTGATCAAATTGAGGAAAAACTCTCTGAGAAACTTGATTGTCCGATTATTTCATTGGAAGATATTTTATATGAAATATAGTATGACAGAAGATCTTTGTTTTGATATTTTGAGTAATAGGACAGTTAAAGATACACAGATTAGTTCATAAGGGGACAGGATACAATGAATAAAGTGGTAACAGTAGTAGTATCTGCAATGACAGGAGCAGCATTAGGAGCAGGATTCACTGGGAAAGCAGCATATAGAAAAACAAAAGAATTAGAAAAAAAGGCGGAGCGGTATCTGACTTTGTTTCGAATGATGGATAAATGGGTAGAAATAAAGCAGGAGGGAAAAAATCTTTCCATGTATTTTCAGAATCACGGATATACAAGAATTGCAATATATGGAATGAGCCTTGCTGGAAGGACTTTGTATAATGAATTGGAAAATACGGGGATAACGGTTGCGTATGGAATAGATAAGAATGCAGAGTCTTTATATGCAGATGTGGATATTTTTTCATTAGATGAGTCATTAGAGCCAGTAGATGCAGTAATCGTGACAGCTGTGACTTATTTTGAAGAAATCAAAAAAGATATTTCAGAAAAAATGCAGTGCCTGGTTCTTTCGCTGGAAGATATTTTATATGAAGTATAGGGTCAATGGAGATAAGAAATAAGGTATAGGGATAATGGTTAAGGGCAGAGTAGGGATTGTATTAGTCAATTACAATGGGGAACTATTTATAGTAGATTGCGTTAACAGTCTATTGGATCAAACATATAAAGATATAGAGATCATCATTTGGGATAACAACTCGCAGGATGATTCAGTAAGAATTATTAAGCAGAATTATCCCTCAATTAGATTAATAGAAAATAAGCAGAATGATGGATTTGCCAGAGCAAATAATCTGGCTGTAAAAGAACTGCTAAAAGGAGATGCTGAGTATATTCTGTTATTGAATGTTGACACGGTTTCAGATCGATTTCTGATTGAGAATCTATTGGAAAAAGCAGATGAAAATACTGTCACTACCGGACAGATCAGCATGGACAGAGAGAATAGACTTATATGGTATGGTGGGGGGGAGCTTCAGTTTGACAAAGGGAAATCTATACATATAAACATGCAGGTTAAAAATGAAAAGAAAGTTTCTTTTATTTGCGGTTGTTGTATGATGATCCATCGGGAAATCATTAAAAAGTATGGTCTCTTTGACTCAAAATATTACTTATATTATGAGGATACAGATTTGTGTATGAGATGGTATCTGCAAGGAGTAGAGATGTATTATATACCAAAAGCAAAGCTCTGGCATAAGGTGGGAGGTAGCCTTGGGGGAGGTACAAATCCTATTGGGGAATACTATAGGATGAGAAACCGATTGTTGTATACGCAAAAATTTAAGAAATATGTCAGAGTGAATAGAACTGAACTGAGCGTATCCGTTTGGAAAGCATTAGAGATGGAACTATTAAAAGGAGAATTTCAAATCCTGAAAGCACAATTATGGGGGATTGTAGATTATTGTTTAAAAAGGACAGGAAAGTTAGAACATAAGATTATATAGGAAGATGGCAAATGTGTAAGCGAGAGAAAATAGTATATATTCCGCATCAGAGTATCTATTCAACAAGTAATAGATATAGTATCAATATGATACATATCCTTGAGCAAAAGTATTATGTCAGGTTTAAGATAGCAAAACCGACGGCGGTTTTTGATATTTTAGACACGAAAGCAGTTATATTGAACTGGGTGGAAACGGAACTGGATAAGCATATGAAGCAGAATATTTTATGGCATCGTCTGCTTGGAGTGAAAATTGTATGGGTTTTTCACAATAAATATCCACATGATACGCAAAAAGATGAGCGAATTTCAGACAACATAAAGTGGCTGGCAGATAACAGCACAACAATAATATTGCATTCAAGACACAGCAGACAATATGTGCCAAATATAGAAAAGAATCAATCTAAATTAGCATATGTCCCGCATATTGAATATAAAGATCAAAGCGCATGGATTGATGCACAAAAGGTACGCAGTAGATACGATATATCAGAGGATGTGTTTGTGTTTAGTATGTTTGGATTTTTAAGCCCCTATAAAAAATGTGAACATGCGATAGAGGCTTTTCAGAAACTGCCTTTGGATAACGCAAAATTGATCATTGCCGGGATGCCCTGTGATAATGTTTATGCTGAGAAGCTTTTAAAAATGTGCGAAGGTGATAAGAATATTATTCTGGATTTTCGCTATTTATCGGACATAGAACTGAATGAACTTCTTGTGATAACAGATGTGGTGGTCATACCTTATGTGAATGAGAGCAGTATGAATTCCGGCGTGATGATTCAGGCTTTTTCCTGTGGAAAAACGGTGATTGTCAGTGATTTCGCAATGGCCAGGGACTATGCTTTACAGAGCTTTTTTTATGGATATTCTAAGTCATTGGAAAAAGTAATGAAAAAAGCATATCGGAACGGAAAAGAGAAAAATAAGCGCATGGGAGAGGAAGCGAAAAAGTATATGGATACGCATAATAATGAAGATATCGTAAGGGATAGGTTATACGATGTTTTGAGGTAGAAAACATTAGGAGTTGCTTCGTATAAGCAAGAAAGAATTGTGATTCGTAATGAAAAATGTGTATGACATTCGTAAAGAGAAGGAGCTTTATTTTGTGCTCCCAGATAATTGTATAATACATAAAAATACTATGACAGGCAAATGTTCTGTAGCGGTGATGGTAAATTTGTATTATATAGAAAATGTTGAATGGTATCTAAATCAACTTTATGAGATTTTAGATAGGGTAGATGTTTATGTTATTTCTTCCAGATCAGATATATTGGACATCGTAGCAGATCAGAAAATTCATTTGTTAAAGAAAAAAAATCGAGGGAGAGATATCAGCGCGCTATTAGTATCTGGCAGGGAAATTATTTTGCAGTATGATTATATATGTTTTTTACATGACAAAAGGGCAAGAAGCAAAAAACATACAATGTTAGTAAAATCCTGGATAGAAAATATGTGGTCAAATCTGATTGGAACAAAAGCGTATATTGAGAATGTGTTGGGAATATTTGAGAATCATCCAAATATAGGCTTGCTGGTTCCGCCGGAAACGGGGGGAATGGATTGGAAGATTTGGGGTGCAGACCTTTGGGAAAGCAATTTTGAGAGAGTTCAGGAAATTTGTAACGAATGGAACTTAAACTGTAATCTAGATCCAAACATTCCACCTATCACCATAGGCACTGCTTTCTGGTGTAAAACAGCAGCTCTTTCAAAACTTTTTCATCGAAACTGGCAATACGAAGATTTTGATGATGAACCATTGCCGGATGATGGAACATTAAGTCATGCGATTGAACGGATTTTGGCATATGTGGCGCAGGACGCGGGATATGATACGGGAACAATTGTGAGCAGCAGATATGCGTCAAAACAATTATTGATGTATCAGGATTGTCTGCCAGATATGTTTGAAATACTGAAAAATGATCGTTGGCTGACTTCTTTTTCCGAAGTGGAAAAGCATATGGAACAGAATAGGTTCATACAGGCGTTTTGTGATCGGTATGAAAAGGTATATTTGTATGGTGGAGGTATCATTGGAGAGATTGTGCTATGCAGAATGGAAAAACTAAAAGTTCAGCCGGCAGGAGTGATTGTGTCAAAGCCAGGGACGAATAAAAGTATATCTGGGATACCAGTAATACCAATAGAAATGATTGAACCAACAGAAAATATAGGAATTATAGTATCTGTTGGCAATGCATTAAAAGGCGAGATTGTAAATATCCTTGAAGAAAAGGGCTTTCATGATTATATATGCTATATAGATTTATGAAATAAGAGAAAAATGGGAGACTGATTGGTATGAACGAAATAGGAATTTCAGTAATTGTACCAGTTTTTAATCTGGAAGAATATATTGGTGAATGTCTGGAAAGCATTTTGAAACAGACATTTCAAAATATAGAAATTATAGTGGTAGATGATAACTCATCGGATGGCAGCGTAAAAGTAATAGAACAGTTTGCCAGAAAAGATTCCAGAATAAAGATGATTTTATTAGACAAAAATCATGGTGCAGGACATGCCCGAAATGTAGGAATGCAGTCTGCAAGGGGAGACTATCTGATGTTTCTTGACGGGGATGATTTTTTCTCAACAGACATGTTGGAAAAGTTATATAGTATGTGTGAGAAATATAGTGCAGATATTGCTGTATGTAATGCATATATGCACGATCATATGTCTGGAAAAAATGACCTGTTTGACGAGACTTCGAGATTTCAGTTTGACAAGATTGGAGTACCTTTTCATTTGAAAGAGATTGCACCGTATGCATTTCAGTTTATGCATGAAATGGCATGGAATAAACTGTTTAGGAGAAAACTTGTTTTGAATACAGGAGTAAAATTTCAGGAGCAGCATAATGCAAACGATGAGTTTTTTGTATTTGCATTTCTGATGAGTGCTGCAAATTTTGTGATGTTGCCGGAACCATTGGTGTATTATAGGACAAATGTGCAAGGGCAGCTCTCAAAGAGTATTCCAAAGAGTCCTAAATGTATATATGATGCAACTTTAGCAACAGTACAGTTTATGGAAACGCATAATTGGAGGACAATATATAAAAGAGGATTCAATACCTATATAATTAACAGGCTGATTTTTTCTATGGATATGCTGGAAGGTAGCGTGAGAGAAGCGATCTTTAATTTTTATCATGAAAAGGGTCTCAGGCAACTGGGAATGGAAAACTGTAAGTTGGAAGATTTTTTGAATTATATAGAATATCAGCAGTATCTGGTTATGAGAAACAATGCTTATTCTGAATATATATATGAAAGATTGAGACCTGAGATAAACTGGAAATCACAATCACTCAAAAGGGCGTTGGAAAAATTAAAACGACAGAATAAAAATGTAGTATTATGGGGAGCGGGCATCAGAGGAAAAAAACTGCTTGACAGGCTGGAAACGTTTGGTTTCCAGTTGACATCTGTGGTTGACAGGGAGAGAGAAAAAGTTGGATGTATGTTAAACCAGTATAAAGTGGATTCTATTGATACTGTCGATAATGGAGATGTCATACTGGTTACGAACAGAGGGTTTATAGAGGATATAAAGTCTGCATTGGCTGATATGGATAAGGATTGTATTTTGATTGATATGCAGACGCTTTTGAGTTATGAAACAGAGGTTGAAGAAGTAGTGATTGCGTAATATACATAATTAGGTAGTTGGAGGATTGTAAATGAATCAACTGGTAGAATTGTGGAATGAGCCATTTAATGAGCTGTGGAATAAGGAAAAATTTACATGTGAAATGAGTCAACATGATCATCAGGTCTTATGCGGGATGTTAAGAAAGATCAGACCGAAAAAGGTATTGGAGGTTGGTGTAGCAGAAGGAGGGACTACAGCAGTTATTGTGAACTGCCTGTCAATGCTTGATATAGAGAGTGAACTATGGTCAGTTGATTTGAATGAAAGATTGTATTGCAATGCGGAGCAGGATACGGGATATGTGTATAAAGAACTGAAAAAATATATTAAGGCAGATAAAATCAGGCATCGGTTTTGCCTTGGAGGAACAATTGCAGATTATATTGATAATATAGGGTATGGGATAGACTTCGCAATCATAGATACGACGCATAAGCTTCCGGGAGAACTGATAGATTTTTTGTGTATATTTCCATATTTAAGAGAAAATGCAACTGTCATATTACATGACGTGGATTTGAATTATTTGCGTGCAGTGTATGGAAACAGGAATCAGGTACTTTTATCAAAGGAGTCAATTGCGACAAAGGTTTTATTTTCAATAGTTGCTGCGGACAAATACATATGCTGGGACCATGAGAAGCTGCCCAATATCGCTGTTTTACAAATAAATGATGATACGAAAAAGTATATAGGCAACGTTTTTTATGCATTGACAATGACATGGGCATATATGCCGGCAGATCAGATATTGGAAGGATATAGACAGATCATACAAAAACATTATAGTCAGGAATTGTTAAGATATTATGATATTGCGGTGTCAAATAATCAGCGAATATGCGAAAGAACCAGGTTAGCAAAAATAATGGATGGGCAGGAGCTGTCAGAAATCAGATTTGAATTTCCCTACGCTCAAATTCCTGAGAATAGCAGAATTGTTATTTATGGAGCGGGTAAAGTTGGTCTTGACCTATATTCTGTGCAGTCTGTGTTGAATGAATACGAGATAATAGCGTGGGTAGATCAAAATTATCAAAAGTTTGATAATCCAAAGATAAAACCACCGCAGTTTTTAAAAAACTGTGAATTTGATTTTATTGTTGTAGCTGTAGAAAAGATGCATATTTATAAAGAAATATGCAGTTATATTATTGAAAATGAACTTGGAAAAGAAGAGCAGATTGTAGGCCCTGTAGTACGATATTAATTAAATTTGGGAGAAGGAATTCATGACAAAAGTATCAGTGATCATGCCTGTCTATAATGTAGAAGAATATTTGGAAGAGTGTCTGAATAGTGTCATCCATCAGACACTAAAAGAGATTGAAATTATTTGTGTCAATGATGGATCTACAGATGGATCATTGCAGATTTTAAAGAAATATGCTGATCTGGACAAACGTATTAGGATTATAAATAAAGAGAATACAGGTTATGGACATTCTGTAAATTGTGGCATTGATGAGGCACAGGGTGATTACATCGGTGTAGTGGAAACAGATGACTATATTGATGCATCTATGTTTGAAGAACTATATCATATGGCTGTATTAAAGAATGCGGATGTTGTAAAAGCGGATAGTAGATATTTTGTGAATGACCATGGAAGGCGGGCATTTTTTGAAAGTCATATATTTCATAAAGAATACAGGGATTTATATAATAAAGTTATAAATTATCATGAAGATATCCGGGTATTCAGGTCTTATGTTTATACATGGGCAGGAATCTATAAGAGACACTTTTTGAATGAAAAGAAAATACGACATAACGAAAGTCCGGGGGCTTCTTATCAGGATAATGGATTTTGGTTTCAGGTAAATATTCATGCAGAAAGAATGTATTTCATGGATAAAGCATTTTACAACCTTCGGAGAGATAATCCCAATTCTTCTATTTACAGTAAGGAAAAGGTTTTTGCTTTGTGCGAGGAATACGATTTTATCAAAAATAAGGTTTTGGGGATACATCCTGAACGCGAAAAAGAGATCTTGTGTATTGTGTTTCTCTATAGGGTGCGGTCATATATTGGAACGCTTGCAAGGATTGATAAGAAATATCGACAGATTTTTTATGACAAGGTACGAGAGGATTTTCAATTAGCTTTTGAGAAAGGTGAAGTTGACTGCTGTCAGTTTGATCGTTCAGAATGGGACTTCCTTTTTGCTGTATTAAGCAGGAAAAAGGTATGCAGCGCAGCGTTTGCCTGTTTAAGCGAGCCGGCTAAAAATAGATTGGAGCATGCAGAGAAGATCTACATTTATGGTGCTGGCATGTGGGGAAAAACTGTATTAGAACGGTTAGATAAGTATTTTGTGAGTGATAAGATCGCTGGCTTTATTGTAACAAAAAAGCAAAGGGAAAATGACTTTATAGAAGGTATAGGGGTATCAGAATTGAAGGAATGTGATGTGAATGAGAAGGATTTAGTAATTCTCGCTGTATCTGATAAGGCAGTAAGTGAACTTGTAAATAATCTAAACCAGATTGGTTTTACGAACTATATGTTAAAAAATGAATTGATATAGGGGGAGAAATGATCTCAATAATCGTACCAGTATATAACGCAGAAAAGTATCTGAACCGATGTATAGACAGCATTTTAAAGCAGACTTTTACAGACTTGGAAATTATTTTGGTGGACGATGGTTCGACGGATAACTCTCTGAAAATTTGTGAGGAATACCAGAAACATGATGATAGAATTATTGTTATTCACAAAGATAATGGAGGAAGTACAAGCACAAGAAAAGCAGGTGTGCGCATTGCGAAGGGAGCGTATATTGCTTTTGTAGACAGTGATGACTGGATTGATGAAATCTTTTTTGAAAGTCTGTATCATAAAGCGAAGATGCATCAGACTGATATCGTGGTATCGGGCTGTGTGAAGGAAGGAAACTGTCCGAGACAGGAATTAGTGAATAACTTTTCAGAAGGATACTATGCGAAACAGGAGCTCAGAAAATTAATTTATCCTAAGATGTTATATTATGAAGATATGAATTTCTTTAGCTTTGGCATTCGTCAGTATCTGTGGGGGAAATTATTTAGGAAGTCGGTTATTGAGCAGTGCATTTATCGTCTGGACGAAAGGTTGTATGACGGGGAAGATGTGGCTTGTGTCTATGATGCGTGTCTCAGGGCTGCATCTATTGTAATTGATAATCATACATATTACCACTATATCATTCATGAAGGTTCTGTCTGTACGTCTGTGAGAAATGAGAGATACTTTGCAAATGCTGTTTATCTTTATCAGTATATGATGGAGATATTTCAGAAATCAGAAGAACGTGAAATACTGATGCCGCAGTTGAAACATTTTATCAGTATGTTTATGAATAATGGCATGAAGGCTGTTTTTGAATGTGGATATCAGAAGTCGCATGCTTCCGCCTGCTGGAAACTGCCAGATATCTCAACTGATAAGAAATGCAGACTGGCGATATTTGGTGCTGGCACGATGGGACTTTCTTATTACAAGCAGCTTTTGGATTACAAGAATGTGGAAATTGTCTTGTGGGTAGATAGTACTGCATGTGGGAAAAGAATTGGAGGAGTAAACATTGAATCTCCGAAAATGTTGGAAGAAGCAGAATTAGATTGTGTGCTCATTGCAGTAAGAAATGTGTTGGATAGAGAAGATATTATAAAAAAGCTTGGAGAAATGGGGATCACAGAAGAGAAGATTCTTTACAGGGATGCAGAGAACTACTCCGATTTGTATGAATTTTGTTTTTAGAGAGAATAAGTGGAGAGGACAGATGAAGAAGCATTTTACGGTATCCGTGATCATTCTGGTTCATAACACAGAAAAATACCTGGAAGATTCGATACGAAGTATATTGTATCAGACGTTGGATTTTGAACAAAAGATACAACTTATTATTGTAGGTGACTGCTCTGGCGGCATGTGTGAGGAAATATGTAAAAAATACAAACTGTTGTATCCTGAAAATGTAGTATATTTATACCTTAATGAGTACAGTAATAAAAATGCCAGTTACGGTGCATCTGTAAAGTCAGTGAAACTTGTTGATATTGACGAATATAGTTGTGAAAATGCCAGAAGAAATACAGGAATGAAATATGCAGCAGGAGAATATATCAATTTTCTGTATGCAGGCAATATGTGGTCGTTAAATGCATTTGAGAAAGCAGTTGATTTTTTCGAGACCTGTGGAGAGGATATTGATCTGATATCAGCAGATTCGGAACTGATAGAAGCTGTCCGTGAAAAGATTCCATTTAATCAGAAGATGACAGCGCATAAAATTATTGATATTAAAGAGCAGTATTCCAGCATTCTGTACAGAAGCTCCTCCTGTATTATGAGGGCAGAAACGGTGCAAAACTACTTATCCGAAGAGCATCAGGGAAGCTGGGGCGATCTTTTGCTGATTTATCGGACTGTGCTGCGCAGGCAGAAGTATGGAATGCTTTCTTCAGAGGTGATTCATTACTGTCATGCAGAATGCCAGGAGACGGTATTCTTAAAACCGGATGCTCAACGAGATTTGCAGACATTGTTTGACGGTCTTTGTCAGGAATCTGTGAAACAAAATGGCTGTGTGCTGCAAATGATTCAGTATTTTATGGCATGTGTACTTGGTGAAATGTTTCAGCAGACGATCGCGGTCTCTGATGGCGAAAGAAAAATGTGCTGTCATGGCGTATTTGATAAAATATTGCAGCAGATTGAGGATCGGTATTTATTGGAGGCAGAGAATATTGATGTGGTTGTGCGGAAAGCGCTGGCTGCATACAAGCATGGTGTGGATATCCGCGAGGAGATTCATCAGATCAGGTTGAAGGAGCAGCAGTATCAGGAATCATATCAGTATTTTGATAAGACCTATAAAAACAATGGCGTATTGAGGGACTGGTTTTTACTGCATATACAGGGAAAGAAAGTTTCTGAATATTTTAACCACAGTCACTATCAACATATTGCTGTCTATGGTATGGCAGAATTAGGGCAGTTTTTGGTGGCGGAGCTGAGAAATTTCGGTTTGGATGTAAAATATGGCATTGACCGCAGGGCAGGGACGATTGCCGCAGAAATTCCTGTTTTGACATTGGAGGATGAGCTGCCGCTGGTAGATGTAGTCATTGTCACAGCGGTATATTATTTTAATCAGATTGCAGACAGTTTGAAGGACAGGCTGGAATGTCCTGTCATTTCGATTGAAGATGTTCTGTATTCCATACCTTAGGAGGGCAGAAATGGAAGAGATACAAGTCATTACCATTGTGGAGGGCGGACTCGGCAATGCCGGACCCAAGGCGCCGCTTGATATATGCAGGATACTGGAAGAGATTGGCGGGGTGTCGTCGTATGCTGTATCTTCTGAGGAAGGGATGGATTATCCATTGTATTTAAAAACACTGTCTCGTCTGAGAGAGGTCAGAAAGGAAGGTGCACTGGTGGTTCTTCAGTATCCGTTTCAGCCCTTTCGGTATCATGAAAACCAGCAGCAGTTTGCGGAGCTTTTAAAAGAACTGGATCCATGCAGGACATGGATATGGATCCATGACATTAATCAGATCCGACTTCCAGATAGAAAGTGCTACGACAAAGAAATGGACTGGCTCAGACCATTTCGCTACTTCATTGTCCACAACCACAGGATGGAGCAATATCTAAGGCAATATCTCAACATTGAAAAGTGCATCTGCAATGAAGTATTTGACTATCTTTGCAGAGATACCTTCGTGGGCAGACACAGGCAGCCACCGATGGAACGCGAGCTGGAGATCGTCTATGCCGGCAATCTGGTAAACAGCAAGTCTCCGTTTTTATATGAGCTTTCAGAGGAAAAGATGAATTTCCGCATGAACGTATATGGAAAGCGCGAGGCACTGATAAAAAATAAAAAGGTAAACTACTGTGGCAGTTTCAGGGCGGATATTCTGCCGGATAAGATCAGGGGAGATCTGGGGCTTGTCTGGGATGGCACAGTGGATGCCCCCAGCGATACACTGCCGCAGCGGAATTATACCAGATACAATACACCACACAAGTTTTCCTGCTATATGGCGGCTGGGCTGCCTGTGATTGCATGGAAGGATGCGGCGATTGCGGATGTGATTCGGAAATATCAGGTGGGCTATCTGATAGAAAATATTTATGAGATCAATCATCTGGATTATTCGCAGTATGCAACATTCTGTGAAAATGCCAAGAAGCTGGCGGTGAAGGTGCGGGGCGGATGGTTTGCCGGAAGGGTGTTTGAGGCAGTGCGGGAAATGAGGGTTGAAGGAAATGTACAGTTTTGATGTGTTCGATACGCTGATTACAAGGAGTACGGCGCTGCCACAGGGGATTTTTGCACTGATGGGGGCAGAATTGAGAGAAAAAAGGGAGATCAATAAGCTCCCAGACTTCATTATTGACAACTTTTATGAGCTGAGAATACACAGTGAGCAGCTTGCGAGACATTCTGCATCTTTTAAGCAGGTGGAGGAAGTGACACTCCGTGATATTTACAGGGCAATGGCGGTCAGCGGATATTTGAATGAGGATGATATTGAATCTTTATGCAGGATGGAAGAGGAGACAGAGCTTCAAAACGTCGTTGGAATTGATGCATCTATTAAAACGCTGAAAGAACTTGTGGAACGGGGCGAGCGAGTGGTGCTTATCTCGGATATGTATCTGCCGGGAAAAGTGATACGCAGGATGCTTTGCAGGGTCGATGAAGTATTTACGTCATTGCCGCTGTATGTCTCATCGGATTACGGAGTGCGGAAGACGACAGGCAGCCTTTACCGAAGGGTACAGGAGGCGGAAAAGATGGATTACAGAGACTGGACACATTATGGCGATAATCTGCATCAGGATATGGAAATTCCTCATTCGCTTGGAATACGAGTACGTTATCTGCCGCGAAAAGAGCTGACCCCGTTAGAAGAACGTGTTTTGAATAAATATGGAGCGGATCACAGGCTTCAAAGGATGATTGGCACAGCCTGTCAGGCAGATACAAAAGGCAGTGATTTGGCAAAACATATTGGATGCAGGTATGCAGGTCCGGTTTTGTATAGTTATGCAGAGTGGATTGTCGGGCGCGCTGAGGAAAAAGGGATAAAACGCCTGTATTTCATTGCGCGGGATGGTTATCTGATCAAAAAGATCGTGGATTGTATACTGTCCAGAAGGAATATGGCTGTTAAGACATACTATATTTTTGGGTCCAGAAAGGCGTGGCGGATGCCTTCGCTGTCAGAAAAACATTACAACCTGTATCAAATAATCTGGTGGTCTCACTGCAAGCGGATTCGGACACTGGACGAGCTGGCGGCAGTAATGCATGTTCCGCTAGATGGGCTGTACAGTTATCTTCCGGGAGTATATATGTTAGATAAAGAGCATCGGGAGATCAGCAGTCAGGAGTTAGAATATATTGTCAGAACTCTGTCTTGTGACAAAGCTTTTATGAGTTATCATCTGTGCGTGCTTCAGGAGAAGAGAAAACTTGTGCAGCGGTATCTTGCACAGGAAGTGGATGTATCAGATGATCAGTTTGCTTTTGTGGATGTCTCGGGCGGAGGGCTGACACAGGGATGCCTAAGTGAGTTGCTACAAGAGAAATATGCAAAACCGATTTATACTTATTTTTTTAAGATAGATATGGTTCGTTTGGCAGACAATTCAATACCAGAGGTATTTATGCCGGGTTTTCTTGAGAATCATCTCATTATTGAGATGATGTGCCGTGCCCCACATGGACAAACTGAGAGTTATAAGGAAGAAGGCGGAAGGATAGTGCCTGTGATGGAGGAAACGGAGGGAGAGCTGTTGGTCAGGCATGGATTTAAGGAATACGAGGAGGGGATTCTGCAATTTTCAAAGAATATGTGCAGGACAGCTTTGGATGATGGCTTGACAGCAGGCAGTTTTGTGAGAAATATACTGTCTTATATGGAGATTATAGCAACGGAGCCGCCAGAGGAAGTTTTAGAATTTTTTGCGTCTATGCCCAGCAGTGAATCAGGAAGAGGATATACAGAATATGCTCCGCGATTAACAAATAAGGAGATCAAAGACATTTTTTGGTTAAGGACATATGAGCCGATAGAGTATTATTATAAGGGTACCAATCTAAATTATTCCATTTTGCGAGCATCTGAAAAAGAAAGAGATTTTATCGAAAAGTGCAGAAAAGAATTTAGTTCAATACAGGGAAAGCTGTATCGTCAGGAGAATGAATGGAGTCAGGTGCAGCTTCGCAGAAAATACGGGAGAGCTGCCTTTTATCCGGTCAGATTACTGGAAAGGAAGATTGTTCTCTATGGTGCTGGAAAATTTGGTCAGGATTTGTATCAGCGTCTGACAGATGATAAGTATCATGAGGTGGTATTGTGGGTAGATAAAAATGCAGCAGACTTGAGGGAACGTGGGATGACGAATGTGTACAGCGTTCAGCAAATAGAAAAAGCTTCGTATGATCAGATAGTGATTGCTGTGATGGATGGTCTGACAGCCAGAGAGATTCAACGCGAGTTGGAAGAACTGGGAATTGGAAAAGACAGGATTCTATGGATTGAAGCATTTCAGCATTCTAATATACAGGTTCAATGGCAGGCAGATAAACTATGAAAAAGAAAAGGAGTAGACAGGAATCATGCGCAATTACATAAAAAATGACCTGTTAGAGTTAGTCCAGACCATGAAAGAGCTGTGTAGCGAAATCCTACAGGCATGTGAGCGGAATACAACAGGTTATCTGCTAGAGCTCTTGGAACAGGGACAGCAGGCGGCAATTTCCATGGGAGAGACGATTGAAAAATTCGAAGGCGACGGCACAGAGGCTGTATCGGCACTCGAGGTTTTCTGTGATCATATGTATGAGCTGAGTGAGACGGCAGCGTCGGGAGAAACGGCTGTTTCAAAGGAGCGAAAAACATTTGATAGGCTGCTTTTAAATATCGAAAATGGCATACGGCATCTGCCAGTGACGTATGAGATTGTATTTTTCCCATACAAGGCTTCCATGTGGGACTGCATGGAAAGCATTTATCTTGCGGCAGTCAAAGACTCTGACTGCCGGGCATATGTAGTTCCTATTCCTTACTATGATATGGAGCGGGGAGGACGCTTTGGACAAATGCACTATGAGGGAGATCAGTTTCCAGCAGAGATTCCTATTATTTCATGGGAGCGGTACAAACTTTCAGAGCGCAGGCCGGATATTGCCTACATCCATAACCCGTTCGACGGTTATAATCTGGTGACAAGCATACATCCTGAGTATTACTCGGACAGACTGAAAGCGTCTGTAGGAAAACTAGTTTATGTACCGTATGGCATCTGGGGAGCTGAAATACCAGAGAGTCATCAAAAGCTGCCTGTCTACAAGAACATGGATTATATGGTGATTCAGACAAGAAAGCAGGCAAAGTTCTTTCAGGGATCGGAGTTCGAAGGAAAACTGCTGCCACTGGGATCGCCAAAGTTTGACCGGGTGGTCAATTATCAGAAAAATGGTGTGGAGATGCCGGAGGAATGGAAAGACATTTTAGACGGAAAAATTAAATTTTTCTATAATACCAGTCTGTCTGTACTGTTAAAAGATACGGAGGCTACATTAAAAAAGATAGAATATGTAATCAGCTGTTTTGAAGGGCGGGAAGATGCAGCACTGATCTGGAGACCGCATCCTTTGATGGAATCTACCTTACAGTCTATGCGTCCTCGGTATCTGGAATGGTATCGTCAGATCGTACAGCGGTTTAGGCAGCAAGGGACAGGTGTTTTTGATACGACCAGCGATGTAGCGAAAACAATCGCATTATCAGATGCATATATCGGCGAGGAGGCATCCTCTGTCGTAGATTTGTTTTGTGCTACGGGTAAGCCGTTGTTTATATTGGATATGAATGTGAATACGATTCTATCGGAGAGAGAATACTGTGATCCCTTATTTTGCGGTGTTGTAGAGTGTGGAGGAAAATATTGGACTTTTTCTTATCAGTTCAATGCATTGTGTACGTTGGATATGGAGACTGGGAAAGTGGATATTGTAAATTCTATACCGCGAGCGAAGTTGAAACAGGACTATCTGGTAAGCAGTGTATATAATTATAATGGAAAACTGATTATAGCACCTGATCATATGGATGCTATAGCAGAGTATGATATAGAAACAGGGAAATTTGATTTTATAAAACTTCCAGATGCACTTTCATGGGCAAATATGGGTGGTGTGATTCCATTGGAGGATGGTTTTCTCATGTTACCTGCCCGATATCACGCTGTTATACAGTACAGTAGTAAAAAGAAAAAATATGTCTATCATTGGCAGATCGTGGATGATGTTTTGAAGCTTAGGAAGAAGAAGGGGAATGAAGATAGCAGCTATCCTATTGCTGGAGGGATCTTGAAAAATAGATGCTGGTATCTTATTTTGCCGCGGACTAATGGGATCTTGATCTGGAATATAGATACTTTTCAATATGAGATTGTTCAAGTGGGCGATGACGAAAATGAATATAGCGCGATTGCGGATGTGAGGGATGGCTTTTTGCTACAGATGCGAGAGGGAGCACGATTACTTTTCTGGAATCCACAGACGGGAGAGACAAATGTGATCGATCAGTTCCCGATAAAGTTTGAACGTTGTTTAGATCCTAATGGTGAAGATCATCCATTTGGCGGGTTTCTGATGGCCAAAGACCATCTGCTGCTTATGCCACAGCTTGAGGATCAGATCTTAGAAATCAACAGGGATACTTTAGAGATCTCTATATATAAGATAGATTGGAAGGAACATATCCAAGAGCCACGGGAAGGAATATTTGACAATCGCTGGGGGAATATCAGAAATTATATAATAACAAGTGTGGAGGACTATATTAATCAGGACTATAACGAGATAGGAATTATTACATCCGCTGATGGCTGCCTATTAAAGCTTGATATTGAGAAGCATCAATATACAGAAGTACAATTACACTATGATTATGAAGCATTGAGAAATTTGTTTGCTATAGAGCATCTATATGACAAGTTTGAACTGCCAATCAAGAGCAGAGAAAACAGATATTACACGCTGGGAAATTTTATGGATGCAATGGTGGACGGCAGGATATCGAAAATGAACAGCCAGCAGATACAGGCGTACAGGGAAATTTCAGCAAATCTTGATGGAACCTGTGGCGAAAAGGTTCATAAGGCGGTGAAGAAAACAATTCAATAAAGTATTTACGAGGAGGAGTACAATGGAACAAAAGCAGGACAGCGCAAACTGCATCCTTTCCGGCAAAGCATTGAAAGCCTTAGGCACTGGCGTCTACGAAGACCAGCACCAAAACAGAATCGAGTTCTCCTCCGATATCGAGGACGATATCGAGATCCGTCTTGTCGGCAGCGGCAACTACATCAAGCTTGGCAAGATCGCCAGCGTCAATGATTACAAAGTCCCGGATAAGATGCGTAAAATCTGGCAGGTAGAGCTTGCCATGCTGGACCGGGTAGACGCGATCTGCAAAAAGCACGATATCCATTATTTTCTCCTCCACGGCACGCTGCTTGGCGCTGTCCGCCATAAAGGGTTTATCCCATGGGATGATGATTTAGATATCGGAATGCTGCGTAAGGATTACGACAGATTTATGGAGATCGCGCCAAAGGAATTGGAGGAGCCGTATTTTTTACAGACGATGTGGACAGACCACAACTGCTTTTTGGGCGGGCTGGCAAAGCTTAGAAACAGCGAGACGGCGGGAATTACGCAGCGCGAATTAGGACATAATTGTAATCTTGGCATCTGGATAGACATTCTGCCGATGGATTACTGTACGGATGATGAAAAAAAGCTGGCTTCCAAGGAGCATAAAATCAATAGAGCCTGTATCTGGTTCACTGCAAAAATATATGGAAAAGAGCTAAAGCGATTTGACAGGATTCCGTCATGGATTTGGAAAA